>Ga0307508_10000373_pt1 | contig 54153 bp, 43 predicted proteins | sample 9_EM_MG_FD_203089 | JGI IMG/M metagenome (GOLD analysis project Ga0307508, IMG submission 203089) | Populus trichocarpa ectomycorrhiza microbial communities from riparian zone in the Pacific Northwest, United States - 9_EM | ecosystem: Host-associated > Plants > Roots > Unclassified | place... | reverse complement strand
TATTTTTCCCCCACCCCCCCCCCTCCTTTTACCCGCCCCCCCCCCCCCGCCCCCCCCCCGCCCCCGCGCCCCCCCCCCCCGGGGGGGGGGGGGGGGGGGGGGGCGCTTGCTCGACGAATGTCGATTTCCAAGAAAGTGTATCGTAAGCGTGGTCATTGGTTTTATCTCTGTGCCCTCTGTATCAGCCGCTCGGTGCCCTCTGTGTTCCATTGGCATTGTTCGTTTCAGGGTAATGGATGCGGCTTAGAAACTCGTACGTGAGTTGATCAATGCCGGCACGCCGTATACGCTGAGCGTGAGCCCGCAGACGTTGCCGGGATTCTCCAGGACAACGGGCGCTTCTCCCTCCACAAACGATCCCGGTGCGCGAGGTCGACCGTTGATCAGGATGATATCGCCCGATTGAGTCGTGTTGGCCGTGGACGAAAACGTGATGTTGACCCATTGTTCGACCGGGCCGCCGTTGATCGCTTCACTGGTGATTCGATTCGATCGCAGGGCGGTCGAGCGCAGCGCCGAGTTATCGACCTTCGTCCACGGGACGTTTGCGCTCGGCGAAAAAAGACCTGCCGGCATTGTACTGAAATTTCCGGGGACCACATAAACCAACTCAGGAAGAAATGCGTCTGTCACCGTCTGCCAGCCACTGGCGGTTTGGAATTGAACCGCTGCATAACGCAAATATCGCCGTGGTTCGCTCGCGCCAGCAGGGTCGACGTTGATCAGCAACCGGCAGGGTTGGCCGCTCGCCATCGCCTGAGTGCGGGCAAGCGTGACCAAATTCGAAAACAACGCCTGTGCCGCTTTCAAAGACGAGGCGCGCCCGCTTTCGCCCCGGGTGGAAATCAGAAAAAACGAAAGCGTCGCGATCAACGCCATCACCACCAGAAGTTCAATCAACGTGAAGGCACGCCGGTCGGAAGAAAATGTTACGGATTTCATTTCCAGCTGAAAATAAATTCCGGGTTCGTCGCGGCCGCATTGGGCGAGGCCGAATAAAAAACCACGCCAGCGCGGACACCAGCAGCGGGAAAATCCGAGCTCGATGGCGTTAACCCATTCACCGCGGGCAACGTCGTGAAATCAGTTCCCGCTCTAATGAGTCCATCGAGATCCTTGTCCACCAACACAGCAACAGCGGTGTTCTCGCAGGGATCACGCAACAAATTATCGGAAGTAAAATCACCTTCACCGAAAACATAAAACCGAACCAGCCGTCGATTTTGGACTTCGGGAAACCGGGGATCGCTTGAACTCACATAAGCCGGCAACAACGATCCGTCGCGGCGTTTGGCGGCAAGAATGTCGTGAAACAAATGCAGCGTGGCCGGATCGGCATTTTGTCCGGACGGATTAACCAGATTGGAGCTATGCAGCGCGGGATAGTAGCCATATTCACTGCGAAAATTTTCGATGGCGGCCGTCCATTGATTAAAGACCACCCGCGTCTTCGCCTTCGCGGTCGCGGTCCGCACTGAACGCATGGCGGGAAATAATAACGACGCCAGAATCGCAATCACGACGATCACCGCGAGGAGTTCCATCAACGTGAATCCGGCGGCTCGCGCATTGGCAGGCTCGAAGCGCGGACGATTCAGTGCGCGACCGGCTGAGAAAAACGCGGGGCTCATCGCGTGGAATTCGCGTAAAGATTATCCGCGTTTTCAGCGGGCGCAGAATCGGCAAAACCACCGGTCAACAGGGTTGCGGAATCGCGACCGTCGCTTCCGACCGAAAAGAGCAGGTAACTCGGATTATCCCAGGGAGTCTGCGTTTTATAGATGTACCGGTATGGCTGTCCCCAAGGGTCCACCACCGCGACCGTCGCATCCGAGAAAGGATCGACCGGGCGATCAAACGTGAAACGGCTTACTTCGATAAAACTGCGCAGTCCTGTGACCTCATCACGCGGTCCGCGATGGCCAATCAGTGACTGCAAAAACCGCGCTAAATCATTCGTGCGCGGGTAATCACCACAAACCCGGCGGTATTCCTCCAGCGCCACCGCGAGCACCGCCAGTTCGGCGCGAGCGCGGGTCGCACGACTCACCTGTCCGGCACGATGTGTACCTCGAAGCGCGATCCCACAAAGGGCGATCACGATTGTTACCGTTACCAATACTTCGAGCAGCGTAAACGCCGCCGTGACGCCGAAACGGCGTACCGAAAATAATCCGTGGGGGTAAAGCATAAGGGGCCAACTTTGCAGTTGGCCCCCTGCGGTTACCCAAGCTGTGGATTACTCTTCGTCCTGTTTCAAGGCTGCAATGACGTTAAAATCCTCGAGCGTCGTCGTGTCGCCCTTGATTTCACCGCTGGTCGCTAGTTCCTTGAGGAGGCGACGCATGATTTTTCCGGAGCGTGTCTTCGGCAACCCGGCGGCAAAGCGGACCTGGTCCGGCTTGGCGAGGGATCCGATTTCCTTTCCAACGTGAGCGCGCAAGGCCTCCTTAAGTTCCTCGCTCGCGGTGTGGGTACTTTTGAGCGTCACAAAGACCACGAGGGCTTGCCCTTTCAATTCGTCAGGACGACCCACGGCGGCCGCTTCCGCGACAGCCGGGTGAGATACGAGTGCACTCTCAATTTCAGCGGTGCCAATGCGGTGACCGGAAACATTGAGTACGTCATCGATGCGGCCGACGACCCAGAGATAGCCGTCCTTATCTTTACGCGCGCCATCGCCGCAGAAATAAAGACCGGGAATTTCGCTCCAATATTGTTTCTTGAAGCGCTCGTCATCGTTCCAGAGGGTACGCAGCATCGAAGGCCAGGGCTGGGTAAGGAATAATTTACCGCCCGAGTTCTTCGGCACCTCGTTGCCTTTTTCGTCCAACACCTTCGGCACGACGCCGAAGAAAGGCAGGGTGCACGAACCCGGCTTCGTGGGCGTGACGCCCGGCAAAGGCGAGACCATGATAGCGCCCGTTTCCGTCTGCCACCATGTGTCGACGATCGGACAGCGCTTTTTGCCGATCATCGCGTGATACCACATCCATGCTTCGGGATTGATCGGTTCGCCGACGGAGCCGAGCAATCGCAGCGACGCAAGGCTGTGCTTCTTCACGTAGTCGTCGCCCCAGCGCATGAACGCGCGGATCGCAGTCGGGGCTGTGTAGAAAATAGTGACGCTGTGCTTATCGATGATCTGCCAGAACCGATCGGGTTCGGGCTGGTTCGGTGCACCTTCATACATGAGGACAGTCGCACCGTTACTGAGTGGACCATAGACCACGTAGCTATGTCCGGTGATCCAACCGATGTCTGCAGTGCACCAATAGACGTCCGACTCTTTCAGATCGAAAACGTAATGCGACGTAAGCCCCGTGCCGAGCAGGTAACCGGCAGAAGTGTGTAGCACGCCCTTCGGCTTTCCCGTCGAACCTGATGTATAAAGAATAAACAGCGGAGTTTCGCTCTCAAACGCCTTTGCTTTGTGAGTGATCGACGCTTTCGCCACGAGATCGTGCCACCATAGATCACGCCCTTCCACCATCGTAACGGGAGACGCGGTTCGCTTGAAAACGATGACTTTTTCCACCGTCGGCGTACCCGCGAGAGCGCGATCGACGTTCGCCTTGAGTTCGATCACCTTGCCGCGACGCCAACCGCCGTCGGCGGTGATGATTAATTTGGCTTGGGAATCGTTCACGCGATCCTTGATCGCCTCGGAGCTAAATCCACCAAAAATCACCGTGTGAATAGCCCCCAACCGCGCGCAGGCCAGCATCGCGACCGCCGCCTCGGGAATCATCGGCATATAGATCGCCGCGCGATCGCCTTTTTTCAGACCAAGCGATTCCAGTACATTTGCGAACTGACACACCTCGCGATGCAGCTGCCGGTACGTGATCGTACGCGTGTCGCCAGGCTCACCTTCAAAAATAATTGCGGCCTTGTTGGCACGGGCGGAATCGAGGTGACGGTCGACGCAATTTTCCGCCACATTTAACTGTCCTCCCGAGAACCACTTGGCGTGGGGCGCTTTCCATTTCAGCACGCTGCTGAACGGTTTTCGCCAGCTGATAAATTTTTTCGCCTGACGCTCCCAAAACTTGTCTGGAGCGTTGACAGACTCTGAGTAGAGCCTACGGTAATTGGCGAAGCTACCAAGGTTTGCTTGGTTCTTGAACTCGGCTGAGGGCTTGAAAATTCGGCTCTCCCGAGACACTGAGGTTATCGTTTGGTCCGTCATTAGTTTTTACTCTACAGGGGTTGAAACTGAAAATTGGTTTATGAAATGCCCCCGACGGATTTCACGGTCAAGCTTAGGTAGCTCGAAAACTTGTTTTGTATGGATAATGAAAACACGCCTGCCGTACCCGCTACGTCGCCGGCTCCCACTCCTGCTCCGGCCCTACCGGAGAATACCATTCGCGTCGAAGGCATCCTCGACATCGACAACAGCCGTAACGGCCAGTTGCTCGATCTCGCCCGCCACGGCAAACGCCGTCCGACCGATCCCTTTGTACCGCGCGAATTAATCCGGCGGTTCCACCTCAATCAGGGCAGCATGATCACTGCCTCGGCGACGCCCGATCCTCGCTTCCCCAACCCGAAGATTCGTTTTATCGAAAAAGTCGACGGCTTGGACCTCGAAGCCCGGCGGCGTAGCTTGGAATTCGCGAATCTTACCACGATCACGCCGAACGAGCAGATTAAGCTCGAGACCAAAGATGGTCGCATGACGAACCGCGTGATCGACCTGATCTGCCCCATTGGCAAAGGTACCCGCGGACTAATCGTCGCTCCACCGCGCACTGGAAAAACCACATTTTTGCGCGATATCGCCCTCGGCATTATCGAAAACCATCCCGAGTGCCATGTCATGATTCTCCTCGTGGACGAACGTCCGGAAGAGGTCACCGATTTCAAACGCAGCGTACCCGCTGAGGTCTGGGCTTCCTCCAACGATGACCCGGTTGAAAACCATCTCCGCGTCTCGGATCTCTGCATCGAACGCGCCAAGCGCCTCGTCGAGGCCGGCAAGGACGTCGTTCTTCTCATCGATTCCCTTACCCGTCTCGCCCGTGCTCACAATACAGCGAAAAACTCCGGCCGCACCGGCACCGGTGGCTTGGACGTCCGGGCTCTTGAGCGTCCCCGTCAGCTTTTCGCCTCGGCCCGTAATACTGAAGACGGCGGCTCGCTTACCATTGTTGCTTCCATTCTCGTCGAAACCGGTTCCCGCATGGATGACGTGATTTTCCAGGAATTTAAGGGGACAGGCAACATGGAGCTCGTACTCGACCGCAAAGCCGCCGAAATGCGTATCTGGCCGGCCGTAAACGTCGCTTCCTCCGGCACCCGCAAGGAAGAGCTGCTACTCGAGGAGAAAACCTTGGAGGGCATCCACTTCTTCCGACGCGCGCTCGTACAGCAAAAAATCGAGGAAGCAACCGACACTCTGATTACGCGCCTCAGCAAGACCAAGAACAACGGGGAATTCATTAAACTTATCGCCCGCTAAACTTAACTCTTGCCCCGGCTTTTTAAAACCGGGACAAATTTACCTCCCGCGCCCACCTTTTCACACGATACCGCTTAATGAATAGCTTCTCCGAGCAATGTCTCGATATGGCTCGCTCAATCCTGAGCCATAACCTCGATTCGATCAATCCTGACGGCACCGTCACTTCCATCACCGGCGAAAACCCGCGCTCAGACGAGCCCGGCCACGTCGCCTTCGCCTTGGGCGAATACTTCCGCGCCACCGGCGAGACCTCGCTGAAAGGCTACGACCTGATCGACCTCACGGCTCGATGCGTCACTGCCCAGGCATTTACCGAGCCTGCCGGCGAAAACGGCCTGGCCTACGCTTCCCTCGGACTCCTCTCGTTCAGCCCCTCCAAGGAGCGCAATCCCGTCTGGGAACGCCTCGTGGAGGAAACCCGCCAGCGTCTCGACAAACTCCTGCTCACCCGCAGCGACTACGATAATTACTGGCAGGCATTCAATATCGCCAAGGCGGTTTGCCGTTACAGCTTCGGTCTCTCCAAGAAAGACGAAACCTCCCGGCTCATCGAACGCATGGTCGAGCGGATCGAGCAGACGAGCTCTGCCGGGTTCTTCGACGATGCCGAGAAAGGCATCGGCGGGCATTTCAATTTGTATGGCGTGATGTCGCTCGTGTTCGTGCGCTCCGCCCTCCAGTTGCACGCAAATTCCGCTCTCCGCGAGCGCAAGCTGCCGACTCTCCGCACCTACGCGGAAAAATACATCAAGATGATGCCGGACCTCGTCCGCGCGGACGGTCTTGGTTGGGCTTACGGCCGCGCCGCCGGTGCCTATGGCCAGATGCATTGCATCACGATCATTCTGCAAGGCCTGCGCGACGGCTGGATTCCCGACGACCAGAAGAACAAGTACTTCGATATCCTTCGCCGGCTGTTCTATTATTTCTTCCAGACCTACCTCGATCAGGAACACGGTTTCCTCGATATCCGTGACGAGGAACGCACCGCCTACGCGTCGCATACGACCCGCATGGCGAATTTCGACGCGGCCCGTTACCTGTGCCAATGGGCGCGCCTCGCGAAGACTGTCCACATGCCGGACTCCGTAAAAGTGGACGCTCCCCGCACGACCGGTCGCTTCGTGATCTACGATAAGAGCAATCGCAAGGAACAAGGTCTCTTTCTTTATCGCGACGCGGAATCCGGCCTTCACATTCAGTTGCCGCTCGTCAGTTCCGGCACGGATTGCACGGCGGACAACCTGCCCTTCCCTCATTGCCCGGGCGTGCTCGACTGGCCGAACAATATGTACCTGCCAGTAATGGTACCCGAACTTACCTTCGGCGAAAATGTCACTTTGCCCGCGTTCTACGGACAAAAGTGCGTCACCGGTCTGGGATTGAAGAATTCTTTCTATTTCCGCTACGAACAACCCGAACTGATCAACACGAAGGAAGAAATCGTTCGTGGTATCGGCAGCGTGAAAGTTCAGTGGACGTTCACCGGCAGTAAAATTTCTGCCGAGTTTGCCTACACGGTTAAGAATCAGATCCAATTGGACAAATTCCGCATGGCACTCGTCATCGGCGCGCCGCACTCGCGTTATCGCTTGGGCAGCTCGCCCGCACTCGGGCCACTCGGTCACCGCTGCTCAGTACTCAAGGATGACTTCCACGCCAACTGGGCTGAGACGGAAGTAGTGAGTGCCGATCCACATTATCGCACCAACTACGGCAAACTGCACTACGTGCAGATGTTCCACCGCGATCATCCGTTGATCATGCGTCCCGGTCAGGTCTACCGTCTGGCCGTCAGCTTTGATCCTGACCTCACCGTCGTCGAAGCCTGAGGCCGAATTACGACCTACCCTTTCAAAGCCCCGCGTCACGCGGGGCTTTTTTTGTGCCGAAAAGGTAGGGGCCGTTGCCCTCAACGGCCCGGTTTGAGAACTGCGTTCCCATCCGAAAAAACCGACCCTCCGCGCATAGGCGCTTTTACGTGCGAGCTACTCTGCAACATACTTCCAATCGATTCCCACAGGGATCATCAAAAAACATCGCGTAATACGTGGATGAATATTCGGGGCAAAACATCGGCCCTTCCACATTCAGCGCTCCCGCTTCAACCACCACCTTGGCAAGATGATCGAGTTCTTCCTTGGACTCCGACCAGAACGCAATCCGCGTTGAATTTGGCCTGTGCTCCGGGTCTTCGATCAATCCGATAAACTCGGGCTTGGGATGATCGCGCGCCGCTTCGTAAGCAATACCCATGGGCGTCTCACCAAAGTTCGGGAAGCCAAGTGCCGGTAGAAACCGGGAATAGAACGGCTTCGCCTCAGCAAGGCTGCGCACCCGAAGGTCGATATGATCAAATAGACGTCGTTCCATGTTTACCTACCGTAGTTCAGAGTGAGATTTTGCCTAACATTCCAAGTCAGCCGCACGCCGAAGGGGTCGCATACAGAAAAAGGTCGAGCGCTTCCGCTTTTCCGTACACTCATTGCTCGTCGGGCTCGGAAGCTTTTCATCACAGTGTGCCAACCGCCACCTCTTCCAGGTAAATAAATTCCGGTGTTTTCACCCCCGCTTCCACTCGGATCCTCACCAAACGCGGAGACTCGAAGAACGCGCGTGCTGACGCGAGTGACGTCCATACCGAAAAATGAACGATTTTCCTCGGTTCGTTCTCGAACCGTAAAATTTGGTAAGAACGTTCGCCGGCGTCTTTTCGTATCCCGGCGGCGCCATCGAACACCTTTTTCCAGGCCTCATAGTCGGCCACTTCGTGAATGATCAGAACGTGCAGCATGAAATGTTATTTGGCTAACGACCGAAGCTCATGCGAGCCAGCCTGTTTAACTGGTGGATGGCAGCCGGCGCACGATAACCGGCTTCGCGGCAGCATATAATAGTGAGGCTTCATGGTTATATTCTCTCCAGGACTCCGTGAAACTCCATTAATTGGCAACGACGTCCCTCCTCGTTATCGCCACCCCGAAAAGAAAGCACAACATCCGTAGCCTGACGATGGAGAGCCAAGAGTGCTCGCCGGCGGACCTCTGCGTCGACTGTCCCCTCCACCAAAAGCTGCGCGAACGCCAAGCCGAGGATAAAATCATCACGCCACAACACTCTGAATCCATCGTCGGCGTCGAGCGCTTCCTGCAATCGTGTCGCGTCGAGCAAATCCCAGTCGGCGTCAGCGATCTGGGATGAATGAAGCTCGTCGCAAATGAACTGGTGGACAGACGCGACGGGCTTGCCTGCACGAAACGCAAGATAACTAGCAAACGTGTCTGCGCCTGTGTCGTTGCCAAGGGGTGAGTCCTCGTCGCCATAATTCCAAATAACGGAATCGACGAGGAGCTCTCGTGCTTTCGGGTGCGCTGTCTTTGGTGTGACATCCCAAATGTCGGTGAATTGTGGCATGATGTGGGATGTGGCCAAGACACTATAGCCGCGCGGGATCACTTTTCATTTGATCGCGGCTTCGATCAGGCGGCTGGCGGAACGCAGCACTTCCAGCCGTGCATAGCGCTTGTTGTCGGCGGGAATTAAATTCCATGGTGCAGAGGGCGTGTCGGTCAACGCGAGCATGTCACCAACCGCGATCTCGTAAGCGGCGCGCTTCCGCCGGTTGCGCCAGTCCTCGGCGTTCATTTTGTGCCGTTTGTGCGGCGTGCCTTCCCGTTCGCGGAAACGTCGCAACTGTTCTGCATGTGAAATGTGCAGCCAGTATTTCAGCACTATCGTCCCATGCTCGGTCAGTTGCTTTTCAAAATCGTTGATTTCGCCGAATGCGCGCTTCCATTCGTCTTCGCGACAAAAGCCTTCCAACCGTTCCACGAGCACCCGGCCGTACCATGACCGGTCGAACACCCCCATACGTCCCGCGCGTGGAATTTCGCGCCAGAAACGCCAAAGGTAATGGGCGTGCTTCTCTTCGTCGGTCGGCTTCGCGACGGGAATCACTTTGTAATCCCGCGGATCGATCGCGCTGGTGAGCCGGCGAATCGCCCCACCCTTGCCCGCAGCGTCCCAACCTTCGAACGCGTACACCACCGAGCGCCCGGCGAGAAATGCCGCGCGGGTCGCACGACTGAGCCGGCCAAGCCACTTTTCACGCAACGCATCATATTCCTTTTCGGAAAGATCCTGGTCTAGGGGCAACGTTTTCAGCCGGCGCAGGCCGGCAGGCCGCAGTGGCTTGAGCGCATGATGGCGGTTGGCGCGGACTAGGCGGGCGATTTTTTGTTTTTGTTTCTCAAACTGACTCAAAAGCAACCGTCCTACTTGCAAGTCGCGCGTTCTCTCATCCTCGGCATCGATGATCGTCCAGTGTGCGCCCGGGCGGTCCGTCCTGGTCCGGATGAGTTTTGCCGTCCGTTCGAGCCGGTCATAAATCCGGTGATGATGCCAGTCTTCCTCGGTGACCCGCCACGCGGTCGCAGGGTCGGCCTGCAAACTCTTCAGGCGCTTTCCTTGTGCCTGCTTTGAAAGCTGCAGCCACACCTTCACGATAAGGGTGCCTCCATCAGTGAGTAATTTCTCGAAATCACGGATCCGCTCCGCTTCACGCGTCGTGTGTTCCGCCTCGCTTTCGTTGCGCGCTTCATCACGTAGTGTTTCCGTGTACCAGGAGCCTGCGTAGAGCCCGATCCGCCCAATGCCGGGCAGGCTGCGCCAGAACCGCCACTGATGCGGATGCGCCAGTTCGCTATCGGTCGGCGCATGATAGGAAAACGTTTCCACGCCGCGCGGATCAAGCCACTCGGCCAAGGTGTTAAGCAGCGTACCGCGTCCCGCTCCTTCCGGGCCGGCAATGATTAGGAGCACCTTGAACGGCACTCTCTTCAATTCCACTTGCAGCTGAACGAGCTGCTCGCGCAATACACTCGCGCGCGCCTGATAAGCCTTTTTCGACAACCACAACTTTGCCTTAGCCATGTGCCTGCAAAGGTGGCGCGGAGCGCCAAGATGTCGAGCCATGCGTGGCAATTCATCTTCAGTTGCGTTACCAATACGGTCCACCCGCCAGCCACGGCTCCGGGAAATGTGACGGCCACGTTAAATCTGGCCCCAAACCGCGCGTGGAAACCGGGCCGGCTTGCACCGAAAAGAATCGGTGATTTCTCTCCAACGACATCCGTTTCCCATGCAAGCTCCCACTGAAAATCACGACAACCAGCTCATCAAACGCGTGCATCGCGAACTGATCGACGATTACGACGAAGAACTTGAAATGGAGCGTGAGGATTGGGAGCACGTCGAGCTCAACCAGCCTGCCCGTCCGGTCGAAGAAGATACCACCCGTACCGCGCGCAACGAGTACTTCCGTGAACTCTTCCGGCTTCAGGGCGAACTGGTAAAGATGCACGACTGGGTCGTCCAAAGTGGACATCGCCTCGTCATTTTATTCGAAGGACGCGACGCTGCCGGCAAAGGCGGAGCGATCAAAAGAATCACCCAACGCTTGAATCCCCGCGTGGCACGCATCGCCGCTCTGCCGGCTCCGTCGAGCCGCGAGAAAACGCAGTGGTATTTTCAGCGCTACGTCGCCCATCTCCCGGCGGCCGGTGAAATGGTGCTGTTCGACCGCAGCTGGTACAACCGTGCCGGCGTCGAACGGGTCATGGGGTTTTGCTCCGACGCTGAGTACGAGGAATTTTTCCGATCCGTGCCGGAATTTGAAAAGATGCTCGTCCGGTCCGGCATTCAGTTGATCAAGTATTGGTTTTCAATTCCCGACGAGGAGCAGGAATTCCGATTCCGCTGCCGGATCAACGATCCACTGAAACAATGGAAGTTGAGTCCCATGGATCTCGAATCCCGCAAACGTTGGGAACTTTATACCAAAGCCAAGGAAGCGATGTTTGAGCGTACTCACATTCCTGAAGCCCCGTGGTGGGTTGTCCAAGGCGCGGACAAAAAGAAAGGTCGTCTTAACTGCATCCATCACCTGCTTTCCCAGATAAAATATAGCGAAGTCGAACATGATCCCATCACTCTGCCACCGCGGGTTCACCATCCCGATTATCGTCGGGAACCCGTTCGAAGTGAAATGATAGTGCCGGAAGTCTATTAATCTAAAAAAAACAATTGAACCACGGATTTCACGAATGATCACGGATGGCCAATCAAATACAGATCAGTGAAACCTTTCTTCGCAGGCTAGTGATTTCGGTCGAAATTCCTGTCTGAATCATTCCTGCGCATCCGTGTAAATCTGTGAAATCCGTGGTTAAACGGTCTGCTGAACTGCGGAATTTTAGATAAAACGTTCCGCGGTAAGACTGGGCCTCGTCTTCCTGCGCGAACGCTCAACGCCGGGGATGGCATGAGGTCCGGTCCTAACGGTCTCAGTTGGCACCTAAATGTAACAATCGAAACATTGCCGTCACATTCCGACGTCGCAATTTGCTCGATTTACCAAATCGGATTCCATTGTCCGATTCCGGGATATCTTCCCAATCTAGGAGAAACTCTTCATCCCTTTCTAGGTCGTTGCTCCAATTGATAAGCAGCTTTCCGCCTGCTCCACTTTTCCGTTCATGTCTCCTCCCTCCACTCAGCGCGTTAAACGTTCCACCAAGATCACCGCCAAGACCGGCAAATCGATTGCCCAATCCGCAGCCGGTGGAAAAATCGTTTACGCCAACCGCGAACTGAGCTGGCTCGCGTTTAACCGCCGGGTGCTGGAGCAAGCTGAAAGCGAAGCGAACCCGTTGCTGGAGCGCGTTAAGTTTCTGGCCATCGTCAGTTCGAATCTGGACGAGTTTTTCGAGATTCGCATCGCCGGATTGCTGCAACAAAAAGATTCCGGCACGGGCGAGCCGAGCATCGATGGGCGTACTCCGCGCGAACAACTCAAAAGCGCTCAAACTGAAATCCAGAATCTGGTGAAGGCCCAGTATTGCTGTTGGTACGAAATGCTCGTGCCAGCACTGGCCAGGGAAAAGATCACCTTCAAGACCTCCGCTCAACTCACCGCCACCGAGCGAACCTGGGTGCAGGAATACTTCATGCGGTTGGTGCACCCTGTCCTCACCCCGCTGGCGATCGATCAATCGCACCCCTTCCCCCAGATCGCGAGCAAAACGCTGAATGTAATCGTATCGCTGGAGAACCCGGACGCACCGAACGCCGAGACCCTCACCGCCATTCTTCCCGTGCCGCGCATTTTGCCGCGCCTGGTTCAGGTCAATCCCGAGAAATCGGGAGCGCAGACATTCATTTTTCTCAGCGACATTATCAAACTCTGCGCCGGATCGCTTTTTCCCGGCTATCGCATTCACAGCGCCGCCGCGTTTCGCGTCACTCGCAACAGCGATCTCTACATCGACGACGAGGAAGCGGAAAATCTGCTGAAAAAAATCGAGGAGGAATTGCGCAACCTTCGTCGCGGTGAAGCCGTTCGCCTGGAAATCGAGGCCGACGTGCCCGAGCCACTGTTCAATTTGCTCTGCGACCATCTCCAATTGCAACCGGAGTTTGTCTTCAAACTCGCCGGGCCGCTCAATCTGGTCCGCATGATGAGTCTCCCCGATCTCGTCGACCGTCCCGATCTCAAATACACGCCTTTCGTGCCGGTGGAGCTTCCCAATGTGCGCGTCGCCACCACCATTTTTGCCGCGATGCAGGAGCGGGATATTCTACTCCACCACCCCTACGAGTCTTTCAATCCTGTAGTGGAATTCGTCCAGCAAGGCGCGCGCGATCCGGGCGTGCTCGCCATCAAACAAACCTTGTACCGCACCTCCGGCGATTCGCCGATCATCGGCGCGCTCATCGAGGCATCGCGCAACGGAAAGCAAGTAACCGCGCTGATCGAACTCAAGGCCCGCTTCGACGAAGCCAACAATATCAAATGGGCCAAGGAACTCGAGGAAGCCGGTGTGCACGTCGTGTTCGGACTCGTGGGCCACAAGACTCATTGCAAATGCAGCATGATCGTCCGTCAGGAAGCCGATGGTCTGCGTCACTACGCTCATTTGGGCACGGGAAATTACAATCCCAAGACTGCACGTCTGTACACCGACCTCAGTTTACTCACATGCAATCCCGAGATCACCGCGGACGTGGCACTGCTTTTCAATTCGCTCACCGGCTTTGCCCGTTCGCCCGAATTCAAACATTTGCTGGTCGCACCATTTAATCTCCACTCCCGCATTCAGGAATTAATTGCCACCGAGGCGATCAACGCCGCAGCCGGAAAACCCGCGCGCATCATCGCCAAGATGAACAAGCTCGTGGACAAAGTGACGATCGACAATCTCTACGCCGCTTCTCAAGCCGGCGTGCAGATTGATCTGATCGTTCGCGCCACATGCTGTCTGTTGCCCGGCGTGAAAGGCCTCAGTGAAAACATCCGGATTCGGAATATTGTGGGACGCTACCTGGAGCATTCGCGCGTTTATTACTTCCAGAACGACACCGCTCCGCTGCTCTATTGCGGCAGTTCCGATTGGATGACTCGAAATTTCTTCCGCCGCGTCGAGGCGCTTTATCCAGTCTACGCACCGGACCTTCGCGACCGCATCATCAAGGATATTCTCCCAGCGGAGCTGAAGGACAACGAGGACGCACGCGAACTCCAGTCGAATGGCAGCTATGTTCCCCACGTACGCAAGGAAGGCGAAGAATCCTTCTCTGCACAAAAATACTTCATGGCCGCGGCGCAAAAGCGCGCGGCGGAACAGATCGAAGTAGTGAGTTAGGAACGTCTCGGATCTAGGCGCCGGACCGTTCGATCCGTTTCAGTGGTAGGGCGGATTATCCCTAATCCGCCGGGGTTTGCCAGGCAGGCGTGCATCGCTTCGGCGGATTAGGGATAATCCGCCCTACCTTCACTAATCTCCTCCCACAAAAAAAAGGCCGCCGGAATTTCCGGCGGCCTTGAGCGTTTAAGGCGAATACACCGTCACCTTATCTGCAATCGTCATCGTCGTCATCAGGGTCATTACCGTGACCATGACCGTCACCATGCTGCGGCCGGCTGATTTTAATCACCGTGGCCGAGTAGGGCGCGGGCGCGAACGTAAAGGTTTGTCCTGCGAGTGTGGTGGTCGTTTGTGCCACGTCGGCTGAGCCGGTTCCGGTACGGGCCGCCTCATCCTGCGGAATGCCATAGCTGAAAACGTCCGCGGGGGCGCCAACCTTGAATCCGTCGACCTTGATCTTCACATTCAGCGTCGCAGTCGGATGCTTGTTAATGAGCAGAAGGTTTAAGTTGTGCGAATTCGTATCGCGCACCGCATAGACCCCAAGACCATTGTAGTCGCTCGCCGCCTCGATCACTTTCTCTCCGCCACGAGCATAGTTTTTCAGCAATTTGTAGACGTAGAACGTCGGATAGCGATCGGCCGGGCCGGCCGGAACGTTATAGGTGACGATGCCGTAGTCGCCGTATTTGCGCCAGCCGTAGAGCGAGTTGGCGTTGTTGTTACCGCCTTCCTGACCGTTGCGAAGATCCCACCAGAAAAGGGAATTGAATTCGGTCTTCATGATGTTGCCCATACTGTCGGCTAGGAAAAGGCCATTAACCAAACTGGTCGTCTGCTTGCCGGGGTTGCCATAGACCGAATTGTTTTCGGTGCAGGTGATCTCCACCTTCTTCGCATCCTTCCCCAGATAGTCATTCAACATCTGGCGGATGCTCGAAGCGTTGTCTTTCCAAGTCTTGGACGAATTGAGCAGGAACGCGTCACTTTCACCGCCCGGTCCTTGTTCGTAACGGTGATAGATCACGAAATCGGGAGTGAATCCCAGCTTCTTAAACGTCGCCAGCATCACGGCCGTCCAGCCGTTGTGCGTCGCACCCGTGCGTGGATTCGTCACCGTCTCGTCCGTATAGTTGGCGTTGCCGTCTTCATCGGCCTGCAGCACCGCACCGATCTTGATCGAACGATCCATCGCTTTCATTTGGCGGGCATATTCCTTGACCCGCGTTGCGTATGTCACGGGATCATGCGGACGCGTGTTCTTGTCAGCTTCCCACGTGCCATAGTTCTCGTTGCCGATTTCCCAATACTTGAAGCCATAGTGCTTCGTCTTATTCGAATATTTGACCCAATCCGCAGCTTCCTCGGGCGTACCCGTGCCGTAATTCGCGGTGATGAACACCTGAGCCTCCGTGGCGGTGGCAATCGCGGCAAACGCATCAAAATTGGTCGCCCAGGGAACGGTCGCATTTTCGTCCATACCCGTCTTCCAATGGTAATTGTCTGAAGCCGAGCCGCCAGGGAAACGCAGCGCCTGATTATCGACTTCGTTGAGCAGCTCCGCCGTGGTGGCGGTGTTAAAAGAACCGTCCCACACCGCGGTGTTGAGCCCAAACGTACGGGCGTCGACTTCGCGAATCTTCTGCTTGCCGTGCACCGTCACATTAACAACCGCAGGCGGTGGCGCGAGATCCAGGCGTACATCGTCGAGATAGAATGTAGCGGCACTTCCACCCGACACTTCGCGGAAAGTAATCCGGTTCAAATCGATAATATTGGCGCCTCCGAGATCAGCGAGGGACACGGTCACTTTTTGCCACGTATTCGCGACGAGCGCAGGCAGCGCAACGGGTGGTTGTACACCGTTATCACGTTCGATGTTGATTGCCAGCAATTGACCACCCGTCGGGCCACCATTGATCCAGAAAGTCAACGTGGGATAGTTCTGCGTATCCATGTTGTCATGATGCAGGGAAAGTCCCCCGCCCGCGAGAGTCACGGCCATCGAACTCGCGCCGGAATTCACAACGATCGTTTCGTTGCCGACGGTGGTGTTCCAACTCCAGTTTTGCCAGCCGTTCACCAATGCGTCTTCATAGACCGACATCGCCCCGTTCAATGGCGGCGGCGGAACGGTCGGCACACTTCCAGTGAGAATCACATCGTCGACGTAAAATGGATTCGCCGACTGATCCGTGCCGGTAATTTCCTGAATCCAGAAACCAGTGAAACCCGCGTTGTCTTCCGCTGCGAGCGACGCGAGCGGAATGGAAATCTGCTGCCAGGTGTTTGCTACGAGTGGCCCAATATTCACCCCAGTCGGCAGAGCGTTGTGATCAATGGTTGCTGCGATATGCAGGGTCTGGCCGCCAGCGCCACCATTGATCCAAAAGGTAAGTTTGCCGTATCCAGTGGTACTGAACGCGTCATGTTGGATGGCGAGCGCCGACCACGGCGTGGCTGTCACTTGGATCGCGGTTGCCCCGGAATGAACCAGCGTGGTGTTGACGAAATCCCGCCCCGCCCAACTCCAGTCCTGCCAGCCGCCACTGAGGGGACCGTCGGTGTAGATGGGTAGATCGGCTTGAGCTTTAACAGACGCGCTGAAGCCAAAGGCTAGCGCGGATAACACAAAACAGGACAATAGTGGCCGCAGTCGTAACATGTGAGTGGGAAGGAGCCGCATTCAAACGAACTCCCAGGGGTTAGGGGTTAAACAGCCGTGCAGCTGTCGGGTCTGAGATTTCAAATTTGATTCTCTTTGTAAAGCGACGCGGCTCTCCAAGCGTGTCGTCTAAATGGACGACAGGAAAACCTCCTACCCCACAACGTGCTATTGTCCTACCGCCTATTCAGTAAAGTAGCCCGGCGCGGGCTACATTCCCGACAGGCCGCATACTCGTGCTCACGGGGTCGCTTTAACCGTACCGTTCAAAGCACTATTCCCCGATTCCGGATGCCAGTTTTTCGGGTAGTTTCTCGCGATCGTCGCGTGATGTTTTTCCGGGGCGTCGTGAAATTCGACGGGCACCTGCGGCGTGTCGGCGAGATTTCCGGCCCACGCTTTGGGCAAATCCGGACGGTTCACCCACGAACGCCCTTCCCGATACACGTACTGGTGGCGCGTGGCGTTATAATAAACTTCATAGGCCGGATAGTAGATATACGTATCGTGCCCGATCCCCTGCGCCACCGGCGTGGCAGAACCAGGAATTCTCGCGCCATTTTTTGGGGCGTTATAACAGCCCGCCACCGAGAAAAAAATTCCAATTACCAATCCTAGTTTCGCCGCGGTTTTCCAAACTTCATGACGCATTATTACAGGACATTTGTCAGTCGAAATTGGTTCGCGTAAATCTTGCGAAACCGGCAAAAATCCTTCGCCATGTCTCTCAATGGAGCGCGAGCTTGGCCGCGGCGGCACTCGCGGGCGGAACGGCGGACGCATCGCGTCCAAAACCCCAGGAAAACGCCATTTTGAACTTTTCGTTTCCCCCCACGCGTACGCCGTGAAACATGGTTTCCGCCATCGGCGTGGATTTCAACAAACGCGCGACGTCGATCATCAGCTCCGCGTCAGCGACCAGCCGCTCCACGTCTTCGCCGGGGTATCCCGCCCAGTATTTCAAGTCGTGAAAAAATCCCGCCGGGTAAAGGCTCACACCCTGCCATTCGTCAAACCAACCCGTGCAGCCATCGCTTCTAAAGGCATGGGGCGGCGGGTCGCGTTCGATCTTTCGCCACAAATCGTGCAGACCGTAGAATGCACAGATTTCCTTGATGCGTGGGAGCGGCACTTCTTCGCCAATGGGCGGAAGTTTCATTTCCGGTCGCTCCGCCAATGGCGAAGAATCCACCGCCCGCACACTCGGAGCGAGTGAAGCGAGGAAAAACAAGACGAGGAAGAAGAGGGTTGGTAACCGGCTCATAGGGTAAACAGCTCCGCAGCTGCTGATCAAACGAACGCCAGCAAACGATACTTGTAAATTCTTCTCTGCGAAATCTGGGGCTTGCTTGCCCGACGAACGGCTCTGGGCGCTGAGCAAAGTCGAAGGGCAAGCGATTCGGGACGTCGATTGCCAGTACGCACATTGAATCGCTTGCCCAACGACGGGCTCTGGGCCCTGAGCTGGTCGAATGGGCAAGTAAGCTCCTATACCCAATCAAGACGGGCCCGACTGATTAGCCGGTTTTGCCGCGGCTGATCTCAACGCTTACCGCCGCAGTCCACCGAGAAGATAAACGACCAGCACAATTAACAAAATCAGTCCCACGCTGCTACCGCCAACGACCGGGCCGCCGATATAAAAACCGCCGCCACCGAAAAGGAGCAGAAGGACAACAATGAGGAGTAATACGTTCATTACTTTTAGACCGCTTCGCATGAAAAGCGTTCACGCTTAAAAAGCCGGCGATGAATGCCATCGCATCACTGTTTTTCGTAGCAGCCGTCGTCAGACGGCTGGCCAGCGGTGTTACCACCGCTGCTACATCGAAGCCGGGGCAATCAAGCTCGCCAGCATTGAATCCCCGAATTGGATAAATATCCGCCTAACTCGCAGGCACTGAATCAGTCGGCGCGGCGGGTGCCGCTGGGCCCGGAACCGGTGCTTTGGGTTTGGGCGTTCCGACCAGCACACCGAGGTGCTCCTGTATCTTCTGGAAAAATTCGGCGTTCAGGTCACCGACGGGCACTTCGTACAGCTGATGCGTCGCCATGTGCTCGTAGAGATGACGTTCGCCATCTTCGGTGCGACCGCGCAGCTTGATCTGCTTCTTTCGCTCCAACATTAAAGCGAGGAATTGCAAAAGCGGGGTATTGATCGCGTTTGGATCGTTCGTTTCGACACTTGAAGCGCCGGCGCCGGCGGGGGTGGCAAGTGTGAGGAACAGGGTTTCCGCCGTGAGCTTGAGATTTCTATCGGCGTTCTCCTCGGCCTTACGCTGCTTGAATCCCACCACCCACCGACAGTACACAAACGCCGGCGGCATAAAGCGGCCATCTTCCGACTCATGCAGATCCCGCCGCGCCACCTCGCCGCTCGCTTCGCGCACGAGATAGCTGACCACGCGGTCGTTTTCCTGGAATTCGCGACCACTCACGAAACATTTTGTGGCAATAGGGTGAAGATTTAACTCCATGGGCGTTTTCTTGTTTACCCTCCAAGGGTTCGAACGCTAGCAAAATTCCACACATGAACGGACGCCTTATCGCCATCTGCCTTTGCCAAGGCTAAGGCGGACTTGTCACCGTTCCGTCCCTGACACCTTTCACTGTAACACTGTCTAGCATCTCATCACGCTTATGCCCGGTAGACTCATTGCAGTCGGCGACATCCATGGCTGCCACAAGGAATTCCAAGACCTCATCGAGAAACTCGACCTGAAAAAGGAGGACCGATTGATCTTGTTGGGTGATCTGATCAATCGAGGTCCCGATAGTGGGCGGGTGGTCGAACTGGCCCGGGAACACGCCACGGCTTCCCTGTTGGGCAATCATGAGTTGCGGCAGCTCAACTACCGCCGCACGGACGACCCGACCCATCTCAAGAAATACGACTACGAGACCATCAAGCAGCTCCGCGGCAAGGACTGGGATTACCTGGAATCGATGAAGCTGACGTACGAGGACGAGGAGATGGGCGTGGTATTTGTGCATGCAGGATTCTTGCCCGACAAACCGTGGCAAAAACAACCCGCGCGCGTCGTCACCCGCATCCAAGTTGTCGACAAGGATGGCGAGCCGCGTAAACGCTCCGAAGCGCCGAATGCACCGCACTGGTCGGAGCTGTGGTCAGGTCCACCGTTCGTCGTGTATGGCCACACGCCGCGCGACGATGTTTCGCGCACCAAGTGGACCCTTGGGATCGACACTTCCTGCGTGATGGGCGGCAACCTGACAGCATACGTGTTACCGGAAAAGAAAATCGTACAGGTGAAAGCCAGGGAGAAATATTTCAATCCGTAGCTGCCATTTATGGAGGACTGGTCGCCGCCATGACGTGAGGTAGGGCGGATTATCCCTAATCCGCCGGGATCGACTTGTGGTCACCGCACGGCATTCTGCAACCCAACATCCCACTCCATCCCGTCCGCGATCAGCGGACTCCTTCGATCTCAAACCGGAGACGATCAGTCGAAGGTGTAATCGTAGATTTCGCCTCCTTTCGGCGAAATCATTAGTGGTCAAAACAGTCTGAGATTGAGTTGGCTCGACCTGACGCCGGCGGATTAATCCGCCACACGGCAGCACAACTCGTTCACGGCGGATTAAGGATAATCCGCCCTACCTCAGCGGCCTTTCTGTCCGCATTCAGTGGTGCCACGCGGCCGACCTTTTTTCAGGTGCAAGTTCGTCGCGAAATTCCATTCGAAGGTTGAAGCGTGGATGCTTTCGTCTTTGTTGTCGTTTCACCCTTCGCCCGCTTACCGCCTTCCGATTTCTCATGGCTGACATTTCCATCCCGCTCACCGTCCGCGACGTTAAAGCTCTCGATCGCGCAAGCGGCGACACGTTTACCAGCGTCCTGCTGATCAAAAAAATTTCCGAGCGGCCGACCAAGACCGGGAATTCCTTCCTGTCCGTGGAACTCGGCGACAAAACGGGCACGTTCAACTGCAATTGTTTCAGCGACAATCCGTCGTTCGAATTTTTCAAGGGCCTGCGTGAAGGAGCGGTGGTTCGCATTGAGGCCAAGGTGGATTATTACCAAAACCGTTTCTCCCCCCGCCTGCTCCGGGCCGACGTGGTCGACGCCGAACAAATCGCCGGCTCTGCCCTCATGGCCAATCTGGTGGAGACTGCGCCCGAAGATGCCGACAAATTGTGGGCTGAGTTTCAGGAACACATCGCTTCAATCACCCACCCCGACCTCCGCGCCACCGTTCAAGCGGTCATCGATGAAATCGGAGAAACCTTTCGCGTCGCCCCGGCGGCACTATCGATGCACCACGCCTACCGGCACGGTCTGCTCGAGCACACCTGTCATATGGCACGCGCCTGCAAAGTGCTCGCGCCGCTTTATCCCGAAGTGGACGCCGACCTCGCGATGGCAGGCATCCTTCTCCATGACACCGGCAAAGTGATCGAATACCAAGGCACGCTCTCCACCGCGCGCAGCCGGAAAGGAATTTTGCAGGGCCATGTGGTCCTCGGCTATCAGCTCGCACGCAAGGCCGGGATCAAGAGCAAGCTCAACGCTGATTTACTCGAGCGCCTCGAACACATCATTCTCAGTCATCAAGGCGAACTCGAATGGGGGGCCGCCGCCATCGCCGCGACACCGGAAGCCGTGTTCGTCGCGAAGATCGATGACCTCGACGCAAAAATGGGCATGGTGCAGCGCTTGTTACGTCAGGCCGGCGAAAACGACGAATTTTCCGAAAGACACATCGGCCTGAACAGCCAGTTGCTGCTCACCAAGCCGCAGCGATAAGCTGAAGGTGGGCGTCGGTCTCCGCACCGACGCTTCGTCAATGAGGAAATCGACGACCACCGACGGATAAATTCAACCACGCTTATCCCATATAGGGCTGCCGCTTGCCGGCACGCCGGATCGAAAGTTCATCGTGGCTGGCACCGTGCGCCAGCCCTACGACTGAACAGTTGTCAATGCGCTGGTTCGTAACGCGGCACGCCAACGATCGCCGCGTTGATCAATCGCTCCAACGCTTTTGTCGCCGGCAACTCCACCGCGGAACGCGGTTTGCCTGCCCGTTGCACGGCGTCCAACGCTGAGCGCGCCTCATTCGGCGTCAATGTGCCGCCTTGCTGTAATCTTTCGCAGGCCATCAGCCCCGCGGCGCTTACATCGGCGAGGTCATGCAACATCGACTCTGCTTCGCTCAGGTTGGGCGAAAGTTCGGGCAGGCGCTTGAGTAAAAGGGCGGAAACAGCGCGCCACGCAGTCAACGCCTCCTTGATCCGCTGGTCAGCATCGCTCGATGGAGATGACGAAAGCAAATTGTCGACGAGTCCTGAAAACTCCCGACTTGAAGCACTATCCGGACGGCAACAATCCACCAAACCGGTAAGCGGAAGCAATTGGGTGTGACCCGGTTGATATTTGGACCGGGTATAAGCTTTCACGGGCTCCAGTAAATCCACCAATTGGCGGAGCGCATTCAAATCCGTTTCGGATGCACGATCTCCCGCGAGCCGTTTCAAAGCGGGAGCAATATAACTCTCATGTCGCAATCCAGCTTCACTCAAAAGCGCGCTTACTGCCGGCAATCGTCGATACATCTCCGGCACCTCGCGGACCGTAGCAGGCGACCACAACCGCTCGGCAATCGCCGCCGTTCGCGGCCAGATGCGCGAATCGATTGTCTCCGGACTCACCCATTCCGCCCACATCGTCGCTTCGCCACCCAACACCAACTTGCGTTGTGCGTCGCTGAGCTTCGCATCAACCGGTGCAGGATCGTTCAGATAATGCGGCGCCGTCGGAAAGCAAAGGTCGATATAGTATCCGTGCGAAAGCAGCACCGTAAAACCAAGTTTCGTCGCCGCGGCAACTCCATCGGCTCCGCGCCACGAATGTATCACGCTTCCGGCAGGTAGATCCGGATGAAGAATTTCATCCCACCCGATCATCTTCTTTCCATTCTTCGCCAGGATTGCGTGCACCTTTGAGTTAAAATAAGTATGCAGACCCGCGTTGTCCTTCAACCCATGTTCGCGAATAAACGCCTGAATCTGTGCATTGGCGCTCCATTGCTTGCCGTTATTCTCGTCGCCGCCGATGTGAAGGTACGCGTCCGGAAAGAGAGCGGCCATTTCGCCCAAAAATCCTTCGAGTAATTCGTAAACCTTGGGATTGGTCGGATCAAGGACGGGATCGAAAACTCCCCACTTTCGCTCAATGGCATAGGGACCGGGCGCGCTCGCCAGTTCAGGGTAAGCGACGACCCAGCTCGTCGCGTGACCGGGAATATCGAATTCAGGCACCACGCGAATACCGCGCGCCGCTGCATAGCCGACGATTTCGTGAATTTCCTCCTGGGAAAAATATTTCCCGTCCGAGCCGAGCTCGTGCAGTCGCGGAAACTTTTTGCTTTCGACGCGAAAGCCCTGGTCATCGGTCAGGTGGAGATGCAGCACATCGAGTTTCACCAACGCCATCCCGTCAATATTCCGCTTGATGACTTCCATCGGCTGCCAGTGCCGGCAAACGTCGATCATCAATCCACGCCAGGAAAACCGGGGTCGATCTGCGATCCGGACACAGGAAGCAACCCAACCTTTCCCGCTGGATTCGACCAGTTGCAGCAATGTTTCCAGCCCGTGCAAAGTGCCCCTCGTCGTCGGCGCTCGCAGTACGATTTTTTCCGCAGAAATTTCCAACGAATACGATTCATCCTCGTCCAAACGCGGAATCTCGGCGGCCGCGGCTGCGCACTCGATGATTAACGCATATTTTTCACCGGTCGAATTTTTCGCAAAGGAAATTCCGGTACGCCTCTCCAGCCGTTGCACGGCTCGAGCGACTCCACCGCTCAGTCGCGGATCTACAACGCCACGAATGGCCACGTGGAACGAATCATTGAAAACAAATGCACCCTCGCGCCATTCGGCGGATGCCGGTACCGGCATGAGGTTGTGCTGAATATTTTCCGCCATGGCGAAAGCGACGGACATCAGGAATGCGACAGAGAGGAAACGCAACATCGGGGCAAGGGGTTGAATGACGTTCACGCCACGGTGGCCGCCAATTTTCCATTAATCAATCGCACAAGCAGTATCGACCATGACGTTGCGCGGCGAATAAATATGCCCGACGTAAGCTCAGGACATTTGTTCAATCCATCCATGTATCGAAATTGATCGTCAGCCTTCGACGTAGCAGCCGTCGTCAGACGGCTGGCCAGCGGTGTTACCACCGCTGCTACATCCAAGCCGGAGCGAGTCGCATATTCCGGTCAAACCATCCCGAATATTCACTCGCATGGCGCATTTCCATTTCACATACACTACCGCACCATCAGCTGGTACGCCACATAAGCGCAGCCGCCAGCGCCTGTGACCGCCAGGCTGGAAATCGCGATTTTCCCCACAAAGTGAAGCTTTCGCCAATGGCGCGTGACCCAATGAAACAGTGCGCGCAGCTTAAGTTCAGACCAATCGAGAAAACGCGCAATGGTCAGCGATTCTGCTGCGAGCAGACTCGCTGCGATCAGGAAAAACAAAATGGCGGGACCTGGAATGAAAACGAGAATAATGCCCACGACGATCGCTCCAAGCGCGATCAGAATCCTCACGACCCGAAAAACTTTGAACCCAAGACCGGTATCTTTCTTGGTTTTCTGCCCAGCGTGATATCTCGCGGCAAAACGTTCCCCCGGGCGCCCACGCTTCAGCGTTTCCCACTGTTTTTTTAACGGGTTAGACATGTCTCCTCTAAGACAACCCACCCGGGATTTCGTTCGCGCGTGGCATTTCAACCTGCCCAACCTGGACATTTTTGAACCACAGAATACACGGAACACACAGAAAAGCTCCGATTCGCTACCTTCGTTTCCTTCCCACCCCTCGCGAAACGCCAGTCTGGGTTTGCGAAACACTACAGAGTTATCAAACCCCGTTTGTCATTCTTAACGCAGTGAAGAATCCAAGGCCACGATCATGACGTCACCCACGCATACATGGATTCTTCGCAGCATTCAGAGCGGCGGAATTTTCACTAATATCGATGATCTCATTCAGCGCAGCACCCTTTGAGTCGGCGTACTTCGTGAAATCTTTTCCGTGTGTTCCGTGTATTCCGTGGTTCCAATCAGAAAAATTGAACCACGGAATACACGGAACACACAGCAAAAACCGAGTCGTCACCTTCGTTTCCTTTCCACCCTTCGCGAGACACCGATCCGGAGTTTCAACCAATTCCAATTCACTTTCAAGTGAGGTTGAAATCAGGTGAGCAGTTGCACAATTCGCACGATCGGTAGAAATAGCGCGATCACGATTGTTCCGACCATGATGGCCAGGAACAAGATCATGACAGGTTCGATCAGCGAGCTGAGTCCAGCGACCGCACTGTCGACCTCATCCTCATAAATGTCCGCGACCTTATTGAGCATTTCCGGCATCTGGCCCGTGTGTTCACCCACATCCATCATGCTTGTCACCATCGGCGGGAAAATTCTCGCCGCTTCCAACGGTCGCGCAACCGAGGAGCCTTCCTTCACGCGATCATGGACACCGGTAATCGCCTCGGCGACTCGGGCATTTCCAGCAGTGTCCCGGGTAATGAGCAACGCAGGGAGAATCGGCACCCCACTCGCCAGCAAAGTCCCCAGTGTGCGCCCGAAACGGGCAATGATCGCCTTCAGAAAAAGCTCTCCAAAAAGTGGAAGCTTGATCACCCAGCCGTCAATCAGACGTATCCCACGCGGCGTGCGAGCAACATACTTGGTCCCGATCCAGAGTAAAACGGCGACGATCCCCGCGATGAAATAATGCGATTTCACCGCATCGCTGAGAGTGAGCACGAATTGAGTCAACGGCGGCAGCGGCGCGCCTTTGAGCAGATCCGCGAAGATCTGTTTAAACTTCGGCACGACGACAATCATCAGCCCCGCGAGAATGAGGAGCGCCACACCCATTACAATGAGCGGATAAACCATCGCCGCGGTGATTTTCCCTTTCAGCTGGATGCTTTTTTCCTGAAAGCGGGCGAGTCGTTCCAACACCACGTCCAATACTCCGCCCGCTTCGCCCGCCTTGATCATGCTTAAATACAACTTATCGAAAACGCGCGGGTGCTTTCCCATGGCATCGGAAAGCGTGCCTCCCGATTTTATCCCGTCAGACAGCGATGCCAACACCGCATGCAACGACCCGCTTCTTTCCTGCCGCGAGAGCACTTCCAGCGTCCGCAATAATGGCATGCCAGCCTTGAGCAGGGTCGCAACCTGCCTCGTGAACACCGCCAATTCCTTCGGACGAACCCGTTTTCCAAAAGGCCAGCGAGCTGGCGAGGAACCCGGCTTCCCCACGTTTTCGAAAGTTTGACCGCTGCGTCCGCGCTGATCAGATGCTGCCGGCGGCATTTTCGTTTCCGCTGATGACAACACTTCCGTGGGAAACAGCCCTTGTTGACGCAGCAGAATCGTGACTTGGCGGATATCAGCCGCCTCGAGCTGACCTGATTGACCGGCGCCTTGGGCAGTGACCGCGTGAAAATTGAAGCGAGGCATCGTAGTCGAATTTGAATTTGAGTTTAAGAATATCTGATCACTTCATCAACGGTCGATTCCCCGGCGAGAATCGCCCGGACACCCGCCTCACGGAGGCTCTTCGTTCCCTCTCTTGCCGCCTGTTGATGTAGTTGAACCAATGATGCGCCCTGCACCACCAGCTCACGAAAGGATTCAGTCGCGCGGAGAAATTCGAAAATTCCGAGGCGCCCCTTGTATCCCGAACCACGGCAATCATCGCAGCCAATCCCGCGATAAAATGGCCGGCCTTCCAATACGCTTCGCGGCACGTGGAGCTGAGCGAGAAGTGTGTCGTCGGGTTCAAACGCCGTGCGACACGCTGGGCACACGCGGCGCACGAGCCGTTGTGCAAGGACGGCTTCCACCGTCGATGCCAGCAGGAACGGCTCGATACCCATGTCAATCAGTCGCATAATGGCACCGGCAGCGTCGTTGGTGTGAAGCGTGGTCAAGACGAAGTGTCCGGTCAGCGCCGCCTGAATCGCGATCTGCGCGGTCTCGAAGTCGCGAATTTCCCCGACCATCACCACGTCGGGATCCTGTCGTAGAAACGTACGCAGCGCCCGGGCAAACGTGAGCCCCGCAGCAGGATTCACCGGCACCTGCATCACTCCCTCGATTTCGTATTCCACCGGATCTTCGACGCTCAGCAACTTGGAATCGACCGTGTTCAGGATTTTCAGACAGCTGTACAGCGTGGTCGTCTTTCCCGAGCCCGTTGGACCCGTCACAATAAAAATGCCATTCGGCCGCCGCACGATCTCTTCCACTCCCGCCTGCACGTCCGCAGGAAGACCAAGTTGTGCAAGATCCAGTTGCGCTGAGGATTGATCGAGCACTCGCAGCACCACGCTTTCACCGCACTGGGTCGGCAAGGTCGAAATGCGCAGGTCGACGCTTCGCCCGTCGAGCGCAAGGGAGATTCGTCCATCCTGCGGCAACCGGCGTTCTGCGATGTTCAGATTCGCGAGCACTTTGAGTCGTGAAATGATCGGGAGCGCCAGCGAACGCGCAGGCGGCGTCATTTCACAAAGCGTCCCGTCGACGCGATAGCGAATTTTGAACTCCTGCGCGAACGGCTCGAAATGAACGTCCGAGGCGCGATCGCGAATCGCCTGCGCGAGAACCTGATTCACAAATCGAATGATCGGGGTTTGTCCCGCCATTTTCTCGATGTCAGCTTCAGTGAGTTCGCGAGCTTCGACGGGATCGTCAGGCGCTGGCAACGGAATGGTCGGATCGTTCTTCTCCAGAATCTTCCCTTCGCCATAATTCTGCTGAATTAACCGGCGCACGATCGCAGGATCGGCGACCGCGAGTCTGATCTGGCAATTCAAGGCAAAAGCGAGGTCTTCCTCGAGATGCGGATTGAGTAGTTCGACGGCGAGCAACGTGAGAACCGATCCATTTTTCCCCACTGGCATCACTTGATGGGATCGCGCGATCGTCGCACTCACGAGTGCCACAATCTCTGCCGGAATTGTCGCAGGCGGTCTGTCGACGTAGTCGCTGCCGATATGTTTCGCCACCGTCCGGAGCAGCGTGGGCTGGTCAATTAATCCCGAATCAAACAACAGCTTCGCGAAAGATCCGCCGGTTGCCTGGTACGCTGAAAAGACGGCGCGCAGTGCCGGCGGAGAAATGGCGTCCTGCGCCAGTAACAAATCTAGAAGTATATGGGGGTGCCCTTCGAACATGAGAGTCGGCCGGGGCCCGCGGCCTAAAAAGGTTAACTTCGATCAGATCATAATTCCGTCAGCTTGAAACCCATCGAGGTGAGCTTTTCTCGCATGGCATTCACATCTTGCGATTTTTCCAGCGCCTCATTGGGGTCGATCAGCTCGCGATTCACGAGGCTCATAAGGTGCGTATCGAGCGTGATCATACCGAGTGCCGCGCCCGTTTGAATGTCCGACGGAATACGGAAGGTTTTGTTTTCGCGGATCAGCGAGGCGATCGACGAGGTGTTGATCATGATCTCAAAGGCCGCGATGCGTCCGCCGCTGGTCTTTTTGCAGAGCGACTGGGAAATTACCGCGATGATCGACGTCGAAAGCTGCATGCGAATCATCTCTTTCATGTTCGCGGGAAAGGCATCGACAATACGATCAACCGTCTTGGCAGCACTATTTGTGTGGAGAGTGCCGAACACCAAGTGACCGGTTTCGGCGGCGCTGATAGCGGCCTCAATGGTTTCAAGGTCGCGCAACTCACCGACGAGGATCACATCGGGATCCTGACGGAGCGCGCGTTTGATCGCCTCGGCAAAACTCGGCACGTCCGCGCCCACTTCGCGCTGCGTCACGACGCACTTCTTATGCGGGTGATAATATTCGATCGGGTCCTCGATCGTAATGATATGCCCATCACGACTCTCGTTAATGTAGTTCACCATCGACGCCAGCGTCGTGGATTTGCCGGAACCGGTCGGACCCGTGACAAGGAGCAAGCCGCGCGGACGATGCAGCAATTCCTTGATCTTGTCCGGCAGTCCGATCGTGCGCAGGTCGAAAAGTTGATTCGGAATCTGGCGCAGAACCAGACCGTAGTTACCTTTCGAACGCAATACACTCACGCGAAACCGGGCTTTGTCGCCGAACGCGAAGCCGAAATCCGTACCGCCGTTCAGCTTCACATTTTGAATGTGATTGTCGGGCGTGATCGCAAGCATCAGCTGCTCGGTGTCTTCCGGACGTAGTTCGGGGCCATCGATTGGCGTCATACTGCCGCGCAACCGAAGGCATGGCGGCACACCGACCTGAAGATGCAGGTCGGAACTCTTCTGGTCTACAACCAGCTCGAGAAGATCATTCATTTCGTAGCTCATGCGATGGGGAGATTTATAGGAAGGTCGTCAAAGCTCGTCGCCAATGGTAACAGCAGTAACTTCTGCGATTGTCGTGTGTCCGGCAAGGACTTTGCGAACCCCGTCCTCCCGCATCGTGCGTAATCCATGCTTTCGGGCCTCCAGGCGGAGCCGGCCAGCACTCGCCCGCCCACTGACCATGGCGCGAATTTCGTCATTTACTAAAAATATTTCAAAAATGCCGATTCTCCCGCGATAGCCGGTTCCATGACACGAAAGGCACCCTGCACCTTGCATAAACGTGGCTTTCTCCAACTGCGCCGGCGTGAGGTGCAACGCATGCAATTCGCGCGCCGATGGTGTGTATGCCCGGCGACATTGGGGACAATTTCGGCGCACCAATCGTTGGGCCATCGATGCGCGTAAAGCCGCAGCCACCAAAAAAGGCTTCACGCCGATATCCAACAACCGGGTCACTGCCGAGGGCGCATCGTTCGTATGGAGCGTACTAAAAACCAAATGGCCGGTCAGTGACGCGTTGATTGCAATTTCCGCCGTTTCCCGGTCGCGAATTTCGCCCACCATCACAATATTAGGCGCCTGCCGGAGCATCGCCCGCAACGCGGCGGCAAACGTCATTCCAATGGATGCATTGACCGGAACCTGGTTAATCCCGGAAAGCTGATATTCCACCGGCTCCTCCACCGTAATGATTTTTCGCGCCGACTGATTAAGCTGATGGAGACACGCGTAAAGCGTCGTCGTTTTTCCGGAGCCAGTCGGCCCCGTCACCAACACCATGCCGTCGGGTGAGGTGATCAACTGCTCAAACTGCCGCTGGTCATCCGGCAAAAATCCAAGCTCAGGCAACCCGAGCTTCAGACCTTCCTGATCCAGCACTCGCATGACAATGCTTTCGCCGTGCGCCGTGGGCAGCGATGACACCCGCAAATCCAGCGATCGACCGCCAGTCGAAATTTGGAGACGCCCGTCCTGTGGCAGTCGTTTTTCCGCGATGCTGATGTTCGCCATGATCTTCAGACGGGAAATAATTGCCAGCTGCAGGCGCTTCGGTGGCGATGACATTTCCTGCAGAACGCCATCGATCCGGTAACGCACGCGAAACGTCTTTTCCAACGGCTCAAGGTGAATGTCCGAGGCGCGACGCTGCACCGCATCTGAAATAATGGAATGAACGAGCGCGTTGATCGGCGCGTCATTTTCGGCGGGTGCCGTCTCCTCGTTGCTTCGACTGACAATCAATCCCGCGTCCTCCGGTGGCTCAGTCGCCAAATCGGATTTCACTATCTCAAACGGCGCGACCGTGGCACCAAAGTATCGCTCCATGGCCCGGCGAATCCCCCGTGACGTCGCTAAAAACGGCGTCACCGGCATCCCGGTCAAGTAGGCGAGACTGTCAGCAACTTCCATCGCCAGCGGATCCGAGACCCCGAGGTGCAACGTTCCTTTCTCCAGTGCAAACGGCACGACGCCGTGTTCGCGCACAAAAGAAAGCGGCACCGCAGACACCACGCCCGACGCGATGGTTGTTTTTTCCAGGTCGACGCACTGCAGTCCGCATTCATCGGCCACGGCGCGCATCAGCGCCGGTTCATCGATCAATCGCTTCCGCATCAACAGATCAATCAGGCCTGCGGCGTTGCCATCCACGCCTGCGGATACCGCGAAGCTACTTTGAACTTCGCGCAAAACATCGCCGTGGATCAATCTACGATCCAGGGCGATTTGAATGAAATAATCGTCGGCCGTTTTCAAAAGCGGACCGACGCGTGGCCCCGCGTCAGCGGTTAAGACTCATGAGGAATTCTGCGTTCGTCTTGGTTTTCTTGAGGCGACCGATGAGCATATCCATCGAGTCCGCCGCCGGGACACCCTGCATCGCACGACGCAGCGAATACACGCGGAGCAATTCCTCCGGGTGGTAAATGAGCTCTTCCTTGCGCGTGCCGCTCTTGTCGATGTTGATCGCGGGGAAGATGCGCTTGTTGACGAGATCGCGGTCGAGGTGGAGCTCCATGTTACCGGTGCCCTTGAATTCCTCGAAGATGATTTCGTCCATGCGACTTCCGGTATCGACGAGTGCGGTACCGAGAATGGTGAGACTACCCGCACCCTCAATGTTGCGCGCTGAGCCGAAGAAACGCTTGGGTTTCTGGAGTGCGTTGGCCTCGAGACCGCCAGACATGATCTTGCCGCTGTTCGAAGCCAGCGCGTTGTAAGCGCGGGCAAGACGCGTGATCGAGTCGAGCAGGATGACGACGTGCTCGCCGAGTTCGACGAGGCGGCGCGCTTTTTCGATCACCATTTCAGCGCAGTGCACGTGACTTTCCGGCGCTTCGTCGAAGGTCGAACTCACGACCTCGCCTTTGCAATGCCGCTTGAAATCGGTGACTTCTTCAGGGCGTTCGTCTACGAGGAGAATAATCAACCGCGCATGCGGTGAATTCGCCGCGATCGAGTTGGCCATGTTCTGCATCAGGATCGTTTTGCCGGTGCGAGGCGGCGCGACAATCAGACCGCGTTGGCCGAAACCGACCGGCGTCACGATGTCGACCATGCGCATCGATACATCCTTCGCGCCCTGCTGCTCAAGCATGATGCGCTGCAGCGGATAATAGGGTGTGAGTTCCTCGAACGGCTGCACCTTCGCTGCGTCTTCGGGCGCATTGCCCATGACTTTGCGGACCGCGACTACGGCAGGACAACGATCATTGCCCTGCGGCGGCTGCACCTGCACCTCCACTTGATGACCCCGTTTGAGGCCGAGATGCTTTACGAAAATTTCGGGCAGAAACGCGTCTTCAGGATAGAGCCGATAATTCACGTCCTCATGCACGATGAAACTGTGACCGCGATCAGTTTGATCGATGTAGCCACGGTCATAAAACGGTCGCTTTTGTTCAATGGTCGCCGCGAAAATCTGATTGATGAGCTGGCGGCGATTCGGGGCGCCTTCGAACTTGACCTCCATTTTGCGGGCCAGCGCCGTGAGATCGAAAAGATTCAGACCATAAAGTTCGTTCAACCAGATAGGATCCTGGCCACCGGTGGAAATCTCTTCCGCGACTTTGGCGATTGCTTCCAGATTCTGGAAACGCGCTGGATCGGGCAAATCGCCGACGTGCACGATCTCCTTCGGAGGCAAAGGCTGGGCGGGATGTTTGTTACCTTGGAACTGCGGGTTACCCCACTTCCCACCGCCGCCGCCGCCTCCTCCGCCCCCACCACCACCGCCACCGCCGCGAAACTGTTTACCGCCGCGGCCGCGCCGGTTAAATTTTCCGCCGCCGTGCTGCTGAAAGTGGCCACCACCGCCTCCACCGCCTCCGTTCGGTTGATGTCCTCCACCGCCGCCGCCCTCATTATAGCCACCGTCTCCGCCCTGTGACGATTGGTTCTGATTGCCAGCGTTTTCGGATTGTGGTGCGGCAGGTTGCGCGGGCTCGACGTGCTGGCTCGATGGGGCTGGCGCGTCATAATTATAATTGCTCTCTGGCGCGGGCGCGGGTTCCCGCACGGGTGCCGGCCCGGGCTCGGCGACATAGGCCGGTTTCGGCTCAGGCGCGGGAGGCGGCGGTGGCGGGGTGTAAGCCGCCGGCTCGGGCGTAAAAGAAAGTTCGGGTTCTTTCTTGTTCGACGAACCGGACTCCTTGGGCGCGCTTTTCTTGCGGGAAGTCTTGGGCGCAGGCTTTTCCGCGGGCTTCTCGGCTGACTTCTTCCCGCGAACCAGCCGCGAGCGCGTGGTCTTTTTTGCGGGAGCGGAATCATCGCTCGCGAAAGGCTTAGAGGTTTCCTCGTCGGATTTAGGGGGGACTTCCATTTAGATGCGGCCGTTGAGGCCGGGCAGGTTTTAGTTCAAGAGGCGATCAGCCAGCGCATTGACCTGTTCTCGCAAAAATTCGGGAGACCCGTCGTTAAGGAGAACGTGGTCTGCCAACTCGCATTTTTGGGCCAGTGGCAGTTGCTTGGCTAGGCGCTGTTGAGCGAGCTCCGGGGGTATGCCCTTTTGCTCCAGCCGCCTCAATTGCAAGGACGACTCTGTGGTGACGCATACAATGAAATCAAACCAATTTTCCAAACCTTTCTCGAACAATAGCGGCACCTCGACAATGAACGCCTGTCCTTCCGATTTCGCGAATGTCTCGCGCCATTGCTCGTATAGCCGGCTGTGGAGCAGCTCTTCCAGCCAGACCAGCGAATCGGCATCTCCGAACACTTTTTCTCCGAGGCGTTCGCGCATGATCGCTCCGTCGGGGCCAAAAACCTCCTGGCCGAACCTTTCCCGGATCGCTTGAACGACCTCTTCGCTGCCAAACAAGAGGTCGTGGACCATTGCATCCGAGTCCACACGAAGGAATCCCCGGGCGGCGAAAAAGCTGGCGGCCGTCGATTTGCCGCATCCCATGCCTCCCGTAAGTCCCACAATCAGATTGGCTCCCCTGCGCATCGTTTCGGCGCGAGACAATGGGCTTGCCGGCTAGGGAGCAACCCCTATCTCTAAATGCAACTTAATGGCTCCCCACGCGATTGATACAAAGAGTCCGGCGGCTGTGCTCGCCGTGGCGAAAAACGCTTTTGCCCTGATCTCGGCGCAAGCGAGTTTTTCGTTGTTGGATCGGCTCTTCGCGGATGTGACCAATATGTTTTCGGGCAAGTATCCCGGGTATCTCGGGATCGACATGCACTACCACGATTACGAGCACACGATGCAGGCGACGGTGTGCCTGCTCCATATATTGGAAGGACGCCATCGCAGTGGAGATAAACCTGTTCTATCCGCGCGCGATTGGGAACTCGCACTGGTTGCCGTGCTGCTGCACGACACCGGCTATTTAAAACACTCGGATGACAACGACGGTACCGGAGCGAAGTACACGCTGATTCACGAGAGCCGCAGTTGCGAATTTGCGCGCAACTATCTGCCCAAAGTCGGAATCAAACCCGCGGAAATCGAGGACGTCTGCGCAGCGATCAGCTGCACCGGGCCGCAAAATAAAATCAGTCAGATGACTTTCAGCCGCGAGAATGCGCGCATCATCACCTTCATCCTCGTGACGGCCGACTACCTCGGACAAATGAGCGCCCCGGATTACGTGGGCGAATTGCCGATGCTGTTTGGAGAATTTGAAGAGGCGTTTGAGTTCGAGCACGTGCCGCAACAAAAACGGACGTATCATGAACTCAGCGAGCTCCTGGAAAAGACACCGCGGTTCTGGGAAAATTATGTGCGACCATTGCTCGACTTTGAAGCGGGCTCGGTGCATCGCTATTTGACGACAGCGGGCCAACCCAATCCTTACCTGCAAGCAGTCGAAGCCAATATTGCTGAAGTGCGGCGACTCGTGCGGGAACGGGCTGGGGAGAATTAATCCTTCCAGTTTCCAGTTACATGTTAGCCACTGTCTGCTCAGCAGCTCTGCTGGGCATTGATGCCGTGCCCGTTCAAGTTGAGGTCAACACCGGGGAATCCGGCATTCCCAATCTCATCCTTGTCGGCCTGCCCGATGCCGCCGTCAAAGAATCGGAGGACCGCGTGTTCTCCGCGCTCAGCAACTCCGCGCTGCGCATGCCACGCACGCGCACCACGATCAATCTCGCTCCCGGCGATCTTCGCAAGGAAGGCGCAATCTATGATCTGCCCATCGCCGTCGGCATCCTCGTCGCGACTGGTCAGCTGGCCTGCGAAAATCTCAGCGATCACGTGATCGCCGGGGAATTAAGTCTCTCCGGCGCCACGCGCCCGATCAAAGGCGGTCTCGCGATGGCCGTCCTCGCCCGCGACGCCGGGAAAAAAGCGATCCTGCTTCCGCCAGTGGCCGCGCAGGAAGCGGCGCTCGTCGAAGGACTGGCGGTTTACGAAATCACTTCGCTCGATCAGGCGAATCGATTTCTGAGCGGAGAAATTAAACTGAAGCCGCTCGTCGCACCTCGCGCGACGTCCGCCGAAGCGATTCACGACGCGAGCGCGCCCGATTTCGCGGAAATCAAAGGCCAGCATAACGTGCGCCGCGCCGTCGAAGTTGCCGTCGCGGGCGGGCACAACCTTTTGATGATCGGACCACCCGGTTCAGGAAAATCCATGATCGCGAAACGGATTCCCGGTATCATGCCCCAGCCCACTCTTGAGGAATATCTCGATATTCTCCGCATTCATTCCGCCGCCGGACAGACGATGCAAATGGGACTGCACTTTTTGCAGCGTCCCTCGCGCACGCCCCATCATACGATTTCGGACGTGGGACTCCTCGGAGGCGGTACGATTCCCGGCCCGGGTGAAATTTCACTCGCACACCACGGGGTGCTTTTCCTCGACGAGTTACCGGAGTTCAAACGTTCCGCACTCGAAGTGCTCCGTCAGCCTCTGGAGGATGGCCACGTGACGATATCCCGCAGCGCCGGCAAGATCACCCTGCCCTGCAATTTCATGTTGGTCGCAGCGATGAATCCCTGCCCGTGTGGTTATTTGGGCGATACAAAACACGAGTGCCGCTGTTCGCCCTCCCAAATCCAACGCTATCGCGCGCGCATCAGCGGACCTTTGCTCGATCGCATCGACCTCCACGTCGAAGCGCCGGCACTTTCCATTGCCGAACTGCGCAATGATCGACCGGGGGAATCGTCCGCCATCATTCGCGAACGCATCGCCCGCGCCCGCCAGATCCAGCTCAATCGTTTCGCCCGCGGGAAAATCACCGCTAACGCGCGCATGGCAGTACCGCAGGTAAAACAATTTTGCGCGATCGATCAGAAACTCGGCGATGTCCTCCAGCATGCGATGGAAGAACTGTCTCTCTCCGCCCGTGCCTACGACCGCATCCTGAAAGTCGCCCGCACCATCGCCGACCTGGCCGCCGCCGAGCGCATCGAATCCAATCACCTCCTCGAAGCGATCCAATACCGCTCGCTCGACCGGAACGTGTTTTATTGAGTGGGAAGCCACCACACCACAAAGCTTGACCGCATTTTTTTGTCCGCGCATCCGATCTTCGCCCACGAAACACACGAAACCGCACGAAAGAATTTCCACGAACGTAGCGCGGCTGTAAGTCCGCTGGTCCGTCCGCTAATCACACCAATCTCGCGAATAATCCCCGCCCGCTCCATCGCCGGGATTTTGCCTCATCAATGTAGGGCTGGCCCTTGTGGCCATGCCGCGACTGGCGCCAAGCGCCCAGCCCAACACCGACACCCCCCCACCAACCGAAAGCGAAACGCACCGGAATTTTTAACCAATCCCTAATCCTTACTAATACCCCACGAATTGTCCGGAGCATTTCAGATAAGTGACCCATCAGTGGGATCAGTGGTTAACCTCCTCCCCGCGCCTTTGCGTCTTGTGGTTCAGCTAGGCCTTTGGGAATCGTCAGATGGACAGACGGCGTCACCGAACCGCCCCTGCCCTTGTCGCACGGTTGCAGTCCGCCCACGAAAAAGCCGGGGCGATACATCGCCCCGGCTTGGTTTTTCAAAAACAACGGAACCGTGATCGAAGCTGAGCTCCGACCGTCAGCCGGATTAGAACGTGTAGTCGATGCTGAACTTCACGTTGATGTCGGGTCCGGGAACGATGACGTTTACGCTGCGGACAGAGTAAATGTATTTTTTGTTCAGGAGATTGTCGACGTTCAGCCCGAAGTTCCAATTAGCGTTGTAGCGGTACGTCGCGTTTAGATTAACGATGGTGCGTCCGGGGACGTAGCCAAACCAGACCTGGTTGGCGTTGTCGGTGATGGCGCGCTTGGCGAGGGTGTTGGCGCCCAAGCTGACGTTGAGGTTCTTGAGAGGACCATCCTTGAAGCTATAAAGTCCGATGAGGCTCCAGCTTTTCTCCGAAATGTTGTTCACTGGAATCGAACCCGAGATGATCGTCTTCGTGTAGGGCTGGATGAAGGTGGCGGCGGCGGGCCCGAGGATCGACTTGGCGTCGAAGTACGAGAACGAGGCCATGAGGTAGAGGTTGCGATTGACCTGATAGCTCAAGTCGCCGTCGAAGCCGCGGGAAATGACACCCGGGATGAGGACGTTCGGGTTCAGCGGATCAAGCGGCGAAGACGGAACGGTGTTGTTCTGCTGCTGCACGTCGAAGTAGGAGATGTTCGCGGTCAGCTTCTTGTTGAGCATCGTGGTCTTGATGCCAACTTCGGTCTGTTTGCCCGTCTTGGGCGGCAACGGACCGGAGACGCCATTGCGCAGGCCGACGCCGTTGAGCGCAAAGTTCTCGTTGTATCCGTAGAAAATATTGACGCCATCGACCACCTTGAAAACCGCACCGTACTGCTTGAGATTTTTGTACACGGTGAATTGGGCGGGATTGTAGACGTTGGTGATTTTATTGAGGGTGGAACGCGTGGCGCGGCTGCGCGTGAGACCGTACGAGAGGATCACCCGGTCTTTGAAAATCTTGAGATTCTCGAGGACGTAGGCGCGGGCGAGGGTGTCGGTGTTTTCCGTCCAGCCCGATTTCGCGGCGTAGTTAACGGTCACAGTTGGGGTCGTCTTGTTAAACGGATCCCAGGGAGACGAGGTGCCCGCGTAGGTGAACGTGGAGCTCGGATTGTCTCTCAGTTCGCTGCCGACCAGAAGATTGTGGTTCATCGGACCGGTCTTGAAGTTGAAGTTCAGATCGGCCTGCAAGTCGCGGTAACGGTTGATCTGATCGTCCGCCGTCGTCGTCCGCGGATAAGCTCCGCCAACGTAGGTCGTGGGCGAGGTCGCGGCGTTCCACGCGCGGCCACCGTCATTCCAGGTGTTGGCGAGTGACTCCTGGCGATCGGCACGATCGTAAGCGTTCATCGCGGAAATGCGCAGCGCGACATAGTCATTCAACCGGCTCGTGAAATTGGCCCACATGCGACGCACGTCGTCGTGGCGCCAGTTGAAGGGGTCGTCTTCGGAGGAGGACCGGGTATATGGCACGTCCCATATTTGAAGCGTCCGTGGGTCGAGCATCAGGCCGTTGTAAGAGGGCCAGCTCGTTTTAACGTACAGCGCTTTGACCTCCACCTTGGTGTCCGCACTGAACTGATAGCTGAGCGATGGCATCAGCGTCATGCGGTGCATGTAGGTTGCGTCATAAAAGCCGTCGGAATACTGCATGGCGCCAATCACACGGTAGAGCAGTTTCTTGCTGTTGAAAACCGGACCGGTGCTGTCGATTGAGACGCGATTGCCATCATAGATACCCGTTTGGGCACTGAGTGTGGTGGATTGCGCGGAAAGCGGGCTTTTCGTGATCTTGTTGATCAGGCCGCCTGGCGAACCGTCAGCGGCGAGGAAAATACTTGAAGGTCCCTTGATCACTTCGAAGCGCTCGAAGACGATCGGATCAACCACGGAGGCGGCGGTCGGCGCGAAGCTGTCGGTGTAATCGCCGTCACCGGAAAATCCGCGAATGGCGAGGCGGCCTGGGGTCCAGTTGAGCGCGCCGTTTTGAGCGCCACCGGTGTAGTTCAACACGTCCGCCATGTTGAACGGATTGACGGCTTTCAAAAATGAATTGTTGAGCACCTTCACCGACTGCGGAAGGTCGGCAATGTCCACCGCGATACGCGTGGAACTCAGGGAGGATTTGCCGACGTAGCTCGTGTCTTTTTCGGCACTGAACGAAAAGACCGGAAGCTCGACCACTTCCTCCTTGGCGGGGCTGGCGTCCGCCGGGGCCGCAGTCGTTTCGAGGGGAGCGACCGGAGACGATGCAGGCTTGCTGGAAGTGCCTTCAGCGGCAATGCACGTAACAGCGGCAGCGGCCGCGATGAACATAGCAATCAGCTTACAATGATGTGACATGTTTGGGGTGGTTAGGGCCGTCAACAGACCTGAAGCTGGAGACGGAGGGGTGAATTAACGAGCACACCACATCCTCTTGATTTTCGGATGCGTCGCTAACGAGACATTATTCTCAGCAATCCCGCAACTCGTCAATCTACACATCAATCAAAAGTGGTGAACTGTTGACTTCAGCGCGCGGATATTCGCCGCCGCTCGTGAACTGTTACTCAAAACATTTCATCCGACTCAGCGAAGTGGCGCAGCGCGGTGACCAGGTGCCTGCGCCTCCCGACGCAAACGACACGATACGACGCGATTCGATTTCGCTTCCTGATGTGAAACATCCGGTGAAACCGCCATACTTTCGTGTCGCCCAATGCTGTTCGCCGGATTCACGCTTGTCTGATCAGTCGGGCGAGTGCAGTTCTGATTTAGAAAACGAACAGGATTCCCAAAAGTCCAGCAGTCGCAAAATATCCCATGAACCGACGTGACTTCATCTCCAGCACCGCGGCCGCCCTCGCCGCCAGTTCCGTAGCTCCAACAAATCTTTTCGCCGCCGACAGCAAATCGGACGGGGCAAACTACGCCCCGCAAGGCAAACCGAATGCAGTCGTCAAGCCGGGCGAGTTCATCATCGCCGCGGCGCACCTCGACCACGGTCACATCAACGGCATGTGCAACGGCCTCACCGAGGCCGGCGCCACGTTGAAATGGGTCTTTGAACCGGATGAGAAGAAAGCCGCTTCGTTCCACGAAAAATTCCCCCAGACGAAAATCGCCCGGTCACTGGATGAAATATTATCCGATCCCGAAGTGCATCTCGTGGCATCGGCCGCAGTCACCTCTGAACGAGGACCACTGGGTTGCCGGGTGATGTTGGCGGGAAAAGATTATTTCAGCGACAAAGCACCTTTCACAACGCTCGAGCAATTGGCGCAGGCGAAAAGCGTGGTCGGTCGCACCGGCCGGAAGCACATGGTCTACTACGGTGAAAGACTGCACAATGAATCTGCCATGTACGCCACCGATCTGGTTCAGCAGGGTGCAATCGGTCGCGTCATCCAGGTCACCTGCCTCGCTCCCCATCGACTGAATGCTTCGAGCCGACCGGTTTGGTTTTTCCAACGCGAGAAATTCGGCGGTATACTCTGCGACATCGGCAGTCACCAATTTGAACAGTTCCTCACCTACACAGGAGCGACCGACGCCACAGTAACGAACGCGCTCATCGGAAATTTTGCCAATCCGAACTATCCCGAATTCGAAGACTACGGGGAAGCTTCATTGATCGGAAACACGGGCGCTTCCAATTTTGTCCGGGTCGACTGGTATACCCCCAACGGACTGCCCACTTGGGGGGATGGCCGAACATTCATCCTCGGCACGAAGGGGTTCATCGAACTCCGCAAATACCTCGATCTCGCCCGGGAAACCACCGCCAATCACGTTTATATTGCCGACGAAAAAGGCGTCCGCCACATCCCGGTGGATGGGAAAGTCGGTTATCGTTTTTTCGGAGAATTTATTCTCGATTGCCTCCATCGTACAGAAAAAGCCATGACGCAGGCGCACGCTTTCAAATCGGCGGAACTGGCCCTGCTCGCTCAAAACACCGCGCGACGCCTGAACACTTAATTTTCCGACAAAGCAAAACACCGTGTCCTGCGCGAGCCTGCCGCGATGGTAGGGCGGATTATCCCTAATCCGCCGTCAGGATTATCGCACCGGATATCATTGTTCGCACATCCTCCCGGCGGATTAGGGATAATCCGCCCTACCACCAAATCAAACCGCGTGCGCCCTAGCCAAACGCAACGCACCAAAACCCTCCCGGTCTTTTCGCGTGAGCATTGAATTTGCCTCGGAATCACCAACAAAAGTTTCGCTCCTGGCATCCCATTGAAGTGGGCGGGAGAGCTTCATCGCGATCCAACTCAATATACAGGCGGTGTTGGCCCGGTGAGCGATGGGCGCAGGAGAAAGCGGAGCTTGACGGGATTTGACACACTCCAACCAATTTTTGTGATGGGAAACGCTGCGCGGAAACTGCACGGAAAGTCCCGCAGGATCGAGCAACCTCACGTCGCTCGCGTCCAAAGGCTTCAAGCTGGTTTTCGTTCCAGTCGGATCGCTTGCCGTCGCTGCCGCTTCTGATTCGCGGGTGCAAAAAATCCAACCTTCGTCGCCGATGAACTTGATGCCGTTCGGCAATTTATCGGAAACGGTCAGGCGAATGTCACCCGGGTACGTTAACTCGATGTGATAGGCACCATGTACATTCCAGATCTTATTTTTCGGAAATTCACCGCGGCCTTCGACTTTGGTTGGGCCACTGAGTTCGAGATTCATGCCCCAATGCGCGACGTCGAAATGGTGAGCGCCCCAACCGGTGATCATCCCGAGGCAATAGGCATCATTGCGAAGCCAACCAGGGCGGGACGAGACACTGTCCTGAGGATGAACCCGTTGCTCCGTATAATAAACGTCCGGTGTGGGTCCGAGCCATGTATTATAGTCTAGGTTTGGCGGAACGGGCTGTTGTGGATCATCCGGCTTGGTCGGATCAACCGGCAGTCCAATTTCTACGCGTAACAAACGGCCCACCCTTCCGCTACGAACACATTCCACCGCTTTTCGAAATTGTTCGTTTGGTCCCCAGGAACGTTGCTGGCTGCCCACCTGAAGAATGCGTCCAGTCGCGGCCACCGCATCGCGCAACAGCACTCCCTCAGCATGCGTCATCGTCATCGGCTTCTGCAGGTAAACGTCTTTGCCTGCATGGATGGCGGCCAGCGCCAGTTGCGCGTGCCAGTGATCCGGAGTGCTGATGATCACCGCATCGAGATCTTTTCGAGCCAGCATTTCCCGGTAGTCGCGATACATATCGACCGTTGGTTTCGGACCGGATCGGTCAGCAAACAATTTCTCCACGGTCACCTTACCCCCTGCAACGCGAATGGAATCGAGATCGCACACCGCCATCACGTCAGCCAATCCTGAATGCGCGACTCCGGGCATGTCGTGCGCGGTCGCGATTCGGCCGCAGCCAATATGACCAACCCGGATTCGATTACTCGGCGCATCGGCGCCAAACAGACGCCCTGGCGCGATAAAAGGTGCGACAACCAGGGAGCCAATTGCGGTCCGGCAAAAACCGCGACGTGAGATTAACGAAGAACGAGAAGTGCGGGAGGGCATGTTGAGGGGTATCCAATTCGGACGGCCATTTTATTCACGCTGATTTCCGTCCGCAAAAAAACTACTCTGGACAGAAATCTCCACAATAATTCGCTCAAGAACAAACCCAATTACGACCGGGAATCATCCGGACCGTTCTAATAGACATGCCCGCACCACACCTCGAGCCAACATTCGAATCTCTCACGCATGGCTAGGCATTTTTCAGTTTTTCGACCTCCGCTTTGAGCATCGGTCGACCGAAAATTCCCCAGACAATCGTGCTTAAAATTGCCGCAGATACCGCCACGACCGCCACGCGAACAAGAATCGACTCACTCTTCGGCGCGATGAAATCGACAAGAAACCCGGAAAATATGACCGGAAAGAGGACGACTGCTAACTGCATAATGCGCAGTATTGGGGTGAGACGATACACCTCGGCTGCGAGAAGCTTCCTTTCTGCTTTTGGAATGTCCCTGTAATGTACGCGTGTATTCATGGAGTTGTTTATCTTTTGCCCAATCATTATAGGATGAGACACGCGTGGAGCGTGTGGGCCTGGCGATTGTGTTGTTTTTATTTCACTGGTTGTCTCGACGAAGAGTGATTGAGGTTTCCTCCAAAGCCGTAGCAATCCGCTCGTGGGCCTTTACGAAGCGGGCAAGCAGGACGAGAAGGAAAATCACCACGGAAACGACGGCACCGAAATAGACTATCATCACAAATGGGAGCATCGGATTTGGAATATGGAATTTTTCTGCGCCAAACGTCACTTTGACGACGTCACAGAGACGACAAAAGGACGTGTGAGGATACACACGATCGATCGCATTGCTTCGTCGAACACACGCCCGTCGGCGCCGCATATGAAACAGTTCTGCGTGATCGATCAGAGTCCCGGCGGTGCGATCCAACATGCAAAGGAGGAGCTTCGCCGTCCGCACACGCATCCGAGCCCATCCTGCAACCGGCCCGCACCATCGCGAATTAAACGCCTTTGAGGATATCGAATTCCGTTCATCTTCCCGATGCGATCCAATCGCATGCTGGACGGAAATTGATCGATTGAGGGGCGGATTATCATGCCCAACGAACCGCGCCCATCAACGCCGCATTGTTAGACTATCGTCATAGTGGGGACAGGTTGCGCTCCGACAAAATTCGGTCTCACTGGAGGAAATTTATGATTCGACTCCACGCTACTCCTCACGTGCTTCTCTTGGAAAAAGAAGGAATTGTCGCAAAGGCCGGACCCGATTTCACCATCGATACCCTTTTCAGTTCGACGGATCCCGTCGCGCTGGCGACAGCGGCGTTTCATGCGGGTGCTCCTGCAAAACTGCCGGGCTCGGGCGAAAAAATTTCCGCCGTCATCTCCCATCAGGAAATCTGGGCGGCGGGCGTCACCTATCTGCGCAGCAAAAGCGCGCGCATGGCGGAATCGAAAGACGCCGGCGGCGGCACTTTTTATGATCGCGTTTATGAGGCCGACCGGCCGGAGATTTTTTTCAAGGGCACGCCTCACCGCGTCGCACCTCCCGGAGGGCACGTACGCATTCGCTCTGATTCAAAATGGAATGTCCCCGAACCGGAGCTGACGCTCGCCATCAGCGGCCATGGGAAAATTTTCGGTTACACCATCGGAAACGACATGAGCTCCCGCGACATCGAGGGGGAAAATCCGCTCTATCTGCCTCAGGCAAAAGTTTACGATCTCAGCACCGCAATCGGCCCGTGCCTTGTGATCACGAACGACCTGCCGGCGTCCACCACCGCGATTGCCATCGAGATTCTGCGCGCGGGAACCACGATGTTCGCCGGTCAAACCACACTCGCGTCACTCAAGCGCTCCCTGCCGTCGCTCGCCGAATGGCTCTATCGCGATAATTCTTTCCCCGTCGGATGCTATCTCATGACCGGAACCGGCGTCGTTCCGCCGGATTCGTTTACCCTTCACAGTGGCGACGAAATGCGCATCACGATCGAACCGGTGGGCACGCTGGTAAACACGGTGCTTTAGTTTTAACTTTCTCGATGCCTGTCGATCCGATCCTCGATTCGTCCAACGAAGCCATTTATCAGCTGCGGACGACCGCGCCCGGACCGACGGGAAGGCTGCCGCTCACGCCCGAAATTTTGAAGGACATGAGCAGCGGCGATTTTTTTGGGCTAACCCAAAACGCCGGCATGGGCTGGAACCCGTCGCAACTCCTGCGCCGGCAATTTTTGATTCTCAGCACCCAAGGTGGCGTGCGCGCGCCGGATGGGTCACCGGTCGCGCTCGGTTATCACACGGGGCACTGGGAAATCGGCCTGCTCGTCGAAGAAGCTGCGCGTACTTTCTCCAGTAACGGCACGCTGCCTTTCGCCGGTTGCGTCAGCGATCCGTGCGACGGACGCACCAACGGCACCGCAGGAATGCTCGACAGTCTTGCGTACCGCAATGACGCCGCAGTCGTGCTGCGCCGCCTGATTCGCTCGCTGCCGACGCGCCGCGGTGTGCTCGGAATCGCGACTTGCGACAAAGGCCTTCCCGCGATGCTCATGGCGCTGGCAGGCAGCCCGGATTTGCCCACCGTCCTGGTTCCAGGAGGGGTTACACTGCTGGCCGAGGAAGCCGAGGACGCAGGCAAAGTGCAAACGATGCCGGCGCGTTTTGCGCGGGGCGAAGTCACACTTGAGCAAGCCGCTGACATGGGTTGCCGCGCGTGCGGTTCGCCCGGCGGTGGCTGTCAGTTCATGGGCACGGCCGCCACCAGTCAGGTGGTCGCAGAAGCACTCGGACTTTCGCTGCCCCACAGCGCGCTCAGTCCTTCGGGTGCCGATATCTGGCGCGACCTTGCGCGGCGTGCAGCACTCGCGCTGATGAATCTCGATAAAACCGGTCTGACGACGCGCGATATTCTCACGGCCGATTCGATTCACAACGCGATGGTGCTCCACGCCGCGGTTGGTGGCTCGACCAATCTCGTGCTTCACATTCCCGCCATCGCTCACGCCGCGGGCCTCACGCCTCCCACCGTGCAAGACTGGACTCGCATCAATCGCCTGGTGCCACGTCTGGTCGACGTGTTGCCCAATGGTCCGCGGCACTTCGCCACCGTTCAGGTTTTCCTCGCCGGCGGCGTACCGGAAGTGATGTTGCACCTGCGCGCACTCGGATTGCTGAAGCTCGACGCCCGCACCGTCACTGGACGCACCCTCCGTGAAAATCTCACGTGGTGGGAACAGAGCGATCGACGCGCGCGTTTGCGCGAAAAACTCCGGCAGCTTGACGGCATCGATCCCGACGACGTGATCATGTCCGCCGAACGCGCGAACAGAGCCGGTTTCGCGAGCACCGTGACGTTCCTCCAAGGCAATATTGCACCGGAAGGCGCGCTCGTGAAAAGCACGGCGATCGCGCCGAAGGCACTCGACGCCGACGGCGTCTATCAACACGAGGGCCCGGCACGTATTTTCACTTCGGAAACCGCCGCGATCAATGCGATCAAGAATTCCGCGGTAAAACCGGGCGATGTCATGGTTCTCATCGGAATTGGTCCGGGCAGCGGAATGCCGGAAACGTATCAAATCACCTCCGCTTTGAAACATATGAAAGGCGGCGAAAAGATTTCGCTGCTCACCGACGGTCGTTTTTCCGGCGTATCCACCGGGGCATGTATCGGGCACGTCAGTCCCGAGGGCCTGGCAGGGGGCCCAATCGGACGGCTGCGCGACGGCGACATCATCCGGGTACGAATCGACACGAAACGCTTGGAAGGGAACGTCGATGTAGTATCGGTCGATGCGGTGGAACTGGCCGCCCGCCCGATTCATCCGGATCTAAAACCCGATCCACGCGTCCCCACGGACACCCGCCTTTGGGCTGCGCTGCAACACGCCAGCGGGGGAAGTTGGAATGGCTGCGTGTACGACGCGGACCGCATTATCCGCCTCCTCGAGCTGGGAATGGCGGCCGAGAATGCGGCCCCACCTGAGCCGTAACGATGCAATCGGGTGGGCGTCGGTTTCCATACCGACACTTCGGCGCACTCGGAGGTCCCTTGGCGCCGGTGTGCCCCTCGACGGCTCCGGGGTCCTGAGTGATTCGGCTTTGCTCACCACCCTGAGCCTCCCGATGGGTCGCGATCCCGAGCCTGTCGAGGGGATTGTCGAATGGAGAAACCAGCGACCACCATTCGGTCTCTATCTCGCTAGAGAGTTTGCCGTTCGAGTAAATCGTCACGGCTAAGACCTTGTGACAGACTAAAATCAGGGGGCGAACCGGGCTGTGATTGGAGCCTCGGTCGACACCACCATCGGTAGAAATGGTGTTACGAATCCGCAATAACGTCCGTAAAATACTACGGGGCAGTTGGTTTTGTGAATTTCAAGTGAAAGCTGATTGCCACCCGTTTTTGGCGAATAAGTATCGAAATGTGCCGAAGATAGACGAGATACGTGGAATCGAACGCTCCAACGAATAACGACGTCGGCACTCTCAAGGTGCGGAACGAGTTGGTTCGTTTCGGTTACAGTGATCTCAATGCAGGGTTGGTCGGCACATTTTGTGGCGCCGCAGGCCTCGCCTGGTTTGTCGGGGATTCGGGCAACCCGTGGCTGGCGTGGTCCTGGCTGACGGCAATGACGGCCCTGACGGTCCATCGTTTTCACGACATCCACAAGTTCAAGAAAGCCAGGGAACTCGCCTCCGTGACGACGTGGGAACGGCGCTTCACGATCGGCGCGGCGGTGACTGGCATCGGCTGGGGTTTTGCCGGCTGGGCATTCTATCCCTTACTTAGCGGACAAGACCGCTCACTGTTGATTTTGATTCTGGCCGGTTTAACGGCCGGTGCGACGCGCTCGCTCTCGCCGGTCTTGCCGGCTTGTTTGTGTTTTCAAGGTGCCACCCTGCTGCCGCTGATCCTGCGCTGCTCGTTAGGCTCGGAGACCATTCAATCGATCATGGCGATCATGGGGGCGCTGTTCACGACCTTTCTCCTCTGGATGGCCCGGAGCTTTTATCAGACCCTCTCGAATTCCCTGCGTCTCGGCTTCGAGCACGAAATCCTCGTGAGTGAGTTACGGCAAAAGAAACAGGACACCGAGGAACTCAATCACAGCCTGACCGACGAAAACTTGCGCCGGCGAAAAATCGAAGAGGAATTGCGCGCCGCCAAGGAACGCGCCGAAGCCGCCAATCTGGCGAAGAGCGAATTCCTCGCCACGATGAGTCACGAAATCCGCACGCCAATGAATGGCGTGATGGGCATGCTGGAATTGCTCAAGGAAACGAAGCTCGACACCGGACAGCGCGAACAAGTGGAAACCGCCGCGAAATCCGCCGATTCACTGCTGCACGTCCTCAACGACGTGCTCGATCTCTCGAAGATCGAAGCGGGGTCCATGACCTTCGAATGCATCCCATTTAATCCCGCGAAAATTGCCGACGAAGTGACGGCCTTGATGCGGGTACGCGCGGATAAGAAAAATCTCACCGTCGCCCTGCAGGCGGACGCGATTTGCAAAAGTCGCATGCGCGGCGATCCCAATCGCCTGCGCCAGGTGCTCCTCAATCTCATCGGCAATGCGATCAAATTTACCGAACGCGGACAAATCGATGTCTCGCTCGCAGGCTCGGTCGACGCAGGCGGCCTTTTCCGACTTCGTGTGCAGGTACGGGACACCGGCATTGGCATGGACGGCAAAACGATCGCGACTCTTTTCCAACCGTTCACTCAAGCCGACAGCTCGATGAGCCGGCGCTATGGTGGCACTGGGCTCGGTCTCGCCATTTCCCAAAAGCTTGTTCAACGCATGGGCGGTCACATCACGGTGGAGAGCACGACCGGCGCCGGATCGGTGTTCCGCTTCGAAATCATTCTGGAAATAGACAACAACCAGAAAGCCTCCACGCCTTCCTTCCCCATTGCCAAGCCAGCGCAACCGCAGTTTACGGGAAGTATTCTCGTCGTCGAAGACGACCCTGTAAACCAACGCGTGATTACGATGATGCTGCAACGCCTCGGCGTGGAATGCACCATTGTTGGGGACGGCCACGCGGCACTCGCCGCGTTGGAAAGAGGCCGCTGGGACCTGGTTTTCATGGATTGCCAGCTTCCGGGAATCGACGGTTTCGAAACCACCCGCCGCGCCCGCAAGATGCTCGGACCCGTGTCGCTTCCGATCGTCGCGCTGACGGCAAATGTCCGTCCGGAAGACCGCGACGCTTGCCTGGCATCAGGAATGGATGATTTTATCGCCAAGCCTGTGCGCGTCGACCATCTGCGCACCTCCCTGCTTCGCTGGTTGCCTCAACCCGTCTCTGCGGGGCATGCATTGGTGAACGAGTTGCCCCGGTCGTAAGCGGCACTAGCGGCGTTTGCGATTCCCCGGATTCGCCAGGCGCGGTCCAAATACGCATTTATAAGCTCAAATTCGGGCAAAAACGCTGCAACTTCTCCCCGAAACAGATTTTCAGCTTTGCGCTGGACGACATCCGGGGCGCGCTTCAAAACCTGCATTCGTGGGCACCAATCAGAAGCACGACTCAAAGACAATCGACCAAGCGATTGAGCGCGTCGCTTCCGCCATTGTTAGCCGCCACGCGAAAACCACCCGGTTGATCCTTCTGGGTATCGCCAATGGCGGAGTCATTTTCGCCGAACGCCTGGTCGGGAAATTGAAAAAAGCCGGACTGAAGCCCGGGGTAGGCACCATCGATATTTCGTTTCATCGCGATGACATTTCACATCATCCGATTCCCAAGGAATATTCGCCGACACTAATTCCTCACGACATCAACGGCGCCGCCATCATCCTCGTCGACGATGTGCTGCATACCGGACGTACGGTAAAAGCGGCCTTGGACGAGCTCTTTGATCACGGTCGTCCCAGCGGCGTGGAACTCGCCGTGCTCGCCGACCGCGGCGGACGAAAGCTTCCGTTCTCGCCCGACTATTGTGGCGTCACGATCGACGCGGCTGACGCAGAGGATGTGGTGGTGCACCTCGACCCTCGCGTTTCGGCGAAGGACTCCATCGCGGTCGTTTCTGCCCCAAAACCGAAAATCGCGATTTAACCCTTACCTTTCCCGTGCCCTGGCATCGCAAACATCTCCTGACCATCGAGGAACTCAGTCGCTCTGAAATCGAGCAACTACTCGTTACTGCAGCCGCCTTTCGCCGGATCCTCGACCGCAAGGTTAAGAAAGTCCCGGCGCTGCGCGGAAAAACCATCGTCAACCTTTTCCTCGAACCCAGCACGCGCACGCGCATCTCATTCGAGATGGCGGCGAAATTCCTGAGTGCAGACGTGATTTCCTTCGACGCCGCGTCGTCCAGCACCACCAAGGGGGAAACGTTGCGCGATACCGCGCAAAACATCCAGGCGCTTAGCGCCGACATGATCGTGATCCGCCATTCAGCGAGCGGTTCTCCTCTTTATTTGAGTCGCGTGCTCGGCATTCCAGTGGTCAACGCTGGTGACGGCGCCCACGAACATCCGACGCAAGCCCTGCTCGACGTCTTCACGATGCAGGAAAAACTGGGCGACGTGAAAGGCCGTAAGATCGTAATCCTGGGTGACATCCTTTTCAGTCGTGTCGCCCGCTCGAACATCCATGCGCTCACCAAGCTCGGCGCGAACGTCACAATTGTCGGTCCGTCGACCCTCGTGCCTCACTGGTTCGAATCGCTCGGCGTTCAGGTATCCCACAATCTCCGCTCGGCGCTGGCGGATGCCGACGTGGTGATGCTGCTGCGCATTCAACATGAGCGCCAGGCTTCCAGTCATTTTCCATCTCTCGGGGAATACACCAGCATGTTCGGTCTCAACCAGACCCGCGCGGGCTGGATCAAACCGGATGCGATCATCATGCATCCCGGCCCAATTAACCGTGGAGTGGAAATCGACAGCGCCCTCGCGGATTCGCCGCGCAGCGTGATTCTCGAGCAGGTCACCAACGGCATCGCCGTCCGCATGGCCGCGCTCTACCTTTGCTCCGGCGGACAACCCGAAATGGTGACCACACCGATTGAGTAAATTCCAATATTCAAAGGTCCAAACGCCAAATCGACTGCCACCAAAAATGTTCCCCCTCGCTCCAACGTTTCGCAAAAATTCTTTGGCCTTTGGCCATTGGCATTTGGAATTTCCTCTATGAGTTTTTTGTGGATCACCAACGGTCACGTCATCGATCCTGCTTCGAAGCGGGATGGAGTGGGCGATGTTTTTGTGGCGGACGGAAAGTTTGTCGCAAGCCTCACTCCCCAGCAGAAAAAGCGGGCGAAGAAAATCGATGCAAAAGGTTCGGTGGTTTGTCCGGGACTCGTCGATATCCACGTGCATTTCCGCGAACCCGGCCAGACGCACAAGGAAACCATCCTGACCGGCTCTCATGCCGCAGCCGCCGGTGGCTTCACCACGGTGGTGTGCATGCCCAACACTGTGCCCGTCGCGGACAACGCCGGCACGATTGAACTGATCAACAACGCCGCCCGCAAAGCCGCAGTCCACGTTTACCCGACAGGCTGCATCACGGTGGGGATGAAGGGAGCACAACTCGCTCCTCACGGCTCGCTAAAAAAAGCGGGCGTCGTCGCAATCACGGACGACGGCCTGTGTGTCACGAACAACGAAATCATGCGTCGCGCCGTCGAATACGCGAAGATGTTCGACCTTTCCGTCCTCGATCATTGCCAGGACGAAAGCCTGACGAAGGACGCGGTGATGAATGAGGGCAACGTTTCAACGCGACTCGGCTTGCGCGGGTGGCCACACGCGGCGGAGGACATCATTGTCGCCCGCAACATCATTCTCTCCACCTACTCCGGCGCGCATATTCACATGCAGCACATCAGTTCGGCCATGTCGGTTGAGCTGATGCGTCGGGCAAAGAAAGATGGAATCAATGTCACCGCCGAAGCGACGCCCCATCATATCGCACTCACTGACGAAGCCCTCGGCAGCTATGACACCAATTTCAAAATGAATCCGCCGCTGCGGACGGAAAAAGACCGCAAGGCGATCATCGCAGGATTAAAGGACGGAACGCTTGATTGCATCGGCACGGATCACGCACCCCACGCGCCAGACGAGAAGGACCGTGAATTCGATTTTGCTCCCAACGGCATCACAGGGTTGGAGACCGCCCTGCCCATCTGCCTTCAGATTCTTGTCCGCGAAAACAAATTCAAACTTTCCCGCCTGATCGATCTGATGACGCGGCAGGCTGCAAACGTTCTCAAGCTTCCGGCGGGCACACTTGCACCGGGGGCGGACGCTGATGTGTGCATCTTCAATTCAGATGAGAAATGGGTCTATTCGGCGAGGGAAGGCTTCAGCAAATCGTTCAACTCACCTTGGTCCGGTCAGGAACTGACCGGGCGGGTAAAAACGACGATCGTGTCCGGACGGATCGTATTTGACGGAAAAAAGATCGTGGTTTGACCGTAGGGGGTGGTTACCCGGCCACTGTAAGGTTTGTGAGTAATTTGCTAATTTGCAGAAAGCATGAATTCGGGACTAGCTGAGTTCGCCGCGGAGGCTTGTCGTGAGACACGTCGCGGAAGTGTTATTCCAATTCGTTAACTCGTTCTCTTCTCTGGCAAACCTTTCAACTCTCCCGACGAATTCCTGTTAAATGAAGAAAACGAAAACGCCTCCGAAGACCCGCACGTTGACGCCAAAATCCAGCGTCCGGTCAAAAAAGATTTCCCGCCGGTTTGATAAAAAGAACACCGCAGCCGCGGCGAAAAAATCCAGCCGGCAGCGAAGTACTAAACCGGCAGTGCCAAAGAGCAACCGGTTGCTTGCGCGGGTCAGGGATCTCGAGGCCACGATTCACGATTTGAACAGCCTTCTGAAGAGCACGGAAATCGCGGTCCTTTTCCTCGATCGCGACTTGCGCATCCGACGTTTTACCCCGGCAGTGCGGGATCTTTTGCCGATCGAGGAGTCCGACACGGGAAAATCACTGGTTCAAATTGCGCGGAAATTCAGCGATCGTGATTTGATCAACGACGTTCGGGCCGTCCTCAAAAACATCACTCCCTTCGACGCAGAAGTGGTGAGCAACAGCGGACGGGCTTACGTTCGCCGCGCCCTGCCCTATCGCAGTTCAGGCAATCGAATCGATGGCGTGGTCGTGACTTTCATCGATATCACCCGGCTCAAATTGGCCGAGACCGCGCTGCGCACAAGCGAGGAACGTCACCGCTTGATCCTCGAGGGCGTGGCGGAGTATGCGATTTTGATCCTCGATCAGGACGGTCGCTTTGTCACGTGGTCGAAGAGTGCGGAACGAATCCTTGGATTTAGCCAGCAGGAAGCGCTGGGTGAACCGTTGGAATTGATCTACACCGAGGAAGACCGGCGCGAGCGCACCATGCACAAGGAACTGCAACAGGCGCGCGACAATCAAAGCATCACCGAGGAGCGCTGGCATTTGCGCAAAGATGGCAGCCGTTTTTGGGGTACGGGCGTCTTCTCTGCGCTCTATGACGAAATGAACCGTCTCTACGGTTTCGTGAAAGTGCTGCGTGACAACACTGACCGGAAAATCGTCGAGGAAGCCCTGCACAAGGCCAAAACCGACGCTGAAAATGCAAACTCCGCGAAGGATCATTTTCTCGCCAACATTTCCCACGAACTCCGCACTCCTCTGTCCGCCACACTGCTGTGGGCAAAATTATTGAGTGCCCAGGAGGATGCCTCGCCTCAGCAACTGAAGGAAGGCCTCGAAGCCATCGAGAAATCGGCCAAGGAACAGCAGGCGCTGATTGAGGATCTCGTGGACACGTCCCGCATGGTCGCCGGCAAACTTCGGCTGCAACCAAAGGAAATCGCCTTCATTCCCCTCGTGCAGTCGGCGCTGGAAGTCGTGCGTTCCGCCGCCGCGGAAAAAGGTGTCGTACTCGACGAAGCACTCGATCCAAAGGTTGGCGTCGTGCGCGCCGATCCCATGCGGATGAAACAAGTGCTCGGTAACTTGCTCACCAACGCAGTGAAGTTCACGCCACCATCCGGTCGCGTGACTCTCGCCGTGGAACGGCAAGGCGACCAAATCGAAATCCGCGTGTCCGACACCGGTCAGGGCATCAGCAAAGAGTTTCTCAGTCGCGTGTTCGATCGCTTTACCCAAGCCGATCCGAGCGGAGTCCGGCACACCGGTGGACTCGGCCTCGGTTTGTCGATCGCCCGCCAGCTCGTCGAAATGCACGGCGGTCTCATCAGCGCGAAGAGCGACGGTCTGGCCAAGGGATCCGTATTCACCGTGCGACTGCCCTTCCCCGAAATAATTTCCACCAAGGCCGCCCTTCCTCCCCAACCACGAAAAGTTCCAAGTCTGAAAGGACTGCAAGTGCTGCTCGTGGAGGACGTCGAAGAGACTCGCAAGGCATTGATCGCCGTCCTCACGGAAGCGGGTGCAAACGTGATCCCAGCGGATTCAGCCCAGCACGCGCTGGAGGAATTCAATCGCGTCCGCGCCGATCTGATTCTCAGCGACATCGGCTTGGGCAAGATCAGCGGTCACGAATTGATTCAACAAATCCGCCAGTGGGAAAAAGCGCGCAAGACGCCCCCACTGCCGGCACTCGCGCTCACTGCATACGCCGATGAAAAAAATCGGGCGATGGCGCTCGCGAGCGGTTTTCAGCAAATCCTGGTCAAGCCTGTCGATCCGGTCGTGTTGTTGACCACGTTGCTCGCATTACACGCCACTCGCTAGGCGTTTGAACTTACAGCCACAAAAAGCGCAAAAAATCAGTTTGTGATAATTCTTGCCCAGTAATTCGGGGCAGAAAAGTGCTGTGAAAAAATCCATATCGAAGTGCCGGTTGACGCAGCAGACAAAGAACGGGTTAGAGCGTTTTCAATAAAACTGTGGCCGGAAAATAGAGCCGAATGGTAGGGCGGATTATCCCTAATCCGCCGTCAGGATCACCGATCGCGAGGGAGTACTCGCGCATTCCACGGCGGATTAGGGATAATCC
>Ga0307508_10000372_pt1 | contig 54456 bp, 31 predicted proteins | sample 9_EM_MG_FD_203089 | JGI IMG/M metagenome (GOLD analysis project Ga0307508, IMG submission 203089) | Populus trichocarpa ectomycorrhiza microbial communities from riparian zone in the Pacific Northwest, United States - 9_EM | ecosystem: Host-associated > Plants > Roots > Unclassified | place... | reverse complement strand
GAGCGTACCAAGGAAGTGGGCCTGATAAAAGCCATCGGCGGCAAACAGGCCAGCGTACGGAGGCAGTTTTTATATGAATCCATCATTATAAGCCTGCTCGGGGCCGTTTTTGGCATCATCGCGGGTATACTATTGGGCAATTGCGTTAGCCTGCTCATGCATACGGGGTTTGTGGTGCCGTGGGGCTGGGTAGGCCTGGGTATCTTTATCTGTACCCTGGTAGGGTTGCTGGCGGGGCTGTACCCGGCATTTAAAGCAGCGCGGCTGAACCCGATAGAGGCGTTGCGGTATGAGTAGGGGAATGGTTTTCTATACCTTTCGTTATTGATTCATTACTGTTTCAGATACCCCTCCTATACCTTTTCTATACCCCCGGGGTTAACAAAAGGTATAGAATAGGGTAACGAGGGGTATAGAAAAGGTATAGAAAACAGTAACGAAACATATAGGTTTGGGTTTAAAATAATGAAAGAGGGCACGGAGAATAATCTCCGTGCCCTCTTTTACTCTGTAGTACTCAGTGTTAAAAATTGCAGGTGCCGCAGGCACCGCCGCCGTACTCTTTATTTCGGGTCGAGTATTTTTCCGATCCTGTCTGCCACATCCTGCAGGTGATAACGGGTCAGCTTATCCGGCGCGCCGGGTATGGCTGCGCTGATATCTGATTTCAGGCTGCGCAGGGTGCCTTTGGCCACGGAAACGATGTCTGTTTTCTTTGCGTCCAGCGTGGGCCCAAAGCTGATGGTAATACCGCCGAAGCTGCTGCCACCGCCGCCTGCCGAAGGGTTGATGATACCGCCCAGCCTTTCGATATAGGCTTTTTGCAGATTGCGGCGATATACATTAATTGCTTTTCTTTCATATACTTCGCTCCACACGGTTTTTTGCAAATCGCCCATAAACTCGGTCAGCGTATAGGTCTCTTTGCCCAGCATCGCTTCGGCGCTGATAAGCTTGGCCATGCGGGGCGAGCTCAGCAGGCTGTTGAGGGAGCTTTCCATCCTGCCGCCGATGAGACTAACGGGGTCAGTACCTGTTTTGGCGGAGATATCACGGTTGATAAGCCAGGTGGGTGTGGTAAAGATGTTTTTTGCCAGGAATTGCATGGCTTCCTGCTGCGTGGCTTTGGATACGTATTCGTATACAGCACCGGGTTGTTCCACCGTTTTCGGGGTTTCATAAATGCCGCCGATGTTTTTGGCTGCATGGCCCAGGTAGCGGCCAAACTGCGTTACCAGCTCGTTGTAGAGATTGGTAAGATCGTCGTAGCTCTCATTGGGTGTTTTTGTCCACTCCACCATATTGGGCACGATGCGCTGCAGGTTTTTGATGCCATAGGCGCCTGCCTTCATGGCATTATCGCCGAGGTCTTCGTTCTGCGAGCGGGGATCATCGGGATTGGTTTCGGTGCCAAACCAGAGACGGTGGTTTTTGGCGAGGGCTTCGCTGGTTATTTTATTCAGGATGGGCAATTCCTCTTCGGGACCTTTTGCCTCGTAGTGAAGGCGGTAACCCCATTCGATGGCCCATTTGTCGTAATCGCCTATGCGGGGGTACAGGCCGGCGGCCTCTATTTTGTCCTCCGGTTGCGCTATATAGTTAAAACGCGCATAATCCATGATAGAGGGTGTATGGCCATTGGCCTCTACCCAGGCTTTATCGCGCAGCTTTTCTACCGGTACGGTGGAGCTGGAGCCAAAATTATGGCGGAGACCGAGGGTATGGCCTACTTCGTGCGAGGATACAAAGCGAACCAGCTGTCCCATGAGCTCGTCGTCGAATTGCATTTTGCGGGCGCGGGGGTCGATGGCGGCACACTGAATAAAATACCAGCTGTGCAGGAGGCTCATTACATTATGGTACCAGTTGATATGGCTCTCGAGGATTTCGCCGCTGCGGGGATCGTGCACATTGGGACCGCTGGCGTTGGCCACATCGGAGGGTTTGTATACGATGGCCGAAAACCGGGCGTCTTCCAGGCTCCAGGTGCTGTCTTCCTGCGGGGTGGGGGCCAGCTTTGCTATGATAGCGTTTTTAAACCCGGCTTTTTCAAAAGCCGCCTGCCAGTCGTTCACCCCGGCCACCAGGTAGGGTACCCATTTTTTGGGCGTGGCGGGATCTATGTAATAGATAATAGGTTTTTTGGGCTCCACCAGCTCGCCGCGTTTGTATTTTTCCATGTCGCCGTCTTTAGGCTCCAGGCGCCAGCGAACGATCATACTGATGTCTTTTACGCCCTGGGGGTTGGCATCGAAATCGGTATAGCCGCGGGCGAAATAACCAACGCGGGGGTCAAAATACCGTTGCTGCATAGTGTTTTTGGGTAGCAGCACGAGCGAGCTGTTAAGCTCCATCGTGAGCATCTGGCCGCCGCCGCCGCCGAAGGGAGAGGCAGGCAGGCCGGGAATACCCGCGCCGCCGCTTTTGGTATACGTTTTTACGGTTTTGATTTCAATATTGAGCGGGTAGGTTTTTACCGACACGATATAGGATTTGTCGGGTTGCTGGGCGCCTACCTGGAAGGCCTGTTTAAGGTTGCCCGCAAAATTTAACACATCATTATCAGTATTTATATAGCTGGTGATGTCGATAACGGAGCCGCTTGAATCTTTAGAAAAGGCGGCGATATCGAAGGCGGCCACGATGGGCTGGATATTGGAGTTCATCACTGCCCGGTACATGGGTTGTGTGCTGTCTTTCGACATTTCGTCGAATGATATCTTTTTCAGAAACAGCTTGTTGGCAGGGCCTTTTTCAAAGCTCACCACGTTATTGCCAATCTGGTCGCCGGCGTAACCGAAGAAGAAATTGCGCATACCGGCGGCCGCTTTGGAAAGGCGGTTGACAATTAATATATCCCTGCTGAGCAGGGAGTCGGGGATTTCAAAGTACCATTTGTCGTCTACTTTGTGGACGGAAAACAAGCCTTTCCTGCTGAGGGCTTTATCGGTAATGATTTCCTTATAGGGTTTGGGACCGGTTTTGGGAAAGGACAAGGCGGGCGGTGCAGCCGGGGCGGCGGCGGGCGTGGGCACAGGAGGCTTTTTTTCCTGCGCCGCGGCGGGTAATGCACCGGCCAGCATGACCAATATTGCCAGTTTTTTGGGGCTGAATAATCGGGTATACATTTAAATGAATTGTTTGGGGTGAAGTTAATTAAAAGATAATGGCATTTTATTAGCCGGATACAGCAAAGGGCAAATTTTTGTTTAAGTGGAATAGGTCGATTTACAGGGATTTCCATTATCTTAACAGTCCCATCCAAGGCCGGTTTCAGCGGAATTTGTGTGAATAATTGGACTCCGTTGAAATTGGAAATTGCCTATCTTGTGAGCCCTTGTAAAATATTTAATATTTTTTAATTGATTTTTGAAAAAGTTTTTTCAGTAGAATTGTGTGGCTAAAACACAATGACTACTAAAAATAAAAATTGTTAAAACACTAAAAACAAACGATCATGGCTGAAACAAAACCAACTGCAGCAAAGGCTTCAACATCGGTTCAACCAAAGAAGAAAAGCAACGCGATTTCCTGGGTGGCTCCCTTAGTATGTGTTATTCTGGGATATATTATCTGGCGTTTTGTGCTGGGCGACAAATCGCATTTTGCTGTTGTTAAGGACAATAACTGGTTCTGGCCGGAATACGAAGGTGCCAAGGGTAAAATCTACAAAATGTACCTGGGAGGTATCATCGTTCCGCTGTTGATTGGGTCTTTTCTGACAGTGCTTACTTTCGTAATCGAGCGCTTTCTCACCATCACAAAGGCAGCCGGTACCGGCAACAATGCCGAGTTTATCCGCAAAGTGCAATATCACCTGGCTAACAAAAATGTGGATGCAGCCCTGGCTGAGTGCGACAAACAAAAGGGTTCTGTAGGTAATGTAATGAAAGCCGGTCTGCGCAAGTACAAAGAAATGATTGGTAATACCGAACTGGATACCGAACAAAAAGTACTGGCTATCCAGAAGGAAGTAGAAGAAGCGACTGCACTGGAACTGCCCATGCTCGAAAAGAACCTGGTATTCCTTTCTACCATCGCCTCTGTAGCCACCCTGATGGGTCTGCTGGGTACGGTATTGGGTATGATTCGTTCGTTCTCCAACCTGGGTGATGACAGCGGCGGCGGTAATGCAGCCAACCAGCTGTCGGTAGGTATCTCCGAGGCCCTGTACAATACCGCTCTTGGTATCGGTACTTCTGCCGTTGCGATTATCATGTACAACATTTTCACGACCAAAATAGACGCTATCACTTACGGCATCGATGAGTCGGGCTTTACGTTAACACAAAGCTTTGCATCCCTGTACAAATAATTTGTATGGAAATGCACGGGTTTTGAATCTTAGTAACACGTAAAATTGAATTGTAAATGCCAAAAGTTAAAGTTCCGCGCAAAAGCACGAATATAGACATGACAGCCATGTGCGATGTGGCCTTCCTGCTGCTGTCGTTCTTTATTCTTGCCACCAAAACAAAGCCACCGGAAGTGCTGACGGTTGAGACCCCCAGTTCGGTTTCTACCCGCATAGTACCCGAGAAAGATGTGATTTTGATAAGCATCGATCCTACCGGCAGGGTGTTTTTCTCTTTGGCAGATAATAACCAGAAGGAAAAGCTGGCTATTATCGACGCGGTGGATAAGGCAAGAAACCTGGGCCTGACCGACGCACAGAAAAAAGCGTTCGGCAAGAGCAACTCCTTTATAGGTGTTCCGTTCTCGCAGCTGGGTTCTTTCCTGAACACGCCCGCCGACGACCTGAAAAACATCAAAATGGAAGGCATCCCGGTAACCGACAGCACCAATAACCAGCTGATTGACTGGATGCTGGCTGCCAAGTCGGCTTTTGAAGGCAAAAAGATGGAGCTGCTGGTAAAAGGGGATAACAACTCGAAATATCCTGCTTTCCAGGGCATTATCGCTGCCTTTAAAAAGAATGACCTGATGAAGTTTTCGATGGTCACGAATCCCGAAGGCGTTCCCGCCGGTTCGGAACTGGCCAGGGAAAACCAGACCAAAAGGCTCGCGAAGTAAATTATTTATTAAACCAAAAAATTACGCCACATGGCAGAAATGGATACCTCCAGTGGTGGAGGACATAAGAAAGGACCTGGTGTAAAAAAGTCGAAGAAACTCTCCACAAGAGTCGATCTTACACCGATGGTGGATTTGGGATTTCTCCTGATCACCTTCTTTATATTCACCACCACCATGAGTCAGCCTACGGCTATGCACCTGGGCTTACCCAAGGATACCGATAAACCGGAGGAGCAAAACAAGGTGAAGGAATCAGGCGTGCTTACCCTTTTACTGGGTAAGGGCGACGTAGTATATTATTACGAAGGTCAGCTGGCCCCCGATGCCTCCAATCTTAAAACCACCGGTTTCAAGGATGTGCGGGATGTAATTCTCACCAAGAAAAAAAGCACCAACCCCAGTGATTTCGTAGTGGTTATCAAACCCGATAAAGAATCAAGGTATAAAAACGTGGTTGACATACTGGATGAAATGCTTATCAACGACGTAAAACGCTATGCTACGGTAGATATCTCCGATGTGGAGTTTATGGTAGTGCAGAAAACGCAGGAAGCCGCCGGCATAAAATAATCCCTGCCCGTTTTATGGAAATCTTAACGCATGGCATCTCATATTAAATAACAGCATTATGGACGTAAATAAAATAATGAGCGCAGACGTCCTCGATATCATCTTCGAGGGACGTAATAAGGACTACGGTGCTTATGAGCTGCGCAAAACCTATACCAAGCGGCTTACGACCGCCCTGCTGGTAATGGCGGCTATTTTGGCCATTATCTTCATAACGGTATTGGTACTCAACTTTATAGAGGCCAACGCCCCCGCCAAGCAAATGGTGGTGCAGGACGTACAGCTGGAAGAGGTAAAGCAGGAAGAGAAGAAAAATGAGCCTCCTCCCCCTCCTCCTCCTCCCAAACAGGAGCCCCCGAAAGTAGAAATGGCCAAATTCACGCCTCCCAAGATCGTGAAGGATGAAGAGGTAAAAGAAGAAGAAAAACCACCGGAACAAGAGAAGCTGGAAGATACCAAGATTGGTACAATGAACCAGGAAGGTATTAAGGATGAAGGGATTGTGGCCCCGGTGGATAACGGTAAGGGTGTGGTAGAACAACCTAAAAAAGTAGAGGAAGACTGGGATAAAACGTTTACCAAGGTGGAAATCGAGTCGGATTACCCCGGCGGACAAGGCGCCTGGCTGCGTTATCTCCAGAAAAACCTGAACTACCCCCAGGAAGCACAAGACAATGAAATTCAGGGTACTGTGACTATCCAGTTTATCGTGGACAAGGAAGGCAATGTGAGTGATGTGGAAGCCATCAGCGGCCCCAATGAGCTCCGCTCAGAAGCCATCCGCGTAATCAAGAAAAGCGGTAAATGGGAACCCGCCGTTCAGAACGGCCGTAAGGTAAAATCGTATAAGAAACAACCGATTACCTTCCGCCTGGAAGCCAACTAAGTGCTTTTTTTCCTCATAAATGATTTCAAATCCCTCCCCTCCGGGAGGGATTTTTTATTGCCTTTTATTAATTGGCCCGCCAGGGTTAATTTTACCGTTTTTAAACAGGTAACATGACAGTAAAAACGGGCGGTTGGGACGACACTATTGTGGCATTAAGCACGCCCCCGGGTATTGGCGCCATCGGGGTTATCAGGCTAAGCGGTCCACAGGCCATTGAGGTGGTCAATACGCTGTTCCCTTCCAAAGACCTGCTGGCCCAGCCATCGCATACCGTCCATGTAGGCCTGCTCCGCGAAAACGGGAAGGTGCTGGACGAGGTGGTCATTACCCTGTTTAAGGCGCCCGCCTCTTATACCGGCGAGAACGTGGTGGAGATCTCGGGCCATGGCTCCCCCTTTATCCTGCAGGAAATTATCCGGGCCTGTATTCACCTTGGCGCCCGCCCTGCCAAAGCCGGCGAGTTTACGCAGCGGGCCTTCCTGCAGGGCAAGATGGACCTGACCCAGGCGGAAGCGGTGGCCGACCTTATCGCCAGCAATACCGAAGCCAGCCGGCAGGCGGCTATAAAGAATATCCGGGGCGGTTTTTCTGCTACGCTGCGGCGGCTGCGGGAGCAGCTGATTACGTTCTCTGCCCTGATAGAGCTGGAGCTCGACTTCTCCCAGGAGGATGTGGCGTTTGCCGATCGCAAACAGCTGTTTGAGCTTATCGGCCGGTTGCACCAAACCACGCAGCAGCTCCTGCAATCATTCGCCCTGGGCAATGTGATCAAAAACGGGGTGCAGGTAGCCATCATCGGCAAGCCCAATGCGGGTAAATCGACCCTGCTCAATACCCTGCTCAATGAAAACAGGGCCATCGTAAGCGAGATAGCCGGCACCACCCGTGACACCATCGAAGAGTTGCTGAATATCGATGGCGTTTTATTCCGCCTGATAGATACGGCGGGCATACGTACCCATACCACGGACGCTATAGAGATCATCGGTGTAGAGCGCAGCCGGGAGAAGATGCGCCAGGCGGATATCGTGGTGTACCTGTTTGATGTGCATGAGATGAGTAGCGATGAGCTGCAAGGTATCGTAAACGAGTTTACAACAGAACGGCTTCATTACCTGCTGGTGGGCAATAAGGTGGATGGAAAAGACGCGGCTGCTGCTGAAAAGTTTGCCGGGTTTAACGATATCCTTTTTATTTCCGCGCGGCAGCATATGCGTATCGACGAGCTTCGCGGGATTCTATTGGGCAAGGTGCTGCAGGGCAGCCTGCAAACGGAAGATACCATCATAACCAATACCCGCCATTATGCCGCGCTGCAACAACTGCAGGGAGCGCTTGAAGATGTAATAAAAGGGCTGGATGCCCAGCTGCCGGGCGATTTGCTGGCACTGGATATACGCAGGTGCCTGTTATACCTGGGAGAGATAACGGGCGAGATAACGAACGAGGATCAGCTGGATTATATATTCAGTAAGTTTTGTATTGGGAAGTAGTCTGATTCATTTATGTCAAGCGCGTTTTTATACCTGGTCTTATCCGCCACTTCAGCCATAGGCCACTTTACCCCAAAGACCAGTCTATATGGTTTTGCCACTGCACGGGGGAAATAAGGCCCGAATCAGGGGCGAATTCTTAAAAATATCTATCTTAGTCGTCTAACAATTACCACATACCAAAGTTTGATAATTTTATTGTAAAAATTATTGGACATTGTATTATCAAACATGTCACAACAGTTAACCGATGCCGAGCTATTATACGCAGTAAAAGAAGGCGATGCGGCTGCATTCAGGGTGTTGTATGACAGGTATTGGGAACGTCTTTATCTTAAAGCCTGTCAGCGGGTAGATAAGGAGATAGCCAAAGATCTGGTGCAGGAGGTGATGAGTACGCTGTGGCGCAGAAGGAAAGATATTTTCCCTGTGGAAGATGGGGGAATAGGCCGGTATCTTTTTACGGCCATAAAATACCGCGTGATAAGCCATTATGCGTACAGCGCTGCCGAGCTGAGGCACACCGATTTGTTTGATGTGCTGGGCGACAAGGGCCCCATAAATTCACTGGAAGCAAAAGAATTGAATGAATTTATTGAAAGCGAGATTAAGCGCCTGCCTCCCCGTATGCAGGAGGTTTTTCGCATGAGCCGGGAAGAGGACTGCTCCATCGCTGATATTGCTCACCGGCTGAACCTGTCCCAACAAACCGTAAAAAACCAACTGACCGAAGCCCTGAAGCGGCTGCGATCATCCCTCAGTTCCCGTGACAATGGAGATTGGACATTTATGACCTTTCTTTTCTTTTATTATTACTTCAACCAAGGATAACAGCACGGAAGCTGTATATCAGGCGTTTATGAGAAACGCTTCTTCCTTTTCTGCCCTTACCAGTATTTTTTGAAAAAAAGTCATGCCTGGACTGGTACTAAAACGCATTTTTTCAGATATACTATAAAAAGGTGCTCCTTGAAAGAAAAAAATATCAGGCAAACGCTTAAGCGATACCTGCTGGGCAATGCGGTCGAAGAAGATATCAATACTGTTGACAAATGGTACGCATCGTTTGACAGCGCGGAACCTGTGTCGTTATCCGAAGATGAGGCTGCCGCCACCAGGCAGGAAATATGGGATAAGATCGATCCTGTTCTGAAAGAGAAAAAGAAAGTATGGATCCTGACATGGCAATGGAAAGCAGCGGCGGCGGTAATAATAATAGCGGGGGCAACAGCTGTACTACTACGGTTGACGCGTAACAGGACCGGTGAAGGCAATGCCATCGCATACACCATTGTTAAGACGGGAATAGGTGAAAGAAGAGAGATTATTCTCCGGGACAGTTCCCGGCTGATGCTGGATGCGGGAACGATCATCAGGGTGGCGGATGATTTTTCAAAAAGCAGGAAAATCGAACTGGTAGATGGGGAAGTCTTTTTTGATGTAAAAACGGATGTGCACAGGCCTTTTGTTATCCAAAGCGGGGAGCTTACCACAACAGTGCTGGGCACCGCATTCACGATATCTGCTTATAAAGACCTGCACAATGTAAGCGTTGGAGTCGTTAAGGGAAGGGTGCAGGTGGCCAGCCAGGCTGCTATACTGAGCATACTTGAAAAAGACGAGGAATTGGTATATAATAAGGTTGGTAAAAGTTATAAAAAGACAGCACTGGATGAATCATTAACCGCATGGCGGGACGGAAGACTGCTGTTAAATGACCTTTCTTTTGGCGAGATGAATGTCATCATAAGAAAAAATTTCGGAATCGATATTATAACGGAGGACGATTCGATAAAAAATACGCGTTACACTACCGAACTTCTTGCTTCCATGTCACCGACAGAAGCCGCCGAGGTGCTTGCGGCAATACACCGCCTGAAGATCCGGCTAAAAGACAATAAACTTTTATTATACAGACCGAAGCCCTGAAATAAATCATTATGTAAAAAATGTAACGACCACGAACATAACGGCCTGCGATGAGGTCAAACGATGCTGTCAATAACCAAACTAAAGCGTTATAAGTATGAAAAAAAAGCTTGCCATGAGAGCAGGTAGGGTAAGAAGATTCCCCCACATGTTTTTCATTTTGCTTAGTACTGTCCCGGCTTTTTTGCCCACCTATGCCGGACAAGGCCAGATCCTAAAGGAAACCAGTGTTACGGCGACGATAAAAACCGGTACACTGGAGTCGGCCATCAAAGAAATCAGGAAAGTCACCAAAGTGGCTTTTGCTTACGACAAACAATTGCTGAGCTCCTACCAGGTAGGACATTATTCATTCTCCAGGGAAACGCTGGAACACGTGCTGCAAAAATTATTGCAGGATAAATCCCTGGGATTTGAAGAAGTGAACAAAGTGGTAGTCATCAGCAGGAAGGTGCTGTATAACCCGTCGTCCATGGCTTCCGCTTCCAGGAGGGAAATAACGGTATCGGGGGTCGTGACCGATGAAAATAACAAGCCGATGAATGGCGTAACGGTGGGCATAAACGGCACCTCCACTATGACGTCGACCGATGCCAACGGCCGTTACAAATTACTGATTGAGAACGACAGCGCTGTAATGGTATTCAGCTATATCGGCTATGCCACACAGGAAATACCTGTAGCGAGCCAGCATGTTATTAACGTGCGCATGAAGCCAGGTATGGGAAAGGACCTGGAGGAAGTAGCCGTGGTAGGTTTCGGCAAACAACGCAAGATTAGCTTAATAGGCGCCCAATCGACGCTCAACACATCAGAGCTGAAGCAGCCGACCGCCAATATATCATCCATGCTGGCCGGCCGCATAGCCGGCGTGGTAAGCGTGCAGCGTACCGGTGAGCCGGGCAAAACCTCGGCGGATGTATGGATCAGGGGCATATCGACTTTCGGAGCAGGCAATAGTACCAATCCGCTGATACTGGTAGATGGTGTTGCGCGCGATCTGAATAACATTGACCCGGAAGACGTCGAATCGTTTACCATCCTGAAAGATGCGTCGGGCACCGCGGTGTATGGCGTGCGGGGCGCTAACGGCGTTATCCTGCTCAAGACCAAAAGCGGCAAGATAGGCAAACCACAGGTATATGTTGATTATACTGAGGGTATCAACACCTTTACAAAGATTCCCGAAATGATGGACGGTGTTAGTTATATGCGCCTGGCCAACGAAGCCCTGATGACGCGTAACCAGTCGCCCATATATTCGGATGATTATATCGATAAAACGGCATCAGGCCTCGATCCGTTGGTATATCCCAATGTAGACTGGCTGGACGCGGTGCTAAACAAGACAGGGCATATTCGCAGGGCCAATGTGAATGCCAGCGGTGGCGTACAAAATGCGCAATACTATGTGTCGTTGTCTTATTACAATGAAAGCAGCTTCATGAAAACGGATGACCTGGAAAAATACAACTCATCTTTACAATACAACCGGTATAATTTTACCACCAACCTGAACCTGAAGCTGACGAAAAGCACCAGGCTGGACGTAGGTTTAAAAGGCTATTTCTCCGTGCTGAACGGCCCTGCACAAACCGCCCAAACGGTGTTTCAGAGCGCTATGGATGCCGCGCCGGTAATCTACCCGGTTACATATCCCGGTGGGTTCATACCCGGGATCTCCCCCAACGGAGGTTTCAGGAATCCCTATGCCGATCTGACACGCCGCGGCTTTTCGAAAAACAATACCAACGAGATAAACTCCAATCTGAGGCTTACGCAGGACCTGGATATTATCACCAAAGGCCTGAACATTACCGCCATGGCCGCCTTCGACAGCCATAACGAAGAAACGATCACAAGAGGAAAAAGAGAGAACACCTACTTTATCAATTTAAATAATCCCTATAATGCAGATGGTAGTCTGAACCTGAATACAACGTATGTTTCTCCCAATCCCTATCTCGACTATAACAGGGGCAACAGCGGCAACCGCCTGTTTTATACCGAGGGTGCTGTTAACTACGACAGGGCTTTTGGCAAGCACCGTATAGGGGGCCTTGCGCTTTTTTATGCCAGCAGCAGGGAAGACGATTTCGCAGCAGACTATATGACGAGCATTGCCGAGCGTTATGTAGGCATGGCAGCAAGGGCTACTTACTCCTATGACGATCGCTATTTCGCCGAGTTTAACCTGGGTTATAACGGCTCCGAACTGTTTAGTCCCGCCAAACGATACGGCTTATTCCCCGCCGCCGGTATAGGCTGGGTCGCTTCCAATGAAAAGTTCTTCGACGGCATCCGCAATACTATCAATTTTCTTAAAGTAAGGTATTCCAACGGTGTTACCGGCCTGGGTAGTGTAAATGACCCCAATCTTCGCTTCCTGTACCTGGATAAGATGGCCGATAATGCGCCGGGATACTCTTTCGGCAATTTTAATACTGTTAGCGGCATCGGCATCACCAGGTATGCTTCCAATGTAAGCTGGGCGACCTCGAACAAGCAGGATATCGGCCTGGAATTAAAAATGCTGAACAGCCATTTATCGCTGATTGTCGATGCCTTCAAAGAACATCGTAAAGGCATATTCCTGGCACGCGCATCTAATGTGAATTTTATGGGACTTACGTCTCAGCAGTACGGCAACCTGGGCGTAGTTGATAATAAAGGCGTAGATGCAACCATCGAATACAATACAAAGATCGGTATCGTCAGTATAGGCTTGCGGGGCAATATTACTTACAACAAGGACGTACTGGTGCAAAATGATATGCCCCCCCAGGATTACCCGTGGATGAATCATACGGGTAATAATATCCTGGCAAGATTTGGTTATGTGGCGGACGGACTGTTTGCCAGCCAGCAGGACATCGATGCTCACCCTGTACCCGGCGGCGACAAATCGAAAATTTTGCCCGGCGACATTAAATATAAAGATCTCGACGGAGATGGCAAGATCGATTACCACGATGTGGCTTCCATAGGTCGCGGCGATGTACCGTCTACCGTATATGGTTTCGGTTTTAACATAGGTTACAGGGGCTTTAACCTGGCCATATTCTTCCAGGGCGTTGCCAACTGCGACCGGTATATAGGCGGTGATGCCATATCGCCGTTTACCGCGGAGCAAAGCAATGTGTTCGAAATTGCGAAAGACAGGTGGACGCCTGATAATCCTCGTCAAAATGCTTTTTATCCGCGTATGGCTTATGGCAATGCGGCCAACTTCAATAATTATCAGACCAGCTCGTATTGGGTGAAAGACATCAGCTTTTTGCGCTTAAAATCGGCGCAGCTTTCCTACAACCTGCCGGTGTCGTTTCTCAACAGGCTGGGCGTGAAGAATGCGGCCATTTACATGCAGGGCATCAACCTTCTTACATTCAGCAGGTTTAAGCTATGGGACCCGGAACTGAATACCAGTAACGGAAATACTTATCCCAATGTAAGAACAACGACACTGGGCGTCAACCTGAAGTTTTAATCTGAAAAAGCTGAGTAAAATGAAAAAAAATATATACGCATTGCTGGCCATCTCTCTGTTGTTTTTTGCATCCTGTAAAAAATACCTGAACCAGGTGCCCGATGAAAATTTAACCCTCGACAATACTTTTCAATCCTGGCCCACTGCCAACAAGTTTTTAGCCAACATATACACGCATGTGCCGGATGAATACGGCCAGCGCGATGCCGGTGGTGATCACAATGCGGGGGTATGGACCTGCGCCTCCGACGAGGCCGAGATTAGCTGGCAGGACAGGGTGGCCAATAACCTGAACAATGGCAGCTGGGACCCTGCGCTGGGCATTGTCTCGACTTACTGGACAAATTATTACCAGGGCATCCGTTCCACCAGCGTTTTTTTGCAAAGGGCGGATGGGATAAAAGGCATATCGGCCGATCAGATAAAGCAGCATAAGGCGGAAGCAAGGGCGCTAAGGGCCATCTTTTATTTCTACCTGATGCGTATATACGGTCCGGTAGTGCTGATGGGCGAGACACCGGTTCCGGTAGACGCCAACCTCCAGATACCGCGCAGTACCTATGACGAATGCACCAGTTACGTGGTCAGCGAACTGGAAACTGCCGCCCAGGACCTGCCTGTGCAATATGCCGGCAACGACCAGGATGGCGGACGCATAACCAAAGGCGTGGCCCTTGCCATCCGGGCGCAGGCGCTGATGTATGCCGCCAGCCCGCTGTTTAATGGCAATACGGATTATGCCGCCCTGAAAAATAAGGATGGGAAGCAGCTGATAAGCCAGTCATATGATGTGAATAAATGGAAAATTGCGGCCAGTGCTTATCGCGATTTCATCAACCAGTTCGTGCCTGCGGTATACGATCTGTATATTGAAATGAAGGGAAGTGCTATCGATCCTTATATGTCGTGCAAGAACGCCATCCTAAAGGACTGGAACAAGGAAGCCATTTTCGTTAGGGTGGCCAATTCCATAGGCCCATGGCAGTATGCGTTAACACCGTTTCACGACGGGGTCTCCGGCGGTAATGATTCCAGGGGCGGAACGGCCATCGACGCCACACAAAATATGGTGGACGCTTTCTTTACTGCCAATGGCAGGAGTATTGATGATCCACTTTCGGGGTATGTAAGTTCGGGGTATTCGAATTTTCAGGCCCCGCTGGACGACCAGTCCAGGGCCATTTATAATCCATGGGCCAACAGAGAGCCGCGCTTCTACGTAAATATTACTTACAATGGCGCCCTTTGGCTGAATACGCAAAACGGTAAAATTTATACAGAGCTGTTTTATCATGGCAATTCGGGGCATTCCAAAACCTCCAATGATTATTCCAGGACAGGCTATGTGGCCCGTAAGGCCATGGGTTTCGGCAAATGGGATTTCAATAACAGGACCTTGCCGCTTTTACGCCTGGCTGAAGTATACCTGAACTATGCTGAATGCCTGAACGAATCTGACCCATCCAATCCCGATATCTTAAAATACCTGAACCTGATACGGGTAAGGGCAGGCATACCAGCTTATGGTTCTTCAGGCCTGCCCGCACCGGTTTCGCAGGAGGAAATGCGGATAGCCATGAGAAAGGAACGCCGCGTGGAGCTGGCTTTTGAAAACAACCGGTTTTTCGATGTCCGCCGCTGGAAGATAGCTACGCAGACAGATAACGGCCCCATGTACGGGCTCAGCATAGACTTCGATCTGCCGAACTTTTTAAGCGTGGTGGTTTTTGAAAATCGTGTATTTACCAAACAACATTACCTGTTCCCTTTACCCTCCAACGACGTGAACAATGATAAGCAACTGGTGCAGAACACTGGTTGGTAATATATTTCTTGTCAGAAAAATAACATTCATTTTTATGTACACGATAATTAAAAATCAGCTATTACTGCTCGCATTCATTATCAGTGCCGGGTGTATAGGCTGTAAGAAAAACGATACATCTGCTTACAACCCCTCTGTCCCCGTCACGGTAAACGGTTTCTCGCCGTCGACCGGGCCTATAGGCACCATGCTACTTATCAAAGGCAGCAATTTTTCGATCGATAAGTCACAGGTGAAAGTGTCTATTAACGGTGTGCCCCTGCTGGTGACAGGTACAAGCGCCAACCAGCTAATGGCCGTCATCACACAGAAGACCGGCACCGGCTCCGTAGTTGTTAGTATCGATAAAAACCAGGGCAGCAGTGCCGACGTATTTAATTATAAGTTTTCTTATATGGTCAGCACGCTGGCAGGCTCGGGGGCGGCCGGATACAATGACGGTAAGGGCGCGGGCGCTTCTTTTAACTTCAACGGCGTGAGGGGCCAGCTGTCGGTGGATCAAAACCTGAATGTGTATGTTGCCGACGGCGGCAATCAAAGAATCAGAAAAATAACGCCCGATGGAATAGTTACCACGATAGCAGGAAGCGGCATCAATGGTTACGCAGATGGCAATGCTGCCGCTGCACAGTTTAATAATCCCTGCGGCACGGCGGTGGATAAGAACGGCAACATATATGTTTCGGAAAGAAACGGCAGGAATATCCGGAAGATCGCGCCCGATGGTATCGTGTCTACCTTTGCCCACGGAAATGGCAATGGTGGGAACGAGCTGACCTCTGTGGTCGTCAATAATACCACCGGGGCTGTCTACTGGTCTGATTTTTATGGTGACGGTATTTACCAGCTCAGGAGTGGTTCCATTCAGAGAGTCATTAACCATTCCCTGCCCTGTACCATCGCCATCGACGGCCAGGGCAATATATACGCCACACATTACGACGATCAAACGGTGATAAAATACAAATATGATGCATCGGCCGACACATTTGACAACGGCACGGTGCTGGCAGGCACCTTCCATGTGAGCGGCATGGCCGACGGCGTGGGAACCGCCGCCACCTTCGCGCGTCCCTGGGGCATCGCCGCAGACAACAAGAACAACCTGTATGTGACTGGCCAGGGCGGTGGTGATAAAAGCAATTGCGTACGCCTGATAACGGCCGACACATGGTCGGTAGCCACGATAGCCGGTTTAGGTGATAATAGGGGGTACATCGACGGGTTGGGCAGCGATGCGAGATTCAACCAGCCTACGGGTATAGCCGTCGATAAAAATAACGACCTGTATATACTCGATATGGCCAACAACAGAGTTCGAAAGGTAACGGTGAAATAACGCGAACATCTACTAAATAAAGAATATGCTTGTCAAAACATCCGCTTTTTCTTTTTTGATCCTGCTATCCATGGCATCGTGTGGGAAAAGCGGCGGCGCTACGCCAGCCGCAGATACTACTGCAAACAACCAGGTATCATTTACTTCCAATGATGCAACTTCGGCATACAATGATTTCAATAAATACCTGTATAGCACAGATATGAAATTGTATTACCGGGCATCCGACAAGAGCGGCATCGGCGCTATCTGGACCCAGGCTATTTACTGGGATATGGCGATGAATGCGTGGAAACGAACGAAAGACGCCAAATACAGGCAATTGATTGAGGATGTCTATCAGGGCGGGGCCCGGCAATACGCAGGTTATGACTGGACCAACCAGGATAAATGGTTTATCTGGGACGATATGATGTGGTGGATTATCGCCCTCGCCCGTGCTTATGAGACCACAGGCGATCAGAAATACCTCGATAACGCAAAAGCGGGTTTCGATTTTGTGTGGAATGGCAGCGTGGCGCTGAACAGGGTTGGTTCGTTTGATCCTGCTACCGGCGGCATGGAATGGTCGTGGAAGCAAAAAGGAAAAACCGCCTGTATCAATTATCCTACCGTTATCGGCGCCATGACACTATATAACATCACCAGGGATGATCAGTATGTTGAAAAGGCGAAAACTGTCTATGCCTGGGCCAGGGCCAACCTTTTCGATTCCACCAATGGCCGGGTAGCGGATAATAAAGTGGGGAACAATCCCGCAGACTGGACGCTGCACACCTATAACCAGGCAAGCTGTATCGGCGCGGCAGTATTATTGTATAAAAAAACGAATAACGTCCTATACCAGAACGACGCAGTGATGGCGGCCGACTATACAAAAAATAAAATGTGCGATAGTAAGGGTATCCTGCCTTTTGAGGGCGGAGAGGAGCAGGGTGTATACAACGCTATTTTTGCTGAATATATAATGCGGCTGATAGAAGATTGCAACAAGCCGGACTACCTGCCCTGGCTTCGCTACAATATCAATACCGCTTATGGCAAGAGGAGCCTTTCGACAGGGTTAATGGGAAAAGACTATACAAAAACGCTACCATCCGGAGTTGCTGTATCATGTTACGATGCTTGCAGCATTCCCTCGCTGATGCAGGTGGTGCCGCCGGAAAAATAATGTAATCATCGCTTGTGAACCGGGGTTCTTTGTACTTTTAATTATAGATTATATGGTAGAACTTTTGGACTGATTCTATTGTACCCTTATTGTACCTTAGTTGGTGTAATAGTTGATAATCAGAATTGTTTATATTTTGTATCGGAAAATGGGCAGGTTGTTTCCCTTGTTGCGAAATAAACCGGTCAATCCGGGAGTTTTATAAAATCATAATCATGTGTAGGGAGCTTATAAAACCATTTATTGTCCTGGTGAAAAGGACCATCTCTTTTAGTGGCTTTATCAGATTGTAATATCAGCTGCGTTTCCCTGATCGTTGCGTTGTATCCAATCGTGAATTGATAAGTTGCTTTTTCCATTGGTGCTTTTTGCGAAGACAGGCGCTTACCCCATTCATCACGATTTTCTTTTTTACTCCAGGATTCGATGATGGCCTGTTTCGGCGTAACCATGATCGTGTTCCCGTTAATTGTATAAGTGCCGCTCTCCGTTGTCAAAAACAGGTCTGCGAAGAATGAGAATGTTTTAACGAAATGCTTATATGTGCCGTTGCTGTTAAAAATATACTGTCGCAGGATATGCCCGGCAACGCCATTTTTTACCAGGTAGGAATCCAGGTCGCTGCTAACGGAGGTCCATGTATTGATGACCTGGCTGGCAGTTATATTGCCGGGTTGCCTAGTACTCTTTTCCGGTTCGGCTATTTTTTTTAAGCTAATTGATCCTACAAAGGAATTCATTTCTTTCTCGTACAGATCCGTATTGGTGAGAATCAGCATATTCACCATTTTATCGGAGCCGGTCGCTGTGGTCAGTATTATAATACCCTTACTCTCTTCGCGTTCAAACGGCGCATAGCCGCTTTGTGTTTCCCACCCATCTTTCATCCCGGTATCTTGCATTTTCGGTTCACCGGAAACGGTTACCATTTCTTTTACCAGCGCCTCCCATGCCAGGTTAAAATTCTCAAGTGGCACCGCCGTTCCAGGAACGGCTTTATAGAGTATGACCAGGCAGTATATCCCCTTCGATGTATCCTCCTTCGATAGTTGTATAGTATTTTCACTGAGCTGTTGCTTCCAGCTTTTCGGCGGCGTGAAAGTGGCCAGGTCAAAAGTTTGTTTTTGTGCAAATATTTTTCCCATACATACACAAAACAAACAAAGCAGCAGTATTTTTTTCATTATAATCGATTTTGTGATTTTCAAAATGGTGTGCCTGGTGATGGCTTTATTTGAGATCTATTAGTTGTGCAGCAAGCCCCTCTTTTGTAATTCCAGATCTATAGCCGGCTGTTACTTCTATCACCTTTAGTTCGCTGCTCCTGGTGCCAATTTCCTGTTCAATAGATATTTCTCCTTTCACTCCTGCATCTTTTACTTCCCATTCGCCGGTTTCCTTATTGGGGCCGATCTTTACAAAGTCCTTTACAGTTGCACCGGCACCCACTTTTGCTATATTTTCCACACCCATATCCCAGCTTACTCCCAATCCGAGCTCACAATAGAAGTCTTCAAAGCTGCCATCATCCTTATAATTCATTCCAATGCCACCTACAATGCCTTCGCCCGCTTGTATCATCCACGAATTACAGTTCCATTCTAACTTGCCCCCACCAAAGGCAATCTTTCCTTTGAAGTTGGCGCAATACTCGTCTTCCCATTCTTGTATATCCCCCTCTTTTATAGGTAATGGTTCAAATATCTCGCAATTTGTTTTTTTAACTACATGGTATTCTCCCAGGATATTCAATACATCTTTCAGATAATCCCTTTCAATGGAGGGAAAAGAAATGCTTGTTTTGGGAACCCAGTACGGTGCCCAGTTGGCGTAATCCCGGAAGAATTTGCGCGAAATATACTCCTGGCGCGCGGCATATTGATTGACCAGTTTTGACAGGCCGGCCAGGTAAATTTCTGTTTCTGCATTCAATGCCTTGCACCTGGTTAGCTCTGTTGCGGCAATCACATCTTCATCGCCTCCCTCACCTCCTTCCAGGGTTTTCATCCGGTTGTTATATTTAATTTGTATCGCTTTCGTTGCAGCATTAAATAATCCATTCATTTTTTTCAAATGAAACCGAAATACATCACCCTCCTTTATTTTTTCAGACTGGTATGCTTGCATGCCATCCATAATAATGTATTGCGCCTTTACCCGCATAGATGAGATGCCGTTCTTCAAACTGGCCATCAATACCTGCTGTTGCATAGCATCACTAAGTTGTGGTATTTTGTTTTCGATATCTGCAATCGTCCTGGTCACGGATTGTTTGATTGCGTTCAGTTCTATTTCGAACTGTTCCATATCATCCAGGACCGAAGGCATTTTCGGCAATTTGATCCTTTCAAGCATCGGAAATTCTTTGGCAGGTAATGGCGGGAAACGGCTCATGATTTCACCCGGTTTTACCGGGTTATTTAACTGGCGCAGAATAGCAATCACCTGCTCGTCGTAGCAGACAGTGATTGATCGCTCACCATGATCTTTTGCTTTCTTAGTATCCCCGTTTTTAAGATACAGTATACATAGCAGCTTGTTCGCAATGGGGCTCAGGCTATCTTGCTGCACCGCCTGCTGCAGCCACTTCATGGCTGTATTTATATCTCCTAACCGGTAATAGGCATTGCCAAGATTGGCAAGGATAACGGATCCGGTGGGTCGCTGCCTGTTCCAGTATTCTAAAATAGGAATCGCTTTTTCCGGTAGGCCGCCCATGACCAGGAAAGCAGCAAAATTATTCGCCGCCAGTGCGCCGGTTGTATTGGCGATAACGGCCCTGCTGTATAAATATAAGCTGGCTTTAGGCGACTTCTGTAACCATGCGGCTAAAGCCGTATTGCTGATGTCTTTTGACAATGACAGTTTCTTATTCTTTAAAAAATCATCTGCTTTCCGTTTTTCTTCTGGTGATATGGCGCTCCCAATTTTTGATGATAGCTCCTGTACATAGCTCTTATAGGCTTCGGCCGTTAATACCTGCCTGGATAATTGGCCCAGTTTAGCTGACTGTGCGGGAACATCAACACTTAGCTTACCGGTAGCCGGCGGATTATTAAATGGCATCACGGGGGCGATAGAAAGTTTCGCATCAGCCGGTACTGTTAATGGAGTAAGTGTAGTGAGCTTCGGCAAAAAACTCAGTTTATAGTTAGAGATGATGATAGGTTTGGGCTCAACCAGCATTGATTTACCGGAATTCAGTAATGCTTCCAACGGCGCTAATGCTCCGGGCTGCCTGACAAGGTCGGCCACTTTTTTCATGTGCGGATAGCCTCCCTTTGCCACCTGCACGAAGATCAGCTGTGGTACATCCGTACCCAGTGATCTGTTATAATAGGAAGGGTTCACTGATACGACCTGTGTCCTGGTTTCTTCTTCCGGGCGGTAACGAATTATGTCGAGATCGTCCAAATAGGATCTGACTGCGAGTGCCGTATAAACGGAGCCGGAATAAAAATCATACACCGTGCGGCCAAGCCATTCCCCCGGCCTTTTCGCGTATTCCGCAACTACCTCTTTGGCGCCCTTTGTGTCGGCTTCTATTTTGTTCATTTCCTTATCCTGTTTCTGTTGTTCCGTTTCCCATGTTTCTATAAATCGTTTTCGGTATGGCGCCATCTGTTCTTTCGTATAGCTTTTCGAATTGTCGATCCTTTTTAACTCCGCATCAAATGCCGCTTTATTGGCGGCTTCATTCTTAGGGTCATACATTGATTTGGTGAATTTAACCCGCGATTCCCTGCTTGAATCAATATCTTTCAGCAACTGCAGCAGGAGCTCTTTTCTGATGATCGGAATAAAAACGGGTTGGTCGCTATTGCGGATAACAAAGTAATCGTCTTTTGATCCATAGTTGTCTTTCACGTTAACTTGCCACATTCGTTCATACATATCAACCCGGCCCCGTGTATTTTTTTTCTCATAGATCCTGAAGACTGGCTTACCATTGATGGTATATACTCCTTCATCTGTGCAAAGGTGATGAGGGCCATAGCCCGCAAAGAGATAGTTGAAATATATCATAACGGATGAACCGCTCTCTTCTTCGGTTGCAATGGTATTTTGATTACAGTAATAACTATAGAACCTCATCTGTGAATAATAGTATCCTTTAATACCCGTTATGCCAGAACGGACCTTCGAAAAACCTGATGCGTTATCAAAAACATAGTTATTCGAATAAGCCAGTTTAGCGCCGGTGAAATTGTTAAGCAAGTTTTTTACCCAACTTTCCGCTTTGGCTACCCGCGGCTTGATTGCTGCCATATTGATGCTTACTTTGGATCCTGTTGGCTTGTCCGTTACATCCGGGAACCGGACGGCGGTTGATTGTTTGTTTTCGGCAAGTGTTTTACAATCCTGTGCAAAACAGGTTTGAGCTGCGATAAGGAATAAAGCCGTCAGTATCTTTTTCATATTCAGAATCTTTTTAAGACAGAAGTGTTTTTCGGTATCAGAAACTGATCGGCCTCGCAAAGAAGGGTAGAGTAACTATTATTCAACAGTGCCCCGATATTCACAAACTGGATGTTTTTGGTGCCCATTACAGGATGAAGGTTCCCATTATCGTCTCTGAATTCCATGGTAAGCAGCACTTTTTCTATTTTCCATGCATCCAACAAAAAATTAGGACTGTAATTAATAAACAATTTCACTCCTCCCTTTTCTGTATTGACCAGGCGGATTTTTTCGGGGTAGTAGTGGCGGTCATAGTAGGGCTTAATTATAATTTCTGTTGCGGAGTTTACTGCAAACTCCTTACTTTCCCAGTTAGAACTTACTCCCTCCGCACCCAATATCATTTGCAACTGCATCTGTGACGGCGCTTCCTTGTTATCGTTGCCGGTATAGATGGTCACTTTTGTACTGGTTAAATAAAAATTGCTTGAATTCTGTCCAGGTGCTGTTGCAGCCGGTGGTATTTCACTCATCACCGTCGTCTTGACCCGTGTTATTGGCGTTCTTACGGGAGCCGTCATTACCGGGGTGGTCTTGGTGTCTGCTTTTGCAGGATCAGGCGCTTTCTGTGCAGTTACGGCTGTAGCTTGCAGTAGTGCCAGCCCCCCCGCGATTATTAACTTAGTCATCCTTATTGTGTTTTGATGAAAAGAGGGATTAAAGATGCAATAACCCAAACCATCTGCTATCCCTGAAAAACAGGATATTTCCTTCCGCAAAAAAAAATCATGGAAAAAGGGGAGGTTTTTGGAGCGTTAAAAGCCTCTATTTGAATACTGGCTATAAAGCCATATATTGTATGATGCGGGAAATTTTATTTATTTTTCTGTTACTCTTCTCCCTGGCCGGGGTACAGGTACAGGCACAGCGAGCCAATAAACCCGACAGCTTGCTACAGCTTCTCAGCACCGCAAAAAAAGACAGCAGCAGGGTCAATATCTTATTAGCCCTTGCTGATCATTACGAAAGGTACAAGCAGGATTCAGCCAGCTATTACCTGCAGGAAGCGAAGCTCCTGGCAACTTCACTTGACTATACAATGGGAGTTTTTAAATATTATCGACAAGCAGCTATTGTCTCTTATATAAAAGGGAAATACACGAAGGCTATGGAGGAAAGTATCCGGGCTCTTTCGCTCGCGAGGCAATTAAAAGATTCAACGCTTGTGGTTAGTATGCTCAACAATACTGCGATTGTTTTTGGCTACCTCGGAAAATTCGAGGAGCAGTTGAATTACCTGCTGCAGGCAAAGAATGCGGTAGAAGCAATACGGGATTCAACGAAATTTACAAACGTCTATCACAATTTGGCCAACTGCTATAATAATCTCAAGCAATACCGGCGCGCGATCGCGAATGCCCTGCTGGCCGTAAACATGCATACCGTATATAATAAACGGAATGTATACATTAACCGGGTGTATGCTACGCTGGCGCAAAATTACGAAGCCTTGCAGGTGGTCGACAGCGCCCTCTATTATTACGACATATCCATCAAAGAATCTGTACAGTCAAATGATAAATATGCCGAGGCCACTATTTATGGTTACCTGTCAAACCTATACGCAAATCACCACCAGTTTGCCGAAATGCTGAGGGCATCCGAAAAATCGCTGGTGCTGGCGAGAGCACTGCAAAGCCGGCAAATGTTATCAGGCGCCCTTGACAATACAGCCTATGCAAGCATGTTCAATGGCAACAACGAACGGGCGATAAAAGATATCCGGGAAGCCCTTGATATAGCCACGAAGGATTCATTGGTTACGGAATTAAAAGACAGCTACCTGGCCCTCTCATATATTGCTGTCAGGACAGGAGATTTTGCCACGAGCGTTTCGGCCAGGCAAAAAACAGATTCTATCCAGCAGGCAATCTTTAATGAACAGATTATCAGCAGCACCATGGAGCTGGAAAAGAAATATGAAACAGAGAAGAAAGACAAACAAATAAAATTGCAGCAGGCACAGTTGCAGCAACGACGGACGTTTAACTATATACTGGTTGGGTCGGCAGCTGTATTGCTTATTATCTCAATTCTTTTTTACCGCAACTATGCTCAAAAGCGAAAACTGCAGGAACAACGTATCCGGGAACTGGAGAAGGAAAAACAACTGATGGCGACGGAGTCCGTACTGAAGGGTGAAGAAAAGGAACGGACACGGTTGGCAAAAGACCTGCACGATGGACTGGGGGGATGTTGTCTGGTATCAAATATTCATTTCAAGCTATGAAAGGTAACCTGGTTATGACGCCAGACAATACGCTGGCTTTTCAGCGCAGCATGGATATGCTGGATAGTTCCATTAAGGAAATGCGCCGTGTTGCACACAATATGATGCCGGAGGCATTGGTAAAATTTGGTCTCGATACCGCGCTCAGTGATTTTTGTAATGATATTAATCAATCGGGCGCTTTGCAGGTCAACTGCCAGACTATTGGCATCAAGGACACAGTGATCGATCAAACGGTTGCCATTACCATCTATCGCATTGTGCAGGAGCTTATCAATAATGCCATAAAGCATGCTTCGGCCAACACGGCTATCATACAGGTGAGTAAGGCGGACGATGTAATCACGATTACGGTAGAAGATGACGGAAAAGGATTTGATCCGGCAATTTTACAGGCTGCCAGGGGAATAGGTTGGAGCAATATCGGAAGCCGGATTAGTTATTTAAAGGGAAAAGCTGATATCCGGTCGGGGCCGGGAAAAGGATCTTCTGTGTATATTGAATTAAATGTATAATGTCAAACACTGTTTTTATCGTAGACGACCATTACATGGTTATTGAAGGCATTCGGTCATTGTTGCAAAACGAAAAAAATATCGAATGCGTGGGGCACGCTACCAATGCTGCTTCCTGTCTTTCGTTTTTGCAGCAGCGCCAACCCGAGGTCATTTTAATGGATATCAATCTGCCGGATAGAAATGGTATTGAACTTTGCCGGGAAGTGAAGCAAAAGTATCCGGCTATTTTTATAATAGGCCTAAGCACTTTCAATACGCAAAGCTTTATCGGCAAAATGATGGAAAGCGGGGCATCGGGATATGTATTAAAGAACGCAACGCAGAATGAGTTGGTGGAAGCCATCACTGCTGTCGCCGCGGGGAAAACCTATCTAAGTTTTGAGGCAAACAAGACCTTGCAAAAGGTAAAAGTCAACCCGGTCATCTTAACACGCCGTGAAAAGGAAGTACTTGAACTCATTGCACAGGGCCTGACGAATAATGAAATAGCGGCCAAACTCTTTGTAAGTCCAACTACTGTTGATACGCACCGGAAAAACCTTCTGGCAAAATTTGACGTAAAGAACACGGCTTCACTTGTCAGGATGGCGATTCAGTTACAGATGATTGATTAAATTGCCTGTTTTTCGTTCAATGCCATAGCGCCAGGGCAAAATGGACTCCACTTATGATTTTGCGTACTCACTCGGTGTCTTACCAAACTGTTTCTTAAACTCCCTGCTGAAATATTTACTGCTTTCATAACCTACCATATAAGCTATTTCATATACGGTATGCCTATTGTCTTTCAACAGTTCAGTCGCTTTCTTTAAACGCAGCGATTTTACAAAATCGTTGGCAGTCATACCGGTAATGGCCTTTATTTTTTTGAATAATACAGGCTGGCTCATGGCGGCCTTTTTAGATAACAAGGCAATTCCAAATGAAGGGTCTTCCATGTGCTCTTCCACTATTTGTATAATGCCTTGCAGGAAGGAATCATCCAGATGATGCAGGGGTGCGGCCATGACAGGTGGGCCGCTCTCATCCGCTATGGCTGTATGAAGGTTGGGAGCAGCAGCTTCGAATTGCCGCCGGAACTGTTGCCATAGCCGTTCCCGTTGGGCAAGGAGATTATGTATCTGCAGTTCCAGCACTTCTATGCTGAAAGGTTTGGTGAGATAAATATCCGCCCCGGTTTGCAGTCCGCTGACCTGGTGTGCTACCGCGGTTTTGGCCGTCAGCAGAATGACCGGTATATGACTGGTGCGGGCATCGGTTTTAATGCTGTTGCAAAAAGCAAGCCCGTCCATCTGCGGCATCATTACATCACTGATAATAAGATCGGGGATGGTTTCTGTGGCGCATGCCAGGCCTTCGAGGCCGTTGCTGCTTTCGAGGATATGATATTGTTTTTGCAGGGCTTCCCTGATAAAGGTCCTGATGGCTATGTTGTCTTCCACCAGCAGGATGGTGTTGAGCGAGCCGGTAGCTTCCTCTTCCCGCAGGGCGACTTCGGGCAAGGCTGCCGGGAGCTGCGGTTGAAGCGGTAATGATTTCCCGCCCGGGGAGATGAGCTGTTCCCTAGCGAAATGTTCTTTACTTTTTAACAGCAACACCGTAAAGCAGGTCGTATGCTGCCGGCCGGGCGCTACCTCGCTGGAAACAGTAAGCGTGCCTTTATGCATTTCCACAATGCTTTTGGACAAGGCCAGCCCGATACCATAACCGGTGTTTTGCTGGCCGGTATCATCTTCCTGGAAATAATTGTCGAACAGCTTTTCTATATTTTCACTGGCGATGCCCCTGCCGTTATCGGTAACGGTTATTTCAACAGCCGACTTTTTTTCTGCCACCGATACTTCTATGTTCCCTCCGTCGGGTGTAAATTTAAAAGCATTGGACAGCAGGTTATAAAACACTTTTTCCAGCTGGTCCTTGTCGAACCATGCCTCTATTTGCGGTGAGGTGCTGTTGAAATGGGCCTGTATATTCCTGGAAACGGACATATCACGGAAAGAATCAAAGACCGGTTCCACTAAGGAAACAATATTTCCCTGAGATACCTGCAGGGGAAGATGGCCTGTTTCCGCTTTCCTGAAATCCATCAGCTCGTTGACCAGTCGCAGCAGGCTTTCGGAATTATTCTTAATGGTCCGCAGCTGTTGGCGGTCGTACTCATCGTGACCGGGCGCGGATATCAGTTTTTCCGAGGGTCCGATGATTAAAGAAAGATGGGTGCGTATCTCATGGGAGATATTGGTGAAGAAGTTGAGCTTTAACTGCGTGAGCTCCATGTTGCGTTTCAGCAAAGCCCGCAGGAAAAAGTACCGCGCAATAAAGAACGTAAGGGTTATAAACAGCAGTCCGTAAATGCTGTAAGCCCACCATGTCTTCCAGAAAGGCGGCAATACCGATACCTCTAATAAAACCGGCAGGCTCCAGGCACCATCGTTATTGGCGCCTTTCACCGTAAAGGTATAGTTGCCCGGCTGCACATTGGTATAAGAGGCCGATGCAAGAGAGGTATAATTCCAGTCTTTATCAAAGCCCTCCAGCTTATAAGCATACCTGTTTTTGTCGGGTTTATTATAACCCGGAATAGCGAAATCGAATGTAAATACATTCTGATCATACCTGAGCTGTACTTTTTTGACAAAGCTGATGTCTTTGGAAAGAATATTATCCTTTCCGTTGATTTCTACCAGCCGGTTGGATAACTTCATAGCCGTGATGAATACGGGAGGGGCTGTCGTATTTTCCTGCATTCGCTCGGGGTAAAAAGCAGAAAGGCCATTGAAGCCGCCGAAGAATAACTCACCATCACTGCTTTTATAGTAAGAATTGTTGTTAAAAACATTTCCTGCCAGCCCGTCTGCTTCTGTATACACGGTGAACTTCCCCGTTGCGGGCGTTAGCCTGGCGAGACCGTCACCGGTGCTGATCCAGCAATCCTTCCTGTTGTTGTCCTGCAGGATACCCAGCACGTGATTGTCGGGCAGACCATGCTGCTGCGTGTAAGAAGCTGTTTTAATACCATTGCTGTCATACACGATGATACCATGGTAGTAGGTGCCCACCCATATATTGCCCTGCGCATCTTCTGTAAGGCTGTTTACGTAATAGGGATAGCTGCTTTTTTCTTCCAGCAGTTTTACCCTGTTGCCGGAAATGATGTACAGGCCCGAGGAAGTGCCAATCCAGGTGCCTGTGCGGGAGGTTTCAAGAAAGGCATGAATGGACTTATTGCCAATAGCCGACATGATGCCTGCTCCTTCGGGATAAGGCAAAAGCGTTTTATCCTTTTTCCTGAATAGCTTAACGCCCGCGGTTTCTGTTCCCACCCAGAATATGCCTTTGCTGTCTTCCAGCAGGCAGGCTATTTCAGCCCCCAGTGTTTCAGGATCGTTGTCTTTATATAAATAGCGGGTGAAATGCTGTGTCTGCGGTTCAAAGAGATTCAGCCCGCCTCCATGTGTACCCGCCCAAATATTGCCCTGGCGATCTTTGTACACTGTTTTCACAAGATTGGAACCGATGCTGGTGGCATCCGCCGGCCGGTGCTGGTACCAGGTCACCCTGCCCGATTGCCTGTTGAGGCAGTTTAGTCCGCCCCCTTCTGTTCCTATCCATAGGTTGTGATGGTCGTCTTCCACTATGGCGCTGATCACGTTATTGTTCAGGTTATAGGGTCTTGACCTATTATTGTATACGGTGAAATCCGTGCTGTATGGTGTATGAAAATTAACGCCGCCAAAAAAAGTGCCTACCCATACAGCGCCTGTCCTGTCTTTATACAAGCTATGCACCGAGTTCTGGCTCAGGCTGTTTTTGTCCCAGGGATCGTTTACATACGAAGAAAATGTGCGGGAAGGAATATGCAACACGGAAAGCCCTTCCTGTGTGCCGATCCATAAATGGTCCTTGCCGTCGTAGAGCAGCTTTCTGACATGGTTATTGACCAGGCTGTTGGATAAGCCATCAACGTGCATAAAATGGCTGAAACTGTTTTTTTTCGTGTCGTAAACATTTAAGCCGCCATTGAGCGTGCCCATCCACAGGGTTCCCTGGTTATCCTCGGTAATGCTGGTTACCTGGTCGTCGCTGATGCTGGCGGGGTTGGCAGGATCATGGGTGAGAAGCGTAGCCTGGAAGCCACTGCCGTTGTTTGTAATTCTGACAGCACCGCCATAAGTGCCTGCCCAGATATCGCCGCTGCGATCTTCATACACACAGAAAACACCCCTGGACGGGAAATTTTTACAGCTGGCAAAAGAGAAAAAGGCCGGCTGGGTCCTGTTTACCAGCAGGAACAATGTTTTGCCGGTGCCTACCCACAGGCGTCCTTTCGAATCTTCATACAGGCAGGTGATGTTGGCGGCGCCTGCAGGCGGGTTGCCCGTGTCTGCCAGGGACACCCGTTCAAATACATCCGTTTCGGCATTGTATTTATTGAGGCCGTCTTTTGTGCCTGCCCAGAGTGTTTGCCTGCTGTCGCACAAAAGTGAGAGGATATAATTATTGGAGAGGCTGGAAGCTACCCCGGGTTTGTTTTTATAAACCGTAAGTTTTCTTGAATCATATTTATTCAACCCTTCCCGGGTACCGAGCCACATAAATCCCCGGCTGTCCTGCGCCACGCACAAAACAGAATTTTGCGACAGGCCGTTTTCTACGTTCAGGTGTTGGAAGAAAAGGGGCTGGCACCAGCAGGCCAACCGGGCGGATAGAAGAAAAAGTACGAACAGCGATCGTTTTGTATGGAAGCCCGGAGTCCTCATTCTGTTATAAAACTACCCATTTTCTTTCCTGGAACAGGGCAATTTTTAAAAAAATGCCCTATTCTGTCGATTTTTTGGCCCTTTCCTTGCTGAAATCTTCCCGAATTTCATAGCGTTCAATTTATAATGATATAACCCGATTGCTTATGCCATTGCTGTTCTGCCGTTTGTTACGTTGTAACCTGCTGCCTGTTGTCTCCCGTACCGGGCGATGCCTCTTACCAATACTACTCTTTTTAATCCCTGCCATTGGATTTTCCCAACGAATGATCGGGGGGACGGTTGTAGATACCGCAGGGAAGAAATTACCGGGTATCACCATCGCGGTGAAAGGCAAAAAGGCGTCCACCCTCACCGATTCGACCGGCTATTTTAAAATAAGCGCCGAAACCGGCGACCTGCTGATCGTATCTTCTGTCAATTATAATACCGCCGAAATAAAGGTAGACGGGCGGCTTGAATACAGCATTGTTATCCAGGCAAAGGTGAAAGAGCTGGATGATGTGATTGTGATTGGCTATGGCACCACCACCAAAGGCGATGTAACCGGCGCGGTGGTCAAGGCGCCCACGCCCGATATGCAAAAAGCGCCTGTCCGCTCATTCGACGAAGCGCTGGCAGGCCGGGTGGCAGGTGTAACCGCCTCGTCCGTCGACGGGCAACCCGGTTCTGCCGTGAACATTGTGATCCGGGGCAACAACTCCGTTACGCAGGATAATTCTCCCCTGTATGTGGTAGATGGGTTTCCCATCGAATCGCCCAATAACAACGTGATCAACCCGCAGGATATTGAATCAATGGATATCCTGAAAGATGCTTCGGCTACGGCCATCTATGGCGCCCGGGGCGCGAACGGGGTAATTATTATTACCACAAAAAAAGGAAAGACCGGCCCTCCTGTCATTTCATTGAACGCCTCCTATGGAGTTCAGCAGAACATTAAGACCATGAAGCTGATGAACCCTTACGAGTTTGTAAAATACCAGCTGGAGAAAAGCTATTCAGATGCTGCCGGTACCTACCTCACAAACGGGAAAACACTGGAATCGTACAAAGATGTGCCTGAAATAGACTGGCAATCGAAGATGTTCAGAACGGCGCCTATGCAAAACTATTCCATGTCTTTAACCGGCGGGAACAATTATACAAAGTACTATATGTCGGGCAATGTCTTTGACCAGGACGGCATTATTATTAATTCCGGGTATAAACGATACCAGGGCACCTTGTCGCTCGACCAGACGCTGAGCCCTAAAATGAAGGCGGGCGTTTATATCAATTACAGCTATCTCAACCAGAATGGCATTACGCCTTCCGGTGTATCCAACCAGAATTCAACAACGGGCACGCTGTTTAGCGTATGGGGATACCGCAATTTCCCCATCAGCGGGGTGCCCAATCTCGAAGATGTGCTGTTTGATCCGGGTGTAGACCCGGCGGTGGATGCGCGGATTAACCCGGTCCTTAACCAGGAGCATGCGCTGCGCGAAAACCTTTCTACCAATTCCATTTTCAACGGGTATGCGGAATATACCATTATCCCGGCCCTTAAGCTGAGAGTAACGGCAGGTATTACAAACAACCTCACACAGCAGAACCAGTTCAATGATACGTTTACCGTGTATGGAAACAAATATTCAAGGCTGGGCTCCACTAAAGGCATCAACGGCTCTGTTATCTTTTTGAAGAATACGACCTGGATGAACGAGAATACGCTTACCTATAATAAAACGTTCAACCGCGATCATAGCTTCACTGTAGTAACCGGCTTTTCCCAAACCGGCAATAAAACGGCAAGGTATGGCAGCAGCGCCACCAACCTGCCCAATGCTTCCCTTGGCATCAGCGGGTTGAATGAAGGAACGCCGGAAACCGTTACGGCAATTAGTTCCTCGTGGGGACTGGCGTCCTTTCTTGGCAGAATAGACTACAAATACAAGTCCCTTTACCTGCTCACCTTATCGTACCGTGCCGACGGGTCATCAAAGTTCCGTGAGGGCAACCGCTGGGGTTATTTCCCTTCGGGCGCTTTTGCCTGGCGGTTTAAGCAGGAAAAATTCATGAAACGATTTACGCTGCTGTCTGATGGCAAGCTGCGCGTTAGCTATGGGGTAACAGGCAATAACAGGATAGGAGACTTTGCTTACCTGTCGTCCATTGCGGTAGCGGCCAATTCGCAGGGATATACTTTTGGCAACGTTACCTCGTCCGGTGCCTATAATTCCAATTTCGGCAATGCGGGATTGAAATGGGAAACCACGTCACAGCTAAACCTCGGAACGGACCTGGGCTTTTTAAAAAACCGGATCAACCTTACTGCTGATGTATACCGTAAAAAGACAACTGATCTACTTTTATATGCCAATTTACCGCTTTCACTGGGCTATGCCACGGCGCTCAGGAATATCGGCAGCGTGCAGAACGAAGGACTGGAATTGACGCTTAATACCGTCAACATTACGGGTAAGGACTTTTCCTGGAAAAGCAACCTGAACATTTCTTTTAACAGGAGCAAGATACTGTCACTCACAGAGAACCAGGCTTCCATTACTACGACGGCACCGTTTGATTTTTATTTTTCTACCATTCCTTCTTATATATCACAGGTGGGTAACCAGCTGGGCATGATGTACGGTTATATCTGGGACGGGGTGTATCAATACAGTGATTTTAACAAGGCCACTAATGGTAATTATTTATTGAAAGACAACGTTGCTTCCAATGGCAACCTGAGAAGCGTTATACAACCCGGCGATATCAAATTCCGTGATGTCAACGGTGATCTTACCATTGATGCCAACGACTATACGATTATCGGGAGAGGGCTGCCCATACATACCGGCGGTTTTAACAATGATTTCAGCTATAAATCTTTTGACCTGAATGTTTTCTTTCAATGGTCGTATGGCAACGATATCGTAAACGCCAACCGCTATATTTTTGAAGGAAATATCTTCGGCCGCACCAACCTGAACCAGTTTGCCAGCTATGAAAACAGGTGGACGCCAACCAATACCAGCTCAACATTATACCGGGTAAACGGCGGCGGCCCCACCACACCCACAGGTGCTAATTCAAGGGTAATAGAAGACGGCTCCTATCTCCGGCTTAAGACGGTGTCGCTGGGATACAGCCTGCCCAAAAGTCTGCTCAACAGGGCTAAAATCAAATCATGCCGCTTTTATGTATCGGCACAGAACCTCGTGACCTGGACAAAATATTCCGGGATTGACCCCGAGGTAAGCGTATTTAATTCGGTGCTGACGCCCGGCTTTGATTATTCTGCCTATCCACGCCCGCGTGTGGTGACGTTTGGGATAAACGTGAATCTGTAAACTATTTAATACAAGCATTAAAAATATTGATATGAAACGGTTCCTGCTTCCGCTACTGCTTTTCCAGCTTGTTTTATCCTGCACTAAGGTGTTGGATAAAGAGCCAACCGATTTTGTAGAGCCCGGTAATTATTACAACAGCGAGAGCGATTTAAATCTTGCGCTCGCTGCCGTGTACGACCCCCTTGGAAACGAATACCTGTATTGCAGCTCGCTCTGGTACCAGCTGGGTATTTGTACCGATGAAGCCTTTTATGGGTACAGTTCCAATTCGTATTCGGCGCCGATGTTCTACCAGTACGATTATACCAATGTATATATCATGGGCTTGTGGCAGCAATGTTATCTCGGTATTGAAAGGGCCAACATGCTGATTGCAAATATTCAAAAGCCTGCGATGGACGAAACCAAAAGACAGGCGATACTGGGGGAGGCCTTGTTCCTGAGGGCGTATTATCATTTCCTGCTGGTAAGCAATTACGGGGATGTGCCGTTAAAGCTCGCCCCCAGCTCAAACGTTAATTCTGTGAGCCTGCCGAGAACGCCTGCAAAAGAAGTATACGATCGTATCCTGTCCGATATGAAGGAGGCGGAAGCAAAAGTGAATGCAGCTACGGTGATAGGCAATTCGAGCCGCATTTCAAAAACGGCCGTCAGGGGTATGCTGGCGAGGGTTTGCCTGTATATGGCCGGCTACCCGCTGCAGGACCAATCGAAATATGCCGATGCGCTGAACTGGACCAAACAGGTGGTTGCCAGTAATGAACACGCGCTGAATACCGCGTATAATGCCGTTACCACCAATTCGGCCTACAGCCAGATTTTTATTAACGAGTCGCAGGATATCTATAATGTAAAGGAATGTATGTGGGAAGCGGATTTTTATACCAACAACAACAATACCGCCTACTGGGAATTGGGTAAGCTGGGCACCATGAGCCTGGGATGCAATAACCTGGATACAGGCTTTGCCGGCGCCAATATCAGGACCTCTATCAAGCTGTATAACCTGTATGGGGCCGGTGATTACCGTCGCGATTGGGCAATAGCGCCTTTCTCTTTTGTAAGCACCACCACTACCGCTACAAGAAGCTATTATACTGCCAGCAATATTATCGGCAGGGAAGCGGGCAAATGGAGAAGGTACTATGAGCTGCCTGCTCCCGCCAAGCAGCAATATTATAACGGGACCAATTTCCCTATCCTGCGATATGCCGATGTACTGCTGATGCTGGCGGAAGCGGAGAATGAAGTGAATGGTCCCGATGCCACGGCATATGATGCCATTAACCAGGTAAGAAGACGAGGGTATGGATTGCCGGTAGGCGCCGCAAGTGCTGTGGCGGATCTGCCCGCCGGCTTGTCTAAAATCCAGTTTAAACAGGCTATTATGGACGAGCGTGCAAGGGAACTGTGTTTTGAAGGCCTGCGCAAGGCGGATTTGATCAGGTGGGGTGTTTTTACTTCCGTTATGAGCGCCATGGTCACCGAGATCAATAATTCAAATACCTCCTCTACCAACAAATCAAGGTGGATACTGGGATACTATACGGCCGCTTCCTCTTCCCGGTACCTGCTGCTGCCTATTCCATCGCTTGAAATCAATATCAATAAGGCCATGACGCAAAACCCCGGGTGGTAAACATCAACAGCTAAACCAGTAATAAACAAAACAGCACTATGCGTATAAACTATATACTTCTTTTTGCAGCGGCAGGTTGCCTGTTTACAGCATGCCATAAAACACTGAGCACCGGCGATGCTGCATTTGGTGTTACCGTTGAGAAGACAACCCTGTCACTGGGGGATACGGCAAGGTTCGGCTTCACCGGCAACCCCGATGTCATTAGCTTTTATTCCGGCGAGGTGGGCAAAAGGTATGATTACAGGAACAGGATCTCGGCCGATGGCATCCCCCTGCTACGATTCAGGACGATAAGGGCAAACGGCTCACAGGCCAACTCGCTGGCATTGCTGGTGTCCAATAATTTTGAAGGCGTACTGACCACCGATACTGCTACGACCATCGGCCGTATTAAAAATGCCGCGTGGACGGATATCACTGCAAGGGCCACACTGTCAACCGGTGCTGCCGGTGCGGTATCCTCCGGCAATATTGATCTCTCCGATTTCAGTGTGCAGGAAAAACCTGTCTTTATCGCGTTTAAATACCTCGGGTATGTAGGTTCTGCACAGAGTAAATGGACGATAGATTCTTTTTCCGTTAAAAATATACTGGCCGATGGAACGTCCTATATAACCGCCAATATGAATGAGTACAATATTGCCTATACCAATTACGGCGTCACCAGCTATAGCCCGGGGTTTTCTGCCTATAAGGCCAGTAGTGTTTATAACTGGACCATCACTTCCTCTTCATTGGTGATTACCGGTGCTGCCTCGGCAGGGGCAGCTACCACAGCCGCTGAAGCCTGGGTGATTTTGGGACCCCTTAACCTTAAAAAAGTAACCCCGGATGCAGGTATGCCGGTGAAGAATACTTCACAGAAGGCCGGCGACCTGAAGTACAACTATATGTATACAGCCATAGGTGAATACCATGCTGTTTTTGCCGGTGGAAAAATAAGCGTCGATGAAAGCGAATACAACACAACATCCTTTCAAATCATTGTAAAATAAAATCTGCCTTCGGCAAAAAATCAATCTCATGAAAAAAATAACTGCAGCAATGCTGCTGGGGGGCCTTTGCGTGCTACTGGGATTTATACCCGGTAAAAATGAAGCAGCATTCGTTGAAGACAATTTTTCTTTCGCCGCCGGCCGGCTGAAAAAAATGCTGGTCATAGCGGGGAAGTACGATACCCTGTTTCCGAGAACCATTGATAAACAGGGCCAGATGAAACTGACCGATAAATATGAATGGACCTCGGGTTTCTTCCCCGGAGAGTTATGGTATGCGTACGAAGCCACCAAAGACAGCGCTTTAAAAAGAAACGCCCTATCATGGACAGAAAAGCTGGAGGCCCTGCAAAACTTTACAGGGCACCACGACCTCGGCTTTATGCTGTATTGCAGCTATGGCAATGCTTACAGGCTGACCGGGGAGGAGCGGTATAAAAAAATACTGGTACAGGGAGCAAAGTCGCTTTGCACCAGGTTTAATGAAAAAACAGGCTCCATAAAATCATGGAATGCTTTCGGGTCATGGGATGGTAAAGGGAAATATTATTATCCTGTGATCATCGATAATATGATGAACCTCGAATTGTTGTTTTTTGCTTCAAAGACAACAGGAGATACGCACTACAGGGATATCGCCGTAACGCATGCCCTGCAGGTGATAAAAAACCAGGTGCGGCCGGACTATAGTTGTTACCACGTAGTTTGTTATGATTCCCTGACAGGCAAAGTGCTGGCAAGAGAAACCGCACAGGGATATGCCAATAATTCTACCTGGGCCCGGGGACAGGCATGGGGCATTTATGGATTTACCATGACTTACCGCGAAACCGGGGATAAACGCTTCCTGCTCACCGCGCAGAAAATGGCCGACTATTATATCGATAACAGGGAATTGCCCGCCGATAAAATAGCTTACTGGGATTTTAATGCCAATGATGCGGGATATACTCCTTCCGTAAGATCGCATGTAAAAGAGACCCCGGCAAAATACAGGGATGCGTCTGCCGCCGCCATCACAGCCTCCGCATTATTTGAACTGAGTGGCTATTGCGGAGATAAAGGAGATAAATACAAAAAAGCAGCTATCGATATACTGCATTCGCTGGGCAGCCCCGCCTACCGGGCGGCAGAAGAGGAGAACGGTGATTTTATATTAAAACACAGCGTGGGCAGCATTGCACATGGTGTGGAAATAGATGTGCCGCTGATCTACGCCGATTACTATTTCCTGGAGGCCATGAACAGGTACAGGCTATTACTGGACAATAAAAATATTATTTCGATGAACACACCAAAATAAATTGCTATGAATAAGATTGCTTGCCGCCCAATTGCCACCTGTTGGCTGATAACCTGTGCATGTATGTTCGCCCCGGCATTACAGGTAACCGCGCAACAGACCACTATTTATGGAAAATTTAACTGGAGCATGTATTCCACCAGGGGTATGCCCGGTTCCGTGGCCTCGGCCAAAGCCAGCCACGGTAATATCGTTGTACAGGGTAATCTCACGCAGAATACCTATAAAATAACCGGTGTTACCAGTGTGTCCGGCCTGTTGCCGGGCATGAAGATAAGCGGTACAGGCATTCCTGGGAATGCAACGCTGGTAGATATCAGCGGAACCACGCTACTTATTTCAAGAATGATTACGGCCGCCAGCGCAACAGGCGTGCCCCTGGCCATCAATAACGGTAACGCTACCCTGGCTACTGCTCATGCAGATGGCCTGGGTGGTAACCTGCCCGGTTTTGCTACCTGCACGCTCGACAGCGGTATCAACTATGTTTTTAACGGCGCTACCCTGACACCTTTCCCGGAAGCAGCCAATGCTTCCGCGGCGCGCATGTATGCGGGAAAATTAACCGTGAGCGCCAATACCAGCATCAATAAACAGGTATATGTTTCTGACACGCTCACGCTGGCCGCTGGCAATTTAACCATACCGCCTGCAGACAGCCTTATTATCATGTCGGGGACGGCTATTGCGGGTTCCCCATTCAGCAGCGCAAAGCATATCATTACTTCGGTCAACGGCAACAGCCAGGGATTCCTGGGAGTGTATAATATCAACACCACTTACCTGCTGCCGCTAGGAACAGCCGCTTCTTATTTGCCGGTAACACTGGGTGCGGCGGCTGGCGATGCATTTATCGTAAGTGCTTTTGAAGGCATTACCACGAATGGTCAGCCAGCCGGGACTGCTTTTACACCACAACAGAAAGATAAATTGGTAGATGCCGCCTGGACCATCCTCCGTGTGGGGAGCAGTACCGGCAGTTGCAGCGTATCGTTAGGATGGCCGCAGGCGCTCGAAGGAAGCAGCTTCAGCATATGTGACAGCATTGGCATCATGGCCTATGATACCGCATGGAGCGGTGCTTCGGGTACAGGTGATAATACAATGAACACGGCTACTGCATCTTTTACAGGCTTCTATGCTTTTTCGCTGGGCAGGAAGGGGGATATGCCGGGCGCATTGCGCCTGTTTACGCCGGCTCCTAAAGTAGATAGGAAGCCTCCGCGCCCGGCAGAAGAATTAGTGCGGGGCAGGATTTATCCCAACCCTGCTTCTGACTGGCTAACGATAGAGTATCCCTTATCACCGGGCCCTGTGCTTATTACCATGTACGATATGTATGGCCGGGCTATACATAAGGAATACACTCATACAGGAAAAACACAGCTGCGGATAGCATCGCTGAAAGCAGGGGTGTATACCATTACCATTTCGGACCGTGGCAATACGGTATCGAAAAAAATGGTGAAAGCGAAGTAGCCACCTGTTTAATTGGATTTGTTCATGCCTAAACCAGAAAGAATGAAAACGATATTGCTTGCTGTTTTAATACAATCAGCCGCTCTCTGCCTGCGGGCGCAAACTACTTATTATTGGGTGGGCGGTGTTACTGCCAATGCAGATTATAACCAGGCCTCCAACTGGAACACGGTATTGGGTGGCGGCGGCAGTTCGAGGACAACGGCCGCGCCCGACGATATACTGGTGTTTGACGGTTCCAACTACGGAAGTCCTTCGGCAACATCGGCCACGGTGTATAATATTCCCGCCCAGACATTGGGTAAGCTCATTATCAGGAATGGCGCTACAGTAACCCTTGCCAGCGCCGCAACCGCTAATGCCACCGCGCTTAGCGGGCTGATCTCAAAATCGGGTACAACTGTAACAGGTAACAGCTCTACCAATTTCGCCACCGATTTCAAGATCGGCGATTTTGTCGTGTCCTCGCAGTTCGGCGCCCAGATGGCGCTTGTTACTGCAACGGGCGCCAATACACTCACCACTGCAGAATCTTCCAATTATGGTAATACCACGTATTATAAAGCATCTGCCTTACGTATCACTGCTTCCGGGGGGCTGTTGATAGAGAGTGGTTGCACATTGAATGTTACGCTTTCCAATGCTCCTTTTGGTATTTCCATCCTGGCCGGTGCTTCAGGGCTGGTGAAAGGAAACCTTTCCTTTGTTCCTTCCGGCACGCAGGGATGCAGGCTGGTTTCTTTTTTGGCGGGCGCTGTAGTAGTTGATTCAGGTGCTGTAGTGACAGACGGGCCCTACTGCCGCGGCAATATGTTCAGCACGAATGCTGTCTCCACCAATAACAATATCGTTTTTGCAAAAGGAAGCAGGTATATACATAACCCTAAGAATGCCAATGCTGCGGAAAACCAGGTGCCTTTTGGAAGTACGGTAACAGGCCCGCAATCCGTTATCGATCTTCAACCGGGCAGCACCATTGTGTATAGCACTACCAACGGAGCATCCTTTTCCGGGTTTAAATATGGGGATGTTGTCATCAATGCCAATATAACGGCCACTGCAAGTCCTTCTTATATGGGAAGCCTTACCGTAAACAGCGGCTTTATATTCTTAAACAACAGCACGAAGCTTTTCTCTGTATCGGGAAATATAGATAACAATGGCATTGTCAGTACGGCTGCTGCTTCGGGCTTTTTATTGTGCGGCGATGCGGGTCAGTCGGTAAAAGGAAACGGAGCTTATTATCTCAATAATCTTATAACAGCCGATGGGACCGACGTGAGCCTGTCGAGGGATATCCAACTGGTTTCCCCCACTACTTTCAGCAGTACGGCGGTAGTGGTAAATGGCGCACAGGTGCTTGCCGGCAATTGTACGCCCAATATAGGTACCACCACCAATAATTTCCTGGAAGGATCGGGTACCTCAAGGACTACCCCATTTGCAACGGCCATCAAAAAGATGAAAATGCAAACGCTCCGGTTTTGCGAGGGAGAAATGGGCGACTGGTACTTATGGTCCAAACCACCATACACCGCCCCCGACCCCCATGCCGCTATGTGGGGAGGGAGCAGCTGGCCTTTTACGGACGGCAGTATATTTAACCTCTCGGATACGACTGGCAAGTTAACGACCAACCAGATGGACCTGGGCCAGTTTCTAACGCTTTGCAAAGACAGTTCCATCACACCCTATATCATAGTGCCCATCGATGCGATTATGCAGCCCAACGCCGTGGCAAAATATGTAACGAAGCAGGAGATATTAAACAGCACCGTTGCCATGGTGAACTATGTAAAGCAAAAAGGTTTCCCCGCCGTGTATTATGAAATAGGCAATGAATGCTATTACCCTGTTTCCGGCACCAGTACCGGCAAAACCTGGAGCGCCACGGCTTATGCCAACCTTGTAGTAGAGCTTTCCAACCTGATGAAGGCGGCAGACAGCACCATTAAAATAGGCATGAACGGCTATAATTATCCCAATACCAAATGGTATGACACTATTTTTTCGATAGCGGCAAAGAAGGCGGATTTTGTTGTGGCGCATAATTATTTGCAGAACCTTGCCTCTATAAGCACGGCGGCCAACTCCTGGTATAACAGCTACCTGTCTATGATGGCCGCCAACACCGATATCACAAGCGCTGTTAATCTTGCCAACACGGCTATCAATAACTTTGCCGATTCGGCAGACAAAGCCCGTTACAAAATTGCCGTCACGGAGGGAGGTCCTTATAGCCCTGCCACCGTCGATTCCATTTACCCTAAAACCAATACAATGGGGAAAGCCATTATTGCGGCCGATATGTTTGCGAATATCCTTTCCAATCCCCGTATTTCGCATATCCATTTATGGACCAGTCACTGGTTTCTCAGCTATGCGCAAACCTTCAACCAGCCCTATAGCCTGCGCAACCTGCTGGGCGGCAACAATGAAATAACACCGGTGGGGTATTCCCTGCAATTACTGAATGAATGTACCGGCGGCAATAAGGTATCCGTGGCCGACCTCAACACCTCCAATACGAAATATAAAGTGCACGCATTTTTTGATCCTGCAACGGGAAAAGCTAATTTGCTGGTCATTAACAGGGACAGCACCGCCAAAACCATTCCCGTCATGCTGGCCAACATGAATATGTCCGGCAGAACAAGCCTTGAAGCAAAGCAGTTAAAGGGCAATACCCCGGATGATTATGCACCGGTGTTCGGCAGTATCAGCAATATCAGTACGGATGCTGCAGGAAGGGTAGACATCACCGTACCGGCTTATTCCATTACGCGGTATAGTTTTTAATGTATAAACAGGTATATCATGTATTTATCCGTTATCTCCGGTAAACAGCTTCTGAATCGAAAGACGATATTATTAATGCTGCTGTGCAGCACTTGCTTTGTATACATACAGGCGCAATCCGCCGGTATAGACACTGCAAGGATAAAATCGCATCCCCGCCTGTTGCTGCTGCCGGGCGAGGAAGAGATGATACTGAAAAATATTTCCGGGAACGCTGTATGGGCAAAGGTGCATACAGACATACTGGACGAGTGCGAGGAAATCATCTCCCTGCCGCCGGTGGAAAGGGTATTAATAGGGCGGCGCCTGCTCAGCAAATCGCGCGAAAGCCTGCGGCGCATTTTCTTTCTTTCTTATGCCTGGCGCACGACACATAAGAAGCGATATTTTAAAAAGTGCGAAGAGGAACTACTGGCAGTGTCAAGATTTACGGACTGGAACCCTGATCATTTTCTTGACGTAGCCGAGATGACGATGGCCGTATCTATTGGGTATGACTGGTTGTACGATGAGCTGTCTCCCGCATCGCGCCGGCAAATCAGCGATGCCATCATAACAAAAGGACTTACTCCTTCACTGAACGATAAATACAACGGGTGGCTGCGGGGAAAGAACAACTGGAACCAGGTATGCAATGCGGGGATCAGTTTCGGCGCCATGGCAGTGTATGAAGACCAGCCGGCATTGTCTGTGCAGCTGATAGAAAGGGCGTTAAAATCCATACAGGTACCGATGAAGGAGTATGCGCCCGATGGTAATTATACGGAAGGATATAGTTATTGGGCGTACGGCACCACCTACAACGTGCTTTTGATAAGTGCGCTGGAAAGAATATTCGGTACGGATTATGGGCTTTCGCAGATGCCGGGGTTTTTAAAAACGCCTGCGTTTTATGAAAACCTTATCGGGATTTCCGGTAAGCCGTTCAATTATTCCGATTGTGGTGAAGGGGCCGACGGCCTGCAACCGGCCATGCTGTGGTTTGCGGAAAAGCTGGGTGATTATTCTTTACTGTGGCAGGAGAGAAACAATATGATGCGGGGAAAAACCCTGCCTAAGTGGAACCGTTTCCTGCCGGCTGCCCTGATCTGGGGCAAAGGCATGGATATAAACAAGGTGTCGACGCCTGCCGCGGGAACATGGGTAGGCAGGGGTGAAAACCCGGTAGCCATGATGCGTACTTCGTGGACTGATCCCGGTGCTATCTCGGTGGGGTTCAAAGCCGGTACCCCATCGGCGGGACATGCGCACATGGATATCGGATCCTTTGTAATGGATGCAGAGGGTGTAAGATGGTCGGCCGATCCCGGGATGCAGGAGTATGAGTCACTTGAGTCAAAGGGACTGAAGATATGGGATATGGGGCAGGCTTCTGAAAGATGGAAGGTATTCCGGTATACCAATTTTTCGCACAGCACCCTGACCATTAATAACGCGTTGCAAAAGGTAAATGGCCATGCGGCTATTACCAGGCATTCAGACGATTCTTTGTTTACGTACGCGATAATGGACATCGGATCTGTTTATGCGGGCAGCCTGGCAAAAGCGGAAAGAGGCATTGCCATCGTAAACAAACAATATGTCGTTGTAAGAGATGAAATAGAGACGGGCGATACGGCCTGCACTGTCAGGTGGGCGATGTTCACGCCTGCCCGCGTGGTCTCCATCAACAAAAACCAGCTGCAGCTGGTGAACAATGGTAAAAAGCTTACCCTGTATGTTATCGGCCTGCCGGAAGATGCCACGTTAAAAACATGGCCTACCGATCCGACTAACAATTATGACGCTACTAATTTTGGCACCTTGCTGGCAGGTTTTGAAATAACGCTTCCTGCCCATACGAAAAAGGAGATAAACGTATTGCTGGTGCCTGGTGAAAAGCAGGTGACCTTAAAAAAATCTTCCCTGAAAGCATTAAAGGAATGGTAAATCATCCTTCAGTTTAGTCATCGCACCGGTAAATACCGGCGCTTTTTAGGGCGCTGTCCGTAGTATTAACCAATTTCCTGGCGTTTAAGGTCCCATCTATTCCCGGGATACTATGTGTCTATGTATGTACATATTCCGTATCTTTCCGTTTTGCATCAACTAAATAGCCGTTAAATAGCCGTATGACTACCCGGAGCCATCAAAAACAGCGTTTGCTCACTATCACTTTTTTGCTGTGTACGGTCTTTTCCCTGGCACAGGATCTTCCGGTGGCAAAGAGGCCGCCGAACATTATCCTGATTGTATCTGACGATCATTCCTTCAAAGCAATAAGCGCCTATCAAAGCAAACTGATAAAAACGCCCAATATTGATCGCATAGGAAAAGAAGGCGCATTAATGGAAAGAGCGTATGTGACCAATTCCGTTTGCAGCCCAAGCCGTGCAGTTATCCTTACCGGTAAATATTCGCATGTAAACGGGCTCAGGGATAATGGTACCTTTTTTGACAGCACACAGCAAACGTTTCCAAAGGTCCTTCAGCAAAAGGGGTATAAAACTGCGGTAATTGGCAAGTGGCACTTATGGTCGGCACCCACCGGTTTTGACTATTGGAATATTCTTCCGGCCCAGGGGCATTATTATAACCCGGACTTTATTAAAATGGGCAAGGATACGGTGTATACAGGTTATGTGACCGATGTAATTACAGACCTGTCACTAAACTGGATCAATCAAAATAAAGCCGGTCCATTCTGCCTGCTTCTTTATCATAAGGCGCCCCATCGCAACTGGATGCCGCCATTAAAATACCTGGATGAATTCAATGACCGCAGGTTTCCACTTCCAAAGAACTTTTACGATGATTATAATAACAGGCCCGGGCTGCAACGCCAGCATATTACAGTGGCAAAGGACCTCGATATACGGTACGATTCAAAGATAGCTTGCGATACCTGTACACCCACTGCCATTAATGATTGGGCGCCGGCCGAATTTCAACGTGAAATAGAGCGGCTTACACCCCATGAAAAAATAGTATGGGATTCGGCTTATGCACAGAAACTGGCATTGTTTAAAACGATAAGGACAGATGATGAAAGAATCCGTTTCCAGTTTCAACGTTACATGGAAGATTACCTGCGTTGTGTAAAGGCGGTGGATGATAATGTGGGCAGGGTACTGAACTACCTGGACAGTTCGGGACTGGCGGATAACACCATTGTCATTTATATGTCCGACCAGGGATTTTCCCTGGGAGAACATGGGCTATATGATAAGCGCTTCATGTACGAAGAATCGTTTCGGACGCCCATGCTGATTCGTTTTCCGGCACAGGTAAGGCCGCATCAAAAGATAAGTGCTTATGCATTAAATGTAGATATTGCGCCTACATTACTCGACCTGGCCGGGGCATCAATTCCACCGGGTATGCAAGGTGTATCCATGAAGAAACTCCTGCAAACCGGGAAAGATGAAAGCTGGCGGAAAGAAATTTACTATCATTATTATGAACGATCATTTGGCCTTACACCACACTATGGTATTAAGACCGGCCGCTATAAATTGCTGCACTTTTACGGCCCTGTAGATGCATGGGAGCTATATGATTTGAAAAAGGACAAATCGGAAATGAAGAATATCTACGGTGACAGCAGGTATACAGCGGTGGTAAAGGAGCTAAAAACTCGATTAAAGTTTTGGCAGGCTTATTATAAAGATCCTGTAAAGCAGTAGTCCCTATTCACGCCGGCTTTCATTTGTATAAATAAATGAATCGGCCTTATAGTAGCCCAGGTTGTATTCAATGGGCCGGTCGCCCTGGTCGAATACAAACCGCTTACGGAAAAGGATGGGGCTTCCCTGTTCAATTTCCAGTTTGCCGGCAATAAATTTATCCGCAGCTTTCGCGCTGATCTCTTCCTGCGAAAGGTTGGCTATTACCATATGCTCCTTCTCCAGGATTTCGTACAGCGGCCGCTTAAAATCCTCTTCTCCTGTTAACCCTACGCGGGGATGGAAATAAGATACAAAATACACAAAGGGCCCTTCGGGTTTTCCCCTGAGCCTTTCCAGTTTCAGTATCTTTTTATCGGTACCAATCTCAAAGAAATTGGCAACTGGTTCCGGTGGCAGTACCCAGCTTACATGCAGCTCGAAATTTTTGATTGGAATACCGCGGGCTTTCATTTCTTGCGAAAAAGACAGCCAGTTATTGGACCGCGAACTCACCGAGCTGGTGGAAACTTTGGTTCCTATACCCTTTTTCCGGATAAGCAGCCCTTCATATACCAGCTTATTCAAAGCTTGGCGTAGCGTGGTACGGGAGATGGCCAGCTGCTTGGCAAGATCAACTTCATTGGGGAGGAACTTGCCATCGGCATACTGGGGATCGGCAATAATCGTCCTTAGTAATTTTTCGGCCTGGATATGTAGAGGGATATAGCTTTTGTGGTCAATGCTGAGCTTCATTGCATGCTTTAAGACCTAAAAATAAAGAAAAAATTGGCGGTTTGTTACTATGTTACTATGTTTGTACATATAAAGGCCCTGATTTTCTCTTATTCTTTCAATTGCTGCTTATGAAAAAACAGAACTGCCTATCTAAAGCCAATGCCTGTTCAGAGCATGTTGGCTTTCTACTCCAGGTTTGCTTACGGGTAAACAATCCCTTTCTGACGCATGCAGAAACGCTGCATGGGATATGTCTCTCCTGCCCGGGGAATGCTATTGATATGAATACAACTTAAAAAACGTCCCACCCTGTTTTTATCGCATTCTATTGAAAACGACAATATTCATCCGCCCGGACAAAAAGACATTCCAAAACTTATTTAACCTGATTTAGCATTATGAAGTATTCAACTTTACACCCTACCGCCAAAACGGGGAACCACCCTGCCGTATGTGGTGGTTTATGGGTCTTCTATGTTCTGACAACTTTGCTTGTGCTATTATTAACCGGCAGCCTTCAACCGGCTTCTGCGCAAAACGGGGGCGACATCCAGGGCGTCGTCGCAAATCAACAAGGCGTACCCCTGTCAAAAGTTACCGTAGTGGTAAAGGAAACAAAGCTGGGTACATCTACCGATACCGCCGGGAGGTTTGCCATCAATGCAAAAAAGGGGCAAACACTTGTTTTCTCCGGGGTGGGATATGCATCCAAAGAATGGCTGATACGCAATGGGGACCTTATTAATCTTACGCTGTCGGTCAGCGCCACCTCCCTCGAAGATGTTGTGGTGATAGGCTATGGCGCACGAAAGAAAGCAACGCTTACCGGGGCAGTGGTTGCTGTAACGGGGGATGAGGTAGTTACCACAAAAAATGAAAACGTTCAGAATATGCTTACGGGTAAGGTGGCGGGTCTGCGGGTTACACAAAACAGCAGTGAGCCCGGGGCATTTGATAACTCGTTTGATATAAGGGGATTGGGTACGCCATTGATAGTAATTGATGGTGTTCCGAGGAATAACATCACCCGTCTTAACCCGGATGACATTGAAAGCATTTCTGTGTTGAAAGATGCATCAGCAGCCATTTACGGAGTAAGAGCAGCAAACGGTGTGGTATTGATCACTACTAAAAAAGGTAAGAAAGGAACATTGAAACTAAACTACAATGGTATTTATGGTCTCCAGTTTGCAGCACGGCTTCCCAAACCGGTTGGAATTTTTGATTACATGACATTGGTGAATGAACAACGCATGCACAACATTAATGGAGGCACGCCACTGTATACAGAAGCCGACTTTGAAGCTTACCGGAATGGCACTAAAGTAGCTGCCAACTGGCAGGATGCTATCATAAGAAAATCGGCGCCTTTCACACAGCACGATATCAGTGCTTCGGGCGGTACGGATAACACTACTTACTTTGTAAGCCTTGGATATACTGACCAGCGCGCCATTTTTAAAAGCGATGATGTAAAATACAAGCGCTACAACTTACGTACTAACCTTACTACCAAAATATCAAAACGATTAACGTTTGATGTAAGCATGACGGGAATCCTTGATCAAAAAGACCAGCCATATATCTCTCCCTGGTATGTGTTCCGCAGTCTTTGGTATCAACCCCCGGTTCAAAACATTTATGCTAATAATAATCCTGCTTATTTCAATAATGTTCCGAGCAACCTGAATGGTGTAGCCCATTCCAGGTCCGATGTCAACGGCTATATCAGCCAGAAAAATAAATGGTTTCAGTCGTCGGTTAGCTTAACCTATGACATTCCCTTTGTAAAGGGCCTGACAGCAAAAGGTTTGTATAGCTATGATTTCAATGACAACGATAATAAGACTTACATGAAGGCGTATAACCTGTACAATTATAATGCAGGTACAGATACATATACGCCGGTACCACAGCAAACACCGGCTACTGTAAGAAGAGATTATGCGGAATTTCCCGCCAGTTTATTACAGGCTTCCCTGAATTACAATAAGCAATTCGGCGGTCAGCATAACATTACGGCATTATTGCTGTATGAAAGAAACATTCGCAGCGCCGATAATATTTTTGCTCAACGGGAGCTGTCACTGGCAGTAGACCAGCTGCTGGCAGGTAACAGTACAAACCAGCAGGGGAATATGTCCTCGGGTAATTTGTACAAAACCATCAATGCTTCCTATGTAGGTCGTTTGGGCTATGATTACAAAGGAAAATATTTCGCTGAATTTACATTCAGGGAAGACGGATCATCCAAGTTTGCCGTCAACAAACAATGGGGCTTCTTCCCTGCAGGGTTCCTGGCATGGCGTGTGTCAGAGGAAGGGTTCTTTAAAAACATTGCTGCACTTTCCTTTATCAACAACTTTAAACTGCGCGGTTCATACGGTGTCACGGGTGATGAAAATGCTTCAACATACCAGTTCATCACCGGCTACAATTATCCGGCCAGCGGTAGTGCAACGGGCCTCCCTGCAGGAGCCGTATTTGACGGCACCTTCATCAGCGCCATACAAAGCAAGGGCCTCGCTAACCCGGCCATATCATGGTACACCGCAAAAATGTTGAATATAGGCGTCGATGTGCAGGCATGGAAAGGATTGTTTGGTTTGACGTTTGATTTCTTCCGCCGGGAGCGTTCAGGGTTATTAGCCACCCAGGCATTGACGCTGCCCGACGTGGTGGGCGTTGGATTGCCACAGGAGAACCTGAACGGAGATCGTTCCGAAGGCTTTGATTTCGAGCTGAGTCATGAAAACCACATCGGTAAAGTCAACTATAATTTTAAAGGCGTTTTTGGCTATACAAGAACGATGAATACCACCCGTGTAGCGGCAAGAGCGGGTAATTCGTATTTGAACTGGAATAACAGTACATATACGGCAAATCGCTGGAATAATTTGTATTGGGGATATGGTTCCGACGGGCAATTCGGGTCGTATGCCCAGGTTGTCAATAACCCGTTCTATGTTTCCAGGAATACCGTGGTGGGCGATTATATGTATGAAGACTGGAATGGTGATGGACAAATCAGTACGCAGGACAATCATCCTATTTCCACTGCAGGATTGCCTACAATAACCTATGGTTTTACTATCGGGGCGTCTTATAAAGGTTTTGATTTGAACATGACGTGGAACGGCGCCGGTAAAGTGTATGTTTCTTATTTCGAACAATTGAATACCCCGCTTTGGGCCGGTGGCGGCGCCCTGGAGCAATTTATGGACAGGTGGCATCCGGCAGATCCGAAAGCAGATCCATATGATCCAAATACAGTGTGGGTTCCGGGACATTTTGCCTATACAGGAACAGTTCCATTTACCAATACACTTGCCAATGTTTCAAGCGCAGCTTATTTACGATTAAAAACTGTTGAGCTGGGCTATACGCTGCCTCAAAAGTTCTATTCTTCAACTGGTTTAAAAGGACTGCGTGTTTATGTGAACGCTTACAATCCTGTCACCATTACGAAGCTTCGCTACCTTGACCCGGAACATCCATCCAGCCAGTTTGGCTATCTCTATCCGCTGGATATCAAACTCACTTTCGGCTTAAACATTCAATTATAATTTGTCATGAAGAAGATTATCTATAGCATAGTATCTGTTTTTTTCCTGGCCATATCAGCTTGTGAAAAGCTGGATGTACCACCGCTCAATGTGGTGCAGGATAAAGACATCTTTACCAATGAAGCCGGTATAACAGCCTATATGGCCCGCATTTACAGCCGGTTGCCCATCGAAGACTTCAAATATTCGCCTACCATCAACTTCAATGCTTTCGTTATCGGGTCTTTCAGCGGTATTACCGGGGAAGCGCTGAGCAGGGATATGCCAAATACCGTAGAGACGTTCAACTACTGGTCGGACGCCTATAGCCTGATCCGCGAATGCAACTATTTTATGGAAACCCTCCCATCTTACGCCACTAACTTCAATACCACGCAGGTAAATACATGGCTGGGCGAAGCCAGGTTTATCAGGGCTGCTACTTACTTTGCCCTGGTAAAACGCTATGGTGGAGTGCCGTTGGTGGATAAAGTGTTGACCAAACCAAATCAAACCATCAGCGAGCTAAATGCAAGCATAGAAGAGTTGAAAATTCCCCGTTCTTCTGAGGAAAAAGTGTATGACATGATCGGCGCCGACCTGGATTATGCCTATACCAATTTACCGGAAACTAACAAGCCTGGAAAGGTAAATCGCTATGCCGCTGCTGCATTTAAATCAAGAGCCATGTTGTTTGCCGGTACTATCGCCAAATACAACGTTATCAATTTAACCAGCGGCGCAGATCGCCTGTGTGGAATACCTTCCTCTAAAACAGTTGCTTATTATAAGGCAAGCTATGATGCTGCCGCGCTGCTAAACGGTAAGTATAATTTATACACCAGGAACTGGGTGGCCGGTGACAGGAGCGCCATCTATCAGAATTTCGTCAACGTGTTTTTAGATGCTTCCAGCCAGGAGAATATTTTTGTACGCCAATACAAATACCCGGATGCCGTGCATGGTTATGACGCGTTGAGCGTGCCAAAGCAGCTGGAAGGCCCGGGCGGAAACTATTCATCTGAAACAAATCCCACACTTGAATTTGTGGAGATGTTTGAGGGCCTTCCCAAAAACCCTGATGGAACAATTCAGACGCTTGATGCCGGTGGCAAATACATTTTGTACAACAATACGATGGATTTGTTTGCCAATGCCGAACCGAGGTTAAGGGCCACTGTCATTCTTCCGGGAGATATGTTCAAAGGGCAAAGCATCGAGATCCGTCGTGGTATTTATACGGGTAGCGCTGCCGGTGGTATAAGCCCGTTGCTTCCTGCAGGCTCTACGGCTAATTACCCCACAACAAACATTGTTACATCGGCAGCAGTATTACAAACACCTTATACATTGCCCAATGGCACAAAAATGAACCCGGCGGGTGCAAGCGGTGTGTTTACAAACCTGGCGGCCAACGGACCTGGCGGAAGCATCACTGGTTTTTCTGTTCGTAAATACCTGGTGCCGGATAAACCAACAGCAGAAGTAGTAACGAACCGTTCTGAGCAAAGCTGGATCGAACTTCGGTATGCAGAAGTGTTGTTAAACGCGGCTGAGGCAGGCTTTGAATTGAATGCTGCAGGCCAGGGTGGTAGTTATTTGTCAACAGCATTAACAAATCTAAATCTTATCAGGGCAAGGGCCGGTGCAACACCGGCAGTTTCCCTTACAAGCATTGATACCATTCGCAGGGAAAGAAGAAAAGAGCTGGCATTCGAACATAAGGTCTATTGGGATCTGAGAAGATGGCGTATTCTTGACCAGGAGCAGAACAGCAGCCTGTACAGGGTATTAATGCCATTCTATTCGTCAGACGCCGGAAAATATTTCTTTGACGCACGCACCGACGAAAGAAATGTCCGGTTCACGTTTGATACCCGGTGGTATTATCAGCAAATCCCTACCGGGGCAATCGCCAAGAGTCCAAACTTAGTTCAAAACCCAGGCTTTTAATTTGAGTTAATATGAAAAATACATTTTATTATATCGCCATTAGCGTCACCCTGTTGTCAGCAGGCGCTTGTTCCAAAATGGATAACTATGACGCTCCGGATCAAACCTTGCGTGGAAGAGTCATTGATGCCGGAACTGGTAAAAATATGCAGGGCGAAGTATCCGGTGAAAATGGTACAGGGACCCGTATAGAATTAAAAGAGTTGAGCTGGAGCGATAATCCAACGCCTCTCTACCTGGCCACCATGCAGGATGGAACTTATAACAACACAAAAATATTTGCAGGTCGTTATAAGATTTCTGCTGACGGCGCTTTTGTGCCGCTGGTACAAACAGGCGCAACCCCGGTTGATAAAAGCCAGACAGTGGACATTAAAGGAGGTGTGACGACCGTCGATTTTACTGTGGAACCTTTTCTGCGTGTGGAGTGGATGGGAGAACCTGTCTTAAATACAAATGGTACTGTCAGTGTACAGGTCAAAATTACAAGAGGCACTGCCGATCCTGCCTATCAACTGAATGTCACAGATATTAACCTCTATATAAATAATTATCCGTACGTAGGTAACAATGCTAACAGCTTTGATGCCCGTTACTCAAACCGGGTAGCGTATAGCGGAACGACCGGTAATAATTTATTGGGGCAAACGATAGTCATTACAACCATTGGTGGCGCCTTGCCGGCAAAGAGAGATTGGTATGTGCGGATAGGTACAAGAACCACTTTTCCAAACCTTGGCCGGCCGTTCAACTATAACGAGGTGAAAAAAATATCGATCCCTTAATGGTTTTAATGAACAAATGTATGGGCGGTACCCGTTTGAGTGTATATTGGTTGGGATTTGTTTTTTTATATGCCGGAATCCACATAGCGGGTATTCCAGCCTGCACAAATGCCGGCAGTGACGTGCCGGCATTTGTGGGAGAGGTAAGGCCATGGTATAAGCATAGGAAAGATGGAAAAGCAGGTAGGGAAGCAGTACTCTCCTTCACGAGCGGTAAATTACAAACCAAGGCATCCATTACCGTTCAATTTAATGGAAGGCAGGAGACGACAGAAATATTGCCCGACCACCCGCTTGATTCGGTATCTGTTTTATTGCCTGCAGACGTGGGATTAACATCAACAGACGTGATTATTACCTTGCGCGCAAATAACAATAAAAGCTACACAAAGACAGTTCCTGTTCCGGCAAGGAAGCAATGGACCGTTTTTATCTATCCACATGCGCACCTGGATATAGGTTATACAGCCTTGCCGGACGATGTTGAAAAGCTTCATGCCAGGAATATTGATGTGGGTATTGAGATTGCGAAAAAAACACAGGGCTATCCTGAAGGAGCAAGGTTTACCTGGAATCCCGAAGCGACATGGGTGGTTGTAAACTACCTGGAAAAGGCGACGCCCATACAAAAACAGCAATTTATACAGGCCGTCAGAAAAGGCTGGCTGCAGATTGATGGCGGTCACGCTAATATTAACACAACAACTTGTTCCGACGAAGAGCTGTTAAGGTTCTTCAACAACACCCAAAAGATTGAAAAGGTAACAGGTGTGCCTGTTACAACCATGGTGCAAATGGATGTGCCGGGTGCAGGCTGGGGGCTGGTGCCGGCCGCTGCTCAGTATGGTATCAAAGGCGTGATCAGCTTCCCCAACTATTTTGATATGCGAAAACAATGGGAAAACAAGCCTTTTTACTGGATAGCACCCGACGGGAAAACAAAGCTCTTTTTTTTACAAGGCTTCCCGTATGGAATCGGGTACACGCTTAAAGGAAATAAATACGGTTTGGCGAAGCTGCAAACATATTCTAATGACTATGACAGGGTGCAGACAAAGCAACCTTTGGAACACTTTCTCGACCCTTTCATTTTTGAAGAGACGACCAAACTGGAAAAAACAAACACACCATATGATTTATTTGCCATGACCTGGTCAATGGCTGATAACTGCGTGATTGATGCAGACCTGCCCGATGCCGTAAAAGCATGGAATGCCAACTACGCTTATCCAAAATTGGTGATCAGTGGTGCGAAAGCAATTGTAGACGCCTATGAAAAAAAGTATAGCGCCATCATTCCAGCATATCATGGCGATTTTACGGAATTTTGGACCAATGGCCTTGGCTCCGATGCGGCCAGTGTAGGAAGAGGAAGAATAGCCAAAGAAAATTTAGTACAGGCAGAAATCCTATGGTCGCTTCTTCAGCCGGGCAAGGCGCCCCGGGAGAGATTTAACCAGGCGTGGGAAAATAACCTGCTTAGCGCAGAACATACCTGGGGCGCCCAAAATTCAACATCATTATTAGCGCAACAGGTAGAAAAATTAAAAGCCGCTTATTTTACCAATGCCTGGCAGGAAAGTGAGGCATTAATCAGGGACGCAGTTGCTTACCATGCGGATACTACCGCATCCGGGTTCTCAGTTATCAATACCTTGTCATGGGAACGCGACGGCATTATTACGCTAACGCCAAAGCAAAGCGTTGCCGGCGACCGGGTAGTTGACGAGCGTAATGTACCTGTCCCTTCCCAGCGACTTTCCACCGGGGAGTTAATTTTCCTGGCGAAATATATTCCGGCGTTAGGATCCCGGTTTTATAAAGTGGTTGCCGGTAACGTAAATGTTAAAACAAACCTGGTTGTTAATTCAACCGCCTTGCAAAATGATTTTATTTCCTTGCAACTCGATTCAACAACAGGCAGAATCCGAAGTGTAAAAAACCTGGTCAATGGATATGAGTATGTAGATTCGGCTATAGGTCTGAATGCGTACCAGTACGTAACAGGTGTCTATAATGGCAAGGACCACCCCGGTCAGCCAACCACGACCAGCGACGTTTTAATCAGCATAAAAGAAAAAGGGCCATTGCTGGCTTCATTGATCGTTAGGTCAAAAGCAAATGGCGTAAATACGCTGACCAGCGAGATTCATTTGTACAGCCATACCCCATCAGTTGGGGTAATAGATATATTGGACAAAATCCCAACGTTGACTAAAGAAGCCGTTCATGTTGGTTTTGGTTTTAATCTTCCCAATGCCACCAACAGGATCGAGATGCTCTGGAGCATTGTGATACCCAATGCAGATCAGTTGCCAGGCGCCAACAAAAACTGGTTTGCCTTTCAACGTTGGGTTGATATCTCCAATAGCAGCCATGGCATTACGTGGTCGGCCATTGAGTCACCGTTGATCGAGTGGGGGAAACTTTCCGGAAACATACTGGATGGCGCGCGGCAGCAATGGTTATGGCAAAAAGAGGTGGCTCCGTCAGCAACTATTTATTCCTGGCCCATAAATAATCACT
>Ga0307508_10000371_pt1 | contig 54514 bp, 44 predicted proteins | sample 9_EM_MG_FD_203089 | JGI IMG/M metagenome (GOLD analysis project Ga0307508, IMG submission 203089) | Populus trichocarpa ectomycorrhiza microbial communities from riparian zone in the Pacific Northwest, United States - 9_EM | ecosystem: Host-associated > Plants > Roots > Unclassified | place... | reverse complement strand
GCGTACTACGGCATCAGCCAGTACTACCGGCCGGTGCCCGAACTGGATGACTGGATCAGAAGGCGCATGCGCATGTGCTACTGGAAACAGTGGCGCTGGGTGCGCACGAAGATCAAGCACCTGCTGGACTTGGGCGTGAGCCTGAAGACGGCGATCCAGCATGGCGTGAGCAGCAAGAGCTACTGGCACATGGCGAGAACCCCGGCGCTGCAGCTGGGGGCTAGAAACCCCTGGCTACCCGATTAGCCAACGATCTTGTCGTACTCGCCATGTGTTCCGATCCAGAACCAATGGACGCCACCGGCTACGGGAAGACCGAGTGCTCTGTAGTAGAGGCCAACACGCACACTGTGGAGCTTGCCGTTGCCGACCGATTTGAAGTGCAGCGATGGGTGCAATGGATCGGCTTTGAGCTGAGCGTAGTTCCGATGGGCGAGAGACTGAACCTCGGTGGGCAGTGTTTCAAGGCACTGCCAGAAACGTTTTGATGCTGTGTGCTTCAAAGCTCTCGGGCCGGACCAGAACGGTAGTCGGCGAGTGCCTCGGCCGCGAGCGAATCTAGCTTGCCAGAATTGGCGTCTTGCTCGATCTGCTTGTCCCACGCCTCTGCGTCGAACTCGGCAAACCAATGCCGGAATTCCGCCAGTTCCGAGGGCGGCAGTGACTCCACTGCTTTTTCGATTGACTTTACGTTCCCCATGTCTTTGCTCCGATTTGAGGCGCTACGGGCTTAAGTATGCGACAGCATCAGAAATGCGTGCCGAAGCGCTGCCTTGTTTCGTTGGCTAACGTTTTACTTAAGCGGCGTGCCGAAGGCACGTCCGCTTGAAGAAACCGCATAGTCAAGGCCGAGGGATGCGAGGCGAGCGGGCACATGACAGCGAAGCCCACTGGTACGCAGCCTACGGTAAATGCGGCGCTTGTGCACCGACAGTTCGCGTTCTTACCTGGGGAGATCTGCATCGCATGCGGTGCCTGTTGACGGATGACACCCGGCACGGACCACACCGGGATACCAAGGTCCAGGCGCTGCGGCGAGCTGCCCGCTGCATGCGAAGAATCGGCAGCAATCATCCCCAACAGCACAGCGCGACGCGCGGTAACGCGCGCCGTGACGGCGCAGAAGTCAGCAGAGGTCGTAGTAGGTCCGCAAGGACTGAAGGACCGAACATCGCAACCACATGGAGGAGCCGAGCGGACCTTGGCATGCCGTCGAACCCGACCGGGTGAGGTATTGCCAGCGGCGAGCGCGTAACCAGCCATGAGTATTGCCGCGATGAACCGCCCACTGCTGACCTGCATGGTGGGTGGTGTGGGGGCTGGGGGCTAGAAACCCCCGGCTACCCGATTAGTCGTCTCGCGGCGAAAAGGTGGCTGTGTTCACCGCATCGCTTGGCTTATGTAATGTGAGCTTTGTTTCATTGATCTCAACCTGTAGACCTGACATGAGAACTACAACTGCAACTACGAACTCACCTTTGGCACCTTCGTATGGCACGCGGAACATATCTGGCGCGCGCTTTTTTAGGGCCAATACGTCGACGATGTTCTCCACGAACTTCCCGGTAGCTTGCTCACTGAAGGAGAAGTTTTGGTTGTGACTGGCGGCATTTCGTATCTCTCGTACCCAGTTGAGTGCCTTCCGAGTGCTTTCAGTTATGAGATTCAGCCGACGTGAAAGCTCAATGCGTGAAGAGAACGATTCAAGTGCACCTGATCGGCCAAGGAGTCGATCTTCGTTCTTCTTCTCTGGAGGCAAAAGATATGCGTGGAGCAATGAGCAGACTTTCTCATCAAGCACCGCGCCAGCTAGAACCGCGCACGATCTATCGCTGCCGCGTAGATCGGCATTCAGGTCAGTAAGCCACTTGCCACCGATTTCGAGATTATTCATAAGACGGCTACGTGATGTAGGCATCAATGTTACTGGCCACATGCAGGCATTTGGAGCCGCATGTAGCAAGAAATGCCCAGATATGGAATCCAGATGCAGGCATTTTGGGAGCGACGTAACTCGGTGCGCAGGTGTAGCGCAGGTATGGAGTCTTCCCTTGCAACGAGTCGCCTCAAGAGCCGCCCCAACTGGCTAACGTCATCGATGCCCGTGGGCTGGTCGTGTTCGTGCAAGCCGGCAGTGTGTCAATAGAGCAAGCGACAGCGGATCGTGTCGGGCAGGCTGCACAGGTCTGCGAGCGCGGCTTCGGGCGCGGCGTTGTCGACGTCGATCACCACATAGCCCACGTCGCCGCGCGTGCTGAGGTATTGCGACGCCACGTTCATGCCGGCTTTCGACAGCCGCTCGTTCACGCGGGCGATCACGCCGGGCACGTTGCGGTGGATGTGCAGCAGGCGGCTGCGGCCGGTGTGCTCGGGCAGCGCCACCTCTGGGAAGTTGACCGCCGAAGTGGTGGAGCCGTTGTTGCTGTAGCGCACGAGCTTGTCGGCCACCTCGCGGCCGATGTTGGCCTGCGCCTCCAGCGTGGAGCCGCCGATGTGCGGCGTGAGCAGCACGTTGTCGAAGCGCACCAGCGGCGATTCGAAGTGCGAGTCGTTGCCTTGCGGCTCGACCGGGAAGACGTCGATCGCGGCGCCGTGCAGGCGGCCGCTTTCCAGCGCTTCGGCCAGGGCGTCGATGTCGACCACGGTGCCGCGCGAGGCATTGATGAGGTGCGAACCGGGCTTCATCGCCATGATCTGGCTGCGGCCGATGAGCCCGAGCGTGGCCGGCGTTTCGGGCAGGTGCAGCGTGACCACGTCTGAGCATGCGAGCAGCTCGTCCAGGCTGCCGAGCTGGCGGGCGTTGCCCAGCGTGAGCTTGGATTCGATGTCGTGGAACACGACCACCATGCCGAGCTGCTCGGCCAGCACGCCGATCTGCGTGCCGATGTGGCCGTAGCCCACGATGCCGAGCGTCTTGCCGCGCACTTCGAACGAGTTGGCGGCGCTCTTGGTCCAGCCGCCGCGGTGCAGCACCGCGTTCTTGGCCGGGATGCCGCGCATCAGCATGATGAGTTCGGCCAGCACCAGCTCGGCCACGCTGCGCGTGTTGGAGAAGGGCGCATTGAACACCGGCACGCCCAGCTCCATGGCGGTGTGCAGGTCGATCTGGTTGGTGCCGATGCAGAAGGCTCCCACGGCCACCAGCTTGGGCGCGGCGCGCAGCACCTCGGCGGTGAGCTGCGTGCGCGAGCGGATGCCGAGGAAGTGCGCGTCGCCGATGGCGGCCAGCAGCTCGTCGCCGGCCAGTGCTTTGGGCGAGGTGACGATGTCGGTGTAGCCGTCGCGCTGCAGGGCGTCGACCGCGGAAGCGTGGATGCCTTCGAGCAGCACGAACTTGAGTTTTTCTTTGGCGATGGAGAGGCGTTGTGTCATCGGGGCATTGTTGCCGACCTGTGCGGAATCAGCGTTGGCGGACACCGTTTCGTCAGCAGGGTCGGGGCCACGCCGTGTGCTGGCATGAGTACCCTCGATGCCTCAACGCCAAGTGCATCGCCGATGCCGCGATGGCGGCGCCGCCGGTGGCCACGCTGATCTGGTTCAGGCCCCGGGCTACGTCGCCGGCGGCATAGAGCCCCGGAATGCTGGTCTGGTGGTGCTCGTCGACCACGAGGTAGCCCGATGCGTCGCACACGGCTCCGAGCGACAGCGCGAGGCGCGAGCGGACGTTGAGGCCGAACGACGAGTACACGGACGCGCACACGCTGCGCTTGTCGCCGTGCGTCACGGCCACGCCGCCCTGGGAGCGGTTGAACGCGCTGGGCGGGGCTTCGGCCACCGCCACGCCGGCGTCGCGCAGGCGGCGCAACTCGTCGGTCGACAGCACCACGTCGTCGGCACACAGGAAGACGGTGACCTGCGGCGTGAAGTGCCGCAGGTAGAGCGCCTCTTGCACGCCGGCGCTGCCATTGGTCAGCACGCCGACAGGGCGGTCGGACGCCTCGTAGCCGTCGCAGACGGGGCAGAAGCGCAGCACGCCGTCACGCAGCGCGTCGGCTGCGGCAGGCAGGTCGGGCCACACATCGGCCGCGCCCGTGGCCAGCAAGACGGTGCGTGCGCGGCATTCGCCGAACGGGTTGCCCTGCAGGCTGAAGCCGCCGCCACGGCGCTGCATGCTGTCGACGTGGCCGCTGCGGATCGGCACCTCGTGCCGGGACACCTGCTGGCGCATGGCGTGGAGCAGCTCGGGCCCGGGCACGCCATTCGGAAACCCGGGGTAGTTGTGCGAACAGGGAATGGTGGCCGCGCGGCTGTTGCCTGAATCGATGACCAGCGCGCGGCGGCGGAAGCGGGCCAGGTAGAGCGCACCGGTCAGGCCGCCGGGGCCGCCGCCGACCACCGCGGCGTCCCAGTCGCAGCCATCGCGGGGCGCGGCCGGGTAGAGGGATGGGCTGGGAGAGGGCATGGCGTGCAACGGCATGCGGCGCACGGCATCATGGTGTCTGCAGGATGCGCGGGCCGATGGGGTGGGTCTGCTCGAATTTCTCCTGGCATTGCAGGCAGCGCGCGCTCGCCGGCGATACCTTCAGCCGGGCTGGCGGGATGTCGATGCCGCAGTCGATGCATTCGCCGTAGATGCCGCGTGCCAGGCGCTCCTTGGCTCCGGCGATCGCGATCAGTTCGTCGATGTCGCGCTCCTTCTCGGCAAAGCGCACTTCGGCGCGCAGCCGGTGCTCGCCGCGTTCGCCGAAGTCTTCGACCTGCGCATGGCGGTCGGCCACGGGCGGTGTGTCGGCCTCGTCCTCGTTAATCGTTCGAACATCGCCGCGGAGTTGCACTTCGCGCGTGTTCAGCGTGGCGAGAAAACGCTTCAGTTGTGATTCGGTGAGCGCGGGCATTCAGACTCCGGTTGCAGTGCCGCATGGCAGCGTTGTGGGTGATCGGGCGGATCGCCTTGCTGCACAACAGCAAGCCGGGTGCCGCCTGCGGGCGCGCCACCCGGGGCGCCTCGGCCAGGTGCCGAAACAGGCGCTCTTGCCGAGTTGCCGCCGCTTTTTATGCAGCGCCCGAATGGCCGTTTGCCAGGCTTCATCGGTCGTCGGTGCCTGGTCGTACTGCAAAGTTTGCAAGGTGGAGCGGTGATGAAGCGCTGACGGCGGCAGATGAAGCGCATAGCGCGGGAGCCGCCAGGGGCAACAACCACCGGAGAGGCGCCCGGGCAACGGCGGGGCCGCCGGGCACCCCGCTTGCCGGACCTCAGGTGACGCCACTCGCAGAGGACCCATGCCATGAGCACCGATCGCCAGCCATCTTCTCCTGAGGCGCGGGCTGCGGCCCACGTCACGACCCGGACGCCGGTCGATGAAGACCCGGTGTTCCGTCTTGCGCGCTTCGAGCAGACGGCGAGCGGCCTGGCCGTGCGATGGAAGCTCAGGCGCAGCTGCTCCATCACGCCGAATCAGCTGTTGGTTTGCGTGGCGCTGATGTTGCTCGCGAGTGCGCTCGCTGCGCTGATGTCCTGGGGCCTGGGCCATGCGCTGGCCTCGCTGTTCCTGCTGCTGCAGATGGTGGCCGTCGTGGCTGCCGCGTGGTCTTACGCGCGGCACGCGTGCGACCACGACACCCTGGTCTTGCAGAACGGCCGGCTGGCCGTCGAGCAATGCTGCGGCGGCCGCACGGAGCGCACCGAGTTCTCTGCCCCGCTCGTGCGCATCGGGGCTGGGCCGGGGGTCGACTCGCTGGTCTCGCTGTCGGAGCGAGACAAGACACTCGAAGTCGGCCGCTATGTGCAGCCGATGGTCCGGCTGAGAATGGCGGCTGAATTGCACCGCGCGCTCCTGGTGGGGCCTGATTGGTGACGTACTTCAAGTCCAACGGAGCTGGGTAGCGGAGGTACGCCACCAATCAAGCGGTGGGCTGAGAACCGCAGGCGGCCGGTGCCTGGTCGCGAAGACCGCGCTGCCGACTCGGTGCCATGGCGATGCACACTGGGCGTTTCGTTTTCGCCGACCGGCAGGCGCGATGATGGATGCGGACAAGACAGGCGATCGTGCCGACCGTGCGCAGGTGGGCCGGTGGCTGGGCGACATGCTGCGCACGACCGCGGACTACGCGGTGATGCTGGTGTCGCCCGGCGGACACATCCTCGCCTGGGAGGGCGCGAGCGAGCGGCTGTTCGGCTACGCGGCGGTCGAGGCGATCGGCCTGCCGTTCTCCGCGCTCTTCACCCAGGACGACTTGCGTGGCGGGCTGGACAGGCAGGAGATCGCGCTGGCCCGCCAAAGCGGCAGGTCGGAAGACGAGCGTTGGCACGTGCGCAAGAACGGAAGCCTGTTCTGGTCGAGCGGCGTGCTGCAAAGCCTGGTGGGTGAGGGCGGCACGGTCGAGTGCCTGTGCAAGGTGATCCGCGACAAGACCGACCTGCGGACCCGGCTCGAATCGCTGCAGGACCAACTGGCCCGCCGGGAGCAGGAACTGGCGCTGCAACACCGCACGCTGGCTTCGTTGGCGCATGGGCTGCGCAACCCGATGGCGCCGATCTCGTCGGCCGTGGCGCTTCTTCAGCGCGCCGGCGACGCAGGGATGCGCGAAGCGGCGCTTGCCGTGCTGGAGCGGCAGGTGAACGTGATGGGCCTGCTGCTCGACGAGCTGAACGGCATCACCGGCGCGGGGCTGCGTTCGCCGGCAGAACTCAAGGCCGAGCCGGTCATCCTGCAGGAGGCCTTGCGCAAGGTGCTCGACGCCTGGATGCCCGAGGCGCGACAGCGCGGCCAGGCGCTTCGCGCGACGCTGCCCGAGGTGCCGATCTGCATCGAGGCAGATGCGCAGCGCCTGGAGCAGATGCTGTCGAACCTGATCGCCAACGCGGTGAAATACACGCCGCCGAAAGGGCACATCACCGTGAGTGCGTCGGTCGAAGCGGAGATGGCGGTCACCCGCATCGAAGACAGCGGTGCCGGCATCTCGGCAGCCGTTCTTCCCCGCATCTTCGAGTTGTTCACCCGAGAAGAAAGCGCCGATGCCGCCGGCCCGGGCGGCGGCCTGTCGGCCGTGAAGCGCTTCGCCGCGCTGCACGGCGGCAGCGTGGAGGCCCGCAGCCCCGGCGAAGGCAAGGGCTCGACCTTCGGGCTGCGGCTTCCGCTGCGGCAGGCGCCGTCGGCGCGTAGTCCTTTTGCTGACACGCGGCACAGCGCTAGCCTGCTGGCGGCCGCACGGGCGGCTGCGGACAATGAACCCAACCTTTGAACTCGATGCTGGAGCGGCACGATGCTCCCGTGGGGTTTCTCTCACCGAGCCGGGGCCGGTCTTCGTCTTTGCATCAAACCCATGGAACCCATCATCACGTCAACGCTGCGGGCCGAGAGGGTGCGATGACGGTCGTCTCCAAGTTCGACATCCAGAACCTCTGCGGGCGACTCGACCGGCGCGAGATCTCCTTCAACACATTCGTCGAAGATTGCTGCCGCTACATCAACCAGGTGATCGGCTGCAGCCGCTCCGGCATCTGGCTGTTCGAAGAGGTGGGCGACCAGCACGTGCTGCGCTGCCTGGGCATCTACGACCGCGCCAGCGACAGGATGACGCTGGCTCCCGACGAAACGCCGGACAAGGTGCAGCCCTACTTCCATGCGCTGGCGACGCAGGGCTACGTGCTCGCGGTCGACGCACAGCACCACCCGGCGACCGCTGGGTTCTTCGGCGACAAGCTCGGCCGCACGGGAGTGAGGTCGCTGATGGCCTCCGTGTTCTCGCTGAACGGGCAAGTGTTCGGCGCGTTCACCTGCACCCAGCTCAACGAGACCGTGGTGTGGACGCCGCCGCAGCTTGTTACGCTGAAGCAGATCGGCGCCCGGGTTAGCCTGGCTCTGGTGGGCGCCTCGCGCACCATCCCGGCCACACAGCCGATGGGCTTGTGAGGGCCTGGTTCGCAGGCTGACTGGTCCGTGGCGGGGCTGCCCGTGCTCATCCATACTTGGAATCCGATGAGCGACAAACCGAACCTGAGCCACTCGCTGCCGGACGACAGCCGGTACCGCCTCTTGATCGAGGCGGCCACCGACTATGCGATCTACATGCTCGACCTCGAAGGCCGGGTCACCAGCTGGAATTCGGGTGCCGCGCGCATCAAGGGCTACACCGAAGCCGAGATCGTCGGGCAGCACTTTTCAGTGTTCTACGGCTCCGAAGACAGGAGCCGTGGCCAACCCGCCGTGGCACTGGAGAGCGCCAGGCGGGATGGCCGTTTCGAAAGCGAAGGCTGGCGGGTCCGCAAGGACGGCAGCCAGTTCTGGGCCAACGTGGTGGTCGACCCGATTCGAGACGACACGGGCGAGATCATCGGGTTTGCGAAAGTCACCCGCGACGTCACCGCCAAGCGCGATGCGCAGCTGGCCTTGCAGGCAGCGCAGGAGTCACTGTTCCAGTCGCAGAAGCTCGACGCCATCGGCCAGCTGACGGGGGGTGTCGCGCACGACTTCAATAACCTGCTGACGGTGATCATCAGCAGCCTCGACATCGTCCGCAGGCGCATGCCGCCGGACGCGAAGCTCGAAGGCCTGATCGACAACGCCGCCAAGGCAGCCAGGCGCGGTGCGTCGCTGACCCAGCGCATGCTCTCGTTCGCGCGCCGGCAAGACCTGAAGCCCGAACCTGTCGACGTGATCTCGCTGCTGCTGGAGATGTCTGATCTGCTGAAGGGCGCACTTGGCCCGACCATTGCCATTCGCATGCCCGCACCGGCGCCGATGAAGCCGGTGCTGGTCGACCCGAACCAACTGGAACTCGCAGTGCTCAACCTCGCGGTGAACGCGCGCGACGCGATGCCGAATGGCGGAGCCATCACGATCGCCGTCGACGAACAGGCCGGTACGGCGGGCCATCTCCAGCTGAAGCCCGGCTCGTACGTGCGCATCGCGGTGAGCGACGAAGGCCAGGGCATGGACCCGGCCACCCTGGCACGCGCCACGGAACCGTTCTTCACCACCAAGGGAGTCGGCAAGGGAACGGGGCTGGGCCTGTCGATGATCCAGGGGCTGGCAACCCAGTCCGGCGGCCAGTTCGCCCTGAGCAGCCAGCCGGGCCGCGGCACGACCGCCGAGCTGTGGCTGCCGACCGCTGAATCGATGGCGGCGCTTCCGAAAGGCGCGGCGCGCGGCGGCGCACGCCGGGCGGCGTCGCGGCCTCTGGTGATCCTGGTCGTCGACGATGACGAGCTGGTGCTGAACGCCACGCGGGCGATGCTGGAAGAGTTGGGCCACACGGTGCTGGTTGCCACCTCGGGAGCGGGCGCGCTCGACCGGCTGCGCGACAAGCCCGACGTGCAGCTGGTGCTGACCGACCACGCGATGCCCGTCATGTCGGGTGCCGAGCTGATCGAGGCCATCCGCCGGGGCCACCCCAAGCTGGCCGTGGTGCTGGCATCGGGCTATGCCGAGTCGGCAGCAGTGCTCCCGCCATCGGTCGTCAAGATCGCCAAGCCGTTCGATCAGGCCTCACTGGAGCGCGCCGTTGCGGCGGCCTCGGGGCGTGCTCGCCGAAAGAAGACCCGGTTGGGAAACGACACGGCCCGATAGACGCCTGGTTCGTCGGCGAAACGCGCTCAGGCGGACATCAAGCCGTACACCCTCTCGGGTAGGACTCGCTGGAACGCGGTGTTCACATCGAGCGGGCCGTCGATGGCGAAGTCGGGTTGGGACGAGTCGCGTCGATGGGTTTCACCCGTGGGGCGCCCGTTCTTGTCGCTCAAGGTCGCGACCAAAGGGTGGGGGCCCGCGGTGGCACGGCGGATGACCACGGCGACTTCTCCCGAGCGCAAGCGAACGAGGCTGCCGGGCGGATGCACGCCCACCGTACGGATCATCGCCATCGCCAGCTCGTCGCCGGCGCTTTGCTGAAAGAGCTGCCGTGTGGCGCCTTGCGGCGTCATGGCGGGCCGCTCGGCGCGCGCGCTGATCTTCGCCATGTAGACGTCGGCGGCGCGAAGTATGCGTGCCTCGGGGCAGACATCGCCGTGGCCGCGCGGGTAGCCTCCGCCGCCCACATGCTCGTGGTGTTCGAGAACGGCAGTCAGCCAGACTTCGTCCGCGATGCCCGCAGCGCGCAGCATCGCGACCGTCGCTTCCGGGTGGGCCCGAATCTGCTCCAGCTGCTTCTTGGTCGGCGGGGTGTCTTGCTCCGCCATGGTGGCCTGGAGGTCCAGCATCGAGAAGTTCATCGTCAGGCCCGCGCAGCCGAGCGAGGCGCATCGGCTCGGCTCCCAGCCGAGTTGGCGGGCGGTCAACACGACGAGGGTGGCCACCCGGACCGAATGCCTGAACGGGTAGAGAGCGAACCGGCGTTCTTCTTGCCGAATGCACTGGAAGAGCGCCACGTCGGGGTCGCGGTCGATCAGGCTTTGCAAGCCGGAGAAGACCTCCGACACCGCCGTGCCCTTCTCCTCCTTTCGCGAGATGGCGCGTGGCAGCCTGTCGAAGTGCAGCAAGAGCCGATCCCAGCGGTCGAACAGCGAGAGCTGCGGCACCACCTTGGCGGCCCGGGCCGCAGCCTCTGCCCGCGCGATTCGGGTTGCTTCTACCAGCGGGCGTTCGGCCCAGGCGCCGCGCTCGTAGAGGCCGTCGAGCTGTTCTTCGTTGAGCAGCACCTGGCCCGCGTTCAACAGCAGGCGCTTGTGAGAGTCGAGCACCCGGAACGGCAGGGGCTCGCCCACGTTGAGCAAATCGCGAACTTGGGCCAAGGGGATGCGATCTGAGGTGGGTGTCATGCGGCCTTCTGTTCCTCAGTTTCGGCCAGCCATGGCGCAAAGTCCATAGCAGGTGCAGGGTGTACTGGTTTACGCCAATGCCTCCCATCGGCATCAAGTGTGCGCGGCCGTTTGCATCGGAGGCCTGAACTCTTTCAGCGATTTCGAGAAGATCGATCCTTCAGCCGCACTCACCCTCTGTACGCTTGTACATCTCTGCCGGACAGCGCGGAGCGCTGAAGAACGGATTGCTGAGGAGACACCTGTTGAAATCACTGAATGACCTGCGCCTGTTCATGCGCACGGCGAAAGCGGCCAGCCTGTCGGAGGCTGCGCGCGCAATGGACTTGAGTCCGGCGACGGCCAGTGCGGCCATCAAGCGGTTGGAGTCGGAACTCGGCGTGGCGCTGTTCGCGCGGTCCACACGCAGCTTGCGCCTGACGCCGGAAGGCGAGCAGTTCCTGGCGCAGTGCGAGCCGGCCGTCGAGGCGCTGGACGTGGCCGCGGAGCGGCTCGGCCAGGGCAGGCACATGCTGCGCGGCACGGTGCAGCTGTCCATGCCATCCGATCTCGGGCGCAACCAGGTCCTGAAGTGGCTTGCCGAGTTCAGGCATCGCCACCCGGGGGTGATCATCAAGATCCAGGTGTCGGACCGGGTTGCCGGTTTGTACCGCGAGCAGGTGGAACTCGCGCTGCGCTACGGGAACGCGCCGGACTCGGGCTTGGTCGGCCTGGCACTCGATCCCACGAACAAGCGGGTGCTGTGCGCGGCTCCCAGCTACCTCGCGCGCCACGGCCACCCGGCCGGCCCGAAGGAACTGGTGTCCCACAACTGCCTGTGCTTCATGCTGAGCGACCGCATCCACAACCGGTGGACCTTCAAACGCGGCAAGGAGACCGTGACGGTGGAAGTGGCCGGGAGCTTCCAGTGCGACGACGGCGACGCCGTTCGCCGCCTCGCCGTGGCCGGGGAGGGTATCGCCTACAAGTCGACGCTCGACGTCGCAGAGGATCTTCGCGAGGGCACTCTGGTGCAGCTGTGCTCCGACTGGGAGGCCGAGGAGGCCCCGCTCTACATGATGTGCGCGGACCGGCGAATGCTGCGGCCCCTGGTGCGGCAGCTCAGGGAGCACCTGGTGGCCTGCTGCCGGCGCATGAGCGAGGGGTGATGTGACAGTGGGCCGGCGGAGCCACTTTCAAAATTTGATTGAAGATATTTTCGGGCGCGGGTACTCGATCGCAAACCGGCTGGCGGGCACAGTGTTGGGCATGGAAGGGGCGTTCGTTCCTTCAACAACCAACGAGGTAATTCATGAAAGCTGTTGCCTACCAGAAGCCGCTGCCCATTGCCGATGCACTGTCCTTGCAAGACGTCGATCTGCCTGAACCCGTTCCGGGCAGCCGCGACCTTCTGGTCGAAGTGCGGGCGATCTCCGTCAACCCGGTGGATACCAAGATTCGTGCGAGTTCGCAGCCGGCCGAGGGCCAGTGGGGCGTGCTGGGCTGGGACGCCGTCGGCACGGTCCGCGCTGTCGGAGACAAGGTCACCCTCTTCAAGCCGGGCGACCGCGTCTGGTACGCAGGAGCAATCAACCGCCCCGGTGCAAACGCCGAGTTGCACCTGGTGGACGAGCGCATCGCCGGCCACGCACCGCGCTCTCTGGGCGACGCCCAAGCGGCCGCGTTGCCGCTGACCGGCATCACCGCCTGGGAGATGCTGTTCGATCGCCTGGGCGTGAAGCGCGGTGAAGCGTCGCAAGGGCAGTCGCTGCTCGTCGTGGGGGCGGCCGGCGGCGTGGGTTCGATCCTGGTGCAGCTGGCCAGGCAACTGACCGGGCTCAACGTGATCGGTACGGCCTCTCGCCCGGAGACCAACTCGTGGGTGCGCAGCCTCGGGGCGCACCATGTCGTCGACCACTCCAAGCCGCTCGCAGACGAGTTCAAGCGCCTTGCCCTTCCGGCGCCCGACTACGTGGTGAGCCTGACCCAGACCGACAAGCACTTCGCCGCAATCGCCGAGCTGATTGCGCCGCAGGGCAGGTTCGGTCTCATCGACGACCCGGCTCCCGGCTCCATCGACGTTTCGAAGCTCAAGCGCAAGAGCGTCTCGCTCCATTGGGAGCTGATGTTCACGCGCTCCCTGTACACGACGGCCGACTTGATCGAGCAGCACTCGCTGCTGACCGAGATCGCGCGGCTGGTCGATGCGGGCGAACTTCGAACGACGTTCGGCGAAAACTTCGGGCGCATCAACGCAGACAACCTCAAGCGCGCCCATGCGCTGGTGGAAAGCGGCAAGGCGCGCGGAAAAATCGTGCTCGAAGGCTTCTGAATTCCGGCGTCTCAAATCAACTACCCAAAACCAATCGACATGAAAAACATCAACGCTTTCCTCTTCGCGTTCGCATCGTTCGCGCTCTCGACCCAAGCCGTGCAGGCAGCAGATTTCGAACTGTCCAGCAAGGCCCTCAAGAAGGGCGCGCCCATCGCTGCCGAGAACTACTGGAACAACTTCGGCTGCACCGGCGGCAACGTCATGCCGGACCTGGCCTGGAAGAACGCCCCGGCGGGCACCAAGAGCTTCGCCGTCACCTTCTACGACAAGGACGCACCCACCGGCAGCGGCTTCTGGCATTGGGTGGCCTACGACATCCCGGCGACTGTCACCGCACTGCCGGGCGGCCTCAACGGCGGCACGCTGCCCGGCGGCGCGGTCGAAGGCAACACCGACCTCGGAAAGCCCGGCTTCTTCGGGCCGTGCCCGCCTGTCGGGCGCAAGCACAGCTACCTGTTCACCGTGCACGCGCTGAAGGTGGACAAGCTGCCTGTCGACAAGGCGGCCGGCCCGGCGCTCGTGGGCTTCTTCCTCTGGCAGAACACGATCGCCAAGACCTCGTTCGACGTGGTGGCGGGCCCGCGGCAGTAGGCTCCAGTTTCCGGGGAGCGGGGCCGCGCTGCTACAACGAGTTCAACGGCAGCGCGGTCTTGTAGCGAACCTGCTTGAGCGAGAAGCTCGAGCGGATCTTCTCGACTTCTTTCATCGGCGACAGCTGTTCGAGGATGAACCGCTCAAGCGCCTGCATGTCGGGCACCGCCACACGGATGAGGTAGTCGGCATCGCCGGTCATCAGGTAGCACTCCATGACCTCGTCGCGCGCGCACACCTTCGCTTCGAAGGCTTCCAGTGCTGCACGCGTCTGCTGCTTCAGGCTGATCGAGATGAAGACGTTGAGGTGCAAGCCCAGCGCCTTGGCGTCGAGCAGCGCGACCACCTGGCGGATCACGCCTTCTCGCTCAAGTGCCTTCACCCGCGTCAGACAGGGCGAGGGCGACAGGCCGACGCGATGGGCCAGTGCAACGTTGGACAGGCTCGCATCGGCTTGCAGTTCGCGCAAGATGCGCAGGTCGAGTGCGTCGAGATTCATTGTGCTGCGGTTTATGTGTGGTGCGGCATTTTGTGCTGATTCAAGATGGATGAGCAACGAGTTCGACAGCTCGTGCCGAAGGCCGCGAACTACAGTGCTGAGTCAGGAGGCAAACATGAGCGATCCCTTCATCCAGCAGCAACTCGCGTTGGCTGCCCCTTTGACCGAGAGCGACCCCGCCGAGATGGCAGAGTGGCGCGACTCGCTCGCGTCGCTGCTCGAAGCGTCGGGGCCTCGTCGGGTGCGCGAGATCATGGACGTTCTGGCTGCCATGGCGCGTGCGCCAGAGGTCGGCTGGCAACCGGCGCCGGGCACGCCTTACGTCAACACCATTCCGGCCTTGCACCAGCCGCCGTTTCCCGGCGATCTCGCGACCGAAGAGCGCCTGGCTTCGCTGATGCGCTGGAACGCGCTGGCCATGGTGGTGCGAGCCAACAAGGCCTACGGCGAGCTGGGCGGCCACATCGCGAGCTATGCCAGCGCAGCCGACCTTTTCGAGGTGGGCTTCAACCACTTCTTCCGCGGCGGCGAGCAGGGCGACCTGGTCTTCTACCAGCCGCATTCGGCGCCGGGCGTCTATGCGCGCGCCTTCCTCGAAGGCCGCCTGGAAGAGAGCGACCTTGCGCACTATCGGCAAGAGATCACCGCGCGGCAACACGGCGTCAAAGGCCTGTCGAGCTACCCGCACCCCTGGCTGATGCCGGACTTCTGGCAGTTCCCCACCGGCTCGATGGGCATCGGCCCCATCAGCTCCATCTACCAGGCCCGCTTCATGCGCTACCTGCAGCATCGCGGGCTCGTCGATACGTCTGCGCGCAGGGTGTGGGGCGTGTTCGGCGACGGCGAGATGGACGAGCCGGAGAGCATGAGCGCGCTCACCCTGGCCGCTCGCGAGAAGCTCGACAACCTCATCTGGGTGGTCAACTGCAACTTGCAGCGCCTTGATGGCCCGGTGCGCGGCAACGGCCGCATCATCGACGAGCTGGAGGCACTGTTTGCCGGTGCCGGCTGGCGCGTCATCAAGCTGGTCTGGGGTTCCGATTGGGATGGGCTGTTCGCGCGCGACAGCGAAGGTGCCTTGGCGCGTGCCTTCGCGAAGACGGTCGACGGGCAGTTCCAGACCTTCGCTGCCAAGGATGGTCGCTACAACCGCGAACATTTCTTCGGGCAAGACCCGGCCCTCGCGGCGCTCGCACAAGGGCTGACCGACGAGCAGATCGACCGCCTGAAGCGTGGCGGCCACGATCTCGTGAAGATCCACGCCGCGTACCACGCGGCCATGGAGACCACGGGCCGTCCGACGGTCGTCCTCGCGCAGACGAAGAAGGGCTACGGCATGGGCGAGGCCGGCCAGGGTCGCATGACCACGCACCAGCAGAAGAAGCTCGAGCGCGACGACCTGATCACTTTCCGCAACCGCTTCAACCTGCCGCTCACCGACGAGCAGGCCGCGTCGCTTTCCTTCTACCGGCCAGCCGAGGACAGCCCGGAGATGCGCTACCTGCACGCGCGCCGCGCTGAACTCGGCGGGTTCACGCCGACGCGGCGCAGCGTGGCGCCGCCCGTGCCGGTGCCGCCCCTGGCACGCTACGGCGAGTTCGCCTTGCAGGCCGAAGGCAAGGAGATGAGCACGACGATGGCCTTCGTGCGCATGCTCACCAGCTTGCTGAAGGACCCGCATCTCGGCCCGCGTGTCGTGCCGATCGTCGCCGACGAGGCGCGCACCTTCGGCATGGCCAACCTCTTCAAGCAAGTCGGCATCTATTCGTTCAACGGCCAGGCGTATGAGCCCGAAGACATCGGCTCGGTGCTCAGCTATCGCGAAGCCACCGATGGCCAGATTCTCGAAGAGGGCATCAGCGAGGCCGGTGCCATCAGCAGCTGGACGTCTGCGGCCACCAGCTACTCGGTGCATGGCCAGGCGATGCTGCCGTTCTACATCTACTACTCGATGTTCGGCTTCCAGCGTGTGGGCGACCTGATCTGGGCCGCGGCCGACCAGCGCTCGCGCGGCTTCTTGTTGGGCGCGACCGCGGGCCGCACGACCTTGGGCGGAGAAGGCCTGCAGCATCAAGACGGAAGCAGCCTCGTTCAGGCCGCTGCGGTGCCCAACTGCAGGGCCTACGACCCTTGCTTCGCGGGCGAGTTCGCGGTGATCCTCGACCACGGCATGCGCCAGATGATGGAGCGCCAGGAAGACGTTTTCTACTACGTCACCCTGATGAACGAGAACTACGCCCAGCCATCGCTGCCGGCGGGTGTGGAGGGCGATCTCATCAAGGGCCTGTATCGCTACGCGACTCACCAGCCCGAGAACGCCGACGCAAGAGCCAAGGTGCGTTTGCTCGGCTCGGGCACCATCTTGCGTGAAGTGATTGCCGCGGCCGAGTTGCTCGCAAGCGAATGGGGTGTGGCAGCCGAAGTCTGGAGCGCCACGAGCTTCAGCGAGCTGGCGCGAGAGGCGCGGGAAGTGGAGCGCTTCAACAGGCTCCATCCGCAAGAGGACGCGCGAGTGAGCCATGTTCAGCTTTGCCTGGGCGGTGACGCACCGGTGATCGCCGCGACCGACTACGTGCGCGCCTGGCCTCAGCTGGTGGCCTCGTATGTCGACGCTCCCTTCACCGCGCTCGGCACCGATGGCTTCGGGCGCAGCGACACGCGTGCGGCGCTGCGCAGCTTCTTCGAGGTCGACCGCCATCACGTGGTGCTCGCAGCGCTGACGGCCTTGCGGACTCAGGGCCACTTGGAGGCCAGTGTCTGCGCGGAGGCCATCGCGCGCTACGGGCTGTCGACGGAGAACCCGGCTTCATGGCTCGCGTGAGCGAAGCGTGATCTCCCACAACCTGCAGACAGGTTGACGGCGAACTGAACTGAGTGTGCATGCTGCATGCAGCGTCGGACTTCCGGTCCGAGGATCAGTCGCGCGCGGCTCTCGCGTTCGCTACGCCAAGGCATGCAAGCCTCCACGCAGTAATCGGGCCAGTTACTTTCACGAGGCATTTGAAACTCCTTCAGCCGTGCGTCGATTGAATGCCGCGCCGCATAAGACGAGCATGTGATTGCCCGATGGGCAACTAAGGCGACGCTGAATAAGTCCCCGCGAGGCGGGGCGCCTCGGTTTGGGATGGGCTGCAAGGCGCAAACCACAGCCATAGCCCAGCTATGGCGAGGATTTGCAACGCCGCAGACCGCCCAAAGCGAGGATGCCCCGTCCGCGAGGGACTTGTTCAGCGTTGCCCTAAATCACAAATAAGGAGACATGCTTTGAAAGTCAAACTTCTACCCGCGGTATACGCGGCTCTTTTCGTCTGCGGCATGACGCTCGGCGCGTGCGGCGGCGGAGGCAACGACTCCGTGGCAGCTACGGCGACCGGCCAGAGTTCGCTCGAGGTCTTTGCCCAGCTCGACAGTTCCGGAGTCGGCGGCATCACGCAGATGCCCGATGGGCAAGTCATCATCGGGTACCACCCGTTCTACAGCCCGACAACGCAGGTGGCGCTGCTGAACGCGGATCGGAAGACCACCACGCCATACCCCAGCGCTTCGTGGCAGAGCTGCAAGAACGCCGACGGTTCCTGGAAGACCGACTTCAACGCTTGCGTCGACTGGGTTCTGGGCTTGCACACAGACGCCAACGGCATCCTCTGGCTGCTGGACTCTGCGAAGTCGACCGACGTCGCCGCCGGGCGGCCGGCGGGCCTCGTTCCGAAGCTGGTCGGCTGGAACACGAAGGGCAAGCGGCTGGAACGCATCATTCCGATCACCGGTGGCTGCACGGTGCCGGAGTCGCAGCACAACGACTTCGTCGTCGACCTGAAGCACAACGTCATCGTCGACGCAGACGAGGCGATCGGAGAGAACTCCGCCGGGGTGGGCAACAAGGCAGCGCTGGTGGTCGTCGACATGACGACGGGCACCTGCCGCCGCCTGCTCCAGGGCGACTCGCGCGTCATGCCCGTCATGGACCCGATCAAGTGGGACCAGGGAACGGCGACTGCGGGCTCGTTCAACCTGTACGTCGGCGTGGACGGCATCGCGCTCGACAAGGACAGCGAGTGGCTCTACTTCGCGCCGCTCAGCGCCTACAAGGTCTACCGCATCCGCATGGCGGATTTGCTGGACACCTCGCTCAACGCTACCCAGCTCGCGGCGAAGGTGGAGACCTATGCCGACAAGCCCTTCAACGGCGGCATGAGCATCGACAACGCCGGCAACCTCTACCTGACGGAGGTGGGTGAGAAGGCCGTGGGCGTCATTCCGCCCGACACCCGCACCTACAGCCGCTTCGTCACCGACACCAAGATGGTCTGGCCGGACGGTGTCACCTTCAACAGCGACGGCTACATGTACACGGGCGCCGCTCAGCTCCCGCTGACGAGCGTGCTGCAAAGCGATGGCGTCGCCAAGAACAAGGCGCCGTACCTCGTGTACCGCTTCAAGCCGAAGGCGCCGGGCACGCCGGGGTTCTGAAGGGAGCCTACCCCTCGTCGCGCGGGATGAGGCGTGCCATGACGGCATGCCTCGATTCCGCTGCGACTCTCTGCAGATCAATCGATCAGCAAGGAGAAAGTGACTTCAAGAGTGCTCTCAGGCGGCGTGCAGCCTGTCCAGGCTCAGCGTGGCCGAGTTCGATGCGGTCTCGTCGAAGCTGCCGTGGATCGCTGCCGCCAAAGCGCCGTCGAGTGCCATCTTCATGTAGGTGTAGCTCGACTGGATGGCCCTGCGCACCTCGGTGACGTCTTGTGCGCTCGGTGCATGCCCCAGCAGGGTCGCGACGATGTCGAGCGCTTCCCAGGGGTGGGTGTCGTCGTATTCGGCGTGCACCTTGAGCCAGCGCATGGCCGGCGAGCGGATTTCTTCGGGCAGCGACTGGGCGTAGGTGCCGTTCGCGCAGACCACGCACGACCATTCGCCGGTCGCGCCTTCGACGGCGTAGTTGGTGGCGGCCATCGCCACGGCCAGCTTCGACTGGTCGCACACGTACCAGCACCAATGCGCCAGGGCGGCCATTTCTTCGACGTCGCTGCCGGTCCGCAGGTCGTGCAGCGTGAGGCCGGCCGAGCTGGCCCAGGTGGCCCAATGCTCCGAATGCTTTTGTTCGACGCGGATGTTCTGGATCAGGTAGCGGCGAGCCATGTCTTCACCCACGCTGTCGCCGTAGCCGATCTTCTTCAGGTTCATCGACATGAAGCGCGGAAACTGTTCGATCGTCGGCCACACGCCGACCAGAAAGCGCCGCATCGCCGCCAGCGGCAACTTGCCTTCGCGCATCAGCGCGAACAACTCATGCTCGACCACCCGCTGCTTGTGCAGAGCGGTTTCGCGAACGACACGCTGAACCCAGACGGGATAGCTGCCAATGCTCTTCAAGTCGCCTGTGCGTCGAAAGTCGTGTGACATGAGATCCCTCAGCGGTGTTAAACGGCAGGGATCAATCCGCATGAAGCATGCCCATGGCGCGCAGCGCAGGGGATGGGCTGGTAACAGAGGGTATGCCTCAGGCTTCCTGGCGGTGGTTGTCGATCACCGCCAGCAGCTCCCGAACCTTGATGGGTTTCGTCAGGTAGCCCTCGAAGCCGTTGCGTGTTGCGGCCTCGATCTGCGCGGGCAGGGCATCGGCCGACAGTGCAACCAGGCGAATGTCGCGTGTCGAGCGATTGCGCTGGAGCAATCGGGCGAGCTCGATCCCGGTCATGTCGCCGAGGTTCATGTCGACGAGCATCAGGTCGGGCGGGTCGAGGGTTGCCATTTCCAGGGCAATACTGCCGTTTTCTGCTATCCGAAGTGACACAGCGGGGCGCATCCTCACGATTTGTCGCATCAGTTCGGCGTTCACTTCGTTGTCTTCGGCATACAGCACGCTCATCGATTGGTCAGGGCGCTGTTCGACCTGCAGGAGCGCCGGCATGGCGGCCGAGTTGGCTGCCGGCGACGAGGTGGCGATCTTCAGCTTCAGGCAGGCCGTCGTGCCCTCGCGGAAGGTGCTCGTGATGTCGAGGCTGCCGCCCATCATTTCGGCCAGCTGGCGCGACAGCACCAGCCCGATGCCCGTGCCGTCGATCCGCGAGGCTTCCGCGCCGAGCCGGTTGAAGGGCTCGAAGAGGCTGCCCAGTTTTTCGGGCGCAATTCCCTGCCCGGTATCGACCACCAGAACCTCGCACTCGCCTTCGGAAGCCCCCCAGGTCACCGCGACGCTGCCGCCCGGTCGGTTGTACTTGATGGCGTTGCTCATCAGGTTGACGAGCACCTGCCGCAACCTGACCCGGTCGGCCTGCACCCACAGCTCTTCGCGAAACACGGCCAGCGGGTTGGAGAACGGGCCGTGCCGCGCGACGGGCGCGCCGGAAGCGGCGGGCGACATGGTGACCTCGACACCGGCTTCCGTTACCAGCGGCGACACCATCGTGCAGGCCTCTTCCACCACCGCCGAGATCGGAATGGCTTCCGGCGAAACCGACATCTCGCCCGACTCGATGCGCGAGAGGTCGAGCACATCGTTCACCAGCGCGAGCAGGTGCTCGCCGGCGCTTTCCATGTGCTGCACCCGTTCGCGCTGTTGGATCGACAGGCGTTGCACCGGGTCCATGCGCAGCAGCTGTGCGAATCCGATCACCGCATTCAGCGGCGTTCGCAGTTCGTGGCTCATGCGCGAAAGAAACTCCGTCTTCGCCTGGTTCGCGGCCTCCAGCACCTGCCGCGCGCGCCGTTCGGCATTTGCGGTGTGCAATGCGGTCGTGTCCCGCAGGACGACGGTCGTGAGCGTGCCGCGCTCGGTCTCCAGCTTCGAGAGCGAAGCCTCCACCGGAAACTCCTGCCCGTCTCGCCGCTTGCCGACGAATTCGTGCAGCGGGCCGTGCAGTTCGACGACCGAGCGGGCCGCGTCATCGGCCTGCTCGCCGCCGGAGCCCTCGGCGCCTGCCGCCTTGGTGATGAAGCGGTCCACCCGGCCGCCCAGCGCCTCGGTCGCGCGAGTTCCGAACATGGCTTCGGCTGCACGGTTGAACAACACAATCTTCTGGCCACCGTCGACCGTGACCACACCGTCGGTGACCGCATCGATCAGCCGCTCCAGCCGCAGCTCGCCGTGGCGCAGCGCGGCTTGCATCTCGACCCGCTCGCTGATGTCGAAGAAGGTCGACACGGCTCCCTGCACCTCGCCTTCGTGAACGACAGGGTGCGACCAATACTCGACAGGGAAAGCGCTGCCGTCCTTGCGCCAGAACACCTCGTCCACCGAGTGAGATGCCTGCAGCGACTGGTAGGCGCGGTACACGCTGGAGTCGCTTGAAGGGGAGGGCGGCGCATCGGCGCGCGAGTGGTGGATCACGGCGTGGATGTCTTGGCCCAGCAGCTCCGATTCCCGTTCGTAGCCGAGCATCGTCAGCGCCGCCTTGTTGATGAAGGTGCAACGCCCTTCGCGGTCGACACCGTAGAGGCCTTCGGCGGCGGAGTCCAGCAGGCGCTGCAGCGAGGCCTGCCGATCGACGACCTTGGCCTCGGTCGAAGCCTGGACGCGGGCGCTGCGGCGCACGAACCACAGGCCCGACACCATGATCAGCAGCGCGATGCTCCCGTTGAGCCCGAGCAACAGCAGCTGCATCGTTCGCGAGGCTTCGCCCAGCTGGAACGAGAACGTGCTCTCGAGCTGTGTCAGCTTCTGGTTGAGGACGGGGGCCTGCATCCGCATGTCGGCGATCGCGGTGGAGTCTGCATCGGCGGCCTGGATGCTGGTCCGCGCGTGCTCGACGATCGCGCGCATCTGCTCGATCACGCGGTCGCCTTCGGTCCAGGTCGAGATCGGCTTCGACATGAACGGCACATGCTGGAACCAGCGAAACATGCGGATCAACCCGTCGATGTCGTCCGGGTGGTTGCCGCCGTCCAGGAACCCCTGCTTCGCCTTGGCGAGGTCGGGCTGCGCCTGCTGAAGCGCCTCTCGCGCTGCGCGGTCTCCCAGCGGCACGGCCAGCGCGGCCACGAACAGCACGTAGTCGGCTTCGCGCTGCTTCTCGGCGTAGTCGAGCAGGTAGATCTGCGCGTCCTTCTGCCCTTTGGAGTAGAGGCTTTCGCCGGTCACATAGGCGCGCACGGCCGAGAGCAGGTGAATGCTGAACGCTGCGACGGAGGCCTGCAACACCGTCATGGCGACGAACACCGCGACGATCCGCCGATAGCGCGGCAGCCGGGTCGAGGTGCCCGAGGCCGGGCCCCGAGACGTCGGCGCCGAGGCCTCATCCTTTGCAGCGCCCGCGGAACGTGGCTTGCTAATCATGGGGCGGAGCGTACTCCGCAAGGGGCGCCGCGCAAATGAAGGGCTGCGTGGTCACCACGTCCGCGTAGGAGTCTTCCTACCCGGGATTGAGCCGAAGTGGCTCTGTTGAAATCGCTATGTCTTTTAACATTCGGCAGTCATCACGGGTCCATCATGGCAAAGCGATCGAAGGGCAAACTTGTCGAACTCGAAGTCTTCCGGGATTCCGATTTCGTCGGCATGGATCCTCGCATTCAGTCGCAACTCAGCACATCACTCAACACATTGAGCCAACGCGTGACCGCTGCAATGAAAACTCTTGCCGAAGTGTCCAAGCCGGTCGAACAGCCCAGCGCGGCACCGTCTCCCAAGGCACAGGGGCCCGGCGAGTCCGGCGGCAAGAGCACTTGAGCCCACGCACCACCTTCATTCAACCCATCATCCACGCAGCAGCGTTCACTTGACTCATGGCGAGTGACGCTGACCGACCGACCCGGCGCCTTCTGGTGGGGCTGATGGCCGACGCTTCCGTGCAGTTCCAGATCAGCGAATACCGCCGTCTCTGGCACTGGCCGTCTGGTGCGGGGGAATCGCCGGCACCGAACCTGCACCTCACTCTGCACTTCCTGGGCGACGTCGATGAAACGAAAGAGCGGGCGCTGAGGGAAGCGATCCGCATCATGAACATCACGCCGATGAAGCTGCGGCTCGAGACCGCCGAAGTGTGGCCGGGCGGCATTGCCGTGCTTCGCCCCAACGAGAACGTGGCGCTGTCTCAGCTCAGGCGCAATGTCGAAGATGCGATGCGCGTGGCCAAGCTGATACCCGACACCCGGCCCTTCGAGCCGCACGTCACGCTGGCCTACAACGCGATGGGCGCCGTTCCGCCGACCGACCCTGTCTCGATCGGGTGGAACGCGAGCACGGTGTCTCTGGTCTGGTTGCGCTCGCGGGCTGCGGGCTACTCCCTCGTCGTGGAGCGTTGGCCGCCGTTCCCGCGTTGATTGCGCGAGACGAACTCGCCGCTCAAGCGCTCCCGCTCGTGAGGTGATGCGCTGCGCGGTGCAGGTGGGCCAGGAAGTGGCGCACGCTCGGCTTGAGCGCCGAATCGGCCCGTGCCATCGCACCGATCGTCAGCTGGAGCGGGCCTTCGGCGACGTCGACCACGTCGAGGTAGCCAGACGCGACAGGGTGAACCGCAATCTGCTGCGGCATCAGCCCGACGCAGTTGCCGCTTGCCAGAATCGACAGCAGGCCCAGCGTCGAGTTGACGAGCGCACCGGCCGGCGGCGGCTTCAGGCCGTTGCGCTCGTAGAGCACTTTCGCGTAGCCCGAGTCGGGTGTCGCGCCGGTGTAGACCCACGGCGCTTCGGCCAGGTCGGCGAGGCGCCGTGCACGCGCCAGCGGGTTGCCCTTGCGCACGACGATCACCATCGAGATGGGCATCAGCGTTTCGACCGTGAACTCGCCCGGCGGCAGCTGGTCCGGCAGCGGCCCGAGGGCCACGTCAACCTCGCCCTTGCGCAGCCGCGTGAGCTGCGCGATGTAAAGCTCTTCGATCACGCGCAGCTGGATGCCGGGGAACTCGCGGCCGAAGGTGCGCAGCGTTTCGGGCACCAGCAGCATCACCGCCAAGGGCACCGCACCGATCGTCAAGGCACCGGTCATGCGGCCACCGAGCTGCTGGATCTGGTCGACCGCGTGCGACAGCTCTCGCTCGGCGGCGATTGCACGCTCGTAGAGCACGATGCCTTGTGCGGTGGCGATCACGCCGGTGGTGGAGCGCAACAGCAGGGTCGTCGAGAGTTCGCGCTCCAGCTCGCGAATCATCTTCGTCAGCGCGGGCTGGGAGACACCCAGGCGCCGCGATGCGGAGCGCAGGCTTCCTTCTTCGATGGCGGCCACGAGGGCCCGCAGGCTCGTCAACTTCATGCGCCGGATGATAACGAGCCGTTATCGCGCTTCGGGCCGCGCCATCTGTTGATCCAGCGCAAGCGTTTCTAGACTTCGCGCCATCGACGACCAGCGTTGCGCAAGGTCCGCAGCTTGGCTGAGGTAGGTCACCCATCACATCAAGGAACGCCTCATGGCAAGCATCATCGGCGGCATTGCTGCATCGCACACGCCGACCATCGGCTTCGCATTCGATCGCGACAAGCAGAGCGACCCGGTGTGGGCGCCGATCTTCGAAGCCTTCGCGCCGGTGCAGGCGTGGATCGCCGAGCAGCGGCCCGATGTGCTGCTGATGATCTACAACGACCACGTCACCTCGTTCTTCTTCGACCACTACTCGGCCTTCTCGCTCGGCGTGGGCGAGCGCTGGGCGCCGGCCGACGAAGGCGCGGGCCCGCGCGACCTGCCGCCCATCGGCGGCCACCCTGCGCTGGCGGCGCACATCGGCCAGTCGCTGATGGCCGAAGAGTTCGACATGTCTTTCTTCCAGGACAAGGCGCTCGACCACGGCTGCTTCTCGCCCCTGTCGGTGATGTGCTCGCACGAGCCCGAATGGCCGGCCAAGCTGATACCGCTGCAAATCGGCGTGCTGCAGTTCCCCATCCCGAGCGCGCGGCGCTGCTACAAGCTCGGCCAGGCATTGCGCCGCGCGATCGAGAGCTTTCCGCAAGACTTGCGCGTGGCGGTCGTCGCCACCGGTGGCCTGTCGCACCAGGTGCACGGCGAGCGTGCCGGCTTCAACAACCCTGAATGGGACGCGCGTTTCCTCGACCTGATCGAGCGCGACCCCGAGCAGATCGCCGAGATGACGCATGCCGAACTCGCGACGCTCGGCGGCTTCGAAGGGTCGGAAGTCATCATGTGGCTGGTGATGCGCGGCGCGCTGGCGAGCCAGGTGCGCTGCCTGCACCGCCGCTACTACCTGCCGTCGATGACCGGCATCGCCACCGCGATCTACGAGCCCGCGGAGCAGGCGATGCCATTGCCGGCCGCGCAGCGCCACCGCGAACGCATCGGCAAGCAGCTGGCGGGAGCCGAAGGCTTGCGCGGCACCTACCCGTTCACGCTGGAGCGCAGCGTCAAGGCCTACCGGTTGAACCGCTTCCTGCATGGCCTGGTGGTACCGGCCTATCGCGAGCGATTTCTCGCCGACGAAGCGGCGCTCATGCGCGAAGCCGGGCTCGACGACACCGAGCAAGACCTCGTGCAGCGCCGCGACTGGCGCGGGCTGATCCGCTACGGCGCCATCTTCTTCGTGCTCGAGAAGCTGGGCGCGGTGGTCGGCGTCTCGAACCTGCACATCTACGCGGCGATGCGCGGCGAATCGCTGGAGGAATTCCAGAAGACGCGCAACGCGCCCAACGCACTCTACTCAGTGGCCGGCAAAGGCGCCGGGCCACTGGCCTGGGACCACATCGGCTCACCCGCCACCTGACGTACAAACACTGGAGCAACCCTTGATCAAGCTCGCCAAACTACTTGCCATCGGCATCGTCGCCGCCGTGTTGACGGGCGCCGCGCATGCTGGTCTCTCTGCAGGTCGAGGGTGACCAGCTCGTCGAACTGCTGCCACTGATCGAACGATCGCCGCAAGCTGTTCTGGGATACGCCGCGGCGCTGGTTGGGATTCTGATGACCGTGCGCAGCCGGTGCGAGCCAAGCGCCGGCCAGGAGAAGACGCTGCTGTGCCATTGCGTACATTCGCTTAAAACGATGGCCCGCATAGCAACACTCGGAACTCGACGTCCATGAAGAACATCTCACCCAAGCAGGAGATCCTCACCACAGAAAGTTCGGTCGTCTACCGGAATCGCTGAATGCAAGTTCGAGAAGACAAGATCATTCGCGCCAGCGGAGCGGCCGGAATCTATGGTGTCGTCGAGAAGCCCGACTTCGCCGTCATTGCGGCCTATCAGGGCGGTGAACTTCATCTCGTAGAGCAGTACCGCTACCCCGTTGGAGCCCGCTACTGGGAATTCCCACAAGGCTCGTCGCATCAGCATGACATCAATGCGGCTGACCTGGCGGCCGCGGAACTGCGAGAGGAGACGGGTCTGGTTGCAGCTTCGATCGTGCACGTTGGCCGCCTATTTCCGTCTTACGGGTTTGTCACGCAGGCCTTTGACGTGTATCTCGCTACGGGGCTTTCGGATCTCGGCTCACATCCCGAGCCAGAGGAAGAAGGCCTCATCGCCAAGCCCTTCTCTGTCGCCGCAGTAGAGCGAATGATCATTGACGGCGAGATTCGAGATGCCGCAACGGTCGCTGCGTTCGGCCTGCTCCGACTGAAAGGCATCTTGTGAGGTCGATGTTTCTTGCCCAGCTGCTCAAGCCGTTGCCGTAAGGCAGCGGTGTCCGGCTCACCGAGCTTTTGATGGCCGCGCTGCGCCAAGGTGACACCACTGCCGGCCACGGTGACGCCGCGGTGCCTTTGCGCTCGCTGCGCGCCGTGGCGGCCGTTGCGTCGGCGGGCAGCGTGTCGCGTGCGGCCCAGGCGCTGCACCAATCATCGGCCGCGGTCACGCGGGCCGTGCAGGGCGCAGAGCAGGCGCTCGGTGTGATGCTGTTCGAACGCGGCGCCCGCGGCATGGTGCCGACCGCTGCGGGCGAGGCCCTCGCACTGCGCGTGTCGCGTGCCTTCGAGGCCTTGCAGGCGGGAGCCAACGGCTTGCGGGCGCGGGGTGCACCGCCCGCGGTGGCTTCGCTGCCGCGCCTCGTGAGTGATGCCTTGCTGCAGGCGCTGGTTGCGCGTGGCACGCACCCCAGCGAGGCGGCGGCTGCTGCGGCGGTGGGGCTTTCGCAGCCGGCGTTGCATCAGGCGCTGCGGCGGCTCGAGCACGCCGCGAAGACCACGCTGTACGAGCGCTCGCGCTTGGGCGCACGCCTGAACGAATCGGGCGAGTTCCTGGTCACGATCGGCTCGCTGCCGATGGCCACCGACGTGCTGGTCCCCCAGGCGGCTGCGCGGGTGCTCGTCACGCACCCCGCGTTGCACATCGACGTGAAGGACGGCACCTACGAGTCGCTGACCCGCTTGCTGCGCAACGCCGACGTCGACTTCGTGGTCGGCCCGCTGCGTGGCGACGCGCTGGCGGGCGATCTCGAAGAAGAGGTGCTGTACGTCGACCGCTTCGTCGCCGCGGTGCGCCAAGGGGCACCCGCTGCTGCGCGGCGGGCGGCGCGCATCGCTGCGCCGGCTCGCGCCGTATCCGTGGATCGGCCCGCTTGCCGGCACGCCGGCCCATGGGGTGTTCGAACGCTTGTTCGCGCAGGCGGGCCTGCCGCTGCCCGCCGTGGCGCTGCGCGCGCACAGCACGGCGGTGGTGCGCTCGGTGCTGCTGGCCGGCGACCATGTGGCGCTGGTTGGGCTACGACCCGTTGAAGAGCTTCGTGCCGGTGGCCTACGTTGCGCGCGTGCCCAACGTGCTGGTCGTCAATGCAGCCTCGCCGTTCCGTTCGTTGAAAGACCTGGTCGATGCGGCGCGCGCGAAGCCGGGGTTGCTGACCTATTCGTCCGGTGGCAACGGCAGTGCGGCGCACATCACCTTCGAGGCGCTCAAGCTGAAGGCCAAGATCTTCATGGCGCACATTCCTTACCGCGGCACTGCACCGTCGATCACTGACGTGATCGGCGGGCAGATCGACTGCACCTTCACCGGTGCACCCACCGTGATCCCACACGTGCGCAGCGGCCGCCTGCGGGCACTCGCCGTGTCGAGCGTGCAGCGCGTCGCTGCGCTGCCCGACGTGCTGACCGTGGCCGAGAGCGGCTACCCCGGCTTCGAGGCCGACCAGTGGTACGGCATCGTCGCGCCGGCCGGCACGTCGGCGGCCGTGGTCGCGCGGCTGAATGCCGAGATCAACAAGGCACTCGCATTGGCCGAGGTGGCGCTGCAGCTCTCGGTGGAAGGCGCGACGCCGATGCCGACCACGCCGCAGGCTTTCGGCGACCTCATCAAGCGCGAGATCCCGCGCTGGGCCGAGGTGGTGAAGGCCGGCAACGTCAAGGCGGATTGACCTCATGCACACACTGAAATGAACAAGGGCGGCACGATGGAGCCGGTGCCGGGCATCAAGGTCACGGCAGTGCATGCCGAGCATTAACGGAGTTTGGTTGACGTGGAACTCAGCTGACGATGCGCCCTTCGGCTCCGATCACTGCAACGTCGACGAACTGGCTGCCGATGCGGTTGCCGTGGCCGTAGGAGATCGTGATGCCGCCGAGGTCGAGCGATTCGATGCGGTCGAGCGACGCGATCAGCGACTCGCGTGTGACAGCGGGCCCGGCGCGCTTCAGCCCCTCGGCGATGACGCGCGCGTTGATGTAGCCCTCCAGCGAAGGCAGCGACCAATCGGACCAGCCGCTGGCCGTCATGTCGGTCTGGTAGCGGCGCACGATCTCGTGCTTCGGTGCGAACGGCGACGGAACGACGATCGCGAAACCAATGCCGCGAGCCTGGGCACCGAGCACCTCGATGTTGCTCGTGCTCGCGCCGATCGACAGGCCGTAGAGACTGCTCGTGCCGCCGGCCGCACGGAAGGCCTTGACGAACAGCGGAACGACGCCGGCCATCACCATGATCATCAGCTGCGGCGCGGCCTTGACGGCGGCCTGCACGGCGGGCTCGATCTCGGTGCTGGTGGTGCCGGGCGTCGTGGTGACCAGCGCAGGCGTCAGTTTCGCTTCTGCCATCGAGCGTTCAAAGGCCGCCAGCACCGACTTGCCCAGCGGGTCGTTCGGATGGACGATGCCGATGCGAGTGATGCCCAGCGTCAACGCGTTGCGGATGAGCTTGTCGACTTCCTGGTCGTAGCTCGCGCGCACCCAGAACACGTTCGGCGGGCTGTTCTTGCGCAGCGTCGCGGTGCCGGTGAACGGCCCGACGATCGCCATGTCGTGCACGGTCTCCATCACCGCGGCCGCCTGGCGCGTCCCCACGGGGGCCAGCAGGCCGAGGATCGATTTGTCGGCCGCGAAGGCTTGCGCATGGGCCTTCGCGACGTCGGGCTTGAACTGGTCGTCGGACATCAGCAGCTCGACCTTGGCACCGTTGATGCCGCCGGCCTTGTTCACCGCATTGAAGTACGCTGTCGCGCCCTTGATGCAACCCGAACCGCTGGCTTTCTCGGGGCCGCTGTTGTCGAAGGTGGATGCGAGCTTGATCGTGCGGCTCTGTGCCAGCGCCGGGAAGGCCAGCGCGGCTGCCGAGACGGCACCGAGCTGCAGGAGGCGGCGGCGAGCCGGGCGTGTGCAGGGGCGATGAGCATCAGACATGTTTGTCTCCATTCTTCTTGTGCCGCGGGTCGAATTTTCCCGTGGGAAAGTGTAGGCGCTCAGCCCGCTGACATTCAGAGGCCGCGCGGTGTGATCTCCGGCCAAGCGTGAGCAATGACCGTGCAGTATTGGCGTCTGCACCGACTGTTGGCGCGGCTACCTGGTTGGAAGCTGCTCGAACGAGTCGAACGCCCCTTCGCTGGCGAAAACGTCGACTGACGCTACCTCAGCCGATGCAGGGCCTCTGCGCGCCCAGCTCACGATTCGTTCGAGCGATTCGGGCGACCCCACTACCACCGCTTCGACCGATCCGTCACGGCGGTTGCGCACCCAGCCGCAGATGCCGAGCCGCCGGGCCTCTGCAACCATCGACCAGCGGTAGCCGACTCCCTGGACCAACCCGCGGATTTCGAGCCGCAAGACTGTCTCGATCATGTTCTCTTCACTCCACCGATTGCGCCGCCTTGAGCCGATACGCGAGCTGCGCGCGGGTCAGGCCGAGCAGGCGTGCCGCAGCGGCGAGGTTGCCGCCCGAGCGGGCCACGGCTTCGTCCATCAGCCGGCGTTCGAGCGTCGGCAGCGAGATGCCGCTCGCATCGCCCAGGGTGTCGAGCAGGTTGGCCGGCGCGGCGGCTGCATCGTCGGCAGGCGTGCTCGCTTGCCCGCTGGCCAGGGTGCCGCTCGCGTCGACCGAGTAGGTTGCCGCGTCGCGCAGCTGCTCGCGCCTCAGCATGTGCGGCACGTCGATCACGCCGCCTTCTTCGGCGCTGATCACGCCGCGCTCGACCAGGTTCTGCAGCTCGCGGATGTTGCCGGGGAAGTCGTAGTTCAGCAGCGCCTTCACCGCGCGCGCGGTGAAGCCGTGCACGGTGCGGCCATGCAGCCGCACGTAGCGGTGCAGGAAGTAGTTCATCAGCAGCGGGATGTCTTCGCGCCGCTCGCGCAGCGGTGGCAGGTGGATGGGGAACACCTCGAGCCGAAAGTACAGGTCTTCGCGGAAGCGCCCGGCGCGCACCTCGGCCTGCAGGTCGACGTTGGTGGCCGCGACCACGCGCACGTCGAGCTTGATCGTGCGCACACCGCCCACGCGCTCGATCTCTCCTTCCTGCAGCGCGCGCAGCAGCTTGCCCTGGCCGACCAGGCTCAGCGTGGCGACTTCGTCGAGAAACAGCGTGCCGCCATCGGCGCGCTCGAAGCGCCCGGGCCGCGATGTGCTCGCGCCGGTGTAGGCACCGCGCTCCACGCCGAAGAGCTCCGACTCGATCAGGTTCTCCGGAATGGCGGCGCAGTTCAGCGCGATGAAGGGCTGGTCCTTGCGCGGGCTGATGCGGTGAAGCATGTCGGCGAACAGCTCCTTGCCGACGCCCGATTCGCCGGTGAACAGCACCGTGGCACGCGTCGTCGCGACCCGCGTCAGCATGTGGCAGGCCGACTTGAAGGCCGATGACACGCCGACCATCTCGCGCTCGTTCGGTGCCTCTGCCGGCGCGCCGCCGCCGAGCACGGGTTGAGACAGCGCGGGCTGCGGCACGCCGAAGGACTTGGCGCTGAGGAAGTCCTGCGCATTCAGGTAGCGCAGGTCGTCGCTGACGTCGCCCCACTGCTCCGCGGTCTTGCCGATCACGCGGCACACCGCACTGCCCATCGAGCGGCATTCGACCTCGCGGAAGATCACCGGCCGGCCCAGCATGCCGGTCACATAGCCCATCGCATAGCCGAGCTGCGACCAGCACGCCGGCTCGGTGCCGATGCCGTAGGCGTCGATGTGCTCGTCGTCTTCGCTCGAGTGGTGCCACAGGAACTCGCCGCTGTAGGTGCCGCGCTCCAGGTCGAACTCGAACTCCACCGGCTCGACCTTGACCACGCCTTCGAGCGCATGCAGCCGCGTGCCGGCCATGAAGGTCGAGCGCGGCTCGCCGTCGGGCCAGCGCTGGCGCACGAGCTGCGCGTCGCGCGCGCCCGACTCGTAGCCGGCGCGCGTGAGCAGCCCGCGCGCGCGTTCGATGCCGAGGCTGTCGATCAGCTCGCGGCGCAGGTTTCCCAGCGACGAGCTGTGCATCAGCACCATGCGCTGGTCGTTGAGCCAGATGCGGCCATCGCCGGGCGAGAAGAACAGGCACTCGGCGATGTCATCCAGGCGCGGTGCCGCGACGGCATCGAGCGGCGACGGTTCGCCGCGGCGCATCAAGGCCCCGGTGGTGCGCGAGGCTTCAGCCAGCGAGATGCGCGACGAGGGGGCGGGAGTCATTTGTCGATTTGAGCAAGTGGGGAGCCGCAGTGTGGCCAGGCAGTGATGATTTGAGCAAGCCCCTCCCCAGGTAAACACCGACGCGAGCTGTGCGCGCAGTGCGCGTTCGGCACTTCGGGAAAGTCCCGAGACCTGCCTCGGTGGCAACGGCTCGCCGGACCGTGCATTCGGCCTCCGCGAACTCCACGCGGCACATGCGTTGCGATAACAGCCCCACAGCAAAGACGCTGCATGTTTTCGACACAGCCCCGAAGGAGACGGCATGGGTGCCCCCGAGACAACGAATCTGCTCAACCCTGCAGCCTGGGACGGCCGCATCCACGTGAACGGCCAGTGGCTGCAGCCGCAAGGCGGCACGCGTGACGTGATCGAGCCCGCCACCGGCGAGCGCCTCACAACCACCGGTGTGGCCGATGCCGCCGACATGACGGCCGCGATCGGCGGCGCTGTTGCCGCCCAGGCCGCCTGGGCCGCCATGCCACCGCGCGACCGCGCCGCCGTGTTCCACCGCGCCGCGGCCATCTTTCAACAGCACTTCGACGAGCTGGCGATGGTGGTGACGCGCGAGACCGGCGCCATCCTGCCCAAGGGCCAGCACGAGATTCGCGAAGCCGTCACGCTGTGCCAGATCGCCGCCGGCCTGCCGCTCGCTGCGCAGGGCCAGGTGCTGCCCAGCGTGCCGGGGCGCTTGAGCTTCGCGCGGCGCGTGCCGCACGGCGTGGTCGGCGTGATCTCGCCGTTTAACTTTCCGCTGATCCTGGGCTTGCGTTCGGTGGCACCGGCGCTGGCGCTGGGCAACGCGGTCGTGCTCAAGCCCGACACGCGCACGCCGGTCTCGGGCGGCTTCTTGATGGCGCGTGTGTTCGAGGCCGCTGGTCTGCCGGCTGGCGTGCTGCAGGTGCTGCCAGGGGACGCACCGGCGGGCGAGGCGCTGGTCACCGACCCGCGCGTGCCGATGATCGCGTTCACGGGTTCGCCGGGAGTGGGCCGGCGCATCGGCGAACTCGCGGGCCGGCACTTGAAGAAGGTGTCGCTGGAGCTCGGCGGCGCGAACTCGCTGATCATCCTCGACGACGCCGACCTCGACCTCGCGGCCAGCAACGCTGCCTGGGGCGCATGGCTGCACCAGGGGCAGATCTGCATGGCGGCCAACCGCATCCTCGTGCACGAAGCCATCTACGGCGCGATCAAGGAGCGGCTCGTGGGCAAGGCCACGCACCTGCCGGTGGGCAACGGCGCGAGCGGCCAGGTCGCGCTCGGCCCGATGATCGACGCGAAGCAGCTGCAGCACGTGCATTCGATGGTGCACGACAGCGTGGCCGCAGGCGCCAAGCTCGAAGCCGGCGGCACGCACGAAGGCCTGTTCTACAAGCCGACCGTGCTGTCGAACGTGAAGCCCGGTATGCGCGTGTTCGATGAAGAGACCTTCGGCCCGGTGGCCAACCTGATCGTCTTCCGCACCGACGACGAGGCCGTGGCACTGGCCAACAACAGCCAGGGTGGGCTCGCCGCCGCGGTGATCGGCAAATCGGTCGGCCGCGCGATGGCGATCGGCCAGCGGCTCAAGGCCGGGATGGTCCACATCAACGACCAAACCGTCAACGACGAGTGCACCAACCCGTTCGGCGGCCCCGGCATCGGCGGCAACGGCGGCAGCGTCGGCGGGCCGGCCGACATGGACGAGTACACGCAGTGGCAGTGGATCACCGTGAAAGACACGCCGCCGCAGTTCCCATTTTGAAACGGAGACACATATGACTCTCGCCAACAAGACCATCGTTGTGACCGGCGCCTGCTCGGGCATCGGCGCCGACTTCGCCAAGCTCGCCCGCCTGCAAGGCGCATGCGTGATCGGCGTCGACCGCAACGAGCCCACGCTGACACTGGACGGCTTCGTGAAGGCCGACCTCGGCGATGCCGCCGCCATCGATGCCGCAGTCGCCCAATTGCCCGAGCGCATCGACGCGCTGGCCAACATCGCCGGCGTGCCTGGCACCTCACCGGTCGATCTGGTGGCGCGCGTGAACTACCTCGGCCTGCGCCACTTCACGAACCGTGTGCTCGAGCGCATGCCGGCCGGTAGCAGCATCGTCAACATCTCGTCCATCCTCGGCGCCGAGTGGCCGGCGCGGCTGGAGCTGCACCGCGAACTCGCAGCCACCACGAGCTTCGCCGAAGGCGCGCAATGGCTGCGCGATCACCCGGTGCCGCAAGAGACCTGCTACCAGTACTTCAAGGAAGCGCTGATCGCGTGGACGCTCACGCAGTCGCAGAAGATCTTCCTCGAGCGCTCGGTGCGCATGAACTGCGTTGCCCCCGGCCCGGTGTTCACGCCCATCCTCGGCGACTTCGTGCAGATGCTCGGCGAGCAGCGCGTGCAGGCCGATGCGCACCGCATGAAGCGGCCCGCGTTCAGCGACGAGGTCGCGCCGGTCATCGCCTTCCTGTGCAGCGACGCGTCGCGCTGGGTCAGCGGCATCAACCTGCCGGTCGATGGAGGGCTCGCGTCCACCTACATCTGACCAACTGACCCGTTCCATGCGCCCGACAGAGGCGCTCCACAACCCACCTCAATGAGGAGACAACCATGCAACACCACCGCACCTGGGTGGCGGTGGCGGCCGCGCTCGCGCTGCTGCCCGCTGCCCACGCCGTCGAGATCGACACGCCCAACCCCGACCTGAAAGTCCGGCTGGACCTGACCCCCAAGTACAGCCTGGGTTATCGGCTGAAGAACCCGTCCGCTGCGCTCACCCAATTCGACGTGGCCACCGACCCCGGCACGCTCAACGAAGACGATGGCGACCACAACTTCAAGCGTGGTTTGATCTCGAACCGGCTCGACCTGCTGGCCGAGTTCGACGTGTCGGCGAAGAACTTCGGCGCCCGCATCAGCGGCAACGGCTGGCACGACAGCGTCTACCTGCACAGCAACGATTACCAGGGCACCGAGATCCATGCGGGTGGTGTGCCCACCGGCACGGTGATCTCCACCGCCAACAACAACCCGGGGCAGGCCAGGGACGAGTTCCTGCCCTCGACCCGCCGCCAGCACGGCGAGGGCAGCGAGCTGCTCGACGCCTTCGCCTACATCAAGGGTGACGTCGGTGACATGAAGGGCACGCTGCGCCTGGGCAAGCACACGCTGCAATGGGGCGAGAGCCTGTTCTTCGGCCAGAACGGCATTGCCAACGCGCAAGGGCCGGTCGACGTGGCGAAGATCGTCTCGGTGCCGGGCTGGCAGTTCAAAGAGGTGCTGCTGCCCGTGGAGCAGGTCTCGGGTTCGCTGCAGGTGGCTGAGGGCGTGTCGCTCGGCGCGTACTACCAGTTCAAGTGGCGGCCGAGCAAGATCCCCGGCGTCGGCAGCTACTTCTCGAACCAGGATTACGTGGGCACCGGTACCGTGAACTTCGGTGCCGGCGGCAGCCTGGCTTATGACGAGTCCAAAGACCTGAAGCCCAAGGACTCGGGGCAGGGCGGCGTGCAGCTGCGCTGGAGCCCGACCGGCAGCGACTTCGAGTTCGGCTTCTACGCCGCGCAGTACCACGACAAGACGCCGGAGGTGCCGGTGTTCGACTTCGTCAACGGCAACGTGCACCTGGCCTACGCGAGCAACATCCGCACCTTCGGTGCGAGCGTCACTTCGTCGATCGGCCAGCTCAACTGGGCGCTTGAGGGATCGCTGCGCACCAACGCCCCGCTGACCAGCGACCCGGCGGTGCTCGGCCTCGGGCCCATCCTCACCTGCGGCAACTCGGACGACGACCCGTGCTATGCGGTGGGCCGCACCGGGCACTTGCAGCTGTCGGGCATCTACGTGCTGCAACCCAATGGCTTGTGGCAGGGTGGGGCGTTGGTCGGCGAGCTGGCCTACAACCGCACGCTGAAGGTGACCAAGGACATCTTCGCGCCGTACGCGGGCGCGGGCCTGGGCGGTGCCGATGCGAACACGACCAAGGGCGCGTTCGCATACCGCATGCTCTTCGAGCCGCAGTACTTCCAGGTGCTGCCGGGGCTGGACCTGTCGGTGCCGGTGGGCGTGGGCTACAACTTCGGCGGCCGCTCCTCGGCGATCTTCAACTTTGCCGGCGGCGCCTCGAACGCGGGCGACTACAGCATCGGTTTGAAGGGCAAGTACCAGAACGCCTGGAACGTGGCCCTGACCTACACCGACTATTTCGGCGAGGCCAAGACCTTCACCGAAACCACCGTGGCGGGCTCGGGCTCGCCACGCCAGCTCACCTTCGGCCAGACGCTCAAGGACCGCGCTTACGTGGCCTTCAGTGTCTCGCGCACCTTCTGAACCGGAGTCTCACCATGCATCGCAAACACCTGCTGGCCGCGCTGATCGCCGGCCTGTTCGTCGCCCCGCTGGCCCAGGCCGCGGTCTCGGCCGAAGAAGCGGCCAAGCTCAAGACGACGCTGACGCCGCTGGGCGCCGAACGCGCCGGCAACAAGGACGCCAGCATCCCCGCCTGGGACGGCGGCATGACGAAAGCCCCCGCCGGCTACAAGAGCGGCGAGCCGCGGCCCGACCTCTTCGCCAGCGAGAAGCCCGTGCTCTCGATCAACGCGAAGAACATGGACCAGCACGCCGCCAAGCTGAGCGACGGCGTGAAGGCGTTGATGAAGAAGTACCCCGACTTCCGCATCGACGTCTACCCGGCCCACCGTACGGCCGCCGCGCCGCAATGGGTCTACGACAACACTTTCAAGAACGCGACGCGCGCCAAGCTCGTCGACAACGGGCAGGGCACCGAGGGCGCGTACGGTGGCACGCCGTTCCCGATCCCGAAGGACGGCTATGAGGTGTTCCAGAACCACCGCCTGGCCTGGACCGGCACCTATGTGCAGGCGCCGGTGCGCGTGTGGGTGATGACGGCAGACGGCAAGCGCGCGATGGCTTCGGGCGGCACCCAGAGCTTTCGCAAGCAGTACTACGACCCCGAAGGCAGCCTGGAGAAATTCGACGGCTACTACGGCCTGGGCAAGTTCGTCGTCAGCGAGCCGGGCTCGAAGGCGGGCGAAGCGATCCTTGCGCACGACAGCATCAACGCGACCAACCCGCGCGGCCTGTGGCAGTACCTGGTGGGCCAGCGCCGCGTGCGCAAGGCGCCGTCGGTGGCTTACGACACGCCCGACTCGGTGACCTCGGGCATCGGCCTGTTCGACGAAGCCTTCAACCTGTTCGGGCCGATCGACAAGCACGAGCTCAAGCTGGTCGGCAAGAAGGAGCTCTACATCCCGTACAACAACAACAAGGCCGCGAGCGCGAAGGTTGCCGACCTGGTGACGCCGAACACGCTGAACCCATCGCAGGTGCGCTGGGAGCTGCACCGCGTGTGGGAGGTCGAGGCCACGCTGGCCGCAGGCAAGCGCCACGTCGTTCCCAAGCGCAAGTACTACATCGATGAAGACAGCTGGCAGATCATCCTGTTCGACGGTTGGGACGCGAAGGGCGAACTCTGGCGCACCAACTACACGCTGACGCTGCTCGCACCCGACATTCCGGCGATCGTCGGCAACATGGTGTGGGGTGGGTACGACCTGCAGACCGGCGCCTACTACCTGAACATGGCGTCTAACGAACTCTCGACGCAATACAAGTCGGTGGCGCCGATTCCGCGTTCGTTCTTCAGTCCTGATGAGCTCGCCAACGAGGGCACGCGCTGATGGGCCAGACCGTCGTCCGCGCAGCGGCCTGGCTGCTGCTCGCCGCTGCCGCGGCGGTCTCGGCGCAGGGTGCGCCAGCGTTGCCGCCGGCTGCGCTCGCCGAGCCGGCGCTGCACAGCCCGAAAGCGCTGAACGCGGCGATGCTGGCCGTCACGCAGGCCGGGCCGCGGCTGGTGGCGGTGGGCGAGCGCGGCACCGTGCTGCTGTCGGACGATGGCGCGAAGAGCTGGCGCCAGGCCACCGTGCCGGTGCAGGTCACGCTGACTGCCGTGCGCTTCGTGGGTGATCGCACCGGGTGGGCGGTGGGCCACCTCGGTGTGATCCTGAAGAGCGACGATCGCGGCGAGACCTGGGTCAAGCAGCTCGACGGCGTGCAAGCCGCGAAGCTGGTGGCTGCAGGGGGTGACGAACGCACGAAGCGATTCGCGGAGGAGGGGCCCGACAAGCCGTTCTTCGACCTCGACTTCATCGACGCACAGCGCGGCTTCGCGGTCGGTGCCTACAACCTCGCATTCGAGACCAGCGACGGTGGCCAACACTGGGCGCCGATGCTGAGCCGCTTGCCGAATCCGAAGAGCCTGCACCTCTATGGCGTGCGTGCAGCGGGTGGCCATGTCTACATCGCCGGCGAGCAAGGGCTGTTGATGGCGTCCAGCGATGGCGGTGCAAGTTTCAACGCGCTGCCCGTCGCCTACAAGGGCAGCTACTTCGGCCTGCTGGCCGCGCGCTCGGGCGCGTTGATCGCCTACGGTTTGCGCGGCAACGCCTGGCGCAGCACCGACCAAGGTGCGAGCTGGACTCGGCTCGACACCGGCCTGCAAACCTCGATCAGCGCTGCGCTCGAACTCGACGGCGGCGAACTTGCGCTGCTGGCTCAGACCGGCGAACTGCTGCGCAGCCGCGACGATGGCCGCAGCTTCACGAAGACGCTACCAACCGGCGGCCCACTGCCGGCTGCCGGCCTCGCGACCAATGACGGCAACACGCTCGTCATTGCCAGCCTGCGCGGCATGCGGCGTCAATCTGCTCCTTGAATCTTCCGAACCCATGCACGCCGATACTTCCCTAGACGCCCAACCGGTCGTCGCCCGCCTCAAAGACTTCGACACCGCCTCGGGCTCCGCCGTCGAGCGCGCGTTCTTCAACCACCGCGTCTGGGTGATGGCGGTGTGCCTGCTGCTCACGCTGCTGCTGGGCTGGCAGGCGACACGACTGCGGCTCAACGCGAGCTTCGAGAAGACCATCCCGACCGCGCACGCCTACATCGTCAACTACTTCGCCAACAAGGCGAACCTGGCGGGGCAGACGAATGCGATGCGCATCGCCGTCGAAACGACAGGGTCGTCGATCTTCGATAAGGCCTACCTAGAGACGCTGCAAAAGCTCAGCGACGAGATCTTCCTGCTGCCCGGCGTCGACCGGCCGTTCATGAAGTCGCTGTGGACCAGCAACACGCGCTGGGTCGCGGTCACCGAAGATGGGCTGGACGGCAACACCGTGATCGGCGACAGCTACGACGGCTCGCCCGCGGCGCTGGCCGAGGTGCGCACGAACGTCGAACGCTCGGGCGAGATCGGCCAGCTGGTGGCGGGCGACTTCAAGTCGAGCATCATCTTCGTGCCGCTGCTCGACAAGAACCCCAAGACCGGCGAGGCGCTCGACTACGGCGAGCTGTCGCGCCAGGTCGAAGCGCTGCGCAACAGGTACCAGAACGAGCACATCCGCATCCACGTCACCGGCTTTGCCAAGGTCGTCGGCGACCTGATCGAAGGCCTGCAGCAGGTGCTGATGTTCTTCGGCCTCGCGCTGGCGATCTGCGCCTCGGTGCTGTTCGGCTACACGCGCTGCTCGCGCAGCACCGCGCTGGTGGTGGCGTGCTCGGTGATCGCGGTGGTGTGGCAGTTCGGGCTGCTGGCGCTTCTGCACTACGAGCTCGACCCGTACTCGGTGCTCGTGCCCTTCCTCGTGTTCGCGATCGGCATGAGCCATGGCGCACAGAAGATGAACGGCATCATGCAGGACATCGGCCGCGGCACGCACCGCGTGGTGGCTGCCCGCTACACCTTCCGGCGCCTGTTCGTCGCCGGCCTCACTGCGCTGCTGTGCGACGCGGTCGGCTTCGCGGTGCTGGCGTTGATCAAGATCCAGGTCATTCAAGACTTGGCCGCGGTGGCCAGCATCGGCGTCGCGGTGCTGATCTTCACGAACCTCGTGCTGCTGCCGATCCTGCTGTCGTATGTGGGCGTCAGCCCCGTGGCCGCACAACGCAGCCTCCGGCTGGAAGCGAACGACGGTGGCGCAGCGCAGCGGCCCTGGCTGTGGACGCAACTCGACCGCTTCACGCAACGCGGCCCGGCGCTTGTCGCGATCGGCGTCAGCGTACTGCTGGCTGCTGCGGGCTACGCGGTCAGCCTGCGGCTGAACATCGGCGACCTCGACCCCGGCGCGCCCGAGCTGCGCGCCGACTCGCGCTACAACCGCGACAACGCCTTCATGGCGCGCAACTATGCCGCGAGCAGCGACATCCTGGTCGTGATGGTCGCCACGCCCGAAGACCAGTGCACGCGCTACGGCACGCTGGCCAAGGTCGACCGGCTCGCCTGGCGCCTGGAGCAACTGCCCGGTGTCGAGTCGACGAACTCGATGGCCGCGCTGTCGAAGCTGGCGATGGTCGGCTACAACGAAGGCAACCTGAAGTGGTTCGAGCTGATCCCGAACGCCAGTGCGCTCGGCGGCGTGCAGACGCGCGCACCACGGGAGCTGTTCAACCAAAACTGTTCGTTCCTGTCGCTGTACGTCTACCTGAAGGACCACAAGGCCGAGACGCTGACGCGGGTGATCGACACGGCCGAGGCCTTCATCAAAGCCAACAGCAACCCGGACGAACGCTTCATGCTCGCCGCCGGCTCGGCCGGCATTGATGCGGCGACCAACATCGTCGTCAAGCAGGCGATGCGCGAGATGCTGCTGTGGGTCTACGGCGCGGTCGTGCTGCTGTGTTGGGTCACCTTCCGCTCGTGGCGCGCGGTGGTCTGCGCGGTGCTGCCGCTGGTGCTGACATCGATCCTGTGCGAGGCGTTGATGGTCGGCCTCGGCATGGGCGTGAAGGTGGCCACATTGCCGGTGATCGCGCTCGGCGTGGGCATCGGCGTCGACTACGCGCTCTACGTGCTCAGCGTGATGCTGGCGCGGCTGCGTGCAGGCGACAGCCTGTCGGCGGCCTACCACCACGCGCTGCAGTTCACCGGCCGCGTCGTGATGCTGACCGGCATCACGCTCGCGCTGGCCGTGGGCACCTGGGCCTTCTCTCCCATCAAGTTCCAGGCCGACATGGGCATCCTGCTCGCGTTCATGTTCGTCTGGAACATGGTCGGCGCGCTGGTGCTGCTGCCCGCGCTGGCACACTTTTTACTGCGACCCGCTGCGGCCGAGATGAGGGCCGGCGTTCCGGGTCGGGTCATGGCATGAGAGTTCAGGCGCATTAACGGAGAAGAGATTTGATCGATTCACATATTTCGGCCGACGGCATCCAGGTGCGGTACCGCGATTCGGGCGGCACTGGCCCGGCCGTGCTGCTGCTGCATGGCATCGGCGGCTCGCTCGAACTCTGGTCGGCGCAATTCATCGAGGCCAACCAAGGCATGCGCCTGATCGCGCTGGACCTTCCGGGGCACGGGCTGTCCGACTTCAGCCACCACGCGTTCGCGCCCAAGACCTTCGCCACCTTCGCCTGGAGGGTTGCCGACGCGCTCGGTTTGGGCCGCATCCATCTGGCTGGCAACTCCATGGGCGGGGCCATTTGCGTCCAGATGCGGGCTCAACAGCCGGCACGGGTGCAGACCATGCTTCTTGCTGCCGCGGCCACCTTGGGGCGCGATTGCCCTGTGCCCTTCAGGCTGATGACGCTGCCGGTGCTGGGCACGCTGATGTCTCGGGCCGGCCCGATGGCCGTCACGCAGCAGATCCAGGCCCTCTTCGGCCCATCGTTTGTCGTCACCGACGAGCTGCGCAAAACGATAGAGCGCAACGTGATGCGGCCCGGAGCCCAAGCCGCTTTCCTCGCCACCCTGCGGCAGATGACTGACCTGGGCGGACAACGTGCGTCGCTCGTGGCCGACGCGCACACGGCACTCGCATCGGCCTCGGTGCCCGTGCTCCTGCTGCATGGCCGGCAAGACAGCGTGATTCCGTTTGCCCATTCGGAACGCGCGCACAAGCTGGCTCCGAGGGGCCGGCTTCAGCTCGTTGACGATTGCGGCCACACGCCTCAGCTGGAGCGGCCCGCCGTTTTCAACGCGGCACTGCGGGCGCTGGTCGCCGAGGCTTGATGCTGTCCAGCAGCAAGCCTCATTCCAAGCTCGATCCTCACTCTGACATGGCTACCCACCGCGCACGCATCCTGCTCGCCATGACCGTGTTGCTGGCTGTGGGTGCTGCAGCGCAGGCTGCGCCCCAGGCTGTTGTCATCGGCCAGTCCCTGCCGCTCACGGGGGCGGGTTTCCCGGTCGCGAACCGGGTTCTGGCGGGGGCCAAGGCGCATGTGGAACGTATCAACGCTGCAGGCGGTGTGCTCGGCCGTCCCGTCGAGCTGGTGACCCTGGACGACGGCGGTGACCCGAAGCGCCATGCTGCCAACCTGCGTACGCTGGTACAGCAGCGCAATGCGGTGGTCATCGTCAACTGCCTCGGCGAGCGGGCTTGCCTCGCGGCTGCCGAGGCCACGCGCGAGCTTCGGGTGCCGCTGCTGGGGCCAATGTCGGGTGCGGTCGCGCTGCGCTCGGGCGACGTTCATCATGTTTTCAGCTTGCGGCCGGACGATGTGAGGGAGTCCGATGCCCTGTCGCAGCAGCTGCGTTCGACCGGCATCTCCCACGCCGTGCTGCTGGCTGACGGCTCAGAGCCGGCACGCGCCGAAGCGCTGGCCGCGAGCTTGCAGCGGGCCGGTCTGCGGCTCACCCGCATCACGGTCGATGCGCAACCCGCGTCGCTCGAAACTGCGTTTCGGGACATCGCGAAAGCCGCACCGCAGGCGCTGGTACTCAACCTGGGCAATGACGCGCTGGATTCGCTGGACCGGCTGCCGGCGTCCGCGCGTGCAGGTGGCCCCTCAACGATCGCCACGCTGTCAACGACAGGGCTGACGCAACTGACGCGGTTGTTTCGCGACCGGATGATTGGCTACACCAGCGCCGTGCCGAACCCCGAGGTGGTTTATCTGCCCATCGTGCGCGACCTGGGGCGCGACGCCGACGCATTCATCGGACCCGAGGCGCTGACCTTCGAAGGCCTGGAGTCCTACATCAACCTGCGCGTATGCACCGAGGCGCTGCGTCGTGCCGGTAGCCGCGTGGATGGGCCACGCCTGGCTGAGTCGATCGAGAACCTCGGCACGCTGGACCTCGGCGGCTTTCGAGTCACGTTCGGTCGCGAGAGCCACCACGGCTCGGACCGCGTCGAGATCGGCATGCGAGCACGCGACGGCAGGCTGCTGCGATGAGCTGCTCGCCATCTGCCCAACCACCTCTTCTTCCGCGCACACGACACGCCGTGGCGCGTCGCTCACTCACGACGGAGCCCCTCCATGCTTGACTGGCAACTCGCCGCATTGATGAAACAGGCGCAGGCCGCCGGTCTGCCGGATTTGTGCGACCTGCCGCCCGGACCCTGCCGCGGGCTGTACCGCGAGATCCTCGCCGCGGCCGACATGCCGCCGGCCGACGTGGCGGTGGACAACCGCCGAATCGCCGTGGCGGGCGGCAACGCGACGATCGGCTTGCGCATCTACACACCGCGCGGCGGTGCTGCGACCGAGCCGCGCGCGGTGGTCGTTTACTACCACGGCGGCGGCTATGTGCTCGGCGACCTGGATGGCTACGACCGCGTCGCGCGCCAGCTCTGCGCCGACAGCGATGCGGTGGTCGTGTCGGTGGACTATCGGCTCGCGCCCGAGCACCCGTACCCCGTGGCCGTCGACGACGCATGGGCCGCGCTGCGCTGGGTGGCCAGCCACGCACGCGAGCTTGGCGCCGACCCGGCGCGCCTGGGTGTGGCCGGCGACAGCGCGGGGGCTGTGCTCGCCACCGTGATGGCGCTGATGGCGCGCGACGCACGCGGCCCGCGAATCGGCTTCCAGGCTTTGCTGTACCCGCCGGCGGCGGGCGGGCACGACGGCGACTTCCCCTCGCGCATGGCCCATGCCGCGGGCCCGACGCTGACGCTGCGCACGATGGCGTATTTCAATCGCCACTACTTCGGTGCGGTAGGCAAAGCCGGCGACTACCGCGGTGCGCCGCTGCGCGCCGACGACCTGGCCGGCCTGCCGCCCAGCCTGCTGATGCTGGCAACGCACGACCCGCTGCGCGACGAGGCCATGGCCTACGGCGAAGCGCTGCTGGCCGCGGGCAATGCCGTGACGCTGGTCGAGTACCACGGCCTGGCGCACGGCTTCATCAGCATGGCCGGCGGCATCCACGCTGCACGGCTGGCGCAGCAGCAGTTCGCGCAGGCGCTGCGCGCGGGTCTCGCGGCACGCTGAGCCTTCCCGATCACCGAACCCAAGGACCACTCATGAGATCCACACTTCGCACTTCACTCGCCTGCGCGCTGCTGGCGCTTACAGGCGCCGCTCGCGCCGACATCACCATCGGTGTGAGCCTGTCGCTCACAGGCCCGCTGTCGTCGCTGGGCCTGCCAGTCAAGGCTTCGCTGCCGCTGTGGCCCGATCGCATCGGTGGTGAGAAGCTGCGGTTGATCGTGCTCGACGACGCTTCCGACACCACCGGTGCAGTGAAGAACGCGCGCCGCTTCGTCAGCGAAGACAAGGTCGACGTGATCCTCGGCTCGTCGGGCGTGCCGGCGGTGTTCGCGATGGCGCCGGTGGCGGCTGAAGCAAAGACCGTGCAACTCGCCTTCGCGCCCGCGCCGCGGCCGGGCGGTGCGGATGACTGGACCTTCCCGCTGCCGCAACCGGTGTCGCTGATGTCCGACGCGGTGGCGCAGCGCATGGCCGCCGACAAGGTGAAGAAGGTTGCGTTCCTCGGCTGGAGCGAAGGCTATGGCGAGATGTGGCTGAAGGCCTTCGCTGCGTCGGCGAAGAAGGCAGGCATCGAGATCGTCGCCACCGAGCGCTTCGCGCCGCCCGACACCAGCATCACCGCGCAAGCGCTGAAGGTGATTGCCGCCAAGCCCGATGCCGTCCTGATCGTCGGCGCCGGTTCGGCCGCGGCGATGCCGCAGATCAACCTGCGCGAACGCGGTTGGGCCGGGCCGATCTACCAGACCCATGGCGCCGCGTCGCCCGACCTGATCCGTGTCGGCGGCAAGCGCATGGACGGCGCCATCCTGCCGGCCGGCCCGGTGCTGGTGGCCGAGCAGCTGGCCGACGCGAGCCCGATCAAGGCGGTGGCGCTCGACTACGTGACGGCCTTCGAGAAGATCAACGGCCCGAACTCGCGCACCCAGTTCGGCGCGCACGGCCACGATGCGCTGAAGATCTTGCAGCGCATCGTGCCGGTGGCCTTGAAGAAGGCCAAACCGGGCACGCCCGAGTTCCGCCAGGCGCTGCGCGATGCGCTGGAGAGCGAAAAGGAAATCGTGCTGTCGCACGGCGTCGTCAACTTCACGCGCCAGGACCACATCGGCTTCGATGCGCGCGGCGTGGTGATGCTGAAGATCGAGGCTGGGCGCTTCCAGGTGCTGGCCCCGCAGCCTTGATCTTGGCGGCGTTCGAGTGAGGTGCGCGAGGCGAGACGCTAAAGTGCCGCATGTTTCGCCTGCGACTTTCTCTTGCCTTTGCTGCACTGGTTGCGCTGGTCTGCATCCAGGCCGCGTTCGTCTACTGGGGTTCGACCCGCGTCAACGACTACGCCCAGCACAGCCGGCTCGCGAGTGACATCCTCACCGAGCTGCTGGAGATTTCGGCCAACAAGCAGCGGCTGCGCGTCTGGGCATCCCAGCGCCTGATGAATGCCGACGCGTCGGTCGATGTGCGTGACGGCTTGTTTGCACGCATGCACTCCAGCGCCGCGACGCTGAGGGGGCTTGCCCAGCGAGACCTGGCCTTGTGGACGGAGATCGCGGCTCGCGACGGCACCCCGGTGCCGGAAGAGGTGCAGAAACTGGTGGCCGTCACCGACCTGCTCGATGCCAACATCCTTGAAGTCAAGTCGCAGCTGCTGCGGCTCGCTCCGCTCGAGCCCGGGGCTGATTTTGCTGCCGTGTGGAGAGAGCTCAACCAGGTGTTCGACGTGACGCGCGGGCGCGACCTGCGCGAACTCGTCAACGGCGCCATCGACCGCCAGCGCAGGGCGGTGCCTGTCGCACGAGCGATCACCGAGCGCGGCCTGTCGGTGTTGCGCGTGCAAGCGATCGGCATGGTGGTCATCACGCTCGCCGCGGCGGTGGTGATGGCGCTGCGTCTGAACAAGCGGCTGCAACGGCCGCTCGATCGGCTGCTGCTCGGCACACAGGCGCTGCAGGCCGGGAACCTCGGCCATCGCGTTGCGATCGGCTCGCGAGACGAATTCGAACGCGTCGCCGAGCACTTCAATGCGATGGCGGCCGAACTGCAGCAGCATCGCGCCAATGCAGATGCCGCGCGCCATCGGCTGGAAGAGGCGGTGCAGGACCGCACCAACGAGCTGAGCACGGCCCACGAGACGCTGCAGCGAATCGACCAGCGCCGCCGCCAGTTGTTCGCCGACCTGGGCCACGAGCTGCGCACTCCCGTCACGGCGATCCGCGGAGAGGCCGAGATCGCCCTGCGCGGCACCGACAAGCCGGTCGACGAATACAAGCAGACGCTGTCGCGCATCGTGGGCGGCGTGAGGCAGCTCACCGGCGTGGTCGACGACCTGCTGCTGATCGCCCGGACCGAGGCCGACCAGCTCGTGATGCGGCCGAGCGCGGTGGACCTGCCCGCGCTGCTCGGCGACGCCATCGAGCAGGCCGAGACCCTCGGCGCGCTGCACGGCGTGCGCGTGCTCGTTGAGCCGGGTGACGGCGTTGCGGCAGAGGAGGCCACCGTGCATGCCGATCCCGACCGGCTGCGCCAGGCCGTGATGATCGTGCTCGACAACGCCGTGCGCTACTCGCGCCCGGAGGGCACGGTGCGGGTCAGCTGGCGCGATTCGGGCGAACGCATGGAGATCGTGGTGCGCGACGAAGGCATCGGGATCGATGCGGACGAGCTGCCGGTCGTCTTCGAGCGCTTCGTGCGCGGCCGGCGCGCGCGTGCCCACCGGGCAGACGGCACCGGCATCGGCCTGTCGATCGCACAGGCCATCGTCGTGGCGCACCACGGCAGCATCCGCATCGATAGCGTGCCGCAGGTGGGCACTGTCGTGAGCATTGAATTACCTCGTGGACGTGGGGAGTCGAGCCCCTTGCTGGCGGAGACCGCATGAACGTGTTGGTGGTTGAAGATGATGTGCGCGTGGCCGACTTTCTGCTGCGCGGCCTGCGGGCTGAAGGCTATGGCGTGCAGCTCGCGCGCACCGGCCCGGAAGGGCTGGCCCTGGCGCGCACCGGCGACCCGGCATTGCTGCTGCTTGACCTGATGCTGCCCGGCATGAGCGGCTTGGAGCTCTGCCAGACACTGCGCGCAGAAGGCCGGCACGTGCCCGTGCTGATGCTCACCGCCATGAGCAACCTCGAAGACAAGGTGAATGGCTTGCGGCTCGGTGCAGACGACTACCTCACCAAGCCCTTCGCGTTCGAAGAGCTGCTCGCGCGGATCGAGGCACTGCTGCGCCGTGGGCGCGATCAACGGCCGAGGGCGAGTTCGCTGCAGGTCGCCGACCTGTTGCTCGACCGCGAAAAGATGCAAGCCACCCGTGCCGGCCAGGCGATCGTGCTGACGGCCAAGGAACTCGCCTTCCTGGAGCTGCTGATGAGCGCGCCCGGGCGCGTCTACAGCCGCGAGCGGATTCTCTCGAATGTGTGGGGCACCAACGAAGATCCGCTGACCAACGTGGTCGACGTGTACGTGCGGCGCTTGCGCGCCAAGATCGACGAAGGCCACCCGATCGCTCTGATCAAGACGGTGCGCGGCCTGGGCTACCGCCTCGACGCCGCCGAGGGCTGAGAAGGTGTTCTGAGCTGAGCGGCGCCAGTTCATCTGGTGTTCATCTTTCCGTCAGTGGTTGTTCATTGGAGGCCACGGTTCGCGTTCATATTGCGCGCGAATACTGAGGTTCTGCGTCGCGATGCGATGCAGCACCGGGGACCTCGGTGCTCCAACCACTCAAGCGAAAGAAACTCACCGATGAAGACGCTTCACACCCTCTCCGCTCTGTCCATCGTCACGCTCGCATTGGGCCTGTCGACTTCGGCCTCGGCACAAACGCAGACGGGTGCCACCTGCGCGCCAGCCAACGAAAAGCAGATTGCCGCGCTGTTCGATCGCTGGAATGACTCGCTGCGCACGCTGGACCCGGACAAGGTCGTGGCCAACTACGCATCTGACGGCGTGCTGCTGCCCACCGTGTCGAACGAACCGCGCACCAAGCCCGCGGAGATCCGCGACTACTTCGTCAAGTTCCTGAAGAGCGAGCCGCAGGGGAAGATCGATCGCCGCATCATCAAGATCGGCTGCAACGTGGCGCAGGACGTCGGCACCTACACCTTCAAGTTCAAGGACGGCCAGACCGTGAACGCGCGCTACACCTACGTCTACGAATGGCAGAACGGCCAATGGCTGATCGCGCACCACCACTCGTCGGCGATGCCGGAGCGCGGCGAATCCAAGAAGTAGGCGGACGGGCCGGGTGGGGAAGGCCACCCGCAAGCGTCCGTTGCGCCTGCGGGCCGGCCCAGACAATAGCCTTTGGCAATCGGATGTATTTTTTCAATCAATCCCGTAAATGCTGCAGTGCGGCCAGAATTGACCCCGTTGTCTTCTTCCACCCGTTCCAACTCACTCAAAGGAAAACTCACGATGTCGCTGATCAACACCCAAGTCCAGCCCTTCAAGGCGCAGGCCTTCCACAACGGCAAGTTCATCGAAGTCACCGAAAACAGCCTCAAGGGCAAGTGGTCGACCTTCATCTTCATGCCGGCTGCCTTCACCTTCAACTGCCCGACCGAAGTCGAAGATGCTGCAGACCACTATGGTGAATTCCAGAAGCTGGAGACCGAGGTCTACATCATCACCACCGACACCCACTTCGCTCACAAGGTGTGGCACGAAACCTCGCCGGCCGTCGGCAAGGCCAAGTTCCCGCTGATCGGCGACCCGACGCACCAGCTGACGCGCGCTTTCGGCGTGCACATCGAAGAAGAAGGCCTGGCCCTGCGTGGCACCTTCGTGATCAACCCCGAAGGCGTGATCAAGACCGCCGAAGTGCACGACAACGCCATCGCACGTGACGTGAAGGAAACCCTGCGCAAGCTGAAGGCCGCGCAGTACGTCGCCAAGAACCCTGGCCAAGTTTGCCCGGCCAAGTGGAACGAAGGCGCCGCCACGCTGACGCCGTCGCTCGACCTCGTCGGCAAGATCTAAAACGGATTGTTCGCGGCCCGGCCACGCGCCGGGCCCGGGCCCCGCTCTCAGCGCCTGCAGTCGCGGGCTCTGACAACAGGGTCGGGTGGCATTCGCCCCCGCTACTTCAGCCCCACCACTTCAGCCATCAAGGACATCAGCATGTTGGACGCCAACCTCCAGGCCCAGCTCAAGGGCTATCTGCAACGCCTGACGCAACCCGTCGAACTGGTGGCGTCGCTCGACGACAGGCCGGCCTCGGCCGAGATGCGCGAGCTGCTCGAAGAGATCGTCGGCCTGAGCGACAAGGTCAGCCTGCGTCTGGACGGCAACGACGCTCGCCGCCCCTCGTTCAACATCAGCCGTGCTGGTGGCGAGATGGGTGTGCGCTTTGCCGCCATCCCGATGGGTCATGAGTTCACCTCGCTGGTATTGGCGCTGCTGCAAGCCGGTGGCCACCCGCCCAAGATCGAGGCTGAGGCGATCGAACAGATCAAGGCGCTGACCCGTGACGACGGGGGCGACTTCGTTTTCGAAACCTACATGTCGCTGACCTGCCACAACTGCCCGGACGTGGTGCAGGCGCTGAACCTGATGGCGGTGCTCAACCCGCGCATCAAGCACGTGGCCATCGACGGCGGCCTGTTCAAGGACGAAGTCGACGCCCGCCAGATCATGGCCGTGCCCACTGTCTTCCTGAACGGTGAAGTCTTCGGCTCGGGCCGCATGGAAGTCGCCGAGATTCTGGCCAAGGTCGACACCGGCACCGCAGCGCGTGATGCCGCCAAGCTGGCCGCCAAGCAAGCCTTCGACGTGCTGATCGTGGGCGGCGGCCCGGCCGGTGCAGCCGCGTCGGTGTATGCCGCGCGCAAGGGCATCCGCACCGGCATCGTGGCCGAGCGCCTCGGTGGCCAGACGCTCGACACCCTGGGCATCGAGAACTACATCTCGGTGCTGGAAACACAAGGCCCGAAGTTCGCCGCGGCACTCGAAGAGCATGCACGCGCCTACGGTGTCGACATCATGAACGGCCAGCGTGTCACCGCGCTCGAGCCCGCGGCGCAGCCGGGCGGCGAGATCACCGTGACGCTGGAAAACGGCGCCGAGCTGAAGAGCCGCAGCGTGATCCTGTCGACCGGCGCGCGCTGGCGCAACGTCAACGTGCCCGGTGAAGCCGAGTACCGCAACAAAGGCGTGGCCTACTGCCCGCATTGCGACGGCCCGCTGTTCAAGGGCAAGCAGGTGGCCGTCATCGGCGGCGGCAATTCGGGTGTCGAAGCCGCCATCGACCTGGCCGGCCTCGTGGCCCATGTCACGGTGGTGGAGTTCGCTGAAACGTTGAAGGCCGATGCCGTGCTGGTGAAGAAGCTGCACAGCCTGCCCAACGTGACGGTGCACACCAATGCGTTGACGACCGAGATCACCGGCGACGGCCAGAAGGTCAATGGCCTGGTCTACAAGAACCGCGCCAGCGGCACCGAGCACCGCGTCGACCTCGCCGGCGTGTTCGTGCAGATCGGCCTCGTGCCCAACACCGAATGGCTGAAGGGCACGGTCGAACTCAGCAAGCACGGCGAGATCATCGTCGACGCCAAGGGCGCGACCAGCCTGCCGGGTGTGTTTGCCGCGGGCGACTCGACGACAGTGCCGTACAAGCAGATCATCATCGCCGCGGGCGACGGCGCAAAGGCAGCGCTCTCGGCCTTCGACCACCTGATCCGCACGTCGGTCTAGGTTTGCGCCTTCACGGTTGGCGGCGATGACGCCGCCGCTGTGGCCCGCTGTTAGGGATTCCATTCCGGCGTCGGCACTGATCTACTTGACCCACTTTGGCCGTTTCGGGCCGCACGGTGGCGTGGTCTGCGGCGCTCCGCGAAATGTCGAATCGCTGACCTTGGGAGAGTAGACATGAGACATCTTCTCGTTGCGTCACTCACCGCCTTGGGAGTCAGCGCATTCGCCTCTGAAAACGCGGACGAAGCGCTGCGCCGCGAAGCCGGCGGGCTGTTCGGGCAGGTCAAGGCCAGCACCGAAGCATCGTCTCCCCAAGCCGAGCTGGGGCGGGCGCTCTTCTGGGACACGCGCCTTTCCTCTGACGGCAAAACCGCCTGCGCAAGCTGCCACCCCGCCAGCGACTGGGGCGCCGACCGCCGGCGTTTCTCGACGGATGCGCGCGGCGCGCTCACATCGCGGCATTCGCCCACCGTGTTCAACGCCATGAGCCAGCCGGCGTTGCGTTGGCTCGGCGACCGAAAAAATGGCGCCGATCAAGCCGAAAGCTCACTGACCGGCTCCATGGGTTTCGGCTCCAAAGACATCGGCGTCGCCAAGCTGGCCGAACTCGAGTACCTGCCGAAGTTCCGCACCGCTTTCCCGCAGGAGGCCGAGCCGCTCACACCGGCCAACTACGCCCGCGCGATTGCAAGCTATCAAGCGACGCTCACCACGCCGGCGCCGTTCGACCGCTTTCTTGCCGGCGACGACGCTGCTCTCACCGAGGGCCAGAAGGCCGGGTTGAAGACCTTCGTGTCCGTGGGCTGCGCCGGTTGCCACAGCGGCGTCAACGTCGGCGGCGCGATGATGCAGAAGTTCGGGCTGATGAAAGAGTACTGGCTCGAGACCGGCTCCGACAAGCCGGACCCCGGCCGCTTCGCCATCACGAAGAAAGAGGAAGACCGCTTCGTGTTCCGCGTGCCCATGCTGCGCAACGTGGCCAAGACCGCGCCCTATTTCCACGACGGCTCGGTTGCCGACCTCGACCGCGCGATTCGCGTCATGGCGACTGTGCAGCTCGGGCGCACGCTGGGCGAGGCCGAAGTCAACGGCATTGCCTCGTTCCTGGAATCGCTCACCGGCAACGTGCCGGCCAACTACGCGCCACCGGGCCAGCGGCCGGGCCTGTGAACGCGTAGCTGCTTCCCTGGTCTCGTCGCCGTGCTGTAAGACTTTGTACACGTGGCCGCCCGGCCTGGGTGCCTGACAAAATCCCGCTCAGCCGCGATCGACGGCGACCCGAGGGATGGCATGAAAACGGGAAACGACGAGGGCATTCCTCCATTGAGGGCGGTTGCACATGCTTGCAATTCGGCCGCCGCGACACCCTCGCGGGAGGGATTGCCGGCCTCAGCCCCGGGCTGTGATCATCGCGTGCCCACACGCCCAGCACAGTCGCCCGCCTTGACCTCTTCTTGCCCACCATGATCCTGCCGCCCGCTGTCCTGCCTGCCATCCAATCCCTCGTCCAGGCCGTGCTCGCGGCCCTCGGCCCCAGCCAGAACCAGCGCCTGCTGCGCTTGCACACCCCACTCGGCCCCAACGTCTTGCTGGCCGAACGCATGAGCGGACTGGAGAGCATCGGCCCGCTCGCACCCGGCAACTCCGCCGCCGCCGGCTTCAAGTTCGAGGTGCTGGCCCTCAGCACCAACGCCCACCTGCAGCTCAAAGACCTGATCGGCCAACCCGTGCGGCTGGACCTGCTGACCCAGCAAAGCGCCACCGAACTGCGCCCCTACCACGGCCACGTGACCGCGTTCGCGCTGCTCGGCTCCAACGGCGGTCTGGCCCGCTACAAACTCACCATCGAACCCTGGCTGAGCTTCCTCGCCCACACACAAGACTCGTACGTGTTCCAGGACAAGACGGTGATGGACATCCTCGACGAGGTCTTCGCCCGCTACCAAGGCCAAGGCCAGCTCGCCCCCACATGGCGTTGGGAACTGGCCGACCCGAGCGTCTACGCCCGGCGCAGCCTGTGCGTGCAAATCGACGAATCGCACATGGATTTGATCGCTCGCCTGTTGGCCGAAGAGGGCATGTTCTATTGGTTCGAGCACCAAGCCAGCGACAGCGACAGCCTGGGTGAACACACCCTCGTGATCGCCGACCACAACGGCTGCTTCCAGCCCAACGTGCAGCCCCGCGTGCGCTACACGCAAAGCGCCTCGGCCAGCTTCAAGGAAGACAGCCTCACCGAGTTCAACGAACACCGCGGCGTGGTCCCCACGGCCCTGGCCGTCGCCAGCTTCGACCACCGCAGCGTGCAGCAGATGAGCGCCCAGCCGCTGGGCGACGCCCGCCTGAGCACCGCCGACGTGAGCCTCACCCTGCGCGACCAGCCCGGTGCCTACGCCTACGAAGACGCAGCCCAAGCCGAGCGCATCGCCCAGCGCCAGCTCGAAGCCATCCAGGCCCCGGCCTGGCAGTACCGGGCCCAAGGCTCCTTCCGCCAAGCCGCCTGCGGCACCACCATCCGGATCAGCGAGCACCCCAGTGCGGATGCAGGCACGAACTGGGTCACCCTGGCCGTTCAATCGCGCGCCCGCAACAACCTCAACGCCGACCTCGGCACCGGCCTGCAGCGCCTGCTCGGCCAAGTACCACAGCCATTCGTGACCGAAGCCAAAGCTTCAGGCGCCAAGCCCAGCCTCTTCAAAGGCTCGGCCAATCAGACCGAAGAACCCCTGTACCAGGCCCAGCTGCTGCTCCAGGACGTGAGCATCCCGGTGCGCGCCGCCAGTGCGGTCAACGAACGAGGCGACCTCGTTTTCAGGCGCCCGCATCTCATCGGCGTGCAGACCGCCATCGTCGTGGGAGTGCCCGGCGAGCCGATCCACACCGACCGAGATGGCCGCGTCAAGGTGCAGCTCCACTGGCAGCGTGGCGCCCAGAGCAGCCACCGGCTCGACCACCCTGCGGGCAGCAACGCCCCGGGCGACGACAGCGCCGGCACCTGGGTGCGCGTGGGCCAGGCCTGGGCCGGCGCCAACTGGGGCGGCCACCACACGCCACGCCTCGGGCAAGAGGTGGTGGTAGCGATGTTCGAAGGCGACGCCGACCGCGCCGTCGTCATCGGCTGCGTCTACGGGGGCCAGGGCCAGCCCGATGCCCAAGGCAACCAGGTCGCATCCGGTGCCGCCACGGCCACCGGCAATGCCGGGCCGTGGTTTGCGGGGAACGCCCGGGCGGGGGAACACGAAGGCCACCAGCACACCCAGGTGCTGGCCGGCTTCAAGAGCCAAAGCCTCGAAGCCAGCCAGAGCGGCGCAGGCGGCTACAACCAGCTGGTGCTCGACGACAGCCCCGCACAAGGCCGCGTCACGCTGGGCAGCACCCAAGCCGAGACCTGGCTGCAGATCGGCCACCTCATCCAGCAAAACGACAACCAGCGCCTGGCCCGGCGAGGCCACGGCCTGGACCTCACCACCACGGCGCACGGTGCCGTGCGCGCCGGCTCAGGCCTGCACCTGAGCACCCGCACGCGTGCCCAGGGCACGGCGGCGAACGCGCAGCCCTCGGATGCACGTGCCCCCGTGGCACAGCTCGAACAATCCACCGAGATCGCACGCGCCCTCATCGACGCGGGGCAGAAGCACAACTTCAAGTTCAAGGCCGAGCCCGAACCCGAACCCAAGAAGCTGCCCGACCAGCTCAACAAGCAGGCCTTGATCGACAGCCAGAGCCAGACCGACACCCAAGGCGGCGCAGCCCAGGGCAATGCCACCGAAGGCGACTTCGTGGCCCAAGGCGGAGGCCAGG
>Ga0307508_10000370_pt1 | contig 54530 bp, 47 predicted proteins | sample 9_EM_MG_FD_203089 | JGI IMG/M metagenome (GOLD analysis project Ga0307508, IMG submission 203089) | Populus trichocarpa ectomycorrhiza microbial communities from riparian zone in the Pacific Northwest, United States - 9_EM | ecosystem: Host-associated > Plants > Roots > Unclassified | place... | reverse complement strand
GGCCGGCCCCAGCCGCGGGAGCCTGCCGCCACGGTCCGCGGCCGCCCCCGCGGCCGCGGACACGAAGTACTCGGCCAGCGGGTCGACGAACAGGGCATCTTCCCGCCGCGATTCCTGCGCCCGGGCGTACGCGGTGATCAGCGCCGTCACGCCCACCCCCCTCGGGCAGTCGCGGCGCGTGCAGCTGCGTGTCGGTCATGTTCTCCTCATCCGGCCGAGCGGCGCAGGCGGCCATCACATTCGATGCATGCCGATTGGTTGGCCGCCGCCCGACACCCTGGGGAGATCTCGGCCACCCGCGAGGGCGAGCCCGCCGGGCGGCGACGGTTCCGATCAAAACGCACGCTATTCAACATCTCGTCAACAACGCGTACGCGACCCGAACGTGTCCGGACGCCGTACCCCGTTCGGGCGATACGCCGCGTCCGGCTACCTGATCGTCCGTGTATCGCCGGTCGACGCCCTGTTGACGGGCCCGGCCGACCATCGGGCCGAAGCGGAGCGAAGGGCGACAGGACGGCGAATGACAACGATGGACGAATTGCGACTTCGTGGTCGGCGCCGGGACCGCAGCACCGACGGGAACCTGGTGCAGATCATGGCTCGTGGACACCACGAGGTCCCTCGGCTCGGCCAGGTGCTCAGCGCCGCGCGGGACCGCGCCTTCGCCGGACGCGCCGGCGAGATCGAGATGTTCCGCGCCGCCCTGTCCGGCGACTCCGCCTTCACCCTGATCTACCTGCACGGAGCGGGCGGGTGCGGCAAGACCACGCTGATGCGGCGCTTCGCCGACGAGGCCGCTCGGCTGAACCGACCGGTGGTCCGGATGGACCGCTGCGACCCGGCCTGCGTGGTCGAGGCCGCGATGGCGGCGCGGCCGCCGGGCTCCCCCGGCGACGCCCGCCCGGTGCTGCTGTTCGACGACTTCGGGCGGTGGCGGCGGGCCGAGACGTGGTTGCGCGAGGAGTTCCTGCCGCGCTGCCGGTCGGCGCGGTCGTGGTGCTCGCCGACCGCGCCGGGCCGGGCGTCGCGTGGACCGCCGATCCAGGGTGGCGCGCGGTGCTGCGGGTTGTCGAGGTCGGCGAGCTGTCGCCGGATGAAGCGGCGTCCCTGGTCGACGACGACGGGCGGCGGGCCTTCCTGCTCGAGCTCGCCTGCGGGCATCCGCTGGCGCTTCGCCTCGCGATCGACTCGGCCGCCGCGGGCCGCGACGACGAACACGTACGGCTGGAGGTCGCGCAGGCGCTCCTGCTGCAGGTCGCCGGCGACCTGCCCTCGACCGCGCACCGCCAGGCCCTCGAGGTCTGCGCGTACGCTCCACGAACCACCGAAAGCCTGCTGCGCGGGACCTTCGCCGGCCAGGACGCGGTGAGCCTTTTCCGGTGGCTGTGCGACCTGCCGTTCGTGGAGGTCACGGCCGCCGGCGCGCGGATGAAGCCGTACCTGGCGCAGGCGGTCCGCGCCGAGCTGCGGTGGCGGGATCCGGCGCGGGACCGCGAGGCCCAGGCCCTCGGCGCCACGACGGTGGAACCGCTGCCGCGGGCCGGCTTCGACACCGCGGTACGCGATGCGCTGCGCGCGTGGCGCCGAACGGACCTGCTCGCCGGCAACCCCCTCGCCCGCAGCCGGATGATCGTCGACGCCGGCGGCGGCGACCGGGTCGCGGCCCTGCGCGCGGTGCTGCAGGAGGGGCTGGACGCGGTGGGAGACGACCCGCGCGAGGCGAAGGGGCACCGGGCGCTGCTCTCCACCTACCTGGGCGGGGCCCCGACGCAGGAGGCGGCCGCTGAACGGCTCGCCCTGCCGTTCAGCACGTACCGTCGCCACCTGAACCGCGGACTGGAGGTCCTGTGCAACCTGTTGTGGCGCACCGTCTACCCCCAGGTGCCGCTGCACGTCGAGTACGACCTCACCGACCTCGGCCACAGCGTCGCCGAGCCGCTGGCCGCCGTCCGCGACTGGGTCGAACTACACCTCGACGACATAACACTGGCGCCGGCCCCGGCCGATCTCGGCTGCCCCTGAGTCTTCGCGGCAGAACGACAAGCTCGCCGCGATCGGCCTCGACCACCTGATCCTCGACCCCTGGATCCGCCCGGCCAGCCGGTAACCACAGCGGGATGCAGCGGGGAGCGGAATTTCTCAAGGTAAGTGTGTTTCTCCGGCCATCACATCCATCGCGGCGTGAGCACATCCCAACAGACGTGAATCAGAATGCGATGTACCCCTGCTCGAGGATGCCAACGAGGTCACCTCACCCCAACTTCGGCACGACGTCGCTCTGCGTCGCCATTTTCCTGGTCGCCGGTCCGCGCGGCCTCGATCTTGTCGAACCGCGGCGTCACCCCGCACCGCACCTTCACAACATCCAGACCCGGAGGCGTCATGGTCGCGGAGAGCGTCACACAGAGCGAGTGCCCCTTGCTCAAAGCACGACGAGACGGACGAACCCTCGGCTCGAACGCGTTCTCAAACCGCTCGAACTTCGGCGAGGCGCTTGACCGCGTACGCGTCGTCCCAGCAGACCGCGGCTTCCCACGCGGCCGACGCTTGCGCGGCGATCTCGTACGCGCCCTCGTCGAGGCCGGCGGCGTTGTCGGGCAGCGCGAGATCGAGGTCGGGAACGTCGACGTGCGACTCGTCCCAGTCGATCAGCGCGACCTGATTCGCGGTCATGCGGACGTTGCCAGGGTTGAGGTCGCCGTGGACGACACAGGTCTGACGCCCGGTGAGCCGCGCCCACGCCGCTCGGCACCGAGCAACGCCCTCCGGGGGCATCGCGCCGAGGTCGACCTTCGTCCCGGTCTCGGCGTGCAGGAGGTCGGTCGACGATCGCCAACCTGGGCGCTGCGGCCAGCCCCGCGTCAACCGATGCAGCTCGCGGAGCGTGCCGGCCACGCGACGCCAGTCGGCCTGCGTCTCGGGCGGCCCGCCCGCCAGGTAGGTCATCACCACCAGACCGTCGGCGAACAGCCGGCCGTCCATGGTCGGGATCGGCACCGGCACGATCAGACCTTCACGGTCGAGGTGTTGGAGGAGCTCGGTCTCCCACGCGAGATCAGCGTCGCTCCTGGCGCCGAGACGACCGACCGCGAGACGCCCGTTGAAGCGCACGCTCCACACGTCGTTGGCGACTCCGCCGGCGAGCGGCTCGATGCGGGCGACGTCCTCACCCCACTGCCCGAGCGCCTCCCACCCCACCGGCCACATCTTACTTGGTTGCCGTTGCCGGTGCGGCCCACCCACGTTGCGCCTGAGAGGTCGCCGATGTGACGCACGCGGCAGTCCACGGGCTGGTCGGAATGCGCCGGCCGCGCCACAATCGACTTGAGTCGTCAAGTGAAGCAATGGCGGGGAGTGGTCGTGGAACTGGGCGTGCTGAGCTTCGGCGACATCGGAAACGACGAGGCCGGGGCACGGCTGTCGGTGTCCACCGTGCTGGAGCGGACGTTGGAACGCATCCGGTTGGCCGAGGAGGTGGGTCTCGGCTTTTACGGCCTCGGTGAACATCATCTGGACACCTATGCCATCTCCTCACCCGGCACGGTGCTCGCCGCCGCGTCCAGCGTGACGAGCCGGATCAAGCTGGGCAGCGCGGTCACCGTCCTGAGCACCGAAGACCCCGTTCGGCTCTACCAGCAGTTCACCACGCTCGACCAGCTCAGCCACGGCCGGGCGGAACTTCTCGCCGGACGCGGCTCCTTCACCGAGTCCTTTCCACTGTTCGGCGCCGACCTGAAGGACTACGACGAGCTCTACGACGAGAAGCTGGACCTGCTGCTGCAAATCGACCGGGGCAACCCGGTGACCTGGGCCGGGAAGTACCGTGCGCCACTGGACAACTCCAACATCTACCCCCGACCGTACGGCGAGCACCTGCGCATCCTGGTAGGCACCGGCGGCAACGCTCAGTCGTCGGCTCGCGCCGGCGTTCTCGGCCTACCCGTGGTGTACGCCGTCATCGGCGGCGAGCCGGAGCGCTTCGCGCCGCTGGTGCAGCTGTACCGTCAGGCCGGCAAAGCTGGCGGGCACGACGGCGACAAGCTGCACGTCACGATGACCGGCGTCGGCCTGATCGCCGAGGATGCCAGGAACGCTCGAGACACGTTCTACCCGTACTGGAATCAGGTCATGGAGTACGGCGCCCGCGCCCGCGGCTGGGCCGTGCCGGGCCGCGCCGACTACGACCGCTACGCGCTCGGCGCCCGCGCCCTCATGACCGGTGACCCCGATGAGGTCGCCGAGCGCATCATCACCGTCGGCAAGCTTGTGGGAGCCGACCGCTACGGGTTGCAGATGGACTGGGCGGGCGTGCCGCACAAGACCGTGATGACGGCGATCGAACTACTCGGCACGCGGGTACGTCCCCAGGTCGAGAAGGAGTTCCCCAGTTGACGCTGTCGGTGACTCTGGATCCATGACTCAGGTGATCCTCGCGGTCCTCTCAGTAAGCGGCGCGCTGGTCGGTGTAATGGTGGGTGCGCTGCTCAACGCACGTGTGCAGCGCGCTTCCTGGGAGCGTCAGGAGAGCACGAAGTCGATACGGGACCGGCGCACGACGTACGCCGCCTTCGTCGCCGCCTGCCGGGAGTGGCGCACGACCGTGCTGGGCCCGGATGTTCGAATCCTCCCGGCGTCCTCGGTCTCCCGCCAGCCGCACGCCGACGGCGGCCAGGCGCGCACCCAGGTCGTCCGGTACCGAGCCGAGATCGGCCTGGTCGCGCATGCCACGGCGACGGTGCATGCCGCCGCCGCTCTCATGCTCGCGGTGGGGCAACTGTCCGAGGTGAGGGCCAGGCACGAGGCCGGCCATCTTCCCGAACGCTTCGTCGAGGCATGCCGACAAGCGGAACGCGAGTTCAACCGGATCGCTCGTGCGGAGCTGGGCAGCCCAGAGATCGATCTGGAGACCCCCACCGGTCTCCCCCCGGCCGCCGCGATCGAGGGAGCATAAGCCGTAACTGCCCGGCGTTCGCCTCCGGATGGCATTCAGCCAAGCATCTTTTCCATGACGTCTTCGCGGCGTGCTCCATCGGGCATTACGTCACCCAGGACTCCGGCGCCGACGAACCCACAACGCCGATAGAGCCTTTCGGCGGCCTCGTTGCCTTGCATGACGCTCAGCCGGAGAAGCTTGGCCTGCCCAATCGTCGGGGCCGAGCACACGTAGCTTGATCACAGCGCGGAATCCTGCCGTACCATCGCGGCGCCTGCCACCGCATTCCGTGTCGCGTTGACCTACTGTAAAACGCAATTCGCTGTCTGGCGCCGAACGGCCGTGGAGGTTAGCCGAGGATGATCGGACGGCGGTGGGCGCTGACCCTGATCGCGGTGATGACACTCAGCGGCAGCGGCGCGGGTGGCGCCGAGGACGGCGGTGGCGAGCCGTACCGGCCGCCGACCTTGCCGCAACTGCGCGAGCATGCGCGGGATGCCCTGACACGCTATGACAAGGCGGTCGGTGAAGTGCGGGGCGTGCGCAGGTTCGTTCCGGTCGGGGACCTGACCACCACCGTCGGCGAGCTGGAAACCGCTAACGAAGACCTCAAGCGGGCCGTCGTGGCTGGGCAGCTGTTCCTGGCGTCCGCCCTGCCACTCGCCACGCCTCGGTCAGGGACGATCGTGTGGGCCGATGGGGTGTCCCGGAGCGTGCCGGTGCTCTCGGCTGAGGACGCGCTCGCCGCGCACCGGGCACACGACGGTGTCGGCTGCGACGGCTGCGCCCCGTTGGCAGTCACCGGCGCCCGCCTGGTGACCATGCACGTGCACACCACCCGGGGTGAGGCCACGATGCCGGCCTGGGAGTACGCGTTGAACGGCACGGCGCTGCGGGTGACGTACGCCGCGGTCGGCCGCTCGGACGTCGTCACGGTGACCTCTCCGCCCTGGGACCCGAGCCATCCTCTGCCTGGTGAAGCAATCGCGACTGCCACCACGGCCATGAACAGCAGGGACTTGACCGTGTCCTTCATCGGGGGGCTCGGTCCGGCGAGCGAGCCGTGCGGCGTGGATTACCACGCGGAAGCGATCGAGTCCGGCAACGCCGTCATCGTGATCCTGATGGTCGAGCGACGCCACGGCGACGGCAACGAGATCTGCACCCTGGTCGGCTACCCGCGTACCGAGTCCGTGCTCCTTGCCCGGCCGCTGGGCGAGCGGGCCGTACTGGAGGGGCAGCAAGGTACGCCGGTGGCCGTGACCGTCACCGGCTGACTTGTCCAACTCCGTCCCGACAGCAATAATGACCATACTTGCCCGGTTTGGTCACATTTGCCGTGAGGAGACCGCTGATGGTGCCACCCACAATTTCCCGGCCGTTCAGCATCTTCGCTGCGTGCATGGTGCTGACCGCCGGCGTCGTCCTGCCAACGTCCGCCGCCGAGGCCGGCATGGCGCGGACAGCGGCGTGCACGTTCGTGCCAGTCGACGACAGCGGTAGCGGCACGCACGATCCGGCCGCCACCGACCGCTACCGAACACCATTCGCGCTGCCGGCGAACGCGATCGCCTTCACCAGCCCAGACGGCTTCGGCGGCCGCCAGTACATCCTCGGCCCGTCGAACGGGACCTGCGTCGCCCACGGCGGCCTGGACCAGGACTTCAACCAGCAGATCACTCTGCCCGGGCAGCACAGCCCCGCGTTCGAACAAGTCTTCGGCGCCGGCGGCGACTACCAACTGCCCTACGGATGCCGCTACCTGCCGACGATCCGCCGATTCGCCTACCCGAAGTCCTCGCCGGACTGCACCGCCCCGCCGCCCACCGAACACATCGAACTGCTGAACACCGGCATGCCGACCTTGCCCGCAGCACTCGTACGGGTCGAGCCGAACGTGTCCGACCCACAACTGGCGACGACCGGCGCCGATCCGGTCCTCGCCGTCGTGCTCGCCTTCGACCTCGGCGGCGACGGAGTCGATCCCGCCTATCGAGCTGTCGCGACCTCGTTCGCCGACTGCCGGTTGACCGCCGCGACCGCCGCCATCTGCATCGCGTCACTGCAGCTCTTCGTCGACGAGGCGATCGCCTTCCAACGCGACTCCGTCAACCTCAAGGTCACCGACGACCCCGGCGCGAAAATCCGCAACGCCATCGCGCAGTTCAAGGCAACCCCAAACCGTCACCGGTACGCCCGACCTCAACACGCCAGAGCCGGGCGGTAGGCGCCGCGTACCTCCTGATGGTCAGGCTCGCCACGCGTTGTCGGCGGCGGATCAGGGCGCCCACCGGCGCATGTACCTGATGGGGGATCAGTCGACCATGTCGATCAGCTGGCGTAGGGCCGCGACGTGCTCGCGCAGGGCCTCCCGGCCGGCGCTGGTCAGCCCGATCCACGTGGTGCGTCGCCCCGCCTGGACGCCCTTGCGGCTACGCACATAGCCGGCGTCGGCCAACGCCGAGACATGTTTGGACAGCACCGAGTCACTGACCTCCAGAGCGGCCCGCAGCGTGGCGAACTCCGCCTCCGACACCGCGGACAGCGTTGTGACCACCTGCAACCGGGCCGGGGCGTGGATCAGCGGGTCGAGTTTGGCCATCAGCCGGCGACCAGTAGCGCAACGAGCCCCAGACACGCGAGTACCGCGAGCGCGGCGAGCATCCGCGGCGAGACGCCACCCGCATGGGCGGCCGGGTCGTGCCGGTAGGCGTGCCACCAACGGAGGGTGCCGAACGCGTAGCCGACTCCTCCGGCCACGGCCGCTGCCGCGACGAGCCACCAGCGCGACTCGAAGGCGGCCCACGTGGCGGCCCCGAACGCGCCCACGTACGCCAGGGTCGATGTGAGCCCGGTCCCAAGGACGATCTGGCTGGTCAGACCATCGACCCTGACGCCGTTGATCCGCTGGAACCGGTAGAGCGTGAGCGCGGCCACACCCATGAAGATCGCTACCCCAGCCAACGCCACCGCGAGCCCGGCGGTCGTGTGATTGGCGATCCCGTAGGCGGCTGCGCCTATCTGGATCGCGACCGCCGCGGCCAGCGCCGGGTGCAAGCCGGCGGGCAGTCGCAGGCCGGCGGCCAGTCGCTGGCGCGCCTGGTCCGCGACGGCGAGCACGGAGCGGGGATCGTCGGGGTTCTGTTGTACCGGGTTACTTTCCATAGCGGAAAGTATGCCTGGCTACTTTCCACTTTGGCAAGTATCGCAACGTGGCCAGCGGATGCGGTCGCTTGCTCAGCCCGGCGGGTTGGCCGGCGGTATGTGACCTCGCCGACGGCGCTTCGCGGTCTCATCAGCGCGCACGGCGTGCCGATGAGAGGAGTACATGTCGCCGGGCGAAAGGGGTACGCCGTGCCCTACGGTGAGCTCGTCGCCCGTTGCCTGCATCTCAGCGATCGCACGCGCATCGGGCGTATCTCAGACCCCGACGGTCACGGCACGGTCATTCGGAAGGAGCTGCTCGGCCCCGACGCGATAGCGCGGGCCCGCAACGAGGCCGCCGTTCTAGGCCGGCTGGCCGGCACCGAGGGCGTGGTCGCACTGCACGCGCCGTACCAGGAAGGCGCGGTCCTACTCGTCGAGGACGGCGGCGATGTCACGCTCGCCGATCTCGCCGACGGCCGAGCCATCGCGCCGCCGGAGATCCTGGAGATCATCCGACAGCTCGCAGCCAGCATCGGCGCTGTACATCGGCGCGGGATCGTCCACCAAGACCTCAATCCGTCGAACGTGATGATGCGAGGCGGACGGCCGCTGCTGATCGACTTCGAGCTTTCCCTCTCCGTGGCCGACGCACGGCGTCCGGCAGCCCAGGACGCCTCGATCGTCGGCACCCTCGCCTACCTGGCCCCGGAACAGAGCGGCCGGACCGGGCGCCCGGTCGACCGCCGTACCGATCTGTACGCTCTCGGCCTCACCATGTACGAGGTGGCGACCGGACAGCGGCCGTTCGAGGACGACGATCCGCTCGCGCTGATCCATCACCACCTTGCCACCGTCCCCCGACTGGCGCACGAGGTGAACTCACGCGTCCCGGTCGCGCTCAGCCTGATCATCGCCCGGCTGTTGGAGAAGGAGCCCGATCGCCGGTACCAGACTGCCGACGGCCTCGCCTACGACCTCGGCAGGCTCGCCACCCTGAGTCCGGCGGACGCCACGGCGTTCGTCCCCGGCGAACGCGACTTCCCGGCCCGTCTGGCGCCGCCGGCCGCGTTGATCGGGCGCGTCGACGAGGTCACCGCCTTGCGCCGGGCCTTCGCCGCGGCGATCGAGGGCAGCCGGCGCCCGATCACGGTGAGCGGCCCGGCCGGAATCGGCAAGACCGCGTTGATCGCCCAGTTGCGATCGGCCGCCTGCGCGGCGGGCGGATGGTTCGTCACCGGGAAGTTCGACCAGTACCGGCAGGACAGCGGACAAGACGCGGCGACCCATGCGGTACGCGGCCTGGCCCGGCTGTTGCTGGCCGAGCCCGAGGAGTCGCTGGCCGGCCTGCGGCCGCGGATGCTCAGCGCGATGGTGACCAACGCGGTGCTGGTGGCGGGGATCGTGCCCGAGCTGGCGACGCTGCTGGATCTCGTCCCGCAGATCGACGATGATGAGTCGGACAAACGCGTTCGGGCCAGGCTCGTACAAGGACTCCTCGCCTTTGTGCGTAGCGTGGTGTCCGAGCAGCGGCCCCTGGTGATGTTCGTCGACGACCTGCAGTGGGCCGGCGCGGCTTCGGTCGCCCTGCTCGACAGCTTGGCGACGACGGAGCTGCCCGGGCTGTTGTTGGTGGGCGCCTACCGCGAATCGGACCTGGACGCCGCCCATCCCCTGTCCGCGGTGATGGCGCGATGGAACGCGTTGAGCATCCGCCTACGCAACCTGGCCCAGCCCGAGGTAGCCGAGCTGCTGGCGCAGATGCTCCGCACTCCGGTGGGAGACGTTGTCGACCTCGCGACAACCATCCACGCGAGAGCCGGTGGAAACCCCTTCGACACCGTCGAGTTCGTCAACGCGCTCTGGCGCGACGGATTGCTGACGCCGGGCGACACCTCCTGGAACTGGGACATCCGAGCCGTACGCCGATACGTGGGCGACACCGACGGGCTGGGACTGGTAGCCGGCCGGATCGCGCGTCTGCCGACCGACTCGCGGCAGGTGCTGAACGTGATGGCCTGCCTGGGTAACGTCGTAGAACTGGATCTGTTGCGAGCGGCTCTGGCGCTGTCCGCCGCCGAAGTGGGCGAACGGCTGGCCTCGGCGACCGACGACGGCCTGGTCGTCCAGGGGACAGACACGGTCGCCTTCAAACATGACCGCGTGCAACAGGCCGCCTGCCTCGCCATGCCGGTCAGGGCTCGGCGGCTGACCCACCTGACGCTCGCACGCCGCCTCGTCGCCTCGCCGCGGTTCGCCCCGGTCGCCGCTCAGCAGTATCTGCCCGCGGTGGGGCACCTGCGCGATCCGGCAGAACGTCTCCTGGTCGCGCGACTGCTCCGGGCGACGGCGGCCGACCTTCGGCTGATCGACCAGGTTGCCGCCGAGCGGCTCCTCGCCGCCGCGTCGAGCCTCGCCGATGCCGCGCCGGCGGACCTCCAGAACGCCATCATCCAGGACCGGCATCGCGCGTTGTACAACCTCGGCCGGCTCGCCGAGGTGGACGCTTGCTGGCGGGTCATCGACCAGCGGATCGACCCGTTGCAGGCCGCCGCGAGCGCGGAGGTGCAGATCAGCAGCCTCACTATCCGCGGACGCCTGCCCGAGGCCGTTGCGCTGGGCCTGGACTTCCTCGCCAGGCTAGGGTCGGCGCCCCCCGAGGACGACCAGCTCGACGCCGCATCCGAACGCGGCCTGCAGGACCTACGATGCTGGGCGCTGACAGCGGATCCGGCGAAGGACACGGCCCGCGAGGAGCTCGCCGATCCCACGATGCGGGCCGCGGCGAAGATTGTCCTGCAGACGCTGCCGCCGGCATTCTTCAGCGGTCACCGCACGATGGTTTGGCTGGTGGCGACCGCCCAACGGTTGTGGGCCGACCACGGACCCTGCGCCGCGCTCATCGGCTCCCTCGGCCACGCCGGCATCGTCAATGTCGTCTGGCGGTTCCTGTCGAACAGCGGCAGGGCCGAATACCGCACAGGCTACGAGATTCTGCGCCACCTGAGCGTGGTCAGCCAGGCGCGCGACTGGGCACTCGAGACACTGCACGCAGGCTTCCTGGCGTCGATCAGCACCATGCACTGGTTCGAACCGCTGGAGCAGGCGATCGACACGGCTCAACGGATCCGCGAGGGCTTCCTCCAACACGGCGATCAGTTCTTCGCCTGCGCGACGTTCCACACCAGCGTCCCGTCGCTACTCGACTGCGCCGCCTCACTCGACACGTACGTCAGTGAGGTGGACGCGGCGCTGGAGCTGGCGAAACGCACCGGAAACGTCAGCTCCGCCGCCACCACCGGCACCTTCCGCTGGCTGGTGTCGGTCCTGCGAGCGGAACCCGACTATCGGCTGGACGAGGCAGCGTACGTCTCCGGCAAGGGCATGAGCCCGATGGCGATTGCGTACTTCCACAGCACGCGCGCGCTGGCCGCCCTGATCTTCGGCGACGGCTCGGCCCTGGCCGAGCACACCGACAAAGCCTTCGGGATGCTGCCCTCCCTCGGCGCGAGCTATTCCACCGCCATTCTGCGCCTGCTGCGGGCCCTGACCCTGATCGCTCGGCTACGGACCGCTGAGCCGCCGAAACGCCGCGCCCTGGTGAACGAGATCTCGGCGCTGCGGGACTGGCTGGCCGGCCGAGCCGACGATGCGCGGGGCAACTACCAGCATCTGGTCCACCTGGTGGATGCCGAACAGGCGTGGGCGATCGGCGACGCCGCCGCGGCGGACCTGGCGTTCGACACCGCGCTGCGGGAGGTCAGCCTGCACAGCCGCCCGTGGCACCACGCGCTCATCGCCGAACGCCACGGGCTCTGGCACCTCGAACGCGGCCTCGAGCACACGGGCGGACAGCTCCTCCGCGAGGCGTACCAGGCATATCTGAGCTGGGGCGCCACCGCGAAGGCGCAGGCGATGAAGGACGCCAACCCGGCCATCGGTGGCGACGGCTTCGACGGCACGTCGACCAAGCCGAGCACGGTCATCAGCATGTCGACCCGCTCGGGCGCATTCGACCTGCTCGCCGTCGCTCAGGCCGGGCAGGCCCTGGGGGCGGAGACCGATCTGGTCAAGCTACGCGTCAGGGTCACCGAAATACTCGCCGCGCTCACCGGCGCCACAACGATCGGCATCCTGCTGCACGACGAATCGCAAGGCTGGTTCCTGCCGGCCGAGCCCGAGCCGCTGCCGGTCGAACGAGCGGTGGCCCACGGGCGGATCCCGCTGTCCGCATTCAACGTGGTCCAGCGAACCCACGAGCCGTTGGTGGTCGGCGACGCCATCCGCGACGACCGATTCGCTCGCGACCCGTACTTCGCCTCGATCGAGCGTTGTTCCCTGCTCGTGGTCCCGGTCCAGGCCCAGGGCGTACCCCGGGCGATGCTGTTTCTGGAGAACCGGCTGACGCGTCGGGCTTTCACGGCGGAGCGGCTCGACGGCGTCATGCTGATCGCCGGTCAACTGGCCGTATCAATGAACAACGCACTTCTGTACGCCTCCCTGGAAGGGAAGGTGACTGAACGCACCGAGGAGCTCCGTCAGGCGAACGAGCGCTTGGAGCGGTTGGCCATGACCGATGCGCTGACCGGACTCGCCAACCGGCGGCTCCTCGACAAGCAACTCGAGAAGGAGTGGACACGCGGCCTGAGATCGGGCGAGTCCCTTTCGGTGATGATGATCGACATCGACCATTTCAAGCTTTACAACGACCACTACGGGCACCAGTGCGGCGACGAGACGCTACGCCGCGTCGCGGCGGCGCTGCACCGATCGGCACGGAATACCGACATGGTGGCCCGCTACGGCGGTGAGGAGTTCGCCGTCGTCCTGGTCGGCGCGACGGTCCAGGGCGCGCATGTGGTTGCGGAGCGGGCCCGCGCTGCGGTCGCGGCTCTCGGAGCCGAACACACACGGTCGCCGATCGGCCACGTCACTGTGAGCATCGGGGTGACCCACACGACACCAAGCCGGCTGAGCACCGTCGACGATCTGGTCAAGGCCGCAGACGACCAACTGTACGAGGCGAAGCGCAACGGCCGCGATCAAGTCGCGATCAACGCGATCGCCGGCGCCGCGCACGACGAGATCTGACCGGGTGCCGGCGGCTTCAGCTCGGCGGGTCATGGTCGGGGTCGGCGGGAGTCGAGCACCGCAACCCTGCGCGGCCCGGCCGTACGCCGATAGCTGGCGTCGAGTAGCTCGTCGACCTCGTCCCAGTCGGTGTCGTCGGCCAGGTCCACCCCGATCCACCCGTAGGCGCCCAGGTAAGCCGGACGGTAGCAGCGGTCTTCCTCCATCAGAGCCACACGCTCGCCGGGTTCGACCAGCACGAGGACCGAATGCTCGTGCTGCTGGTAGACACCGTCGACTTTCACCGAACCCCCGTAGTAGGCGAAGACCTTGGTGGTGAAGAAGGCGGGGTGCCCGTGAGAGACCTTCTCCTCGGCGCCGGGGAAGGCCAGGGCGAGCGCGCGAAGCCGGCGCAGAAGCGGGTCTGCCTCGTCGAACATGATGGGATGCGCCATGCCAGAAGATAAGCACACGACGGGACGGCCATTGGAGGCGTCGTCAGAGGTACCCGAGGTTTCGGGACTTTAGTCCTGACCCGGGGGAGAAACGCTACCGAGACGCCGTGCCGGACCGTAGAAGGGGTAACGGTCGGGCTACCGCCGGCCGTGGACCGCAACGGGCGAACCTTCGCCCGCGGCGGCCCGATGGGTTCTGACCCTGCTGGAGGACCAGGTGCTGGCGCTTGTCGTTGATGACTCTCGCGCGATCCGAACGATTCTGACGCGCACTCTGTCCTCGTTCGGTTTCGATACCGTCGAGGCTGACAACGGGCGTACCGGGCTGGAGGCATTGCGTGCCATGCCGGCGCCGCCCGATGTCGTTCTGGTGGACTGGCACATGCCGGAGCTCGACGGTCTGACGTTCGTCTTCGAGGTGCGCTCGCAGCCGGCCTGGCGCAATGTCCGGATCGTGATGGTGACCAACGAGAGCGAGCAGCGCCACATCGTGCGTGCGCTCGCGGCGGGCGCTCACGATTACCTGATCAAGCCGTTCACCCGCGACATCGTTCATGACAGGCTGCGCCAGCTCGGTCTTGTCGCAGAAGCTGCCAGCGGTCCACGGTCGGGCGAGCGCCTCCGCTCGGAAGTCTCCACCGGGCTCGCAGTGCCGGACGGCCGGGTGCTCGGCTCAGTGGGCGCGGCGACCGACGGCACGCGGTCCGGCATCGAGGTGACCCCGTCCGGGCCGCGGCTCTGTGACTGCTGCGCCAACGCGGACGCGGTGGTGTACTACCCGCTCGACGAGCCTTTTGAGCAGGGCGACGACGAACCGCCGTCATCGGTCGACCGGATCTATGTCTGTGCGCGTTGCTTCCAGTCGGTCGAGACCGGCCACTGGAGTCAGCTGCGCAGTTGGATCGGCTCGGCCACGGACGGGCGAACGGTCCGGCATCTTTGGGTGGGGCTTCGGCGGCACCGCGTCGGGTCACCGGTGCCGACACTCCAGGCGCCGATCGTGAGCTGGAGTGTTTGCATCATGCCTGCAACTCCCTGAGACAGGCCGCGGGCTCTGCCGGGTTCCTGGATGGTTCACCGGTCAGAGCCCCCACACCTCGGCGTCGCCGCCAGCCGGTTTCAGAACTCCAGCACCACTCGGGCGGGTACACGCCGGGCGAGGACGTCGTCGAAGCAGGCGTTGACCTCGTCAAGTTTCCGGCCGATGCCGACCACCTTCGTGTGGCCGGCCTGGTGGATCTGGAAGACCTCAGCGAGGTCCTGACGGGTCCCGACGATCGACCCGATGATCGAGATGCCGGACAGCACAGTCTCGAAGATCGGCAGGGTCATCTTCCCGTCGGCCGGCAGCGCGACGCAGATCAGCCGACCGCCTCGGCGCAGACTCGCGAACGCCTGCTCGAACGCGTTCGGCACGGCGGCGAACACGATGGCCACGTCGGCGCCGCCGAGCTTCTGGATGGCGGCTGCCGGGTCGGCCTGCTTGGAGTTGACGACGTGGTCGGCGCCCAACTCCTTGGCCATGTCCAGCTTGGGCTTTTCGACGTCGACGCCGATGACGGAGGCGCCGGCGATCCGTGCGTACTGGAGCCCGAGGTGGCCCAACCCGCCGACGCCGAAGACGGCGACACGCTCCGACGACCGGACGCCGGCCACCTTGACAGCCTTGTACGCCGTGACTCCGGCACAGGTCAGAGGCGCGGCGTCAAAGGAGGTGACGCCTTGGGGCACGGGTACGACGTACCGGGCGTCGGCGAGCGCGTAGTCCGCGTAGCTGCCGTTGACCGAGTAACCGCTGTTGGTCTGCTGCAGGCAGAGGGTCTCCCGTCCGCTGACGCAGTACTCGCAGTGCCCACAAGCGGAGCCGAGCCACGGAATCGCGACCCGCTCACCCACGCGGCGTCCGGTGTCGCCTGGGCCGCAGGCCTCGATGACACCGACGCCCTCGTGTCCGGGAATGAACGGCAACGTCGGCTTGACGGGCCAGTCACCGTGCGCCGCGTGGATGTCGGTGTGGCAGACTCCGCTGGCCTCGATCCGCACCAGGATCTGGTTCGGGCCGGCCTGCGGTTGGGGCATTTCCTGAATTTGCAGAGGTGCCTGGAAGTCGGTGACGACTGCGGCTTTCATGGTGTTCCTTCCTGGTTGGATGGGGCCCGTGGGTGCGGGCCGCCGTCAGCGCCTTTCGCGCTGCCGTTTCAGCCGGATCCGTGGGCCCATTCGGACGGGCGGGTGGCTGCCACAGTCCGGGCCACGCACGATGACCAGCCGTTCCTCACGACGCGCGGTCTCTGCCGCTGAGTGGACAGTGAGGGTCGAGGTCGATACCGGTCCGAGGCGCACGATCGTCCCCGACGGACCAGTTCACTCATTGCCATGTCGTACTGAGAGTAGAGCTAAACGCGTGCAAATTTCAGGAATCATCATGATTTAGCTGTCGGCGGCCCGCTGCGGGCGCCGGGCAACGGAACAGGCTCGTTGTCAGACAGCATCGGCGGCCGGCGGCGGTACTGTGCTGCGGCCGTGAATGGCGTCGATCAGTTCCCGGGTGTGTGGGCTCGCGCGATCGCCACGCGCTGGCGAAGACCGCCGGAGAGTTCGTGCGGGTATTGCCGGGCGCGTAGTTCCGGATCGGGGACGCCGGCCTGTTCGAGGCAGACCGCGGCGTGTTCGGTGCTCCCCCGCAGCGTGATCGCCTCGGCGATCTGGGCCCCGATCCGCTTGGTGGGGTTGAGGCCGACCATCGGGTCCTGCGGGATCAGAGCGACGACCGATCCGCGCAGCCGGCGCAGCGTACGTTCCCTCGCCCCGGCCGTCTCGACGCCGTCCACGACCGCCGACCCGGCGGTGATGCGGCCGTTCGCCGGCAGCAGTCCGATGATCGCGTTGGCGGTGGTGGTCTTGCCCGAGCCGGACTCGCCGACGATCGCGAGGACCTCGGCCGGCCCGACCGTGAGCCTACCGGTGTAGTAGGGCATTGGACGCGATGTCCAGCACTGATCCGCGATCACGAACTTTCGCTCGATTCCGATCGGCGATCCGTGTTGGACAGGCACGCCGGTCGGGGGCAAGGTGGTCGGCAGCGCATTCGACAGCAAGGACGACACATGTACCCCGTTTCTGCCCCAATCACCACCGAATCAATCGGCGATGAAGACTATGTGACCCCGCCCACCCGGCGTCGCTTCGTGGTGATCGGCGCCGGGGCGGTCGGCGCCTCGATCGCCGCCGAGCTGCATCGGGCCGGCGTCGAGACGCTGCTGGTCGCGCGCGGCGCCCACCTCGCGGCGCTGCGCGAGCACGGCCTGACCTACGTGCGCCCGGACGGCGAGCACCGCCTGCGGATCCCGGTCGTCGCCGGCCCCGCCGAGGTCGAACTCGCCGAGGACGACGTCCTTCTGCTGGCCACCAAGACCCCCGACACCGAGGCGTGCGTACGGGAGTGGGCGTGGCGGCCGGTCAAGCGGTTCGACGGCGGCGCAGGCACGGCCGCCGCCGACCTGCCCGTGATCACGTGTCAGAACGGGCTAGAGAACGAGCGGATCGCGCTTCGCTGTTTCGCCCGGGTGATCGGCGCTGTGGTCTGGATCCCGGCCACCTTCGTCGAGCCCGGCGAGGTGGTCAACCACGGCGACCCGGCGCCCGCGGTGGTCTTCCTCGGCCGGTACCCGGCCGGGCCGGACACCGCGGTCCCCACGATCGCGCAGGACCTGCGCCGGGGCGGTCTGACCGTGCACGTGGTCGCCGACATCGCCGCGCACAAGGCCGCCAAGCTGCTCGGCAACCTGGTCAACGGCCTGGACGCGCTGTACCGGCCGAGCGACCTGCGCGAGGCCGCGCTCAGCGTGCTGCGGGATGAGGCCCGCGCGGTCTACGCGGCCGCCGGGATCGAGCCCGCCACGCCGGACTACGGCGGCTTCCGGGCCGTCGACATCCCCGGCCGGACTCGAGGCGGCAGCTCGACGTGGCAGAGCCTGGCCCGGGCGGCGACGCCCGAGACCGACTACCTGAACGGCGAGATCGTGCTGCTGGCCCGCCTGCACGGCGTGCCGGCGCCGGCGAACGCCGCGATCCAGGCGCGGATCCACCGGGCGTACGCCGAGGGCACACCGGCCGGCACCCTGGACGACGCGGATCTCGCCGCGACGGTGCCGGGCCTGGCCGCCGTCGCCGCCCGGCCGCTCGTGCTGATCAGCGCCGGCGAGCTGTACCGCCGGGTCGCCCTCCCGGACCCGCCGGTGCTGCTCGACGTGCGCTGGGCGCTCGGCGACCCGCACGGCGCCGAGCACTACCGGGCCGGACACCTGCCCGGCGCCGTCTACGTCGACCTGGACACCGAGCTGGCCGGGCCGCCGTCGCCCGGCGCCGGACGGCACCCACTGCCCCCGCTCGACGAGTTGCAGGCCGCTGCGCGACGGTGGGGCATCAGCCGGGACCGCGGCGTCGTGGTCTACGACAACACGGGCGGCCTCGCCGCGGCCCGAGCCTGGTGGCTGCTGCGCTGGGCCGGCGTGAGCGACGTGCGCATCCTCGACGGCGGCCTGGGCGCCTGGCGCGCCGAGGGCCACGCCGAGGCGACCGGGCAGGCGCGGCCCAGGCCCGCGAGCGACATCGTGCTCGACGGCGGCCACCTGCCGACACTCACCGCCGACGAGGCCGCGGCGCTGCCTGCGAGCGGAACCCTGCTCGATGCCCGGGCCGGCGAGCGCTACCGGGGGGAGACCGAACCCGTCGACCCGCGCGCCGGGCACATCCCCGGCGCGGTCAGCGCGCCCACCACCGAGAACCTGCACGACGGCCGGTTCAAGACCGAACAGCAGCTGCGCGAGCGGTTCGCCGGGCTGACCGGCACGGTCGGCGTCTACTGCGGCTCGGGCGTGACCGCCGCCCACGAGATCGCCGCGCTGGCCGTCGCGGGCATCGACGCGGCGCTCTACCCCGGCTCCTGGTCGGCCTGGTCGTCCGATCCGCACCGCCCCGCGGCCACGGGTTCGCAACCATGACCTGCCCCGACCTCGACATCGCCGGGCCCGAAGCGGTGGGCTGGCTGCCGGCGACCGGGGTCGAGTGGAGCGCCGATCCGGCCGTGCTGGCCGGGCGGCGGCTCGACCGGCGCTACCACCGCCGGAGCCGGCGCGATCGTGCTCGACCTCGGCCGGATGAACCGGATCCTGGCGATCCGGCCGGACGACGGCACCGCCGTCGCCGAACCCGGGGTGATCACCGCCGACCTGGACCGGGCCGCCGCCGCGCACGGGCTGAGCTACGCGCCCGACCCGGCCAGCCTGGAAATCTCGACGATCGGCGGGAACATCGCCACCAACGCGGGCGGCCTGCGCTGCGCCAAGTACGGAGTCACCCGCGACTCCGTCCTCGGCCTGGACGTGGTGCTGGCCGGCGGCCGGCGGATCAGCACGGGACGCGCCACCCTCAAGGGCGTCGCCGGGTACGACCTGACCAGCCTGTTCGTCGGCTCGGAGGGGACGCTCGGCGTGGTCGTCGGCGCCACGCTGCGGCTGCGCCCGCCAACTCCCTGACCGACAGAACCCGAAACCTCCAATACCTCCCCTCGAACGCCACCCGCGCGTCCTGTACCAGTTGCCCCCAAGGACAGGCACGAGAGCCGGAAGCAGGTCCAGCCCTTCTGGGATCCGGGCGACCTACGAGCGTGGCTCAGTTGTTGGGCCAGACGGCAGGCGACAGGAGATCTGTCCTTTCGATCGGCGGGAGGCCGTCATCACGCGCCCGGAGCCGCTGGTAGATTTCGCGCATAGCGGCCCTGTCTGAAATGTACGGGCCGCCCGCGGCTCGGTGTAGGACAGTGAGCGTCCTCGCCAAAACTATCCTTCCGACATCCTGGCCTTGGTTGTGGAGCCGCTGCAGTCTTCTCGTCTCGGAGGCGGCCATGGCGGCTCCCGCCCCATCGTCGATGAGCACGGTCACCGTCTCGCCCGCCTCGGCGGCCACGACGGCGTGCGCGACCACCATGAGTTCGCCCAGATCTCTCGCATACCTGCGCCGCTGCTCGAGGGGCTGCCGGGTGATCCGGTGCACAACTTTCGCGAGCTCGGGGGTCTCATCGTCGGAGAGAACCTGGAGCCAGCCGGCCGGCTCGAGTTTGCGCCAGATCTTCTCAGCGGGGGCGAAGCGCGCATCCTGGCTCGCCTTGCGAAGTGCCTCGGCCCGGACCGTCTCGGGGACGGAAAGCTTGCCGAGGACACTGATGAGAAGGCGTTCCTGGTGGATCGAGAGGAAGTTCAGGCTGGGTCCAGCGTCGAGGATCGGCCGCCGGCTCATCGCGTCTCGGCTTCCGGAGGCCTCTCAGGGAGGTTGTCCGAGGCGTCCAGGTCGGCGTCCAACGCCGCCCAGTCGACCTCCACGTCGGAAAGCTCAGCAGGGTCGGCCCAGGTGACGGGCGCGTCAGCGGGCACGACGCCTGCGTCACGCAACTCCGCCTCGGCGACTTCACGCGGGATGCCGCGGAGAGTGGCGATCGTCTGCGTGGAGACCACGCCCTCCGCGTATCCCTTGATCGCGCGGGCGAGCAGCCGCTGGGGCGCCCTGCGGCGGTCGGAGTCTGCCTGCAGGGCGTGATATTGATCGTTCCAGCCGAAACGGACCGCCAGTTGCGGTGTCGACAGCGACATCCAGTCGGCTTTTGTAGCGACGTCGACGTATCCCGATTGGTGTAACGCGATGGCGGCGATCGCGGGTGATACGAGGAATCGCTGAACGACCGCGGACAGCGTGGCCTGAGCGATCGGCGCATGGTTCGTAAGGAACTCTCGCAGGCCGTCCTCCGGCAGCAGCAGGTGCCGGGCGAAGGCGTCCGCTCGAACCTCGCCGGCCGACCTGTCGCCCCAGCCGCCGGCATCGGTCGCCGCCCAGTCCCCGAACTGAACATGACCGAGTTCGTGGGCGAGCGTGCTGCGTTGCCGCATGGGATTGCGGGTACGCGCGACACCGACGAAAACGGTGCCACGCTTCGGGTCGCGCATCGTCAGGCCGTGCTCGTCTGGCCCGGCGTCGAGCACGGCGACATCGATGCCGGTTGCCTGTTCGATGACCGCGACGAGATCACCCAACGGTTGCACGCCCAACCGGTGGTCCCGGCGGAACCGTGCGGCAGCGGCTTTTCCTTCGACTTCAGCGTTCACGGGTTCCACTCGCGTTTAGATCGTGGCGGGGATGGCCTGCTCATCCAGGTAGTCGTCCAACTCCAGGTAGTGCAGCAGCGTGGCGCGCATGTCGTCCATGCCGCAGCCGTTGGTGGCCCGGGCCGCGCACTCGGCTCGGCCCGCCACCGTTCCCACGCCAGTCAGTTGGGCAACCGTGTGCCCGGTAGCCCAGCCGATCGCCACGATCTCCGGCATCTTCGCCACGCGGTCGCCGGAGATGATCCGCGACAATGTGGGCTGGGAGATGCCGGTGACATCCGCGAGAGCTCGCTGGCTGAGACCCGCGGCCGCGCGAGCGCGCTCGATCAGTGCACCGACAGCCGGCCTCGTCATGCTCGCCCCTCGATGTTGAATCATGATCCGCTCATCTGATTCATTCTACGCCGGTGTCGGCCCGCGTTGCCACCATCGAACCAAGGCTGCCGTGCATCACGGCCGCTCGGCGATCCGGCCGGTCGCCGGTGGCCGCGGCGTGGTCGACCGGACCGGTGGTCTGGTCGACCGGACCGGCGGCGTGGTCGATCGGCAGATCCGGTGGGTCCAGGCTCGGCCGTAGGTTTCGCCGCATGTTGACGTTCGATGCGGTGAGCAAGCGGTACGGCGCCGTGCAGGCCCTGGACCGGGTCGAGTTCGCGGTGCCGGCCGGTTCGGTGGTCGGCCTGGTGGGCCACAACGGCGCCGGCAAGACCACGCTGATGAAGACGGTGACCGGACTGGTCCGGCCGGACTCCGGTGACGTACGCGTCGACGGCATTCGGGTCGATCGCCTCGGCCGGCTGGGCGGGCTCGTCGGGGTGTCGTTCGACGCCTCGGTGCTGCCGGCCACGTGGACGGCCACGGCCACGGTGCGGGTCGCCGCGGAGCTCAGCGGCCGGCCGGCCGAGGACGTCCCGGCCACGCTGGACCTGGTCGGGCTCGGTGAGGTCGGCCGGCGTCGGGTCGGTGCGCTGTCGATGGGCATGCGGCAGCGGTTGGCGCTGGCCGTCGCGCTGATCGGGAAGCCACGGCTGCTGGTGCTCGACGAGCCGACCAACGCCCTGGACCCGTCGGTCGTCCAGGATCTGCGCGGCTGGATCCGCCAGCACGCCGAGGCCGGCAACAGCGTCCTGGTCTCCAGCCACAACCTGCCCGAGGTCGAGCAGATCTCCGACCGGATCGTGGTGATGCAGCACGGGCGCGTGATGCAGGACGCCACCACGGCGGACCTGCTGGCGGCGCACACGGTCCTGGTCCGGGTGGACCGGCCGGACGTGCTGGCGGACCTCCTGTCGCAACGGGGCAGGCGGGTCGAGCCCGAGGCGAACCAGGTGCTGCGGGTCTTCGGCACGAACACCGACGAGGTGGGGCAGGTCGCCGCCGGCTGCGGCCTCGTCGTCCGCGAGTTGTACGCCGAGCGTCAACGCCTGGCCGACGTCTACGAGTCGATCACTACCGAGGGAGCAGCCCGATGACCACCGTTGCCACGCACCCGTCCGAGCGCCCGGCCGACACCGCGGCGTTCACCCGGCCCGTGCCGTTCACCCGCCTCGTCGCGGTCCACCTGCGGATCTGGCCGGCGCAGCGGGCGATGACCGCCGCCACGCTGGTCGCCGTGCTGATCGGTGTCGCGAGCATGCTGTTCACGCTCGGCCGCCTGCACGCGGGGGCCACGGCCACCGAGGTAGTGCGGCAGTTCGGCACCTCGGCTGCCGCGTACTCGCTGCTCTGGAGCGCGATCGGCGCCGTGGCCGGCGCCGGGCCGTTCCGGAACAAGTGGGCTCAGCTCCTGCTGACCTTCGCCCCGCGCCGCGGCCGGTGGTTCGCCGCAATGCTGGCCTCCGTCCTGATCTGGACCGTCGCGGCCGCCGGGCTGTTCACCGTCCTGTGCGCCGCGCTCGTGCTGATCCGCACGGGGAGCGCGGGCGCGGCGACGGCCGTCGTCACGAACGCGGGACCGGTGGTGGTGGCCAGCCTGTTCGCCGTCACCGTGGGACTCGTCCTGGGGGCGGCGGCACGCGGCGTCGCCGTACCCCTGGTCCTGGCGTACGTGATCGCGCCTACGCTGCCCTTGATCTCCGTGCACGGGGTGCACCTCGGCGCTCTGGTCGACCTGGGCGGCGCGGCCGACCACCTCGCCGCCGGCACGGTCGGCTGGCACGACCTGACCGCACTGTGCGCGTGGATCGTCGCGCCGGCCGCGCTCGCCCTGTGGCGGCTCGGCCGCGGCGCCTAGACAGCAGCGCCTAGACAATGGCGGTCGGCTCGGAGAGGGCGGGAAGCGTGGTCTGGTCACGGTTGGCGGCGGTCGCCCCGGTCGCCGAGCGGCTGCGGGAGAGCTGGCGACCGGTGAGCCGGTGGGTGCTGGCCCGCCGGCTCGCCGCCGCGATCCTGCTGTTCTGGACGGTCGTCCCGTGGACGCACTGGACGCCGTGGCCGGTCGCGGCCGGCCTCCTCGGCGCGCTCGCGCTGCTCGCCCGGTTCACCTGGCCGGCGGCCGCTCTGCTGGCCTCGATCACGGCGTGCGCCGGAGCGCCGGCGACGTCGGTGGCTATTCCGGTGACGGCGTACGCGGCCGCCCGCCGCCCCGCCGACCCGCGCCGTACGGTGGCCGTTTTCGCCGTGGCGACCGCCGGCCTGGCCGGCTACCTCACCCTCGTGCTCCGCCGGCAGGGCTGGACGATCGCCGTCTCGCTCGCGCTGGGTTGCGCCGCCGTGCTGGTCGTCGTGCCCGGCGCCCTGGGCGCGCTGATCGGCGAACGGGCCCGCCGGATCGACGCGCTGCGGGACCGGGCCGCGCTGCTGGAGCGGGCGAACCGGTCGGTCGAGGCGCAGGCCCGGATGCAGGAACGCGCCCGCATCGCCGGCGAGATGCACGATCTGCTCGGCCACCGGTTGAGCCTGATCAGCCTGTACTCCGGCGCCCTCGAGCTGAAGGCCCGGGAGCGGGCGCCCGACCTGAGCGACCAAGCCACGCTGGTACGCCAGGCCACCCGCACCGCACTGGAGGATCTGCGCGGGGTTCTCGGCATCCTCAAGGTGGAGACGCCCGATCCGAGCAGCGAGGGGCACGGCGACGACGCAGGTACCCGGACGGACGTCGGATCGCTCGTCGAGGCGTCCCGGCGGGCCGGGCTGCCGGTGCGCCTGGACTGGGACGGCGACGACGTGCGGGATGTGGCCCCGGCGCTGCGCCGCGCGGTGCACCGGGTGGTCCGCGAGGCGCTGACGAACGTGCACAACCACGCGCCCGGCGCCCCGACCCGGGTCCGAATCCGGCGCTCCGGCGAGCAGATCCACGTCGACGTGCGCAACCAGCTGCCCCCGGGGACGCGACGGCCGACGCCGGGGACCGGGCTCGGGCTGGTGGGGCTGCAGGAGCGCGTCCGGTTGGCCGGGGGCAGCTTCCGCGCCGGCGTCGACGGCGTCGAGTTCGCGGTCACGGCCGAGCTGCCGCTGCTGGCGACCACATCCATCGACCAACCGGGTTCGGCCGATCGGCAGACGACCGCGGGGCCCGCGGACCAGGACAGTGACTCCCGAACCGATCAACCGGGGCGAGGGAACGCCTCCATGCGTACGTCGTACAAGGTCGTCCTGGGCGCCCTCGCCCTGCTCGTGGTCTGCTGCGCCGGCGGAGGTGTGCTCGCCTTCCGGCACGCGATCAAGCAGTTCGCGGCGTCGACGGTCTCCGACGCCGGCTACCAGGCCGTGCGGGTCGGCCAGACCGAGGCGGAGGTGCACAGCGCCGTGGACAACCGGGACACGGCCGGCTCGGACGCCGTCACCGGGAAGGAGCCTCCGGTACCCTCCGGTGCGAGCTGCACGTATGCCTATTCCAGCCATCGTGTCCACGACACGACGCTGGTGTACCGATTCTGCTTCACCGGCGGCCGGCTGGTGGAGAAGACCGAGTTCGACCCGGACAGCGGAGAGGCGACCAGGCAATGATCAGGGTGCTGGTGGCCGACGACGAGGCGTTGATCCGTGCGGGCGTGCGGATGGTGCTCGAGAACGCGGCCGACATCGAGGTCGTCGCGGAGGCGAGGGACGGCCGCGAGGCCGTGGAGTCGGTTCGCCGGCACCACGTCGACGTGGCCCTGCTGGATATCCGGATGCCGGGCGGTGACGGCCTCGCCGCGGCCCGGGAGATCCGCCGGCTGGCGCCGGACACCCAGGTGGTCATGCTGACCACCTTCGGCGAGGACGAGTACGTGGCGACCGCGCTGCGCGCCGGAGCGGCCGGCTTCCTGCTCAAGGACACCGACCCGGAGGGCCTCATCGAGGCCGTACGGGTCGCCGGCCGGGGCGACGCCATTCTCTCGCCCAGCCTCACCCGCCGGCTCATCGACCGCTACGTGGGCCCCCACGACGAACGGGGCGACCGGGCCCGCGAACGCCTCGCCGTGCTCACCGAGAAGGAACGCGAGGTGGTGGTCCTGGTCGGTTCCGGCCTGTCGAACGCCGAGATCGCGCGGAAGCTGTTCATGAGCGAGGGCACAGCGAAGGCCCACGTCAGCCGGATCCTCACCAAGCTGGACTGCGCCAACCGGGTCCAGGCGGCGATCCTCGCCCACGAGGCCGGGCTGCTCCCGCCCGGCTGAGGCCGTACGGACCGCCGCCGCGTCACCGCCGCGCCGCCGCGTCACCGCCCGGGCTGGCCCGGAACGGACGTGGGCGGGCCGGAAGCAGGCTCGAGCGCCTCCGGCTGCGGGCCGGCGGTGCAGGCCCGGCCCCGGCCGGCGGTCTTGGCGGCGTACATGGCGCCGTCGGCGCGGCGCAGTTCCGTGTCCGGGTCCCCGCCGGGCGGGGCGGCGACCACGCCGACGCTCGCGCCGATGTACACCGGGCGGCCGTCGACCAGGAACGGCTCGGCCAGCGCGGCGACGATCCGCGTGGCCACGTCGCCCGCGGTCGGCTCGTCGGTCCAGGGCAGGATCACCGCGAACTCGTCGCCGCCGAGGCGGGCGACCACGTCGCCGGCCCGGATCATCAGGCGCAACCGGTCGGCGACGCCGACCAGCAGGGCGTCGCCGGCATCGTGGCCCAGGGAGTCGTTGACCGGCTTGAAGCCGTCCAGGTCGACGTAGAGCAGCCCGGTCGGCCCGCCGGCGGTGCCCAGCGTGTGCTCCCAGCGGCGGTGGAACAGCCGCCGGTTGGCCAGGCCGGTGAGCTGGTCGTGGGTGGCCTGCTCCTCCACCGCGTGCAGCGTCCGGGACAGCAGCGCGACCAGGCCGTGCAGCCGGGTGATCACGAGCAGGAACAGCACGGCGCAGCCGGCCACGATCAGCGGCACGTCGATCGGCATGCCGCGCAGCCACTCGATGGCCAGCACGGCCGGCGCCATGAGGCTGGCCAGCGCGAGCGCCACCAGCCGGCGGAAGTGGACGCTGCCCTCGTCGGCGTTCTCGCCCCGGCTGGAGATCGCGGCCATGCTCGGGTGCAGGGCGGCGGCGCCGACCATCGCGTACATGCCCTGCCAGGTGGCGTCGACGAGGTTGCCCGGGTGGTAACCGATGGTCAGCTCGAGCAGCGCGTACACCACGTCGCCGGCGAGCATGGCCGCGGTGCCGGCCACCAACAGGCGGTACGCCGGCGGCCGGTCACCGCGGCCGGTGGTCAACCGCAGCAACACCCCCAGCACCAGGATGTCGGCGACCGGGTAGGCCAGCGACACCGAGCGGGCCAGGACCGACAGGTGGCTCGCCCGCACGTACGGGACGATCAGGAAGACCCACGAGAGCATCGCCGCGCCGGTGGACAGGATCATGGCGTCGAGCAGGCCGGGCCGGTCCCGTCCGGGACGGCGGGCGCGGACCAGGCCGAGCAGCGCGACGACCAGGGCCGGGTAGTACGCGAGGTAGAGCGCGTCGGAGTAAGACGGGAAGACGTCGTGGTGCTGTACCACGCTCTGCCACCAATAGGTGATGTCCCCGGCGGAGAACGACAGCCGTCCCACGGCCATCAGGTACCAGGGCCAGACCGTGGTAGGCCGGTGCCGGTGCACGCCGACGACCGTGACCAGCGCGGAGGAGAGGCCGAGAATCCCGTACACGATCGTCTTGGCGAGATCGGAGGAGACGACGAAGTAGGCGACGATCAACCCGGCGCATGTCACCAGGTACCACGCCCACCCCGGCAGCCGCTTCCTCACCATAGACCTACCCCTCCGCGCCGCCCGGACCTCTCACCGAGGCATCGGCCGCGCCCGGCCCGCCGCGAGAACTTCGCCGGTCGGTGTGACCCATGCCACCCCGCGGCGGCCGCGAAGCTTGACCGGATCGCGTTTCGGGGCTATTACGTGGCGATGACCGAGCTGACTTTGCGGGACACCAATGGCATCCTCGGCCAGCCGTGGGTGCGCCCGGAACGGACCAGCCACGGCCTCGGCTGGGAGCAGCTCTATGTCTCCACGCAGCGGGAGACGCCGTACCATGCCTCGTTCGGCGGCGCCCGCAGCCACCTGGTGATCCTGCATCTCAACGGCCCGGTCACGGTCCGGCGTGGGCATCCGGATCTGGGCCGGTCGCGTACGGTTCCGCCGGGCGGGCTCTTCGTGCACCCGGCCGGTAAGGATCTGACCGTGGAGTTGGGCGGAGAGTTGGACACGGTCCACGCCTACCTGACCGACGACGCGCTGCGGGAGGCGCACGACGGCGACCCGGTCGAGTTGGCCGAGGAGCTCGGCAGCCTGGACCCGCTTCTGGAGCAGCTCATGCTCACCCTGGACGGCGTGCTGCGCAGCTGGGAGCCGTCCGCGCGGACGTACGTCGACCACCTCGGGCACGCGCTCGCGGCGCAGCTCGTGCGGTGGCACAGCGTGCGCCGTTGTCCGTCGCCGTCGCCGGCCGCCGCCCGGACCGGGCTGACCGACCGGCAGATGGGCGCGGTCCGGGACCTGGTGGAGGCGCACCTGGCCGAGCCGCTGCCGCTGCGGATGATGGCCGCCGCGACGGGGCTGAGCGTCAGCCAGTTCTCCCGGCAATTCAAGGTGCGCACCGGGCTGTCGGCGCACCGGTTCCTGGTCCAGCGGCGGGTCGACGAGGCGTGCCGGCTGCTGCGAGACAGCGCCCTGCCGATCGCCGAGGTGGCCGCGCGGTGCGGGTTCTCGCACCAGGAGCACTTGACCCGGGTCCTGCGCGCGCACCTGTGCACGACGCCCGCCGCCCTGCGCCGCGGTCGGTGACGGCGCGCGTTTTGTGCAGGGACCGCAGCACGAACATGCAGGATCGCGGCCCTAGCCTGCGCTGATACTGGACCCACTCCGCACCGGGAGCGACTGGGCCCGGCTCCGCGAGACGGCGAACGCGACATCGTGCTCGTCCCGCCTCGACAACCACGCGTGCTTGCGCGCTCCCTGCCGGGCAGCCGGCCCCGCCGACGCCCTCGCGACGCGCCGCGCGCCATCCTCAGCATTCCACCCGGAGGCAGTCATGAACCCGCCAACACCCTCGACCGGAGGGCTGCGCCGCCGCACCCTGCTCAACGCCGCCGGACTCGCCGGGCTGGCCGCCGTGGGCGGGTGCAGCGGCGGCATCAAGCGCAGCGGCTCCGCCAGCTCGGGCGGCGCCCTGAAACTCGGCTACGTCACCCCGCAGACCGGCGCGCTGGCGCCCTTCGGCGAGGCGGACTCGTTCGTCGTCGGCGCGATGCGTGACTGGTTCGCGAAGAACCCGCTGTCGGTCGGCGGCAAGAGCGTGCAGGTCGAGATCCTGGTCAGGGACGCGCAGTCGGACTCGAAGCGGGCCGGAACGGTCGCCAGCGACCTGATCCTCTCCGACAAGGTCGACATGATGCTGGTTTCGTCGACGCCGGACATCACCAACCCGGTGTCCGACCAGTGCGAGGCCAACGGGGTTCCGTGCGTGTCGACCGTCGCGCCGTGGCAGCCGTGGTTCATCGGCCGCGGCGGCGTGCCCGGCGGCGGCAAGAGCTTCACCTGGACGTACCACTTCTTCTGGGGCCTGGAGGACGTGGAGGCCGTCTACCAGGACATGTGGGCCGCCGCCGGCGCCGGCAAGCAGGCTGGCGGCCTGTTCCCCAACGACCCGGACGGCAACGCCTGGGGCGACTCGAAGCTCGGCTTCCCGCCAGTGGTGGGAAAGGGCGGGTACGCCATCGTCGACCCCGGCAGGTTCGCGGTCGGCACCCAGGACTACTCGGCGCAGATCGCCCGTTTCAAGGCCGCGAACGCACACATCCTGCTCGGCGTCGTGGTTCCGCCGGACTTCACGAATTTCTGGAAGCAGGCCGCGCAGCAGGGGTACCGCCCACGCATCGCCACCATCGCCAAGGCGCTGCTGTTCCCGTCGACGATCGAGGCGCTCGGCGCTCTCGGGAACAATCTGGGCACCGAGGTCTGGTGGTCGCCGGCCCACCCCTACACCAGCTCGCTGACCGGGCAGACCGCCAAGCAGCTCGCCGACGCGTTCACCGCCGCCACCGGCAAGCAGTGGACCCAGCCGATCGGTTTCGTCCACGCGCTGTTCGAGGTCGCCGCGAAGGCGGTCACGGCGGCCGGTTCGGTCGGCGACCGCAAGGCGATCGTCGCGGCACTGAAGACGCTCAAGACAGACAGCGTGGTCGGGCCGGTGGACTGGACGTCCGGGCCGGTGCCGAACGTCGCGAAGACCCCGCTTGTCGGTGGCCAGTGGCGCAAGGGCGCCCAGCACCCGTACGACCTGGTGGTGGTCAGCAATCCGCTCAAGACCGCGGTGCCGGTCGGCGGCGCCGTCCAGCCGCTGTGACCACGCCGATTCTGGCGGTCGACGGCCTGCGCAAACGCTTCGGCCCGCTCGTCGTCGCCGACGACGTGTCGTTCCGGCTGGACGCCGGGCGGGCCCTCGGCGTGGTGGGCCCCAACGGCGCCGGCAAGTCCACCCTGCTGAACCTGGTCAGCGGCGCGCTGCGGCCCGACGCGGGCGCCGTCACGCTCGCCGGCCGGGACGTCACGTCGTCGCCGGCCGGCCGGCGGTGCGCCCTCGGCGTCGGCCGCACGCATCAGGTGCCCCGCCCGTTCGTGGACATGACCGTCTTCGAGAACGCCCTCGTCGCGGCCCACGCCGGCGCCGGGCTGCACGGCGCCAAGGCCTACGCCGCCGCCGCGGACGCCCTCGAACGGGCCGGCATCCGGGAGCACGCGAACGAGCGGGCCGGCCGGCTGCCGCTGCTGGACCGCAAACGGCTGGAGCTGGCCCGCGCCCTGGCCACCGGCCCCCGGCTGCTGCTGCTCGACGAGATCGGCGGCGGCCTGACCGAGCCGGAACTTCGGATCCTGGTCGGGACCGTCACCGGGCTGCGTGGCGACGGCCTCGGGATCATCTGGATCGAGCACATCGTGCACGCGCTGCTGGCGGTCGTCGACGAGCTGCTGTGCCTGGCCGGCGGCCGGGTCGTCGCCCACGGCGACCCGCACGCCGTGATCGGCAGCCGCGAGGTCCGCGACCTCTACCTCGGTGAGGCGCTCGAGGAGGACATCGCGCCGTGAACCCGCTGCTGATCGTCGAGGAGATCGACGTGCGTTACGGCGACGCGCAGGCTCTGTTCGGCGTCGGTCTCACCGTCCGGACGGGCGAGACCGTCGCCGTCATCGGCGCGAACGGCGCCGGAAAGTCGACGCTGCTGAAGACGGTGGCCGGGCTGCTGCGGCCGGCCCGGGGACGGATCGCCGTCGACGGCCGGGACGTCACCGCGCTGCCTGCACACCGCCGCGCGCGGCTCGGGATCGCGCTGGTCCCCGAGGGCCGGCGGCTTTTCCCGAGCCTCAGCGTCGAGGAGAACCTGCGCATCGGGGCCTACCGGAGCGCCGCCGGACCCTGGCGGCTCGACCGGGTCTACGAGCTGTTCCCGCACCTGGCCGGGTTGCGGGGCCGTTCCGCGGCGAACCTGTCCGGCGGCGAGGCTCAGGCCGTCGCCATCGGCCGGGCGTTGATGAGCAACCCGCGGCTGCTGCTGCTCGACGAGGTCTCGCTGGGGCTCGCCCCGATCATCGTCCGTCAGCTGTACGCGGCGCTGCCGGCCATCACCGCCGCCGGCACTACCGTCCTGGTGGTCGAGCAGGACGTGGCGCAGGCCCTCGCCGTCGCCGACCGCGTGCAGTGCCTGCTGGAGGGCCGGGTGGCGCTGGAGGCGCCGGCCAGCGAGGTCACCCGGGCCGCCGTCGCCAGCGCCTACTTCGGAGTGTGACCAGATGCTGAGGGTGTCCAGATGCTGAGTGTGACTAAATGACGTGGGCCAACGCCGTCGTGCAGGGCATCCTGCTAGGCGGCCTCTACGCGCTGTTCGCCACCGGCCTCTCGCTGATGTTCGGCGTCATGCGGATCGTCAACCTGGCCCACGGCGACCTCTCGGTGCTCGCCGCGTTCCTCGCCTTCGCGCTCGGCGACGCGCTGCACGTCGCCGCGTTCCCCGCACTGCTCGCGGTGGTCCCGGCGATGGCCGCCCTCGGGTACCTGCTCCAGAGGTTGCTGTTGCAGCGCAGCATGCGCGCCGGCCCGCTCGCGCCGTTGGTGGTGACGTTCGGCCTCTCGATCGTGCTGCAGAACGCGCTGTTGGAATGGTTCTCGCCGGACAGCCGGGCACTGGACATCGGCGGGCTCGGGACGGCCAGCCTGCGGCTGAGCGGCGCCGTCTCGATCGGCTGGTTCGCGCTGCTCTGCCTCGGCGTGGCGGTCACCGTGCTCGCCGGGCTCCAGCTGTACCTCTCCCGGACCGGGTTCGGCCGGGCCATGCGCGCCACCAGCGACGACCCGGAGACGGTGCAGCTCATGGGAATCGACCACCGCCACGTGTACGCCGTGGCGGCCGCGATCGCGTTCGCCACCCTCGCGGTCGCCGGTGTGCTGTTCGGGATGCGCACCACGTTCGACCCGTCGATCGGGCCGGCGCGGCTCATCTTCGCGTTCGAGGCGGTCATCATCGGCGGGCTGGGCAACCTGTGGGGAACGCTGGCCGGGGCCGTCGTGCTCGGTGTCGCACAGACGCTCGGCGCGCAGGTCTCGCCCGCGTACGCGGTCCTGGCCGGGCATCTGGTGTTCCTCGCCGTCCTGGTGCTGCGACCACAGGGGATCCTGCGCACCGCGGGGGTTCTGCCGTGACCGTGGCCGTCTCCCGTGCCACGCCCGCCGGCCGGGCCGGGCTCGGCGGCGCGATCCTCGCCGCGGGCGCCCTCGCGTCCGCGCCGTACCTGTTCACCTCCGACATCACGCACACCCTCGTCGACCTGTTCGTGTTCGTCGTCATCGCCACCATGTGGAACCTGCTGGCCGGGTACGGCGGACTGGTCTCCGTCGGCCAGCAGGCATACCTGGGCGTCGGGGCGTACGCGGTGATCGCGCTCTCCGTCCACGGCGGCGTCAATGCGTTCCTCGCGGTGCCGCTGGCGGCCCTGCTGACCGGCGCGCTCGCCGTGCCGCTGTCGTTGCTGGCCTTCCGTCTACACGGCGGCTACTTCGCGATCGGCACCTGGGTGCTCGCCGAGGTCGTCAAGCTCGTCATCGCCCAGATCGGCCCGCTCGGCAAGGGCTCCGGCGCGTCGTTGACCACCGTCTCCGGCTACGACCCGGACGTCCGAGTCGCCTACACCTACTGGCTGGCGCTCGCCGTCGCCGTCGTCTCGGTCGCGGCGGTGTACCTGCTCCTGCGTTCGCGCACCGGCCTGCAGCTCACTGCCATCCGGGACGACGCGACGGCGGCCGAGGCCGTCGGCGCGCGGGTCGGGCGTACGAAGCGGCTCGTCTACCTCATCGCGGGCGCGGGCACGGGGGCCGCCGGCGCGATCGTCTGCCTCAACACCCTGACCGTGCAGCCGGAGAGCGTCTTCAGCGTGCAGTGGTCGGCATACATGATCTTCATGGCGGTGGTCGGCGGCATCGGCACGATCGAGGGGCCGATCGCCGGCGCCCTGCTGTTCTTCGGGCTCCAGCAGGCTCTCTCCGCGCAGGGCCCGGTCTATCTCATCATCCTCGGCGCGGTCGGCATCGCGGTCATGCTCGTGGCGCCGCAGGGCCTGTGGGGCTCGACGCTCGGCCGCACCGGATTCGGCTTCTTCCCCGTCGGCCACACGCTGCGGTGACCGACGGCGCCCGTCCGGGCTCGGCGCGATCCGCGGCGCCGAGCCCGGACGCCCCCGGCCTCAGCGGCGCCACCAGGCGGCCGTGTCGTCGCGCAGCACGTTAGTGGCGCAGTGCACGTCACCGCCGTCGATGCTGTATCGCCAGTCGTCGATGAACGTGACGCCCATCCCGGCGGCCCGGTAGGCTGCGGCCACGGCGTGGCCCATGATGTCGGTTCCGGCAACGGTCGGACCCCACTGCTCGGGCGCCAGGTAGGTGTGCCGGCCGAGGATGACGCCGTTCACCGCGTCCGGCAGCAGCGCGGTCAACGGCGACACGAACCCGCTGTCGGGATCTCTGCCCCACAGCAGGTCGGCCGAGCCGAAGAGCACCGGCACCCGGACGATCTCGTCGTCGCGCAGCCCGGTCTCCCGCTTGAGCACGGCGACGTTCTTCTCGGTGGCCCGCGCGGCGCGGGCGTTGTCGTCGACGAGGACGTGCTGGGGGTCGTTGACGTAGTCGTCGATGGTCACCAGCCGGTCCGTGTAGTCCTTGCCGGGGGCGAACAGGGACACGGCGCCGTGCCCTGCCGCCTGGGCGGCGCGCAGCACCGCGATGCCGGCCGTGGGATCGGCGATGGCGAGCCGCCAGCCGCGCGGGGTGTCGGCCGGCAGGAACTGGATCGACTCGTCCACGTGCTGCACGAAGGTGAACGACGTGTCCAGCAGCAGCGGGTCTTGCACGCCCTGCGCGGCCAGCAGGGTCCGCTCGCCGGGCGAGGGCGTCTGGTGGTTCGCCGGGTCCTCGCCCATGACGATGCGCCCGGCCGGGTAGTCGTGGCCGTGGTAGGAGTAGGGCGGGATCGTCTCCAGGTTGCCGTCCGAGCTGAGCGTGTCACCGATGCCGCCGACGCCTCCCGGGTCTGGCGCGTTGTCGATGACCGCCACGTCCGGGCCGCGCAGCCGCTCGTAAAGCTCCCGGCCGGCGGGTCGCCAATCCTGCTGGGGTGAGCGCAGCAGGACCCGAATGGTCTGCGGTCGACCGCCGAGGCCCGGCATGCTCTCGTACATCGGCTCGAAGAAGTCCTGCGGGAATTCGTCGGCGTACTTGGTGAACTCGAACGGCGCCTTGGCGATGCCCGCAGCCGCGCCGGCCTTGGTCAGGCCCGCGATGAACTGCGCCGAGGCCGCGGCGAGATCGGGATTCTGGGACGCGTCGGCCTGCGCCTGGCTGACCCGGGTGACCATCAGCTGCCGCGCCTGCTGCACCGGGCTGTTGGTCAGCAGCGGAGCCTCGTGCATCGCCACGCTGTCGGTGGTGGTGGCGCCGTCCGCGGTCACCGACAACGTGACCTGCGCCCGGCCGTCCCAGACCGCGGCGTCGCGGATGACGTCGGTGCCCTCGATGCCCAACTCCACGCCCCGCCGCAGTTCGGCCGCGTCGAGCCGGTCGGCGGGGGTGACCAGCCGCCAGCCGCCGGGTCGCGCGAGGAACAGATGGGTGTGCGCCGCGCCCGGACCGACCACGGCGACCGTGCCGGTGGCGCCGTCGGACAGCGAACGCATCGGCACCGACCTGATGCGGGCCAGGTCCTCGGCGTCCTTCGGCCCGTTGACCACAGTGTCGGCGCCGTCCGAGCACGCCTCGAGTTGCGCGTCCGGCAGGTCCTTGCCGTCCGGCCCGGTGACCGGGCAGCGATGCTGGTCGTCGTCGACGTTGGCCAGGAACAGCGCCCCGGTCAGCGCGGTCGCCCGGTCCTCCGCCCGCTCATCGCCGTCACCGACCAGGTCGATACGGCCGTCCCGATCGGCATCGACGCGCAGGTCCGCGTGCGGGCCCGCGGCGCCCGCGAAGGCGCTCGACACCCCGGTCACCGCACCGGCCGCACCGAGGCCCACGACCAGAATCCATCCGATTCTCCGTCGCACTCGACAAACCTCCCAAGAGTCCGGTCCGGCCCGCCGGAGCGACGCCGGTTCGCCTTCTGGCAGGTGCACTCTCGCGGAGAGATGTCAGGAAGTCGTTGTGGATCGATACGATTCCCATGGCCGGCGACCTGCACGGCGCGGGCCACGCCACCAGCACGGCCGAGGCGGGCGGGCCGATCTCAGTCGCCGAACGGCTCGTCCTTCGGGCGCAGTTGCGGAATCACCCACGAGGTCGGCGGCCATCCGGGCGCCGGTAGCCGGGGCCCGGCCGCGGCGACCGACCAACCGCGGGCACGGCCGAACCGGGTGATGAACAGGTGCGGGTTGCCGCCCCGGGCACGTCGCGCGCCGAAGGGCGGCCGGCCGTACGCGACGACGACCTCCAGGTCCGCCCCGACGCCGGCCGCCCGCTGATCGATCTGCGCGCCATCGGCCAACTCGGCGTGTGTCTGCCTCCAGCGCCGCACCACGGCGGTGAGCATCCGGTCGAACGCCGGCCCGTGCGCCTCGCAGGAGGCCAGCCCGGCCGCGCGCCTGTCGTCGGGAACACCGATCGTGGCCAACACGAAGTCCTGCGCGATGACCAGGCGCAGGTCCTCGTCGAGAACGCCCCAGAGCTCGCGCCCTGCGCCATGGCGCAGGCACTCGAGCCAGTAGCGGACTGTGTCAGAACTGCAGGGAAAGTCAAGAGCCGGTATCAGCACGGGTCGTCCCCTCGCATATCGGTACGCGAGCCCCGCTCGGCGAGCCGATGCCGAGGGCAAGACGAATATAGCGGGTTCTCTGACCAATGTGGACGAATATGTCAGGCGTATTCGTCCACGCCCACCCCGCCCGCGCGCGCTAGTCGCCGACGGCCTTGAAGAGGGCGGCGGTCTCGGCGTTGGAGAGGTGCCGGAAGCCGCCCGGGCGCAGGTCGCCGAGGCGGATCGGGCCGACCGCCGTACGGATCAGGCGGGTCACCGGGTGGCCGACCTCCTCCATCATCCGGCGGACGATGTGCTTGCGGCCCTCGTGCAGGGTGATCTCGACCTGTGCGCTCTTGCCGAGAGCGTCGACCAGCCGGAAGGCGTCCGCCTTGGCCGGGCCGTCGTCCAGTTCGACGCCGGCGAGCAGCCGGCGGCCGACCGTGCGCGGCAGCGGGCCGACGACCTCGGCCAGGTAGGTCTTCGGGATGCCGTAGGACGGGTGGGTCAGCTTGTTGGTCAGCTCGCCGTCATTCGTGATCAGCAGCAGGCCCTCGCTGTCCGCGTCGAGTCGGCCGACGTGGAACAACCGCTGCTGGAACTGGTCGAGGAAGTCGGCGAGCTCGTTGCGGCCCTTCTCGTCGTCGAGCGAGGCGACCACGCCACGGGGCTTGTTCATCGCGATGTAGACAAGCTTCGTGTCGGTGACCACCCGCTGCCCGTCCACCCGGATCTCGTCGGTGGCGGGGTCGGCCTTGTCGCCGAGCTTGGCGACCTTGCCGTTGACGGTGACCCGCCGGCGGAAGATCAGGTCTTCGCAGGCGCGGCGGGATCCAACACCGGCGGCTGCCAGCACTTTCTGGAGGCGTTCGGCGGTGTCAGCCTGTGGCATCGAGCACTTCTTCCACGTCGTCGGGCAGGAACGGAGCGAGCGGCGGCAGCTGGTCGACCGAGTTGAGGCCGAGCTTCTCGAGGAACAGCGCGGTCGTGCGAAACAGGTATGCCCCGGTTTCGCCCTCGGTGCCGCACTCCTCGATCAGGCCGCGCGTCACAAGCGTACGCATGACCCCGTCGCAGTTGACACCGCGGATGGCCGAGATGCGCGACCTGGTCACCGGCTGCTTGTAGGCGACCACGGCCAGTGTTTCCAGCGCCGCCTGCGTCAGCCGCACCGACTGCCCGTCCAGGACGAACCGCTCCACATAGGCGGCATACTCCGGCCGGGTGTAAAGACGCCAGCCACCCGCCACCCGCCGCAGATCGAACCCATGCCCCGCCGCCGTGTACCGCGCCGACAGATCATCCAGCATCGCCGCGACGCGTTCGGTCGGCTGCTCCAGAATCTGTGCCAGCTGCATCTCGGCGACCGGCTCGTCGACGACCAGCATGATCGCCTCCAGCGCCGCGGCCAGCTCGGCCTCACCCATCAAATCCGGAAGATCAACCCCATCGGACGTACGCGGCGTCGCCTCCCCAGAAGCACCACCCTCGTCCTGCCGTCGCAGGCCCTGCGCGGGCGCCACCGAGCCGGCCCGCGCCCGTCCCGCCTCCACGACCGATTCCGCCGCCGGCCGAGTGAGCGGTTGCGCTCCCCCAGCCCTGCCCGGAAGCGGCGCGTCCACCGGCTCGCCACCCGCGTCCGGCTCGCCCACGTCGGCCGCCTCCGCGACCGCCCCCGGCATCGGCACCTCCGCGCCGGGCCCCACGTCGGTGGCCGCCGGTTCCGCCTCCCCCGGCAGCCCCCGCGGCGCATCCACCGTCGCCGCCTCGGGCGCCCCACCGGACCACGCCGCCGACTCGGCCGGAACCGTCTCCGCGCCGCCGTCCTCGCCCTCGACCCCCCGGTAGCCCGGCGGATCGGCGCCCTCGAACGCCTCGTCGAAGTCGTCGTCATCGCCGGCGAGCCCAGCCTCCTGCTCGGCGTCATCGGGATACGCGACCTCCGCCCCGGCGATCGGCTCGTCGTCGACGTCGTCATCGGCGTCCGCCAGGTCGTCGACCGCCGCGGCATCCTCCGCGGCCGCCTCGTCACCGACCCCGGGCAGAAGCCGCGCCTCGACCACTTCCGGCGACTCCGGCCCGACCTCGCCCTCGAAGCGCGCCCCAACCGGCTCCGGCGACTCCGTTTCCGCCTCTGCCTCGGCCTCTGCCTCAGGCTCGGCCTCTGCCTCAGGCTCGGCCTCTGCCTCAGGCTCTGCCTCTGCCTCTGCCTCAGGCTCTGCCTCTGCCTCAGGCTCGGCCTCTGCCTCAGGCTCGGCCTCTGCCTCTGCCTCTGCCTCAGGCTCGGCCTCTGCCTCTGCCTCTGCCTCAGGCTCGGCCTCTGCCTCTGCCTCTGCCTCTGCCTCAGGCTCGGCCTCTGCCTCTGCCTCAGGCTCGGCCTCTGCCTCAGGCTCGGCCCCCGCCTCTGCGTGCCTGGCGGACTGGTAGGCGCGGTCCGGCGGCCGCTGCTGTCGTTCCCACGGCGGCACCCAGGCGGCCGCCTGCGCGGCGAGGGAATCGGGGCGCTCGTCGTTGCTCACGGTCGTTCCTCCAGCGCGGACGCCTCGGCGTCCGCCACAGCGTCGTTCTCGTCCCCGCCAAGGTCAGCGCGGGTCTCCGGCACCTCGATCGTGCCCGCCCCCATCTGCTCGGGGTCGGACAGTCTCGCACCAGACTTGCCCACTCGGGCGTCCTCCGAACCGGCAGAGCTGCGACCCTCCACATCGCCTTCGCCGCCCGTTTCGCCCCTTTCCTCACCCGAGTCGCCCCCGACCGGCCGCTCCGCCAAGCGCGAACCGTCCGATTCCTGCTCGCCGTCGTCATCCGGGTCGGGCCCAAAACCGGCATTGCCCCCCTCGTCGTCAAGCCCCACGCCGACACCGGCCACCGCCTGCTCGCCGTCCGGATCGAGATCGAGATCGGTGGGCTCGGCGGGCTCGGTGGGCTCGGCGGGCTCGGCGGGCTCGGCTGCCGGGTCGGGCCGGGAGCCCTCGTAGTCGTCGATGTCGAGGTCCTCGCCGCCGCCGCCGCCGTCGCCGCCGATCCAGCGGACGGTCAGCTCGTCGAGCGACACCGGCTGCTCGAAGTCGATCAGGCCCTCGCGGTAGAGCTCGAGCAGCGCGAGGAAGCGGGCCACGATCTCGAGCGTGGTCTCGCAGTCGGCGACCAGGAGGGTGAACGTGGCCGAACCCGCCCGGCGGAGGCGGTCGCGCAGCAGCTCGGCGTGCTCGCGGACGCTGACCCGGACCTGGTGGATGTGGGCGATCGACACCTGCGGCGGGCCGGGCTTGGGAAGGAACTGCTTGAGCGCGAGCTTGAACAACCGCTCGGCGCCGATGCCGAGGACCAGGTCGGGCAGGGCCTCGGCATAGCGCGGCTCCATCGAGACCGCGCGGGGCCAGCGACGCGCGCCGGTGCCCTCCAGGTCGGCGATGAAGGCCGCCGCCTCCTTGTACGCCTTGTACTGCAGGAGGCGGGCGAAGAGCAGGTCGCGCGCCTCCAGCAGGGCGAGGTCCTCCTCGTCCTCGACCTCGGCGGCGGGCAGCAGCCGGGCCGCCTTGAGGTCGAGCAGGGTCGCGGCGACCAGCAGGAACTCGCTGGCCTCGTCGAGGTCCCAGTCGTCGCCCATGGCCCGGATATACGCGATGAAGTCGTCGGTGACCTGGTGCAGCGCGACCTCGGTCACGTCGAGCTTGTGCTTGCCGATCAGCTGCAGAAGCAGGTCGAACGGCCCGGTGAAGTTGTCCAGCCGCACGGTGAAGCCGGTCGTTTCGGACCCGGCGGCGAGCAGGGCGGCATCGGAGTCGGCGCCGGCGGCCGGGGCCTCCTCGGCGGCGACCGGGGCATCGGCGGCGGCGAGCGCGGCCGGCTCCGGCGGCGAGGCGGAATGGACGGACTCTTCGGGCACCTGCTGACCGTAGACCACGCCTACGACAACCTGCTCCGGGCTCACACTGCCTCCAACGCCGGGACGGGTCGCCGGTGACTGGCAAGATCGAATCAACCGCCGCCGGCGCCGAACGGCTCGACAGCCGGGATTTCATCAACCGCCGCCGGCGCCGGACGGCTCGACGCCCAGGGACGACGCCACGTCACCCTCCGGTTTCCCCTGGGCCATCCCGAGCCGCACCGCCCGGTCGGCGGCGGCGCTTCGGCTGGGCACGCCGAGTTTCGCGAGGACGGCCGAGACGTGGTGATCGACGGTCTTGGTGGAGATGAACAGCTTCGCGGCGATCTCCGCGTTGGTGAGCCGGGCGCAGATCAGCGTGAGCACCTCGCGCTCGCGGCGGGTCAGCCCCAACGGATGCTCGCGGGTGGCCGACCGAGGTCCGGCGGGCAGCGATCGGACGCCGCGCCCGCGCAACTCCCGCCGGACGATCCGGGCGGCGGGGATCGCGCCGAGCTCCGTGAAGATCGCCAGGGCCTCGCGCAGCGTGCGCTCGTCCCCGGTGGCGGCCAGGACCAACCCGGCCTCGTAGCGGCAGCCCAGCTCGGTCCAGGCTCGCGCGGCCTCGGCCGGCTCGCCGTCGAGCTCCCACCGGTACGGCTCGGCGACCTCGCCGTGCGTCCGGGGTGTCGAGCCGGTCCGCAGCTGCCAGGCGGCGACCGCGCCGCGTTCCCACCCGTTGCGCCCGGCGGACACGTCGGCGGCCAGGTCGGCCTCGCGGCCTGCCTCGGCCCGCCTGCCCTCCAACCAGTACGCCTCGGCCCGCGCGAGCCGGACCGCGACGATCTGCTGCGGCTCGCCGGTGCGCGCGGCGGTCCCGATCGCCTCGTCGAGGCCGGCCCACACCGACTCGGCCGGGCCGGACGTCCTCGCCTGGATGCCGGCGATCCTGCGCAGGCCGCAGAGCCGGTTGGCCGGCGAGGGACCGGCCGTCTCCAGGAGCCACCGGCTGAGCTCCAACGACCGCGCCCACCGCCCGGTCCGTTCCAGCGCGCCGGCCCGCTCGCCCCACAGGCACGTGGCCCACGCGGTGAGGTCGTGCTCGTCGCAGTAGGCGATGCCCTCGGCCGCGTACCGCTCCGCCTCGGCGAACCGCCGGTCGTCGCTGTGTATCCCGCAGAGGTTCGAATACGCCCGGCCGGCCTGCTCGTGGTGGCGCCCGGCCAGGGCGATCTCCAGCGCCCGCTCCAGCAGGACCGTCCCCTCGCCGCCTGCGGACCAGACGCTCACGGCCTGGGTGTTGAGCGCGTCGCTGAGCACGTCGCCGGCGCCGAGGCGCGTCGCCATCGCCATCGCCCGCGCGGCCAGGCCGATCGCGGCCTCGTTGTCGGAGCAGAGCATCCGCTGGTTGGCCGCGGTCGCGTAGGCCCAGGCCAGCTCGACGCCGGGCCCGAGCGGCTCCAGGACCGAGACCGCGGCGTCGGCCTCGACGACCGCCTCGTCGCCGCGGCACAGGTTCCACTTGGCGCGCGATATCCGCCGCAGCGCGGCGCCCTCCCGCCGTCGGTCGCCGATCGCGCGCCAGTGTGCCAGCGCGTGCTCGCACGCTCGTGCCGCCTCGGCCCACCGGTCGAGCAGCGCGAGCTCGTCGGCGAGCTCCTCGTTGAGCTCGGCGAGCGTCGTGCCGTCCGCGCCCGCCGCGAACCGCAGGGCCCGCTCGAACTGGGCCGTGGCCTCCCGGTGCGAGGCGAGCCGCGCCGCCTGGCGGGCCGCCGCGGGCGCGTGCCGGAGCACCGCGGCGGCATCCCCGGCCGCCTCGGCGTGGAAGGCCATCCGGGCGTCGTCGCGATGGCCGAGCTCCGCCAGCGCCGCGAGGACGCCCGCGTGCACGGCGCGGACCCGATGTGCGGGGACGCCGCCGGCCACGGCGAGCCGGGCGAGCTCGTGCCGGAAGGCCAGCGCCTCGCCGTCGGCGACCACCAGCCCGCATGCGAGCAACCGGTCCACGACCGGCGGCGGGCAGTGCGTCATCGCCGCCAGCAGCCGCAGCTCGACCCTGGTGCCGGTCAGCGCGGCGGCCTCCAGCGCCTCGCGGGCGGCGTTGTCGAGGCGGGCGACGCGCGCCAGCACGGCGTCGCGGGCCGAGGCCGGGACGGTCCCCACGCCCGCCCGCAGCACCTCCGTGACATAGAACGGGTTTCCGCCGGTCAGGCGGTGTAGCTCGGACGCCTCCAGTTCGGTGCCGCCGGCCAGCGTGCGGATCGCGCCGGGCGTGAGCGGGCCCAGGTCGATGCGCCGGGTCGAGCGCTGCGACGCGAGATCGCCCAGGACGACCCGCAGTGGATGGTCCGGCGCCAGGCCGTCGTTGCGGTAGGTGACGATGCCCAGCACCGCGGCGTCGCGCAGCCGGCGGCCGAGGAACCGCAGCAGGTCGAGGGTCGCCTCGTCGGCCCAGTGGATGTCCTCCAGCACGATCGCGTCGACCACGCCCGGGTCGCCGATCTCGCGCAGCAACTCGCGGAACAGCTCCTCCCGGCCGGCGCCGGCCTGGCACAGCCGCAGCAGCGGGCCGCCCAGCCGGTCGGCCACGTCGAACAGCGGCCCGAGCGGGCGTGGGGTGAACAGGCCGTCGCACGCCCCCCACGACCAGCGGGCGGCCGGAAGTTGCTCCTCGAACCGCTCGACCAGCGCCGACTTGCCGACGCCCGCCTCGCCCGCGACCAGGACCAACCGGCCGACACCGCGGGCGGCGTCGGCCGCGTAGCCGGCGAGCGCCGCGAGCGACGCATCGCGTTCGAGCAGCTGCATGCGGCCAGTATCCGCCGGGCGCCAGGGCCGGGGAGACCGCCCGGATGTCGAGGATCCGTCAGCCGGCCGGCTCGTGCGACGAAAGGCGCGTCCGTGGGCTCAGTCCCAGAGGCGCAGGAACAGCACGCCGAGGAAGTCGAGGATGTACAGCAGGAACGGGGCGCCGAACGGGAACAGGCTCAGCGCCAGCAGGACGACGACGCCGACGTTCTTCTCCTCGAACCAGAGCCGCATCCACTGCATGCCGGCGCCGGGCCGGCGCAGCAGGTTGTAGAGGATGCCGAAACCGTCCAGCGGTGGGATCGGGACCAGCGCCAACAGGCCGAAGCTCAGCAGCCCGACGGCGAGCGACAGCAGGATCTGCTGCCCGACCGGCAGGTCGACGCCGAGAAGCACGTCCGAGGGGTTGAGGTAGACGAGCAGGTTGTCCGGGTAGGCCAGCACGTAGAAGGCGAAGAACAGCTGGGCCGCGACGATGCAGGTCAGCGGCCCGGCGGCGAACACCAGGGCGGCCCGGAACCGGCCCCGGAAGCGGGGCACCTCGTCAACGGAGATCATCTTGCCCCAGCCCATGCCGCCGATCGCGGCGCCGACCGCGCCGAACGGGTCGATGTCCTCACGCGGGCGCGGGACGATCGGGTCGCGGCGGTCGGTGAGGCCGAGGCTGCGCGCGCTCAGCCGGACGGCCACGGCGCGCAGGAACAGGCCGAGCAGGAAGGCGACGACCAGGGCGGCGAAGGCCATGGGCCGGCCGAGGGCGTACAGCACGGGAGACGTCCTTAACCGGGGCGGGGCCCGTGACGGGCGGGCAGGAAGACGGGCGGGGTGAGCACGAGCCGGCGCGGACCTAGCCCCGCTCGGTCTTCGCGGCGATGACCTCGCGGGCGAGCTGGCGGTAGTTGCGGGCGCCGGAGGAGGCCGGGTCGAGCGAGGTGATGGGCGAGCCCGCCACCGTGGACTCGGGGAATTTCACCGTCTTGGTGATGACGGTCTGGTAGACCTTGTCGCCGAACGCCTCGACCACGCGCTGCAGCACCTGGCGGCAGTGCGTCGTGCGGCTGTCATACATGGTGGCGAGGATGCCCTCGAGCTCGAGATCGAAATTGAGCCGCTCGCGCACCTTGTCGATCGTGTCGAGCAGCAGGGCCACGCCGCGCAGCGAGAAGAACTCGCACTCCAGCGGGATGAGCACGCCGTGCGCGATGGTCAGCGCGTTGATCGCCAGCAGGCCCAGCGAGGGCTGGCAGTCGATCAGGATGAAGTCGTACTCCTTGCGGACCGTGCGCAGCACCCGGGCCAGCGCCATCTCCCGGGCGACCTCGTTGACCAGCTGGATCTCGGCGGCCGACAGGTCGATGTTGGCCGGCAGAAGGTGCAGGCCGGCCACGTCGGTCTTGATGATCACGTCTTCGGCGGTGACGTCGTCCTGCATGAGCAGGTTGTAGATGCTCAGGTCGAGGTTGTGCGGGTTGACTCCGAGGCCGACGGAGCAGGCGCCCTGCGGGTCGAAGTCGACGAGCAGGACCTTTCGCCCGTACTCCGCGAGGGCGGCGCCGAGGTTGATCGTCGTCGTGGTCTTGCCGACCCCGCCCTTCTGGTTGGCCAGGGCGATGATGCGCGCGGGGCCGTGCCGGTCGGTCGGCATCGGCTCGGGAATGGGACGGCGCATCGTGTACGCCGTGGGGTCGGCCGGGCCCAGGTCAGCGCCGAGGTCCATGGAGCTCTGCTGCTCGCGGAGCACGGAGGTCCAGGCCTCCGCCCGATCGCGGTTCCCTGACATGCCCTCGCCCCCTCCCGACTCGCAGCCTCACCCGGAGCACATTGTGTTTCCGCCACGGGTTGGCTCAGCCGATGCCCGACTGTACGCCACGCGCGCCGCCCGGCCGGGGTCAGCCGTTCGGCGTGTCGCCATCTATGGGTGCGCAGCTTTCTAACGAGCGCGAGGGTGCGCGGTGGCGTAAACCTCCCGAAGCCGGTCAACGGTGACCAAGGTATACACCTGCGTGGTAGTCACCGAGGCGTGCCCGAGCAGCTCCTGCACGACCCGTACGTCGGCGCCGCCGTCGAGCAGGTGGGTCGCGTACGAGTGACGCAGCGTGTGCGGGCTGACCGCGTGCGGCCCGTCGACCGGCAGCCCTGCCGCGCCCGCCGCGCGGTGCAGGATCGTCCACGCGCTCTGCCGGGAAAGCGGCCCGCCGCGCGCGTTCAGGAAGACCCGAGGCGTGCCGCGCCCGTTGGCCGCGAGCGTCGGGCGCCCGCGTACGAGATAGGCGTCCATCGCTGCCTTGGCGTAGCCGCCGACCGGGACCACCCGGGTCCGTCCGCCCTTGCCGTGCAGGATCGCGGCGGGCTCGCCGCCCAGGTCGAGGTCGTCGATCGCCGCGCCGACCGCCTCGGAGATGCGCGCCCCGGTGCCGTAGAGGAACTCCAGCAACGCCTTGTCGCGCAGGCCGAGCGGCGTGTCGTCGGCGACGTCGAGCAGCCGGGTCACCTGGTCGACGTCGAGGGCCTTGGGCAGCCGCTTCGGCGGGGCGGGCGGGCGCACGCCGGTGGCGACGTCGGTGGCGACCAGTCCCTCACGGACGGCGAAGCGGTGCAGGCCGCGCACCGCGCTGATCGCCCGGGCGGCGGAGGCCGGGGCGAGGCCGCCGGCGCGCAGCCCGGCCAGATGGGCGGCGACGTCGGCGGCGCGCACCGCGGCCAACCCGGTGACCCCGGCCGCGGCGAGCACCTGCTCGTAGCGGTCGAGGTCACGCCGGTAGGACGCGAGGGTGTTGCGGGACAGCCCGCGCTCGACCGTGAGATGGTCGAGGTAGGCGTCGACGGCGCGGGAGATGCTCAGCTGCGCTCCTCAGCTCAGCACGTCGGCCAGGGCCAGCGTCTGCATGCCGTGCGCCTCGGCGACCGGCCCGTAGACGACGTACCCGTCGAAGGTGTTCAGGCCCAGGGCGAGCGCCGGGTCGGCGCGCAGCGCGTCGCGCCAGCCGCGGTTGGCCAGCTCCAGCGCGTACGGCAGGGTCACGTTGGTCAGCGCGTACGTGCTGGTGTGTGGGACCGCGCCGGGCATGTTGGCCACGCAGTAGAACATCGACTCGTGAACCCGGTAGACGGGGTCGGCGTGCGTGGTCGGCCGCGAGTCCTCGAAGCAGCCGCCCTGGTCGATGGCGATGTCGACGAGCACGCTGCCGGGCTTCATCCGGGTCACCAGGTCGTGGGAGATCAGGTTCGGCGCCTTCGCGCCCGGCACCAGCACGGCGCCGATCACCAGGTCGGCGTCGAGGACGGCCTTCTCGATCTCGTACGCGTTGGACGCGATCGTCTGCAGGTGACCGCGATAGTCCGCGTCCGCCGCCCGCAGGCGCGCGATGTTGCGGTCGAGGACCAGCACCTCGGCCTGCATGCCGAGCGCGATGGCCGCCGCGTTCATCCCGGAGACCCCGGCGCCGATCACCACGACCTTGGCCGCGTAGACGCCGGGCACCCCGCCCATCAGCACGCCCCGGCCACCGCCGGACCGCATCAGGTGGTACGCGCCGACCTGCGGCGCGAGCCGGCCGGCGACCTCGGACATCGGGGCGAGCAGCGGCAGCGACCGGTCGGGCAGCTCGACCGTCTCGTACGCGATCCCGATGACCTTGCGGTCGAGCAGCGCGTCGGTGCACTCCTTCGAGGCGGCCAGGTGCAGGTAGGTGAACAGGACCTGGCCCGGGCGCATCCGGTGGTGCTCCTCGGCGATCGGTTCCTTGACCTTGAGGACCAGGTCCGCGGCGGCCCACACCTCGTCGGCGCCCGCCAGCACGGTCGCGCCGGCCGCAAGATAGTCACCGTCGGTGATCGATGAGCCGGCGCCGGCGCCGGACTGCACGAGTACCTCGTGGCCGGCGCGGACGAACTCGAAGACCCCTGCGGGAGTGATAGCGACCCTGAACTCGTTGTTCTTGACTTCGGTGGGAATGCCGACCTTCACGAGCCGACACCGTCCTTTCTCAACGCTGAGTAAAGACTCTCTCCGCCGCACACTACCGCCGAGCTGCGCCGATCCGCCGTCGACGCACGCCGGGCCGCCCGATCGCGACGAGCCGCGACCGTCGATGGGGCAGCCACGACGGCCGGCGATCTCGAGGTTAGATCGATCAGGGGAAGGGCGCCCGTACCCAGCGGTGCTGTAGATTTCTGCCATGCCAGTGGATCTCAACGCGTCGGTGCCGCACTCGGCGCGGATCTACGACTACCTGCTGGGCGGCAAGGACAACTTCGACGCCGACCGCAAGGCGGCGGCCGAAATCGTCAAGGCCTCCCCCAGCCTGCCGATCTCGATGCGGGCCAACCGGCGCTACATGGCCCGGGTGGCACGCTACCTGGCGGCCGAGCGCGGGATCCGCCAGTTCCTGGACATCGGCACCGGCTTGCCGACCTCACCGAACCTGCACGAGGTGGTGCAGGGCGTCGACCCGTCGTCGCGCGTCGTCTACGTCGACAACGACCTGATCGTGCTGGTGCACGCCAGGGCGCTGCTGACCTCGTCGCCGGAGGGCTCCACCTCCTACATCGACGCCGACCTGCGCGACACCGGCGCGATCCTCGGCTCGAGCGAGGTCGCCGCCAACCTGGACCGGAGCCAGCCGGTCTCGATCAGCTTGATCGCGGTGCTGCAGTTCGTCGCCGACGAGGCCGAGGCGCACAAGATCCTGGACAACCTGCTGGCGCCCTTCCCGGCCGGGAGCACGCTGGCGATCTCGACGGTCACCGCGCACAACGAGCAGGCCGTGGCCGCCGCGGCGACCTACTCCGCGCGAGGCATCGCCGCGAAGCCCCGCACCGACGCCGAGGTGACCGACCTCTTCCGCGGCCTGGACCTGCTCGACCCGGGTGTGGTGCTGGTCAACCGCTGGCGCCCGGACGCCGAGGACGCCGCGGTCGAGGACTACCACGTGCAGATGTCGGGCGGGGTCGCCGTCAAGGGCTGACCGACGGCCGCTCCCCGATCGAGGGAGGCTCACCGCGCGCCGGACCGGCCCGCTTTGGCAACCGACCCGGCGTGCCGTATGTTGCCCGGGCGCGAGCCGGTGGGAGGACGCATGAGCTGGGACGTGTTCGTCTTCAACGCACCGCCGCACATTGCGACGATGGACCAGATCCCGCACGACTTCCTGCCACCGCCGCTGGGTCCGGCCTCCGACATCGGCCGCCGGCTGCGGGAGAGCGTCGCGGCCGTCGACCTCTCCGACCCGAGGTGGGGCCGGGTGCTCGGCGAGACGTGGAGCATAGAGCTCAGCATGGGCGCCGCCGCCACTGTGGAGTCGATCATGCTGCACGTGCAGGGCGGCGGGGACGACGTACTCACCGTCATCGCCCGGATCGCCGCGGCCGTCGACGCCCGCGCCCTCGACATCTCCACCGGCGAGTTCCTCACCGGCGACCTGTCGCAGACCGCCGGCTGGCACGGCTTCCAACGCCACCGCGACGGGACCACATGAGACGGTCCACTGCGCGATACTGATCCGCCACCCCTCACGCGCGGAGAAAGTCGGATGGATCGAAACGACGGAACGGACCCGTTCGCCGGGCTCGAGGACTGGGCCAAGGACACCGAACGGCGCGTCGGGCGCGAGAGCCGGCGCCAAGGTGGGCTGCGCGGCCTGCGCCGGGTCGTCGTGATCCTCGGCGGGGTCGCGATCGCCGTGCTGGTGCTCGCCGTCGCCGTGCCGGCGGTGCGGTCGTGGCTGCCCTCCGGCGGTGGCAAGCCGGCCGCGTACCCGCGGCAGAGCGTGCCCTCCGGCGTCTCCGCGACCAGTTCCGAGAGCGCCGCCGCCACCGACCCGTTCGCCGGCACGCCCGCGGCGGCGTACCCGAAGGGCCTGGCCGGCATCACCCTGCCGCGGGCCAAGGCGGTCGCAGGCTTCAGCGCCGCGCAGGTCGGCGCCGCGCTGCAGCAGGTCCGCAAGGCACTGGTCGCGGGCCGCCTGGACGAAGCGATGCTCGTCGAGCACCGACCGACCGGTTTGCTAGACCTGCTCGCGCCGAACAGCCGCGACGGCATCGTCAAGTGGTTCCAGAACACCGACTTCCAGTCGGTGGCCACCTGGATCGACCCGGCCGTGCGGCTCAACCCCGGCGAGAAGCCACGGGTCAGCGGCCGAGTGACGTACTCCTCGGCGCAGGTCGACGGCCGCCGCACGTTGCAGGTGACCACGAACTTCATCTGGGTGTACGCGTTCGAGGGCGCCGACCGCCCGATCGCCGCGGAACACGACGAGATCCGCTGGGACTTCCCCACGACGAAGAACCTGCGACCCGGCGACTGGGGCATGTGGGTCGGCGCCGCGAAGTCGTACGCCGCGTGGGTCGACTGCGCCGCCTCGAACAAAGGGCTGCTCGCCCCGACCCGGCACACCGGTGTCGCCCCGGCGCCGTCCGACACTGAGGACCCCGCCAACTACCTCAAGGCCGACCACGCCATCGAAATCGGCGACGACTGCGGAAACCCTTCCCCCTCACCGTCACACTGACAGCCCGGCCCCGGCTTCGCCATCCTCGCGCCGTTCTGGACGGCGGAGGCAGAACACGCAAGGCCGCATCGTCGAAGGTCGAGCGGGGCGGCGAGGCGGGCGGCGCCGGGTGGCTGTGCTGGAATAAATCGGCGTTGTTTCACCCGGACGTGGAGGTCGGCGATGGACGGCGGGCCAGCCGAGCACGAAGAGGCCACCCGGGTGTGGGCGGTCATGCGGGAGTTCGTGGAGCGCAACTCGCCGAGGCACCGCTTGCGGCAGGCGCTCGGCGACGGGCTGGCCAAGGGCCGCGGCAAGGTGATGGTGCTGCTCATGCTCGGCGAGGGCCCGCGCTCGCTCGGCGACATCGCCGAGGCGCAGCACATCGACCCGCCCTATGCGACGGCCATCGTCGACCAGTTGGAGTCGCTCGGGCTGGCCGCGCGCACCGCCGACCCCGACGATCGCCGCCGCAAGGTGGTTACGCTCACCGCGCAGGGCCGTGCCGCGGTCGCCACCGCCCGTGAGATCGTCGCCGAGCCGCCGGCCGAGCTCGTCGAGCTGACCGCGGCCGAACTCGCCGGCCTCGCCGCGGTGCTGGACCGGCTCACCGCCGCCCGCCGCTGACGCCTGCCGGGCGACGATGCCCGGCAGGCACTGGGGATGGCCCAAAAGTCAGATCGACGGCGTGTCAGCGGGTCGTAGCGTGGCCCAGCCCGCGTCGCGAGCCCGGGCCGCGGCGAGCAGGCCGGCGACCGTCGCCGCGTTCGTGATCTCGCCGCGGAAGATCATCGCGACTGCCTCGTCCAGGTCGACCGCGGTCACCTCCAGGTCGGCCTCCTCGTCGGTGCGCCGGTAACGCTCCGTCTCGGGAACCGGGGAGAGGTCGCGGGCCAGGAAGAGGCGGATCGACTCGCTGCTGAAGCCCGGCGACGTGTGCAGGTCGACCAGCAGGTCGTAGCGGCCGGCCCGCAGGTCGGCCTCCTCGGCCAGCTCGCGGGCCGCGGCGAGCGCCGGCGGCTCGCCCTCGACGTCGCGCAGCCCTGCGGGCAGCTCCCAGAGCCGCTCGGCGACGGCGTGGCGGTATTGCTTGATCAGCACGACCCGGCCGGCGTCGTCAAGCGCGACCACGCCGACCGCGCCCATGTTCTGGACCACGTCGCGGGTGGCCGTCTCGCCCCCGGACATGGTGACCCGGTCGGTGAAGACCGTGAAGATCGGGCCGGAGTAACGCACGGCACGGCTCAGCGTCTCGTGGGTGAAGGCGGTCACCGGTGCACCTCCGCCGGCAGACCCTCGCCCGCGTGGCCGCCGGGCCGGGCGGCCGGACGCCGCCCGGTCATGGCTGTGCCTCCTGTGCCATGCCCTTCTGGCCCTCGCCTTCAGCGCCGTTGGCAGGCGCGGCTGGGTGCCGCTCGGTGCAGGCGGTCATGGCTGTGCCTCCTGTGCCATGCCCTTCTGGCCCTCGCCTTCAGCGCCGTTGGCAGGCGCGGCTGGGTGCCGCTCGGTGCAGGCGGTCATGGCGTCACGACCGGGAGTTCGTCGGCGGCTGCGTACGTCACGGCCGCCTTGACCAGGCCGTCGAAGAGCGGATGCGCCCTGGTCGGCCGGCTCTTGAGCTCGGGGTGCGCCTGGGTGGCGACGAAATAGGGATGGGTCTCGCGGTCGAGCTCGATGAACTCGACCAGCCGAGCGTCCGGCGAGGTGCCGGAGAAGACCAGGCCGGCCTCGGCCAGCTTCTGCCGGTAGTCGTTGTTGACCTCGTACCGGTGGCGGTGGCGCTCGGAGATCTCGGTCGCGCCGTAGACCTCGGCCACCACCGAGCCCTCCTGCAGCGTCGCCGGGTAGGCGCCGAGCCGCATCGTGCCGCCCAGGTCGCCCTTGCCCGCCACGATGTCCTCCTGGTCGGCCATCGTGGAGATCACCGGGTACGGCGCCCGGTCGTCGAACTCGAGCGAGTTGGCCCCGGCCAGGCCCGCCAGGTTGCGGGCGACGTCGATGGTCATGCACTGCAGGCCGAGACAGATGCCGAGAATCGGGATCTGGTGCTCCCGCGCGTACCGTGAGGTGTTGATCTTGCCCTCGATGCCGCGCACGCCGAACCCGCCGGGAATGACGATGCCGTCGACGCCCTTGAGCGCGGCGGTCGCGCCGGCCGCCGTCTCGCAGTCGTCGCTGGGCACCCAGCGCAGCTGGACCCGGACGTTGTTCGCGAAACCGGCGGCGCGGATCGCCTCGCTCACCGAGAGGTACGCGTCGGGCAGGTCCACATACTTCCCGACCAGCGCGATCGTGATCGTCCGCTTCGGGTGGTGCACCCGCTGGAGCAGGTTGTCCCAGGTGGCCCAGTTCACGTCGCGGAACGAGAGGCCGAGCCGGCGCACCACGTACGCGTCCAGGCCCTCGCGGTGCAGAACCTTCGGGATGTCGTAGATGCTCGGCGCGTCCGGCGCCGCCACCACGGCCTCGCGGTCGACGTCGCAGTAGAGCGCCAGCTTGTGCTTGAGCTTCTCGGGGATCTCCCGGTCGCTGCGGCAGACCAGCGCGTCGGGCTGGATGCCGATGTTGCGCAGCGCGGCGACCGAGTGCTGCGTCGGCTTGGTCTTCAGCTCGCCGGACGGCGCCAGGTAGGGCACCAGCGAGACGTGCAGGTAGAACACCCGGTCCCGGCCGACCTCGTGGCGCACCTGGCGGATCGCCTCCAGGAACGGCAGCGACTCCATGTCGCCGACGGTGCCGCCGACCTCGGTGATGACGACATCCGGCACCCGGCCGGACTCGTCGGGGTCGGCCATCGCGAAGATGCGTTCCTTGATCTCGTTGGTCACGTGCGGGATGACCTGCACGGTGTCGCCGAGGTATTCCCCCCGGCGCTCCTTGGCGATGACCGCCGAATAGATCTGGCCGGTCGTCACGTTGGCCTTGCCGGACAGCGACCGGTCGAGGAAGCGCTCGTAATGCCCGACGTCGAGGTCGGTCTCGGCGCCGTCCTCGGTCACGAAGACCTCGCCGTGCTGGAACGGATTCATCGTTCCGGGATCGACGTTGAGGTATGGGTCGAGCTTCTGCATGACGACCCGCAGTCCGCGCGCGGTCAGTAGATTGCCGAGGCTGGAGGCGGTGAGGCCCTTGCCCAGCGAGGAGGCGACGCCCCCGGTGACGAAAATATGCCGCGTCTCGCGCACTGTTGAGGCCAAGGCCCGCTCCCGTGGTCGCCTGTAGGTAGGACATGCGGCCGGGGCGAGGCCCCATCCACGGGAGTTCACCGTAACACCTGCGCGGCCGAACGCACGTACGGGCTGGTCCAGCGCGTGTCACCGGGAAGCCAAATGATCCTCGGTTTCGCGGAAGAAGGGGCCGCCGGGCCCGTCGGTCTCCCCGTCCGGCCTCGTCCGGTCGGCGGCGTGCAGCAGGACCCGTAGCGCCGTCAGCACCGCCGTGGGCACGGCCGCCGCGGCCGCCGCGCCCGCCACGCTCAGCGCCGACCCACCCAGAACGCCGGCGATCAGCGTCGCCACCACGGTGCCCGCGCCCGCCGCGCGCAACGCCGGGTGCAGCCCGAAGAGCCGGTTCAGCCCGCCCCACGGCGAGAACTGGCAGAACAGCAGCATCACGACGCCGACGACGGCGAGAACCGTCAGCGGGCTGTCCAGCAACGCCTGCCCGTTGGAGGTGGCCGCCCGCTGCATGGCCGGCCCGCCCGTGCCGTCGGCCAGCGCGGACAGGAACCGGCCGAGGCTGCCCTGCTCCAGGTCGGGCCGGCGCAGGTCCATGACGGCGAAGGCGATCGTGACGGCCACGCCGGCGAGCGCGGCCCAGGCGAAGCGCGGGAAGGTCAGCCAGCCGCCGGTGCTGATCGCGGCGGCGACGCAGACGCCGGCGGTCACGGCGATCGCGCCCACCGGGTCGGCGCCGAGGTACGGGCTGCCGACCATGACCAGGCCGAAGCCGCCGAGCAGCACGACGATGACCGGGCGCCAGGGCTTGCGGACCCACTGGGCGAGGCAGCCGGCCAGCACCAGCAGGCCGGTCACGAAGACGCCGAGGCCTACGCCGCCGACGCCCGCGTACCGGGCGCCCTGGATCGCCGAGTAGCCGGCCACGCCGTTGAGCTGCAGCTGCGCGCCGGTCAGCAGGTCCGTCCCGACGACCAGGGCGCCGATGCCGGCGACCGCGCCCATCGGCCACAGCGTGCGATCGTGGTACGGCGACAGCCGGACCGCCGCCGTCCCGATCGCGACGAGGCCGAACGTCGCCAGCCCGAACAACCAGGCCGGATGGCTGCCGCGCCACCAGGGCACGGCGTCGGCGAGCAGCGCCGCGGGAATGGCGAGGGCCGCGGCGACCAACGCCAGCTCGAACGCCGCCACCAGCCGGGGCGGCGGCAGCGCGGGCCCGGTCGGGCCGGCATGCCGCCGGGCCCGGACCATCACGGGCACGATCAGGAGAAAGAGCAGCATCTGTACGCCGGTGAGCACGGTGAAGAAGATCGCGGCGACCGAGTACTGGGCGCCGGCCCGTTGGTCGGCGTTGTGCGCGCCCTGAACCGCCTCGGACAGCCTCGCCGGCTTGCCGCTCACCACGGTGGCGGTACGCCCGGCGAACAGTTTCGCCGGCGACGCCTTGCCCAGCGCCGTGAGCACGGTCGGGGCGAGGTCGACCAGTTGCAGGTAGCCGTCGCGGCCGGTGCCCGCCGAGGTGAGCCAGCCGCCGTCCCAGCCCTGGCCCTCGGCGATCGCCACGTGCAACCGGGTCGTGCTGTCGGTGTCGGCGACGCCGGCGACGACCAGCAGCGAGCGTTCCGGCCGGGCCGCGACCACCCGGGCCAGCGCGGCGTCGGCCCGCTCGGCGGCCGCCTCCCGGGCCGCACCGGAGCCGGAGATCGTGCCCAGGTCGACGACGCTGAGCGGGCACGAGCTGAGCAGGCCCTTCGCGTCGGCGGGCAGCTGCGGCAGGTACTTGTCGACCCGCCCGAACGGCCGCGCCGCCGCGACCGCCGCGCCCGGCCCGGCCGCCGCCGTACAGCGCACCGACTCGGCCAACGCGCCCGGCACCGCCCCGTACGGCAGCCGGTCCTGGTTTTCGCGGACCGCCACGCCCTGGTCGGTCAGGTCCGCGCCGATCGCGTCCGGCTGGGTGATGCCCGGCGCGGCGAGCGAGCACGTCGTGGCCGAAGTCAACGGCGGCCAGCCCGCATAGTTGCCGGCGCCCAGCGTCAGCCAGCCGTCGTCGGGGCAGGTGACCCGCTGCGACGACTTCACCGACAGCCAACCGATCGAGCCGATCGAGGCCTCCTGCCACAGGTTCGGGGTGCGCACCGGGTCCAGGTCCTCCCAGCGCAGCCCGGCCGCCCCGGCGACGATCACGTAGTCGACCGCGCCCGGCGGCCGGCCCGTGTCCGGATGGATGGCCAGGCCGCCGAGGCTGGCCAGCGCGGCGAGCAGCACGAACAGGTAGGGCACCCAGCCGGCGATCCGCCGGCTGTCCGGGGCGCCGGCGCGGCGAACCCGGCGGATGCGGTCGAGGGCCGTCACCCGTGACCCGTCACTTCGGCGTACGCGGCGCGCACCGCGGCGACGGTGTCGGCCTCGGTGGGCCAGGTGGCGGCCTGCCGCGGCCCCCGGGCGGCGTAGTCGGCGCGCAGCCGTTGGTCGCCGAGCAGATCGCGTACGGCGCCCTCGAGCGCGCCGAGGTCGCCCGGCGGGATCAGCACCGCGGCGTCGTCGACCAGCCCCGGCAGCCCGCCGACCGCGGTGGTGACCAGCGGGACACCACTGGTGAGCGCCTCCTGGGCGAACAGCTGCCGCGCCTCCCAATCGCTGGTGACCACCGCCAGGTCGGCGCCGAGCAGCAGGTCGGGCACGTCGGAACGCCGCCCGAGCAGGTGGAACGGGGCGTGCCGCGCGGAGATCTGCTGCGCCAGCGACATGTAGCTAGGCCCCG
>Ga0307508_10000369_pt1 | contig 54583 bp, 57 predicted proteins | sample 9_EM_MG_FD_203089 | JGI IMG/M metagenome (GOLD analysis project Ga0307508, IMG submission 203089) | Populus trichocarpa ectomycorrhiza microbial communities from riparian zone in the Pacific Northwest, United States - 9_EM | ecosystem: Host-associated > Plants > Roots > Unclassified | place... | reverse complement strand
TACGTGGACAACATACAGGTGACACAACGGATACGGCACCCTCTCTCGATCTTTTTTTAATTATTTCTTTTTTTTTTCGTTTTTCCTTACTGGCTGTTGGGTCGTGCGGAAGCACAGTGACAGCACGATACAAGTGTCTTGTGTGCTGTTCCGTCAAGGGGATAATACAGAGAAAGAGAGACAGAGAGAGGAGACCGCTTGATATTCTGGTAAATTTTCCCTTATTTCCGAAGCCTTGCCCTCTCTTTTTCCTTTCCAGCTCCTGCTTCTTTTTTACCCTCTTTATATTTTGACGCTTCCCCCCACCACCCCTCCACACGCGCCGCGCAAAAACAAAAAACTCACGGAAGACTGACGACAACGATGGATTCTGCAGAGCCTACACAGAAAGAGTGCGACTCGGGGGCCACAACTGTTGCTGCTTCTGCTGCTCCGACTATGCCCCGAGTACCTTTCGTAGGAAGACTCCATCTGTACATACCCCATCCTACCAAATCGTTTCCTTTTTTACATTATCCCTCTCCTGCACCCTCTTCTGCTGCCACTGCTGTGGACACTTCTTTTACCCCTCCTCCCACCCCTCCTTCGCCGTGCAAGTCCGAGCAGCATCTCGAGGAAGTTGAGCCAATAGAGGATATCGCCGAAGAATCCGAAGAAGCCGAGGAAGAGGAGGAGAAAAAAATAGAGGATGTAGAGGATGTCGTCGAGGTGAAGGAGGAAGAGGAGGTTGGGGAAGAGGAAGAGGAACAAGCACAACCCGAGGAGGCAGCGGCGATGGAGGAGGATGCCAGCACATCTTCATCTACCTTGTGGGAGCGGAAAGAAAGCACAGAAAAGTTCTCGAAGGCTAACAGCGGTCCTGTTATGGCATCAAATAGTGTGGAATATGTAGCTCTCTACTTTTCGTTCCTGTTCCTTTTGGCCGAGGGCTTCCTCCGGGTCATCACTTTGGCTTTGCGTAAGTCGTCCTTCTTGCTTTCATCTGCCTTTCTATTCGGCGTAACGTCCAATGCTCGTTTCGTAGCCGAACGGCTGTTGTGATACCTTGATGGATATCCCATGTCGCGAGTGAAACCCCTCCCGTATCTATCATAATGCCGATAGCTAACTCCTTGTTTCGTTTCTGGATTTAGCCGCGTCGTTTATAAACTTCTTCTACGGGCGCTCGCGAGCACTATTCAACTACTTCTCGGCGAGGCGGTACACCACGGTAGAGAGCTCGACGCAGGAGAGGAGTATGGTTGCAAGAGTTCGGGATGCCGATGGATTTGTGGATCTGTGCGAGATTTGGAATGATGGCAGTTACCGGATCGAGGAACACGTTGTCCAGACCAGCGATGGATATTTGCTTGGCCTACACAGGGTTGTGAAGAAGACCGAGGAGGAGATGAACCGCCCCCCCAGGGCAAGGGTGAGGGGCAGCGAGGCTTTAGGGAATGGGGGGAAGAAGGTAGTGTACTTGCACCATGGTTGGTCCATCCTTGCACCGTTCAAGTCTGGAAGATACTGATACGAGGTGTTAGGGCTTCTGATGAACAGTGAGGTTTGGGTCTGTCTGCTCGACAAGGAACAGTGTCTTCCGTTTGTGCTGGCGGAGAAGGGCTATGACGTCTGGGTGCGTGTCCCCTCCCCGTCCTTCCTCGTCTATTGATGGGCTTGCTGGCTGACATGGATAGCTTGGAAACAACCGGGGCAACAAATACTCGAAGAAGTCGATTCATCACCATTCTAACTCGGCCGCATTCTGGAATTTCTCGATCGACGACTTCGCCTTCTATGATATCCCCGACTCCGTCAACTACATTCTTGAGACTACAAACCAGCCTTCTTTGTCCTACGTCGGTTTCTCCCAAGGCACTGCTCAGGCGTTCGCTGCCTTGAGCATTCATCCGAAACTCAACGAGAAGATCGACGTTTTCGTTGCACTTGCGCCCGCCATGAGCCCTGCTGGCTTGAGCAACGCTGTGGTGGATGCCTTGATGAAATTGAGCCCGAACTTGATGTATCTATTCTTCGGGAGGAAGTCCATCCTGTCTAGCACGACCTTCTGGCAGAGTATCCTGTGTAAGTGAAATGGATCGCTCTGCGATTCATGCGGCTGCTGACAATCCTTCCAGACCCTCCGATCTTTGTGCGTGTAATCGACATTTCGATGGACTTCCTATTCAAGTGGACTGGCAGCAATATCCCGCTCAACCAGAAGCTGGCGGCATACTCCCATCTTTATTCCTACACTTCGGTCAAGAGTACGTCCAGCGGTCCTAGCCACAAGTGTAAAAGCTCATTCTGTCGCCTAGGTGTTGCCCACTGGTTTCAGATCATCCGCAACAAGTGTTTCCATATGTACGACGATGATATTCATGCCGGAATCATCGCCTCTATCGCAAACAGGAGTTTCTACAAGGTCGCCAAATTTCCTACGAGGAATATCACGGCACCTGTCGTGCTGGTTTACGGTGGCTGCGACTCCCTCGTTGACATCAGGATCATGCTTAAGGAGCTACCGTCTCATACCATTGCCACCGAGATCCACCATTTTGAGCACCTCGATTTCCTGTGGGGACAGGACGTTGAGAAGCTCGTCTTCCCGCATGTGATCAAGGCTCTCGAGACTTATTCGAACGGCCCGGAATCGATGGGTGCTGCGACCACCATTTCTACCGAATCCAAGGCTATCGGCATCTTGACGGAGGAAAGGGGGCCTACTCCTGAACCTCGTCAGTCCACCGTCGAGTCGTTGCCTACCTACTCTGAGGACGAGGCTGCAGTCGAGTCCCACGCACAGCCGGTAGTCCATGAGGAACTTGAGGCTGAGCCGGAGGTGGAGGCTGAAGCTGAAGCTGAAGCTCAGCCCGAAGTCCAGGTTGTACCCGAGGTCGACGAGGGTGTCGACATCGACTCCGACGCTGATGCGGCTGAGAATGTTGGGCCCGCGGACGAGGCTGAGGTCGAAGCCGAAGTTGAGGCGGCCATCGAGACTGATACGGCGGCGGCTGAGGCTGAACTGGCGGCCCCCGCCAAGCCGGAAGCGGAGGTCGCTGCCGAGATTGAGGAGGCTGACGTCGAAAAGGCTAAAGTCGAGAAGGCTAAAGTCGGGAAGGCTGGAGCCGAGGAGGCCGAGACCGAAGAGACACCGATCGAAGAGCCTGCGCACGAGGCTGCCACCCCGGAGCCCACCTTGGAGTCTCCATACGAGCCGGATGCTCTCTCATTGGGACGATTGCCGACCCAACCATTGCCCAGCCCTCCTATCGTAACGACCAAGGAGGAAGCCCCAGTCGGAGTTACCATCACTCCTCCCAAATCGTCGCCCTCGGAGTATCCTCTAACCCCTCCGACGCGCCCAGGGTCGATATCGCCACCGCGACAGCCCAGAGATATCTCATCGCCTAGCTTTTTCAACAGCGCGATGCGCGCTGGATCGCCGCTGGCACGCAGTACCACTTCATCCCACCTTGCTCGCCTCTCGACTCCTTCCGCGCTCACCGGTCTGGCCTACCCCCCACCAACCGGGCCTGCCGCGCAAACTGGGGTGGCACTCACCTATGGCGATAGACCCATCACCCCGATGACGCAGAAAGTGACGCGAAGTGGCTCGATGGGTAGTACCCAAAGCTTCGGTAGCTCGAACTCGATCAATGGTGGAGGATTGCTCGGGGCCTCAAACATGTCGGTGGGCAGTGGACGCCCAGCCGCACCCCTCAACGAGGAGGGCATTCCAACAGGTCCTCGGGGCTATGTGGCACCAAAGCGTGCGCTTTTCCCTTCGACCCCACCTCCCGCTGGGTTGTCATCAAGCTTCTCGCCTCCTACTGGGCCATCGTGCTTCTCGCCCCCCACCGGCCCCAGGGCAGACAGAAGTCCTCCCACAGGACCTAGAAATCCGACCATAAACCAGCGGCGGTATACAAACAGCCCTAGCGGAAGTCCCAGGTCGTCGCCGCAACAAAACTACAGCCCAGGTAGCCCAAGAGGCGCGACTAAGAGTCGACGACGTGGACGGGGCCGAGGTCGTTCCAGCTCAGACCTTGGACCCACCACGATCGGAACGGGACACAGCGCCACACCTGCTGTATACCGGGGACACGGCGAGATGCGCATGTACCAAGGCGAAGGCAGCCTATACTCGGACAAGTTGGCCCCCCCCGCTGGCTGGTAGACTGCTGCTTTCATCCATCTGCATAATCTTTTGGTGGGGTTTTTTGGGGGGGTTTTGGTTTTGAGGTTCTTACACTCGTTCTTTTTGGGGGTGGTCTTCGCATTGTTGCATATCGGTGTTTCATTCTTCCTTGCTTATGATTTTTGGATTTGCTGTTTCTTTTCTCCGCTTTTGCATTCGTATTGGTGGACGCACTGAGCCGAGCATTCGTTTATATACATCCCTTTCTTTTTTGTTCACTGTCTATTTCGCTCTATATCCTTCGTTTGTTGCTGTCTTTCTTCTCTTCCCTTGGACTGGTTTCGCCGGGGCGGATAGTAATACAATTAGATGAGATTCCTATTCTACTGCCACTTCTGCTTCGCTCCGAATCTTATGTTTCGTCTTGTCTCGCACCAGCCGTATCGTAGTGGGCAATTTGTGGTGTTACGTGCTTCTAGATAGCACTTAATACATAGGTGGTGGGTCATTGGGAATTTAGAAGCAGACAACGGCTACTGCAGCGATGAAACATGGACGGTGTAGTGTGCAATGCCTGTACATTGGCATACACTCCAGGAGCTGACGTCACTCACCGCGACGTGTGATGCTCCACTACATATGCTTCATCAAGTCACTCATAACCTGCCCCGGCCCGGCCATTTCACCAAACCACTTCTCCCCCAGCCCAATCTCACCACCGCCCGCAGAATGTCCAGGCCGACGCCCAAACTCCCGCCAAACCTCAGCAATGACCAGCTCTCTTCCTTCCGGCCATACACCTCCTGGCTCTCCTCCCTGACCGCCTCCCTCTCGCAGCAACATGAACCCACGCACCCTTTCCACAGGGACCCGTACACTCTCCGCTCCCTGACTGTCTCCCACGTTGACTTCTTCGGTCGCGGCCGCGTCGGCTTCCTCAACGTGACGGCGGAGCTCAAGAACTCCTCAGGTGAGTCTCTTCCAGGCACCGTCTTCCTGCGCGGCGGCTCCGTGGCGATGCTCGTCATCCTCCAGGAGGAGGAGGGAGGGGAGGAATGGGTGCTCCTCACCGTCCAACCGAGGGTGCCGGCGGGAGGAGCACTCGAGTTCGTCGAGCTCCCCGCGGGGATGCTGGACGGAGATACTTTCTCGGGCGCGGCGGCAAAGGAGATCAGGGAGGAGTGCGGGATCGAAATCAAAGCCGACGGCCTTGTCGACCTCACCGAGCTCGCGTTAAAACCGCTGGCGGCCGAAACCGCTGGAGGCGCGAGCCTGGAGAGCGCAGTCTATCCCAGTCCCGGAGGTACTCTCTCACACTCTCCCACAAAAACCGTTCGCTGAGGATAACCGATGAAACGGTATGTAGGTTGCGATGAGTTCTTGAAGATCTTCGCGTACAGGCACAGGATAGACAAGGGGACGCTCGGGGAGTGGAAGGGCCGTCTGACCGGGTTGAGGGAAGATGGCGAGAAGATCACGCTCAAGGTTGTCAGACTGAAGGATCTATGGAAGGAGACGCACGATGCAAAGGCGTTGAGCGCGGTCGCGCTTTATGACGGGCTGAGGAGGGAGGGGCATAAAATCTAATGCGATAATCTGGTGGGTGATGCTGGTGATCATGTGGGGAGCGATGAGCTGTTGGGGGCCAACCATCGGATTGAGTTCTAGATACTGTACGCAAGAAAAGAAAAGAAAGACATTGCTGCCGTCACTGATGCTAACCCCGTTTCTTACCATGAGCTGTATACGCCCGGTGAGAGTAAGATAATTTGCGTGCCTGTTCGTTCGAGATCAGGTTGTCTTGACCGAATTGACGGATAGGTAGTGGCTGTTGGCAGTACATACTGGATGGCTGTCTACGAGCTAGTTGGTGATGTCGACATCAAATATTATGTGCTCCGTTTCCTGACCAAGCACGGGAATGGTCTGCCACCAATGGTGATGTCTAGTACGCTAGGGGGTGCGGCCAGTGATACTCTCCGAGGATATATGGCCTTACATACTGGCCACAGTCGGCGGCACGGATATCTCGATTTTGAAGGGTGTTGTGCAAGCTGTTTAAGAGTTCAAGTGCGTACAAGTGCCACAACCTACAAACCCCAGCCTCACCAAACGACACCTAAACTACAACTCCATGGTAGTCTACATAACCTGGTTGCTCACTTTGTTACGCCCGGATATACACCTGCACGACTCCCTCGTGGTTCTATTTCCTAGGTTTGGGGCCGTATGCTCCGCTTCTCCCGAGCCGTGCGGTACAACCGTCCGCTACCGATATCATTGTCCTGACATATCCCCAGGACTTTACCATTGCTTCCTCGGAAGTCACAGATAGACGTACATACCCCACAACTAACCGGAGTCCGGTAGTGTACCGGATTCCACAGCTGGAAGGGGTCTGTGCCGGTTTGTTTACTCGCTGCAGGCCTGGTGTCGGCATATATAGGTAGCTTCTGTCCCTACCCAACTGCCCGCTCGCCTGCAATACTGCGTCCAGCCACGCCTGCTACGCCCCAGGTAACCTCCGCAGCTCAATATACTCTACACCTGGCCCGTGGGCTATGGCCGCCCCTGCGGATCGACGGACCGGCCACGATGCGTGTGGTCATGATCGGATCTCGACCGACGCTTCGTCGATCGGCCACGCAGGTCATGTCGATCCTTCCGGTCATCCTGCAGCCGTTCTCATGCAAATATTCCGTCGGCACTCGCTGAGTCGTCGCCGAGTCTTCGAATTAGGGCCCTTCTATCCCTTCAACTGCGTACCACCACGGCAAGGCACTAATAGCTTGAGCCCTCCTCTGTTCCCTCTTCTGTCTCCCTACCTTCTCCCTACCTCTTCCTCCCGCTCCCGCAGGACGACAGTGAGGCTTCGCTTCTTTCATCTCCTCATCGTCCCTCCCTCCCCCTCCCTCCCTCATCCACACACCTCCTCTTCTCCCTCACCCTCAGATACTGATCCCGAACACGTTCCTTACTATCTTTTGTTCTCCATACTTTCTTTCATACCTACTTCTCGTACCTCCCCGAAGTCAGCACCGAGTCTACACACCCATAGGCATCAAGCATCACTCGCCATGGCTATCAAAGAGTGGGTTCAGGGCAAGAAGACAGCCACTCTCCTTGGGTACACTCCTGCCTCCTGTTCTTCCTGTGAAGAGCCTGTGTATTGATCTTACTCCAGCCTGATCATGGGTGGCTTGACCATCTTTGTCGTTGTCTTCGGCTCTTACAAGCTCTACAGGAGGAAGATTCGGTACGTTGGGCAGGCTCTCTCTCCGCTGCTTATTGTTTGAAAGGCACCTAAGACTGATGGATGGCTCCTTAAAGGCAGAGAAACATGAGAGAGGTGTGCTTGCGACGATTTACCCTTCTCCCCGAAGCTTGGGGATCTCTAACGATGGACAGACTGTGACTGCCCAGCAACAGGACGGCTCGGACATCGAGCTTGCCAACTTCACGAGACCTCCGGTCCACGACGATAACGCCTTCGGGATCGTTGCACTTGAGCGCGGCATCTACGGTGGCGTCCCACAGACGTCCGGAATTGCACGCGCACCCCCAGAAACCTCGATCGATAATGTCATCGCCGCTCGAAAGGCCGCTCGCAAAACCAACACTTCGACTGCCCCACCCTCCTCCTCCACCATCGTCCTCGACTTTGGTGATAGGGCTGCTGGAAACAGCCAGGCTCGCGAGGGACAGGCTGCTGACACCGGCTCAACTCCGGCTAGGACGGCCTCCACTGTCACGCGTGTTCAACCTTCTTCGTTAACGGTGTCCCCTTCCCTCAGGGACCGCTACCTGGGAATCCCAGCGTTTTCGACGTTCATCACTCGTAGGAGGAGGGCTTCTGAGATCTCTGCTCAGACCTTTCCCAGCGAGGAGAACGGCCGTTCGGTTTCGCCCGCTAGTGCTATGTCTCTCACCCCTCCACCCACCCCAGGAATTTCGGTTCTTGGTGGCTTTCCCGAGATCACTCTCCAAGACCCTCGTGCCCATGAGGGAGGTAAGTTTATGCGAGCCTTCCTATCCGCCAAACCAGCCGAAACCAGTACTAACCACTCCCTATAACAGTTATTCCCAAGGTTTACGACGAAAATGAACATCAGGAGAGCGGAGATTCTGGATCGGCTGACAAGCGTGCCACCGTCAAATCTCTCGGTGAGGTCTATGAGCTCTACGGTTCTGACATTCCCAATGACCACGCTCACGGCCCGAGTGCCCCACCTTCCGAGTCTGGCGAAGCCGAGGATCAAGGTCTGGAGATCCACAGCCACAGACACCGCCGCACCTTCTCCAGGATGCCGTCCAGGGCTATGCTTTAGATCTTGAGACTTTCCTAACATAAGATCTTCCTGGAGCATTGGTTTGTCTTCGATGTCATTTTACTACACCATTTAGATAGGGGGAGATTTCATCAAGGTTTCGCTACTGGAGGCTGCTTGTCCAAGTTCTTTTCTTGTACTCTACGATAGTTGCGTCGTTTGATACCTGTTGGATTCTACTGGAATGGGTTGCGTTGAAGCTTAATTTCTGTACTGTCATGCGATTTCCTTCACCCTAATTCACTTCTTTCTTTCTTCGTTACTGAAGACAGCCCATGAGACTCGTATGTACCACAATAAATACCACGACGAATTCCAGGACTTAAGCGACTTAAGGTGAATTTCTGCATCGACTCCACGCTTTAGGTTGGTGGGCGATCCCTGGGCAAGCAACAGGGCTGCAAGATCACGCCAGACTACCGATCTATACGGCACACCCAACAGTGCGACCTCCATGGACCGCGGCAGTGGTGGCAATAACGGCTGTGTGTTGACCTCCATGGACCCCATACGATAGGATGTGGCCAAGTCTTCCTACTATCATATCCAATCCCCCATCACGATTCGTTTCAACCCTCACGTACAAATCACCCGGAAACTGCCCTAAACTAGATATATACGTATGAAAATGAATTCTATAGATTATCGAAAGTACGCGATTAATTTAAAAAACATGGATTCTGGATTTGAGGAAACGTCGAGGTGCCAAGCTAGAGACGTTCTCGAGATACATATGCCCTTGTAACTTTATAGATTTCAACCGCCATCCCCCGTCACAACTCACTTGACTAAGCAATATAGCCACCATCAAGCTCATAAGAACGTTAGGTCCATCACCAACTCCCCAGAGCAACCCTTCACGATGTCTTCCACACCCACCACGATTGACCTCCCTCCCGCAGACGCTTCCAAGCCCGTCGTCTTCTTCCGTCGCAACGCTAAAGGAAAATCCTCGCTCCGGAAGCGGGTCGCCACGCCTCCCCCGGCATCGGACTCAGACGACGACAGCGACTACGACAGTTCCGAGGAAAGAGATGGGCAGCCGAAGATCAAAAAGCGGAAGCGGAACACGGGGGCCGTCGTTGCCGCGACGAGCGACCTGAAGGCCGCAGGGGTGGCCGACCCTGGCATGGCGAAATACACCGCTACGTCTCGAGATATCGTGCAGACGAACGACGCGACGAAACAGAGCAACTGGTACGATGAGGAGGAGGCAGCATTACTCGGTCGACGGAAGAAGCCTGCCCCTGCTGCCCCCACCGACAACAACGATGGCCCTGTGGCAGACGACGGCATTTACACCGGTACCAAAGGCTACGGCAGTTTCATCAAGAAGTCCGCTGACGCCGCCGCGCGCAAGCCCGTGGGCCCCGTCAAAGCGCCCACCAACATCCGCACAATAACGGTAACCGACTACGCCCCCGACGTGTGCAAGGACTACAAGCTCACCGGCTTCTGTGGGTTCGGAGATACATGCAAGTTCCTGCATGCGCGAGAGGATTACGCGGCAGGTTGGAAGCTGGATCGCGAGTGGGAGATCAAGCAGAAGGGAGGGAAGATGCCGGTGCTCCAGGGCAAGAAGATGGGCACCGGTGAATGGAAGCCCACGGAGGAAAAGGAAGAGGAGGAGATTCCGTTCAAATGTGTGATCTGTAAGGAGGATTACAAGAGCCCGATACAGACCAAATGCGGACACTACTTTTGTGAGAAGTGTGCCATCGACCGATATCGAAAGAAAAACCCAAGTTGCGCGATCTGCGGGAAGCGGACGGACGGCGTCTTCAATGGCGCCAAGGGGCTGCAAAAGAAGTTGGATTTTGCAAAGGAGAGGGCCGAGGAAGAGGTGCGCAAAAAGAAGGAGGAGGAAGAGGAAGAGGCGGCGAAGAAATGAGCGTATGTGATGATCGTTTTATGTGGTGTACGATAGTAGCTGTGTATCTATCATCTGCTTTTTGGCATGTTTTACGAGTGGAGTCAATCGAGTTCTCGTGTTGTGTGAGTAAGTAATGGATGGCAACGAAGAATGACCAATACCACGATCGGCCAACTCCCCTATCTATCTAATTTGCGGGGCATTCAATTCGTACCAACCCTCTTCTTATCTACCGTCTCCTGGGTTGATCGTGCCAAGAGTAGGAGAGCGCAACTGTATGTATGTAGCTTTGGTCGCGATCAGATCGCGGCTATCTGATTAGATTGATTCGATAAGACCAACGCAGAAGACAATTGACCAGGCACATGGAACATCGGTAGCACGAATGAAGTTCCGCGATGCCATGAACAAGGTTTGGATACTGCAATAGATTTGGATAAGCCCCACTTAACGATAACTTACAACAACTCCGATCTATCACAGCTGAACCTGGTCCCGACATGGCTGGCCCGGCAGGCCAAGCGCCAGAAGGCACGACGGTGGCACCTTCACAGAGCAAGATGGACGCCTTCATGTTCGCGACCTCTCGAGAGCTGGGCATACTACAGCTTAGCGTACGAATGCATGAACCTCCGTATCTCTGACCGCCGTTGGCCTCCAGCTGACGAGTCCTCCCTCCATAGTGACACGCTCGAAGGATCTCGCGCACCGCTGCCGTATACTACTCTCCTCGCGCATCCCGAGCTCAAGCACATTGGCGCGAATACAAGGTCGCTTTCTCAACCCCGCTGCCGATTCACTCTCACGCTTACAATTCTCTAGCCCCCATTCGGACCTGTACGTGACGGTGCAGGTATGGGCCGACAGTAAACCGTTGACGGTTCCAGTGCAAACCTCCTACCGTGCCTTCAAGTCGCAGCGAACGTCGGTCGCGCTCCCGTCGTGTCCGTGAGCGCTACAACGCTAACGTCCGGCGTCTCGGCGTAGGTGGATGGAATGGCTCGTACTCCCCGTGCGATACTGCAATCTTCCGCTTTCGGCGCAACTGGCGATCACGATCTGGGATCTGGCGGGCCCGCAGAATACGGTGCCGTTTGGAGGGACGACAATACGCTTGTTTGAGAAGGATCAGTGAGTTGGGGTTGCTATGGCGAGGGAGCGAGGGAAACTTGCTGACCGCGCAGCAGCACACTGAAGAATGGGAGGCAGAAGTGTAAGGTCTGGATGGGAGTCGCTGCGGATGGGTTGACGGATACTACTACTCCGAGTCCGGTTGAGACCGGTAATGAGATGGACCGACTGGAGAAGGTTGGCTATGTGACTCCCGGGCTGCGGTGGTGCTGAGTGCTGATGTACCGTGCACAGTTGGTGAAGAAGCATGAGCTCAAGGAGCTGCCGCGTGTTGACTGGCTCGACCATCTTGTCTTCCGCGAGATTGAACGGATTAACAAGCAATCTTCTGGCAAGTCGAAAGACGAACACTACCTGTTTATCGACCTCCAACGTTTCGATCTGCCAATTGTGTACTCCGAGCACGAATACAAAACGCTACCCGGCCAAGGCATCGCTACGAACAGCATGTCACCCCCAAACACCGCTGCTGCGGGTAATATACAACGACAGATGCAGTCTGTCGGGGATGGGGCGTCCAGCTCGGGATTGCCGCGGTTGGGCTTCAAGGTGTTCGATCCGGAGGCTACGAGGGATAATCCGGCGGAGTCGAAGCACCGGCGATTAGTCAGGTCCCACCGCAACGGAATCATCGACCGAGACTTAAGGCCCAATGCTAAGATCAGGGATGAACTCGGCGAGATCCTCAACTACGGGCCGACGCAAGAACTTACATCGGAGGAAAAGGACTTGATATGGAAGTTCCGGTTCTATCTCACAAGGGATAAACGGGCACTCACGAAATTTGTTAAGAGTGTGGCGTGGGGCGACCCGTCCGAGAGTAAATTCGCAGTGCGATTGATACCGGAGTGGACCGAAATCGACGTGGATGACGCACTGGAGCTTTTGGGCCCGAACGTGCACAATATGGAAGTCCGTGCGTATGCTGTCGATCGACTGCGGGCCGCGGACGACGAAGAGTTGCAGCTGTACCTTTTGCAGCTTGTCCAGGCTCTCAAATTCGAAGCTATACGGCCGGACGCTCATGTTGACGCGGTGAAGGAGTCCAGTTTGGTGAAGTTCCTGATCAGCAGAGCGTGCAACAACGATGTCCTAGGTAGTTTCTTGCATTGGTATCTGGTCGTCGAGACAGAGGACCCTGATAACGAGCGTAAGAAGCTGTACACCAAAATCGCGTGGGAGTTTCAGGTTGCGCTGAGAAAACTACCGGACGGCGAGAAGAGACGTGCTGTGATGAAGCGGCAGGCAGACTTCGTGTTCATGATTGGGGAAATGGCAAAGGAGATCCAAGCCGTCCGGGATCGTACAAAAAAGGAGGATAAGCTGAAGGAGCTATTGAGGGACCCTTCTCATGAGATGCTTTCGTTCGATCCCATTCCACTACCGTTGAATCCAAGCGTGAACATCATTGGCTGTTTCCCTGGTATGTAATATGTCCCGCCGTATGACGGCGGTAGGGCTAACAGTGCTGCAGAGAATTCGATGGTATTCAAGTCGTCACTTTTCCCAGTGCTCCTCCACCTTAAAACAGACAAGGGCGAACATTACCCGATCATCTTCAAGTCTGGAGATGACCTTCGACAAGACCAGCTCGTGATTCAAATCATCATCCTGATGGATAGGCTTCTCCGAAAGGAAAACCTTGATCTCAAGCTCACACCGTACCGAATTCTAGCTACAAGCGCCTTCACCGGAATCGTACAATTCGTGCCGAGTATGAGTCTGGCCACCATCGAAGAAGGGAAACGGTCTCCGGCGGGAGTGCTACCGTATCTGAAGAGCACCTTCCCTGATCCGACGCAAGAGTTGGGAGTCAAGGCGGAGGTAATGGATACATACGTCAAGAGTTGTGCAGGATATTGCGTGATCACGTATCTACTGGGTGTTGGCGATCGACACCTTGACAATCTCTTGCTGACGGCTGATGGTACCCCCCAAATTCTCTTCTGATCCGCACGGCAATCCACCATTACTGACATTTTGTCTCCAGGTCACTTTTTCCACGCTGATTTTGGTTTCATCCTTGGTCGAGACCCCAAGCCCTTCTCACCACTGATGAAGGTGTGCAAAGAGATGATCGACGGCATGGGCGGCACACAATCCGACAATTACCATCGCTTCCGCTCGTACTGCTACACGGCGTACATCACGCTCCGCAAGAGCGCGAATCTTATCCTCAACCTATTCGCGCTGATGGTGGACGCTAATATCCCTGATATCAGACTGGAGCCCGATAAAGCGGTGTTCAAGGTCAAGGAGAGGTTTTACTTGGAGCTTAGCGAAGAGCAAGCGATTACGCATTTCAAAAACCTCATCGATGGTAGCATGAATTCGGTTCTACCGGTACTTATGGATCGCGTCCATGGCATCGCGCAAAGGTGGAGGAAGTAGCGTAGATAAAGTACTCACCTATGTATGTCCTTTTTGCACATGTATTTCCTGGGTTTAGTTGGAGATACTGACATTATTCCTGTCAGTGGTTGATGGACACGCAGAAATTCATGTGCTCTCACTCGTCAATATTACTCCTGCACCCGAAAAGCGAAAGGGGGTTCAATGATGGGCGAATAAACAAAAAAAAAAGGAGTTCGATGATAGTCGACGGGAATTGGACTAGTAATATATTGCCATGATCTAGGCCTGTTCTTTTTGAGCATATATATTTCAGTGCCCAGACCTCTCAGCTAGAGCTTCAGAGTAGAAATCCAGGTCAATACTGATAGAGACCCCAAAAACCGGAAACCTAGGTGTTGAGCCGAACTCTCACCGTATACTTAAGTAGGTAGGTATTATTTGGCATATCGGGTTTGTGTGGTAGGAGAGTATACTTATATCGTGCGCGCTGAGAGGGATAGACAGGCCCATGGGGGTCGCACCCAATCAATGGGAACAAAAAAAAAAGGTTTGATGATAGTGTAAGTATGGTCCGCCAATCAACAAAAGAAAGAATTAGTTCACAACTACAGGGATTATGACGCTAAACGGCATCCTGATTGAGCCAGCGCGCGAATGATAAACTATGACCCCTTACAATGGATACTATGAATACACCCTGTCCAACCTTCTTTTTTTATTTATTTATTCTTACTCTCATGCAACAAGGGTGAAACCCCCTGTCCGACCTCCTGTGTGGCTTGTACTTACTGCCTCTCCGCATACTCACGCTTTTCCGCAGTCAGGCCGTTTATATAGGCCATAATCCACGTTTTGCTCCGACTTACGAATCGGAAACAGCCTATGCTCAACGGATTGGGCTCGGTAGGGCGAACACAGCAAATCTGAAATCAAGTCAATAGCTGTAAAACTGGTAGAAAGATGCTACATAGCCCCAAACACAGACAACGGACAATCCGAGTGCCTTAGAGTCTGGAGCGGCTTACTACCGTTATAACGAAATACGATGAGGCGATTTCAGGAATCAAGAACAATAAACCTGGTAGAGTTGTAGCAGGATAGATAGAAACTCTGACAGGAAGACGGTATCTGATGGGTTTGGACGGGGGTATGCGGGGATTATTTAGCGGGGTCATAGACGTGCACTCGGGATTAGTCACAGAATTGACCCGTCTAGATATGTAAGCGGCCGGCACCATACTCTACGAATAGGAGGAGTTAGTCTACAATGTTTACTCGATGAGCAATCAGTACCAATCGGTGCATGCCTAAAAAAATTACCCAACACCAGTCGTTCACCGTATATACGGTCATATGAAGGTTCGCATTCATGTAGTGTATATATATATCACACAGCATCCATTAGTTGAATGTTCTATACCAGCTTGCCTTGGCTCGTGGTGGTTCGTCATATGATGCTGTGATCAGCAAGACGGGCCAATTAGAGTTGGCGGAGAGGCGCGATATCTACCACCAACTATTTGTGAGCAATCGATGGCATTATACAATGCCGCAAAGATACTGCTCCCCACCAAGAGAGGGGAGATGACCTATGGCGCAAATCCATTCACCTATCCCCACACCCGAAAACAGCTTTACTGGAGCCGGCGAATTTGTTGTTACTTTGCTCACAGCCATCGGCAGACATCGTCTAGATTTGGACGCAGCGGTGCTCTCCAGAGAGATTGCACCTTGAGTTGTACTCTACTTACAGTTTGCTTATGATGTCTTTTTCCGCCTCTGTTAAATCTAGAGCGACACTGCCTCGCTCGGAGAATAGCTGTGTAGACATCTCAAATGGGATTTTATCATTTGAGTTTATCGGGGTATAAGAACTTGAGGAGTTACCTCTTTCTCAGGTCATGGTGTTCCAGTACATCTTCCTGTCTAGCGTTGTCAGCCAGCCAGCAGCCACCTCCCCCAAACTAGCACAGCTGGCACCAGCGAAACATACCCCTCCTCCTCTTTCTTCTTCTCCTCCCCTCTTCTCCACCCGACCCAACAAGTAATTCGGTCGCTCGCTGTTTTCTCCTTTGACTCTTCCTTCGGTTCCCTACCACCCATCTAGTCCGTTCGTTAACCCGCCTTTGCATACCTCTCACATACATACGTCCAACGAGAGGTAGTCCAGAGCTACACATCGACCGAGGAAGAGGGACAGAGGGATAGAGGGCAAAGTGGAGCGAGAAGGAAGGGGAACTCAGAAGAAACGCAAGAAGCTGCCCCCGCCGAACTACTAGCTCTGCATCGATCGAGCCCCCTGCTAGCTAGCAAACAAAGCTCTGTCGCACCTACATTCCCACAACAGCCCTAGACAGCCCCAGCCTTACACCATACATCACGGAACCCAAGCGCCTCTGGCTACAGAGTTCGAGCGTCTGACGCTTCCTGCGAGCTCTACGCGCGACCAAACGACATCCCCTGCCGAGTTTCTCCGAACAAACAAGCGATGGATACCCCACGCTCCGAGCGGACGAGCAGGCGCCGCAGTGAAGGAGGCAGTGGCAGCAACAACAGCAGACGACGAACCGTCGACCGCGAGGACGAGTCGAATAGCACCAATGGTAATCGACCACCGCCATCGCGTCGAGGAAGCAGTGCCGCGCCCCCAATCATCGCTGCGCGGGTGAGCGCGAGCCGTGGGCCTACCACCGCCGAATCGACCACCCCCACGTCTCGGATACCATCGGAGGAGGCACAGGCACAGGCACAGATCATCACCCTCGAAAGCCACATCGAGCGGCTGCAGCTTCGGTTACTGGAGGGTCAGCGGCCGGAGAGTCGAGAGAGAGCTCGGGCGGCTCGTAGGGAGCTGGAGGCCATGCCCTCGCCACCGCTGTTTGGTCGCAATTTTATAGCGCCACCTCGCATGCCGAATAATGGGTTGAGGTCGCCGAATAATGGACCGGCTAGTCCGCGGTCACCCGTTGTAAGGTTGTCACAGAATACGGCCGGTGGTGCTAATGGGAGTGGGCATGATGGAGAGGATACGAGGAGGGATAATTTGCAGAGGTTAAGTGATTTTGTGAGGGCCCCCTCGTCCGAACAGTATAGTTGGGCTTCGTTGTTTCCGCCGTCGCCCGTGACCTCGAGGGAAACGGGCAGACCGAGGAACACAGCGTTGGATGCTGCGACGACGACGAGACCGTCTCGCCCACTCCGCAGTAGACCCACCGCGGAGACATCACCCGAGCCACCTCGGTTCGAGCCGTTGACCCGTCCCTCAAGAGGATTGTGGAGAGTCGAGGACAGTAACCAGGATATGAACCCGGAGTTGGAAACGCCGTACGAGGCGGCAGCAAGTAGACATTTCTTTATGACGAATGCGAGGCTACTAACTGTGCCGCGGGAAGCCGAAATGACCCTTACCGCTGGAACCAGGACTCCTAATGCCATACCTGCGGAGGATCCATCCGTGAGACTATCGGCGGTGGAGACGGCATTAGCGGAGCAGAGAGAGTGGCCCAGGACGCGTCACGACCGAGATATTGATTACGCTTCTGCGATATTCACACGGTAAGTCCGGTCGTCGTCACTTAACCAGAGATCCATATCTAAATCGAGTGATTCACAATAGGTCCAGTTACCCTTGGGATGCTCTCGAGCCTGGCGAGGCCTTTACCGAAGCCCAGTCGGAGGCTTTTGCCAGAGCCCGGGCGGCAAATGCAGCGGTGATTTCATCCACAGCGGCCAGCACCCTCCCAGAGCATCCAGTCCCCGACCGCAACCCCGCCGGGCTAATACAGCCCGAGACAACAGAACACGTGCAACTCCAGCAGTTCCACTACGACATCAACGCACTAGCAAACGATGCCGGTAGAGTATCCGAACGCTTCCGTCTCCGCCGCCGCGAGCGTGAACAGCAACGGCATTACCACCATACTTCAACTGGTCTTGATGGGCAGAAAGGACGACCGGAACCGCTTGAAGAGGCCGACATGAAGCTGGATAGTGAGTGTAAGATCTGCTTCGGACAGATTGCGGACACTGTCTTGATGCCGTGCGCGCATCTCGTGATCTGCCAGTGGTGTGCGGACCAGATCGGTGCACGGACAAGAGATCGCTCCGCCAGGCACATGCCGCATGCGCTCTGTCCGATGTGCCGCACTCAGGTTGTGGATCGGGTTCGTTTTACCTATCTCAACAATCTTCACCGGTCACTTCCGAGCTAACAGCTAGAATGCAGATCAAGATATATCGCGGTTGACGGGGGTTGACGGCGATAGACGCATGACGGTGAATGAGAGCAGAGGTTGGCAAAAGGTGGAGAATTGGTGGGGGGCATGGTATGGGCGTTCTGGAGTTTCCGGTTTTCTGTGCTATCCATGGCATGCGGTTATTTGTGCATGACCGCTTTCAGGCTCTTACCGTTTTTCCATTAATTTTTGTTTTCTAATTTTTTTCATTATTTTTTTTGTCGGGTAGATTGTAGGATTTGCGCACCTCACAACGGGGAATCTGGAGCGTGTGGGAAATGCTATGGCTATTGCGTGGATATACCCAACATTGGGATATGTGGTTAGTTAGGTCAGTGGCGTGACTGTGGAATAAAGGAATAGAAGCGATTTTTATTTTTATGTGATTGGTAATACGGTAAGAATAAAGGTTCTCCTTAATCGGAGCCAAGTTGGAGAGAAAAACAAGAACCAATCAGGTGCTCCGACCCAGCATCGACTTTGAGGGATCCGGTTGGAACAAAGGGATGTCCTTCTTAGTAACGTGACGCCGGCCCTCATGGTCGCGGACGCCCATACACCAACTGCCACGTAAATATCCCAGCCACCCCCAAAGAGCTGTCCCTTTCTAAGCAGGTGTGCTTTCAGAGAGGAGAATCTCCCGTTCTGGTGGTGGAAAGTGGATCGCGAGTGATGGGAGTCAAATGAATGTGACGTTCGAGTCAATGAATGTAGCGTGTCTTAGTGATGATCCGTCAACTCGGTGTGACGAGTCATTCCTTTTTTTTCTTTTTTTTTTCTTTTAACACTTGGGCGTGAGCGCTGTCATCGGTAGGTATACGGTTGGGGACGCCTTGAGCCGATGGAAAAACACCCCAACTTTGACAGCTATCTCTTCCCACAACACCACAAAAGAAACTTAAAGGACGTTATTTTCGGAAAGATAAGGGTGTCTAGAATCAAGAAATAGCGAGTTTTGAATTTTAGAAAGCGTGGTTGATTTTCCAATGAATTTAGAAAAAAAGTAATTTTGGTGGGGCGCTCCCCAATGTCCCCATGCTGGAACCCCTGTCAACTTCCGGATTAGGAAGCCGCTGGCTTAATAAGCCACACATCCATGTCCAGATGCGAAGGTAAATTGTATTACATAAGTGTCTATCATTTACTTTTATCTACCACTTGACGGTGACTTTTATATACATAGTTCTTAAATGCCTCCGTACCGGGGGGGGCGGCGGGTGCCGGTCGAAGCGTCAATATTGGTTGAGTAAGAGCAGAAACAGTACTGGTTATAGCTGGCTATGAACTGGAAGCTGTCAGTGAGCATTCAGAGAACATGTTGGATCACGGCGTACGCAGGACAGACAGAACCAGCGCGACGACGCAGTAGAAACGCGTCTTTTTTTTAAGTCTATCGAATAAATATGGTCGTGAGAGCAGGAACGGGCTGGCTGGGCGGATGATTGGCTGGGAGCTGGCGCTGGCTGGTGTTCGGGCAACAGTGCTGAGTTGCGCTGCACGCCGCAGAAGAAAATCACGCAAAAAAAAAAAAGACATAATATTACCGCATTGGGAATTAAATAAATAATTGAATTTTCAAAATGAATGTCCCTTGCCATTGGCTCAAGGAGTCCCCAACTATATGTTCTAGCCTGTCGGGTAAATTTTCTCGTTTACTAAATGGGCTGGCCTGTTTATGGACAGGCGTGCTGTTTAGTCAACTGTCTGGTTTTGCGAGGTGGCTGGCCCCACAACCAAATAGAGCACTGGTTTTGTCGACACCGGACCGCTCAGCAAATAGCAAATAGACCGGACCCCCGAGAAAAGCATACAGGTAGAACAGCAGCGTGGCAGACTACAACTCGGGTTGTCTGCTATTATTATACAGACAATTCGTTTTATTTAGCCAATTTCCATAGATACCATTTAGTTCCCTTTCACCCCGTCCCGCTGTTTTCTCTCCTCCCAATAGCTCCTCAGCTACTTGGTTTCCACTCTTTTAGCAATAGTGGAGAGTTGCCGTTTCCTGGGGCAGGACGGTGCTGATGCCAGTGCCGGTACCCCAGATTTGGCTGGAGATGCTGCTGGGCGTTCGATGTTCGATGGCTCTGGTTCTTCTGAAATAGCGTCTCCTACCCTCTGTATAAGTTGCTAAATCCCGTCACGTCCGATCCACCAAAGCTATTTCAATCCAACTAAAATAGCATCTCCTGCCCTCCGTATAGATTGCTGAGTCCCGTCACGTCCGATCCACCAAAGCTATTTCAGTCCGAGTTTCCAAATTGCAGAGGTTTCCACAGTCGAACTCCGTAGCATGACAATGGACCGAACATTCGACCTTATTCTTCAAGGTGGATGGTGTTGTAGCGGGGATGGGGCTGTGGTAGATGGAGTTGTGTTGGGGATGCAGTTGGGGAGGGGTGGGATGGAGTCGTGGTGCTTAATTGCTGATATGAGGGAGACATCGCTCAGGAACAAATCGTCGAACGTTATGACAGTGGGTTGACGTGGGCCGAATGTTGTGTCATTTCTATGCACAGGCTACTCAACTTTTCTATTTGCTGGGTGGTCTGGTCGGCCAGGCAACAAGCCAGCCTGCCGGCGGGCCGGCCCATTTAGGAAAAACCCAATTTGTCCGACAGGCTAGAACATATATACATATATGTAGTTATGCAAAATTTCCGTTCGCGGCGCAATAGGCATATCATTCACTCTCCCCCACCAGAAAAGTACGAGCCGGATGTTAACATCCAACTAACTACTCTAACTTTGAGAACCCTTAATACGGTGTGAGAGCGGCTGCTGGACGAGCAACTTCGGCCGGATGGAAGCCCGATCGAAGACAGCCGGTCTCCATACGCCGCAGGTACTATTCTACCTATCCCGGAGGAGCAGAGCAGTTAACGCTCCCTACGCCGCGGAAGGAATGGGCTTGTCCGTGGGTAGATATCTCTGTTGGAGCGCGGTTCGGAGATGGGATGCCGAGTTGGCGCGAGCCCTCAATTGCGCGTGGCAGTAAGTAGTGGCAGTAAGTACCTAAATAGCCACCAGTTTGCCCTGCTGGGCAGATGCCTTTAGCAGCTGAAACTCCTTCGCCTCTGGCTCCGATGTGGCGCTCGCTTCTCTCCAGACTCCTACGCCGCGCTTAGCCCGACGCTGCGCCACATCGTTGTGCACTCCGCCAAATGTGCACCAACTGCTCCAACCACCTACATAAACGTCCTGAGAACTTTCTCGGGAATGCTACGTACCAGAGGCGTACATACGGCCTGGCTGTTTCTGCAGCTGGGACGATTTTGGCGCTTTTTTTTCTTTCCCCGGAACTTTCCGTGTATCTAGCAATTGAAACAATCCCACCTAGTCCACTCACAATGCAGCACTCGCTCAATCCTTCCCCAGGACCTTATTGGCCCAGGCGGGTTTGGCAGGGTCCCAGTGCGAAACGCCACCGATATATTAATATCACATCCGGATTCCGGATACCAATGGTTCGTATCTACACAGACTACTATCATATGATACCCACGGGGCGGAACTCCTTGCTACGATAGATGCAATTTTGCGAGGTGAAACCAGGAGTTAACGTTTTACCTTGGGCGACCCAAAGCTTCGGTACCTCAGCTAGATATCATACAAATATGGCAGTATTTTTGGCGCCCTTTGACGGCGGATGCGGGCCTACCGAGGCAAGACAGCACAACCACACTTGTAGGGGTGGGGATGCGTGAGAACCTAATCTTGTCCCAGTTACTATGCCGACGTACTCTACATACCTGGCGTCGCTTGCCCTATGTGCTGCACCGCGGCGGCCAATCCGGAATCATGGACGGACGCCAGCCCCGTTCGAAGGGCCGCTGTGTTTCCGCCTGAAGATAAAGCGGCAGGACTGTGTGGCGCGGGCGTGGCGGCTATCCATCAGCGGCGGGCCAGGGCAGCCGTGAGAACGGGGGGGTCTGGGGATATCGGCTCCCCGTTGCGGAGGGAGCAAGACTGGTGCTCGTATTGCCGCTGTTGGCTCCAGTACGGACTACCTATGTGGTTTATGAGGCCCAGTTGCGTATCGAACAAAATAGACCGCTGTGTGCTCCTTCTCCGCTACGTATGCACCCATCCCAGCCGAGCCCATCATGCCAGTCGAGGAGGGTGCACCTACAATCCATCCGAGCCCGTAAGCACGTGGATTCCCGGAGCCGATAACCTCAAACTCCCGCCAGCTTTCCCGGCGTTTCGACTTTTCGTTCTATGATAGGTTGAACGTCCCGAGTACTTACGTACATATATAGTCAGTCTAGTCGCTAATCTGAAGCCCGCCTCCTTTGAAACTGTTCGATATTCTAGGAAAATGAATGTATAAACAGCTACGTCTCCCTGCCCCCATTGGCATGTATGTGTATATCTTCTTCCTGCGCCCGCGCTGCAGAACTGGCGGGCCCCCCTTCAGTATCGATCCGCCCAAAATCTACTACTTATCCGGACCAATCCGTCTCTACCGCCCAGCACAAGGATTCATTACGATGAGATTCAAGTTCCTCTATCTCCTCCTCGTCGCGGTCACAGTCTCGGCAGTAGCAGTCCCGCCGGTGGGGATCTACAGGAACTGCACTACGAACAGGAACTGCACAACGGCGGGAAAAAGCACGACGATAGTTTATGATGATGCGTTGTTCCACACACGGACATACTCCCAGCTAGTGGCGAAATTCACGGCAGATAACTTTTTTGATGGATTCAATTTCTTCACTGTTTGTCCTCTCTTGGGTCTTCCCATCCGGTTTGGCGCATGTGCTGACGAATGGCATCCAAAAAAAGGACGATGACCCCACCCGGGGCTTTGTAAAATTCACCAGCCGCAAGCTCGCCAAAAAACTCGGGTTGATCAGCACATCCGCAGACCAGGTCTACATGGGTGTGGACACGACGCGGCGAGCGCCCAATGGTCGGCGCTCTGTCCGTCTCGAAAGCAAAGCTAATTTCACCCGCGGGCTGTTCGTCCTCGACGTCGAGCACCTTCCCTGGGGCTGCGGGACCTGGCCCGCGTTCTGGACGGTGGGGGAGAATTGGCCCGACAATGGCGAGATCGACATCATCGAAGGGGTGCACGAACAGCAACACAATGGCGTCGCCTTGCATACAGCGCCGGACTGTAAGGTGTCTCCGGGCGGGTACTCGGGCGTGCCGGTCACGACGAATTGTTTCATCCAGGCTAAGGGACAGAGCAGCAACCAGGGGTGTGCGATCCTCGATTCTAGCCCGGTATCCTATGGAGAAGGATTCAACAGCAATGGAGGAGGAGTTTATGCAATGGAGTGGACGAGTCAGCATATAAAAGTGTGGTGGTGGCCGAGGGGCGGCATCCCGGCCGATGTCTTGGGTGATTATCCGGCGCCGGAGGCTTGGGGCACTCCAGCGGCGATGTTCAACGGCGCCTGTGAGATGGATCGGAGGTTTAGGAATCATAAGATCGTATTCGATATCACATTCTGCGGTGATTGGGCAGGGAACACCTGGGAGCAGTCGGGGTGGTGAGTCTTCCCTCGTTCCGGATTGCGGTTTTTTCACTGGTGATATAAGGAACTGACAATGCACATAGTGCGAGTCGGGCGGACACTTGCGCTAAGCATGTTTCCGACAACCCAAGTGCCTTCGAGGAGGCATATTGGCTGATTAACAGCTTGAGAGTGTGGAGCTCTTGAGTTTACTTATGGATTTGAGGCTGGCGAGATATAGAAGAGGTTTTGCGAGGGGTATTCGAGTTGAGTCTCGTTTTGGTGTACATACATAGGTATATATGGGTTATTACGGAGTTGTTTATTAGGCCATTTATGGGGTGGTGAAAAGTGGGATTGCAACGAGATGCGTTGACTGTTTACATCGGAGGGCAATAAATGTAATAGTAGTAATGAAATAATGACAACCATATCCCATCGAAATAACTTCCAATGACAATGCAATGAGCAGGTAATGGATCTAACAATGACTCATCCCTCGCAAGTCCAATAAGATTCCCAATAGCAAATGGTCTAAGCTCATGATGGAGCATTCGACCATCACTCACGGTTCGTCACTCGGTACATCTCATTGACTCTCTTTCCATGAAATCATCAGCAGATCCACCCTAATATCGTCATGATCCAATAGGGTCGCACACGATCAATGAAACATCATCACCACCATCAGCAGATCCACCCTGCATTCACCCGCTACGCATGTAGTTAAATTGTGTATATATCTCTCTCTCTTACTTTCTTAATCTTTACGGGAAACGGCTAGGCGGGGGTAGGGGGAGTTGCCACGGGCCGCCGGCGGACTGCACAGGGTCGCGGTGGACGGTGAACGGGAAAAGGACTGTATATAATATCGCCATGGTCCAAGAGGGCCGCATGCGATCTTGGAGAAGAAGTAGGGTGAAGCCCGGCGTTGGGCAGAGGACCGAATCGCTACAAAAAAGTACGGGATGCCGAAGAAGCAGCGCCCGAATGGGGCGGTGGTCAGCAGTCCAAAGCGACTGGCTAGCCGGTTCCACCAGCTGAAAACGGAGCACTGCCCCACCGGGCAATACCTCCAGTGGACGAAGAACCGGTCCACCGCAAAGTGCAGGTGTGCTCGTACAATGTGCAGGCGCGGGAGCACTTGTTCAAAAACTGTCCGCGCTGGGGGCTGCAAGATCTTGTGAGCGGAGGTTCAGAGAGAGACTAGTAAGGGGAAGGACCGCTTTAAGATCTGGGACTTGTTTGCGGATGAGTGGTGCACCCGGCTGATCTTGGAATTCCTGCGTACCACTGAGGTGGGGCGCAGGATGGGACCGGGCGGGAAGAGATAAATGGCCCAGAGACAGGACTCGGAGCGGGAGGGCGGAGACGAGACGGGAGAGGGGGAGGAGTAGGGCACGTAGGGACATGTATTTTCCTGTTGTCTGTCCTTTCGGCCTTTCCTTTGTCTTCCCCTTTGTCTTTTCTTATGTCGGGACAGGCCAGGTGGGGCAGGGGGAGCTACCACGTGCCGCCTGCGGACTGCCCGAGGTCGGAGCGGACGGTGAACGGGGACGGACTCTGCATAATATCGCCATGATCCGACAGGGTCCCATGCGATTAATGAAGCATTATTATTAGACTGATCAAGACCGGGGCGAACGGCCGACAGAAAACGGACGGTTTGTTTCTCGCCATGATTTAGATAGGTCGCATGCGAGTAATGAATAAATAAACAGAAATATGCAGATCCACCCAGCACTTACCATGGTTGGTCTCGAACCTACCCTACTTACATCATCGTGTTTTGTTCGGACGTAGAAACTCCGATTTGAGCTGTTCCAGTGGGGTTTCCACTGACTTACGCTAGTTGTGGTCGGTTGAACGGTGGCCGCGGAGAAGGAGAAGTTTTAAGAAGCATTAAGAGGAAGTGATAGAGACGAAGATAAGACACCGTGAATACACAGGCTAATCGGGACCACACTTTAAGAAAAGGGACAGTCTTTGTCCGTCACTCGTTCATTAATGCACTTCAACTTTCCTCCTCAACACCTTATCTCCGCCGGTTCGCCCCACCAAACACGTAAGCCCTATGGCAGCTCACACTCTAGGTAAGTCAGCAGATTGCTTTAGCACCGAAACAAAACGGACGATAACATACCTCCATTCTCCTTCATGCCTCACTTCTACCCAACGAGCCAACCGAGGGATCTTCCGTTCCGTGAAATTTAGCCGCGTCTGTCCGTCGAGCTTCCGGTTCCTGTCACCACTGCGTTCAGCACAACTACCAACTTCTCTATTTCGGGCCACCTACGAAATGGCCAGACGGATAGGCTCCGGGCATAAGAAACGTTTCGACATCCCCAGGCTGGGCGGGGGTGCACCCATCAGAGTTCACGCTACTAGTCTCGCTGCTGTTGCCAATGACCTTATCGGTGGCATCCAGATACCCTTTTCCAACGTTCGTATAGTATTCTTCGGGTGTCTCATATGCCATCATCACAGCAATTTCATCCAGAACTTGTGGACCCATCGCACACGTGCGACTCCCAAGAAGGGCAGTAGCGTCAACAGCAACACTTCCTCCCAACCGGAAATACATCATAGGTGTCATACCGCCCGGACAAATATCCACTGGAAACTTGATCTGGCCGTCAGCACAATGCTGCCATATCTCCTTCAGTCGCCGGAATTGGTCCAGTTTCCTGCGTTTCTCATCCGGCATACGCTCTATCATCTGGCGGAGGTAATAGAAGCATGATTCCCAGGGCGCGGCGTGCTTCCTCCGTAGTCCCCGAACGGCACGCTGGAAAGTGTAGCATGCCTCGTACCACTCCCACAGATGCTTGACCTTTGTCAGTTCTTCAGCAGCAACGAAGCGTGCTTGCTGCCATTTGTAAAAGTGGTCGACGGCCCAACCAATGGAACAGTCCGGATACTTTTCGAGGAAAAGGTTTATGGTGGGGAATTTCGAGGTCGGGTTCTTGATGAGATGCTGCTTGATCGCCCCGAGCTCTTGTGAGCTTGGGCGAATAATACAAACTGTCCCGTTTTCGTCAGCAACATTATAGCACCTCTGTAGTTCCCTAGAACCCACCGGGTTTACCCCACTCCAAGATCCTCAAGAATTCTTCGTAGAACTCATCACTCTCTGCCCTCCGTAGGTCAGTCCTCCTGGTTTTTTCCACCCATGAATCCTCCTTCTCCCACACCATGATCATCTCCTTCTTCCTGTCCAGCGCTTCTACAAGCTTTGCATACTGCATCGCATGCCTGCGGCCATTAAACAGGTTCACTCTCTCGGCAGGAGCCAATCGCACAAGTGACGTCGGGTACGCAAATGCACTCTCCAATCTGATCCCGCACCATTCCAGTGGCTTCGGTTTCGGTGGTGGCATAAGAGGGAGTGCAGGTGGGAAAAGGAGCATCGCTTGGATTTTGACTTGGATCCAGTACGGTGGGGGGGATATGGGTTGCTGCGGGAGCACGCGAGTAGAGCGGCGCCTCCAGAAGCGCCTGTTGGTTTCTTCGTTTTTGAGCTGGCCGGGACGAGTTTCCGAGGCAGATTGCAGCGGCGAGGCACGGAGCTTGTTTGTCCAGTAGAAGGGATCGTGGTGTCTATGGGCGGGACGGAATGTATTAGGGCCGCTGTGGGGAAAGTGGCCTGCGCCGCCAACTGGAGAAGACATGGGGACAGTTGTTCGATAATGGTAATCAGGAGTGTGGTGTGGAGGGGTGCGGACGGCGGTCAAAAAATGGGAAGTAGTTGTATGTATGACTGGCAACAAAGGGAAATCATGAGACGTCAGTCAAGCGGTCGCACTCGAACCGAAAGTGAATCAGATGCTCTGCTTTTAATCATTACTAGTAATCCATGCACAGTTAGTCAACATGCAGATACGATGGCAAAAGGTATCTCTTCTATCGAACAAACACCTTTCCATATCGTTGTCATCCTATGCTATCCCAACTTGGCCAATAATCTGCTCTTCCTCCTCTCCACCAAAAACTCATTGACCTCGCTCAGATCAGGTACCTTCCAGCCACTCGGTATCTCAACCCAGTCCCTGGGCGGTTCTCCCTGTCCACTCAACCCCACATTTTCCATCGCTTCCTGCTCCTTTCTCCTCTCATACTCCAGGAGCACACCATCTTCTTCATCCCTGTTATATCCATAATAGTCCGCATCAACATTTTTCCTCATTTCAGCTCTTCTCTTTCCTTCCTCCTTTGGATCCGGTTTCCCCTTTGGCTTCAATTCCTCGAAGAGTTCTTTGACACCCGGTAGCTCCTTGGCCCGTCCGAAATACTTGTATCCTCTAGCGCCAGGCACCTCCCGTCCGTCTTCGTCATACATCCGCGGACCGAAGCGCATATAATTAGGCCCACCGAGATTGCGTAGTTGAACCTCCCACATGTGTTTCTCTCGCATCAGTTTATTGATCTCGTCGTTTAGGTCGCGGACCTGGTAATCGGATAAACTCGCTGCACGCCCGTATGTCAGCTCGAGCGAATGGTAGTGGTGTGTGGAATTACAAACGGTCTTGGATCTTGGTCACTTTCCGCGAAATCTCCTTCACCACCTGACCTCGCCATTTCTCGCATGCCGGAATCGAGTTCTGCTCCGTGATTACTTTCGGTCGTCTGTAGGTTCACAATTAGTCGGGGTTTAGTGGAGTGGTACGTGTGAAAGGTACCGTGTTCGCCCCGCGTCGATGATTCCAAGATCTGCCGCCTGCTGCTCGCGAAAGCGAAACAGCATTGACTGCGCCTTCTCGCTGTTTCGTGCCTGCGGAGTATCAGCCATACGAACATTAGCCTAAGATGTACGTAAGACGCACCATTGTTGTTTCTCTTGATCGTGCTCAAGAGCTTATCTGTGCTAGGTTGGAGGTTGAGCGATGATGAAGTCTGGGTCTACAGCCTGTCTTAGTGTGTTGCGGAGTTATCACGTGTCGTGGCCCTAACTAACTCTAACATTGTTTTTAGCGCACGTTGCAGCCCTTGGCAGTCTTGGGCAGGGTCTCACTCGCAAGCCCATACATACCTAGCTTTGTGATATCTCGGGCCGTGAGGAACTGTATCTCAACCTTTTTATACAACAAAAAACGCGCATGAAAATGGGCGGCGACAACAAAGCACATCTCGCGGACGCGAAAGGCCTCTTGGATTCACGCGGTCTTTATGAAGGCCAGACCTTCCATGGTGTGAACCCGCTTCTTCTTGTTGAGAAAATTCTACGGTAACCTAACCTCATCACTGGCGCAAATGACGGACACTGACAACACACAGAGACCGAATCATCGACTCTCTCTACTGGAAAGAACAATGTTTCGGATTGAACGCTGCTACGCTCCTCGACCGCGCGACGGAACTCACGTACATCGGCGGCCAGTACGGAAACCAAAAGCCTACACCATTCATCTCGCTGGTGCTGAAGATGCTTCAGCTGCAGCCAGAGCGCGACATAATACTGGCGTATCTCGAGGATCCGGAGTTTAAGTACCTGCGCGCATTGGCCGCAATGTACATACGTCTCACCTGGAACGCCGCCGACGTATTTAAATCACTGGAACCGTTTATGGGGGACTTCAGGAAGCTGAAGGTTAGGGGAATGGGCGGGTGGAGACTCAGTCATATGGATGAGTTCATCGATGAGCTGTTGACAAAAGAGAGGGTGTGTGACATTGCCCTGCCACGGATGATGACGCGGGCGATGCTGGAGGATGCGGAGGAACTAGAACCGAGGGAGAGTTTGCTGGGGAGTGAGTTGGAGAGCGAAGGTGAGGACGAAGAAATGGAGGGTGGAGAGGAGGGGGGTTAGGGAATATTAATTGATGTTCCCGCCTTTGTCTTAAGTTTTGGAGTTTTGGAGTTCCGGAAGACTTGTGTTTTTTCTTTTTTCTTTTTCTGCATGCATCCATCCGAAGGATGGTAGGTAGATACCAATGTTACATCTAGGCTTCCTATGATACAGTAGGAAACACTATTTGGTCACGTCCTTTGGCTCCACTGTTTTCGCCACCACATCGTTCAAGTTCTGCTGCAGCTTCGGCTTCCGACTTCGAGTCATCTTTTCGTCCCCGGTAGCCAAAAGTCTCTGTACCCGCCACTGTGGTTCAATCAAGCCGAACTACCGTACCAATCAGCCTCTCCTTTATTCTTCCCCTATCCTCTCGTCTCCGGGCTCACAGACCATCGACAGCAATCGCCAGACTGGATCACTTGGCTGTGCGCCCACACCTAACCAATACTTCGCTCGCGTCGTATCCAGTTGTATATCCTTCACTGGCTTTCCAATGCCGTCGGTCGGGGGCTTCGCTATGGGATCGTAAGTGCCAATGACCTCTATCGGTTTGGAGTTGCGAGCGGTTCTATTTCGGTGTTAGTGTTGGTGGCGGGTTTGGGAAACGGTGAAGTCGTAACCGTGCATGGGAGACGACGATGTTGTAGACAGGCGCGTGTCGACGACCGAAGCGCGCGAGGCGGAGTCGGATAACCATTGTTGCTGTGCCGTGGCGGTGGGTGTGGAGAAGACAGGACGAGACACAGTGTTGAGCGGCGAACTTCCTGAAGGTAATTAGTGGAACCAACACAGGCACGTGTGGCTAGTAACCAGGACTTCTGAATGGGTTGTGTAACAGCGGGGCAGTATCCAAGTGCCTATGTAGCACACCTACGTGCGAGATGAGCTAGTGTGAGAATATGGACTTCTAGTTTGCTGTATGGATTCTCAAAAATTGAAGTCTCGCGAGTTAGGCTGACAGCTTATCAGCGAATCCTGTATATTTTGATTAACTATGGCGCTCATCTCCAAGGAATGATGTCATAGCATCTATCAAGCTCGACATCCCACCTCAACGATTATAAATTAGACAACAATCACATTGATACCGTCACATAGCGCATAGCGCTCTGAATCCCACAAAATGGCCTTTCGTGTATGCCATACCACTCCCACAGCTTCCGGAGAGGATTTCTAACTTCACCAGACACTTACTGCTAAAGCCGCCGCCGAGCTCGACAAAGAGCTGATGTCCACTGGCGCTTTCTCACTCGACCAGTTGATGGAACTCGCCGGGTACAACCCACTTCTGCTCCAATAGTCATGGATCAAATAACTGACCGACGCTCTCAGCCTTTCTGTGTCCCAAGCTAGTCCGTTCCTTCTCTCCGGTGCCCAGACTGGTCAAATCCGTGTCTAACAGTCCGAAGTCTACCGTCTCCATCCTCCCAACGCCAGCCGCAAGATTTTAATCGCCTGTGGCCCGTACGTCCTTTCACCCTACTCCTCTTCTTTCAGCTAACACTCAGCTAGTGGCAACAACGGCGGTGACGGACTTGTCTGTGCGCGTCACTTGTGGCACTATAAGTACCAGCCAACAGTATACTATCCGAAGCGTCCCTCCAATGCCCTCTATGAACGTCTCACCCAGCAACTCGTTGCCCTCGGCATCCCCTTCACGGACGATTTCCTCGGAGCGCTGAAAGAAACTCACCACGTCGTTGATGCTATTTTCGGCTTCAGTTTCTCCCCTCCAATCCGCGAACCGTTTCCCGAGGTTATCGCAGCGATGAGGGATGCAGGAGTGCCAGTAACGAGTGTGGATACGCCCAGTGGGTGGGACGTGGAGACGGGACCGCCGGAGGAGGGACCGGCGAAGGGTTTTATGCCCGGGGCGTTGGTGAGTTTAACCGCACCAAAGCCACTGGTGAGGTACTATAGAGGGAGACACTTTGTGGGCGGAAGGTTTGTACCACCCGGGATTGCAGAGAAGTACGAGGTGGATATGCCCGAGTACCAGGGTGTGGATCAGATTGTCGAGGTGGGATGTTGTAGGGAGTGAGAAATTATGACGGTACGGGGCGATAGCGTGTTACTAAGGCAATGCATTATGAATTGGAATACACGACGCCTCTACCGAAGTAAACCTGTAGTGGTTACTGAGCAACATATGAACAAAGCCACTATCACACTGTGAGCGGAAATAGCATCTCATCGTCGTCGAGCAAGTGTTACAGAAAGTACAGTCTCCCAAAGACCGACATGGTACTTGCCCCAGCCGAAAACGAGAAAGACAACGAAAGAAGCTACCCGACGACTCCAGAGAACGAAGACAAGCAAACGAACCACTCTCCAGCAGAAATGCAAAACACATAGTCGGACTGAAATTATAGCGGCAAACATCGAAAGCAACCCGGGAATTACAGGCCACCTCCAGCCGCCATGAGGGATTGTTTGAGATACATAATCTGTTGTTGCTGTTCGGGCGGGAACGCCGCGATCTGCTCCGGAGTAAGGTGCATGACACTATGAAGAAGCTGGGCTCTCTGGGGGTCCTGCGCCTGTTGCTGCTGGGAAGGCTGTGGTGCCTGTGGAGGAGTCTGTGCGGCGTAATACGGAGCCTGGACCTGCGCGGGCGGGGGAACAGGAGTGGGAGCAGACGGGGCGGCAGCGGGAGCGGGAGGGGCACCGGCTGCACTCTCGATGACCTGCGTCAACACGGCAGTATCGACAAGGTTCATCAGCAGCAGCGCCTGAAAGATCGCATAGCTAAGCTGCGGTGCCTGGCGGAGGAGTTCCGTCGCCTTGAGGGGGTCCTGCTGAACCAAAGTCTTCATCTGCCCCAGGATCTCCAGAAGCTGCGGAACAGGTAGCTGCTTTAGCGTCTGCGAGATTGTGTCCGGAGCCGAAACTCCAGCAGGAACGTCGGCACCTGGCGGAAGTTGCGGTATGATGGGCGCGGGCGCGGGCGGAGGCTGCTGGCTGTAGGCCGAAGTGTCGACATCGTCCGGGGCGTTTCCTTCGTGCGAGAAATCGACGCGCAACTTGCGGCCCATTATCTCGTAATTATCGAGGTTTCGGACGGCAGATGCAGCGGTCTCCGCGTCGCTATATTCGGCGAAGCCGAAGCCTTTGGGACGACCGGTTTCGCGATCGTAGACAAGACGGAAGCTGAGAACTCGACCAGCGCTGCCAAAGATCTCGGAGATTTGCTCTTCGGTAAGGCCTGGTAGCTGTCAGCATGGGCTTTATTGAACCAGGGAGGCACTCGAACGATGGACGGGAAAGAGGGTACCATAGGGTATGTTGCCAACGAAGACGATCTTGCCAGCTGTACGGGTGTCGGAGGAGGGATTTGGTGGCATGTTTGATGTGGTGTGAGGGGGGAAGCGAGAAACACGGGACAGCAACGCACTTGAGGGAAGAGCGGATGTGATGGGATCGTATGAGAGCTTCTTCGGTGCGCGGAATCTGGAATCTCGTTCTCTCTCCGACCGTAGAGTACCGCCGAAAGGGGAGAAGACAAGTTCGGACAGATGTAGTTTTGTGCTATGGTGTGGGATTGGCTTGATAGTGAAATGGGGAGGAGGTCTTGATGGTTGGTGCTGGGAGGTAGAGCACCGATGTAACTACCAAGTGTGGTTTCCAAGAAGCCGTGACAATTATGTAGCTCTAATACAGGTAACTAGCGGCTGAAAGTTGGTGTTGTCGGGTAAATAAAAAAAGGGTTTAAACCCGGAGTTAACATGTCGCGTCAACCATGCAAGTCAGCCCGTCTCATGCTGCATCTTCCCAACCACATCCCAACAGTCGTCGCTCACTAATAATCCACATAATCCACAATGGCTTCAGTACCGAAACCAGTCGTACACGACTTCCTCCATGCACCAAGGTAGACAGTTCTCGGCGATTAACTTTTCTCTTTATTATCAATCAATTGACTGACACTTTATTGGTTCTAGCGGAGATACGACTCGGGCAACTGCTGACAGGGTCCGTACAACTCATATAGACTCGACTCGTTTCACTCTCGACGAAAAATCATATCAGCAGCAGTTCTCGGATATGTACTTCCTGAGACTGGCGACTTTAAAACCAGTAGTGGAAGAACTAGCACGAGAGGCATGGGAAGAATTTGAGGTTGGTATCCACAACCGAGAAGAAGAAGAAGTGGAAAAGCTCTAAGGAAAGAACAATAACGCGAATGACTATATAGGTTGCCGGTGAGAAAGCGCAATCAGTAGAGAGGGTTCTGGACGTACGTCAAGGTACGTATCTACTTCTCCTCGTATCAACGCCTCGTATTGAGTGAAACAGGCCAGCTGTGCTGGGTCACCGGAACGATATACATGGATATGCCTCTGAAGCCCAACATTCTTGATGATATCGTGAAAGACCACTTCACCGTCCCCATGTCACCTAGGGAGAAGTACGTCGATGCGAATCTCGACCAGATTACCCTTGAAGACGAATCGGGAAGGCTACGACTTACTGGTGGAGTGCTGGAGACGCAAGATTTGGTGACTGGAGTGATTATTTCTGTCCTCGGTTCAGAAAATTTGAATGGAGACTTTAGTGTGGTTGGCATCAAGCTTCCGGACCTGCCGTCGCAGAAGCCGTTGAAGCCGAAGGGAGTGGACCGGAAGAGGGTCGCCATAGCGAGTGGGTTGGGAATCGGAGGCTCACAATACGAGGGGCTGGAAACACACTTGCTCGTAGAGTACCTTCTCGGGGAAGCCGGGGGTGATGGGGACCACAAAGATGCAGCCACCATCTCGCAGCTGATTCTGGCCGGAAATTCCCTTGGCGAGGCACATAATCCGGTTGACGACAAGGACGCTGAGGAAACGCACGAAGCCCGAGCGACCAAATATGGCTATGATGCTACTGCTTACAACCCAGGCCCAACTAAAGCCCTTGATGCGGTCCTTTCCTCCCTACTACCCTCCATCGGAGTCACACTAATGCCCGGCTCCTTCGACCCTGCCAACACCTCGATGCCTCAGCAACGCCTCCACGCCGCCCTATTTCCCACCGCTAAACTTTACGATGGTTCCACTCTCGAGCGCGTCACGAACCCGTGGATGGGTGACATAGATGGGGCCACATTCCTGGCTACCAGTGGACAGAACCTGGACGACATGTACAAGTACGTCGAGAGCACCGATAGGCTCGCCATGTGTGAGCGGCTCCTCCGTTGGAGAAACATCGCGCCGACTGCTCCGGATACGCTCTGGAGTTATCCGTTCCAGGAAAATGATCCATTTGTACTCCATGATGGAGAGTGTCCGCATGTTCTGATCGTTGGAAATCAACCGAAGTATGAGACGTCGTTGGTTGAAGGTATTACCATGTCGTTTTCTTTCTCCTCCGTGTCAAGATTGAGCTGATAATTGTGTAGGAACGGATGGTCAGAAGGTCAGGATTATTCTAATTCCCAGGTTTGATCAGACCGGCGAGATTGTTGTGCTTGACCTGGCGACCCTGCTGCCGGAGAAGGTGTGCTTCAAGGTGGAGGAGTACCACGGATGATAGCACGGCATTTACTGTTAACTGTTGACATCTCTCTGTCTTCCGGCGTCTATAGCTAAATAGGGAGGTAGCTTGCAAACCTCCGAATCTTCGCTGAATGCATGCAACACTGCCATTCCTATTTTACATGACACTGTACAAGTAAAGTGAAGAAGCAAAGTCAAAGTACATAATTTAATACAAACACACTAAACACCAGCTACCCTCATAGAAGCAGATCCATATAAGGAAAAGAACAAAACGCAACTATCCCATTATGCTTTACTAAACTTTCCATCGGCCATCTTCCTCAGTAGCTTCCGGTTCCTGATGATCCCACTAGTGACCCCTTCCTCGCCAATCATCCACCCGGGCAACTTCTCAACCACGGCTCCGCCACCCTTCTTCTCCGCCATGGTACGCACGCCTGCAAAGACATGTGGTCCCATCAACCTGACCCCAATGGTGGGCCGAAACATGTCCTTCCGTCCCCGCTCACCGGGGAAATTCTCTTCCACCTCGAAATACGCACACTCCACTGCCCGACCATCATCTACCACCCCTGTCTTTCCAAATCTCGCAACAACCATCTTCCTCCGTTTCCAGCCTTCGTCTTCCTCGCCCTCACCGTCGTCCCCGAGAGCAACCTCTTTCGGCAGCGCCAAAGGATTGTTCTCGAACCCGTCGAGGTAAATGCTCCAACCAGCGGCGAGCCCACCAGCGCTCCCCCGCGCGCCGCGGTGCGAACACATACTCTCCAGGGTCTTTGCCAAGAACCGTCCGGGTTTCAATTCAAATCTACAATTCTGCCTGGAGACGGCGTGTGCAATGCCTGACATTATAATATCCCTCAATCCGTCGGTGTTTGTTGCGCCAAGGGTCGTAAAGATGTGGTCGCTGCCTTGTGGAAAGGCGAGGAAGAAAACAGACCGCTTCGATGAAGGGTAGGTGGGCGGTGCATGTAGATCATGTAGGGAGACGCGGATTACCGTTAGGGAAAGGGTGGACGAGGGGTGGACGGCAGCGAAGAAGTGAGCGGTTCGGAGGGGCTTCACGGAGGTCTGGAGGGCCGAGAGAAAGGTCGGCGTGTAGAATCGTGGCCGCAGTGGCGCGCTAGACGTGCTTAGGGGTGAAAGGATGAAGGATTGCCATTTACTCGAGGAGGGATGGTCAACCAAATCTGGTGTATCTCGGTGTTAGCTGGCGTAGGCAGCAGTGAGTAGGGAGGTAATAAGCACACTGCCACTCCAACTCAGCGATTCCGAGTAACGAGGCACCATCCCGCCATTCCACCTCCAGCATTCGCTCTGCCACATCCTTCGCACGTATTGCATTCGAGTGTGCGAAATCGTCGTAAACCTCCAGCGCTTCCTCGAGCGAGAACTCCTCATCGTCTGGCGGCGGTAGAACAAGATTCGGCGAGAATTGTTTGACGTGTGCCGGGTCCAGCCATCGCTTTGCAAGCGTGATGAGTGAGGCCTTATTCAAACGCGTAAACAATCGTCGTGTATCGCGTGTATGCGGGACAACGAGGGAGTGGGCCAGTGATGTGGCGGGGACTTTGCGGGGACGCATCACTTCGCGGTCGCTCCGTTGTCGTTCGTGTTGGGGAAGACGCGATCCTGTTGTTACTGATCAAGAGGTAACAACCTATGTAGCGACGAACAGCCGACGCAGACGCGCGTATAGATATGAACGGGTACGCAAAATGCGTGGGGCAACAGCTGCATCCTAGAGTAAGTATTGTAGGTACTAGTTATATAGAGGCATCTAGTGCCCACTGCGTGTGACGTGACCTAATGCACCTCTCTTAGCGTAATCAGGGCACACTAGGCAAACACATCGTCGCGAATTATTTCATTTCCCCCCAGAGCACGAAGTCCTGATCCTACGCTCACACAATCAACCATCCATCTTCTACCAAATACCACCCGCTGCGAGAGAGACGAGAACCGTCCTGAAAAGCAACTGCCATTCACACTTTCACGGATAGTAATACCGTGTAGCATCACTGCTGCCATGTCTCGCCATCGATCGCGTGCACCCCGAGAAGAATCGGTCGGCACTGCCGACAGCTCTCCCCCACAACAAGACAATGACGGACCGAGCGATGCGCGAGCCCAGGCGCAAGACAGTGACAATAGTGACACAGCTGGGAATGACGTCGACGCATGGAGGAGAGAGACCGAGCTACAGGATAGGCAACAACGCGAGGAAGATGAGAGGGTAATCCGAGCACGTATGCTCCAGCAGGAGAGCAGTAAGGATGTGTACGATCCCGAGCAGGACTTGGCCGAGCGAAGGGAGGTGCGGAAGAGCTATCGGGCATTGCAGAAAAACTTGGATGGTAGGGATACAGGCCCCACTAAAGTGCTCATTGAGACCTGCTGCTGACGGTGGGCTAGAATCGAAGGATGAATTCATCAAGCCGAATAGCAAGGGTTTATACGAAACCTATAGCTCCGCCAACAGGCTTTACAAAAACGTCAAGCAAACAGCCGATGCTACCCTGGACTCGCGGCTTCTAGTCGCTGCGTCGGATCTCGCACTAAAAAAGGTGACAATGGCGGTCGGGTCGTCAGCGGTTGGCATTGACGTGGACGAGTTTGTGGGGAAGTGCTTTTCGTTCATGAGGCGAGGCGGTCGCGACAGAGATGATCGACAGGAGGAAGATGATGACGAGGATCACGGCGATGTATCGGATTGGGCGTACCTCGGCCGTGCGGCTACCTACAAGGCCAATAAACGCCCTCCGACCATTGACTTTCTTCTGGGGCCACTAAGCGTACAGAAGAAGGCGCGTGTCACGCGGCCGCGCAAGGAAGGCGTTCTCCATAAACCAGGGACGCAGGCGACGAGACCAGTTGACATGAGCGCGAAGGACATCCAGCAGAGCGAAACAACTACGCTCAAGCTCGTCCGAAATGTGCACTCGTTGCTCCTGGAACACTTGAGCCTTGAACCGGATCAAGATATCCGTCTCTTTGATGTTGTCATAAACCCCGAGAGCTACGGCCAGACCATCGAGAATATTTTTGTCGTATCATTCCTGGTTGGCGAGGGACGGGTTTCCATCTGGACTCATAAAGAGACGGGAATCCAAATGCTCGGTGAGTCTTCTCCTTGCTGCCAACTTTTGGTTTCATCTAACAACTGTACTCAGGGGTCGTCGAGCAGGCCCCTCAAGTCCACGACTCTGGCCAGAGCACCCGTCAGCAAGCGATCTTTTCATTGACGATGTACGAGTGGAAGCGCATCATCGAAGTGTATGGCATTACAAAACCGCTCATTATTCCGACCAGACCCAAGGAGCAGGTGCAGATCACTTCCACCGGGTGGTACGCTTAGATAGCTACGTTTTGCGAAACGTCAGTCCATTAGCTTACTCACCTTCTCTACTTCTTTGTATTTCTTGGCTTCTAGTATACTTTAGATTGAAAAATTTCTCCCTTTTATGTGTCCATAATTCGAGATCACTGTGGATCACTCGTATCTGTCTTTCAGGTGTCTGTGCGGCTTCTTGTTTTTCTCCGGGTTGGGCTCGATTGCCTGGTTTTCGAGATGATAGATAGGCAGCGCCGTGCCGATGTGTCACAAACTAGGTCTATCTATGTACATATCTACTATCTATGTTTGCGTGCATGACGTGGACGAGGGCCTAATTTAGCCCGGCTTGGTTATGTGGAAGATGGATTCCCACAACGGACAATCAATACGTCTTGCGGTCTTGCCATTCCGCAATATGCAGTCTTGGGAGCAAGGTGGACACACGAGCAGACTCGCTGGAATGGTTCGTCCTCATGAGCATTGTGGCCTACGGCTCTTGGGGGGGGGGATTCCGTCGCTTCGGGAACACGACAAAGGGAATGCTTGGTAGCAACTCAACTATTCTAGCACAAAACTTTATCGCTCAAAGGAGTCGCTATCCGTAACAAGGCAGTCTGTCCGGTCGAGGTTGCGGATCGGGGTGGATGTTGGGAATATACTTCACTGCAATTGGAATAGGTATGTAAGATCGATGGCGCAGCCCACCACAGCTGTTTCTCGGGAACGACCTCAAACGATACAGACTTCCCCCTCTAGGTTATGTGCCGCTTTCCACGATCTGCAGTTCAGCGGGGGTGCCGGAGTCGTTCGATATCTTCAGCTGCTGCTCTTCCTGTATGTAGAGATGGGGTCGGAACGGTTGGTTGGGGGTGTAGCCGGCTGGAAGCCTGGTGTCGGGCGAGGGCTGCGAGGCTGCTGAGCCAGCTCGGGACCACGAGCAGAGCAGGTGACTGGTCGAGGCAGAGTGGGGGGACCTCGGTGGTGGCTGGTCGGGGTTCAAAGGAGAGGCTGTTGTTGATCCTTCGCCAGTCGAGCGGCTGCCTAAGCAAGCAGGTACTATCTAGCAGGTGTATTGTTTCAGCGCGAACGGAACCCGTACAGATAGCGAGGAGTGCAGAGGGATTTATAGATACCCAGCGCCCACCTCGTGGAGCAAGAGCGACCCGCTAGTTCGCCCCGCGGACGGGTCGGACATGCCCGGGTTCGTGAGTTTCTGGAAGTGTGTCGAATTCCAGAAGCGACTTGAAACGCACGACCGAACCCAGAGCATGCGATTTGGGGCTGAAATGCGGAGACGCTGACGTCTGGAGGGATGCAGTTACTGGATGCATGCGCCAGGGCCACCCCATTGTGAAAGCTCCGTTCCGGCGTTGCTCGCCCGCTCTGCTCCATCCTATCGCCTCGTTCGGTCTGCGGTGTGGGATTGTGGGGTAGAGCTATTCGGGGAATAAGAGGCTGCGGTATCTCGAGGCGACATGAACTCATGCAACGTAACTCTGCAGGAGCAAATAACGATGGGGAACGCCGTTCGTCATCCATCAAAATTCGGCCGTGGGCATCACCGGAGCATTGCATCACCACCACCACCAGGCGAGCTCACCCAGCGCCAACACCACCACCAGCCAGCCAGCCAACCAACCAAGCAGCCAATTAACACAGACGTTGGCCCCTCTCCGCTCCCCCTTCCTCTCCTCGTGCGCGCTCTCGGAGCTGGCAACACTGGCAACTCGAGAGCTCACGCCCCATCGAGCCGAGAATCTCGACCCCTCCCCACCCACCACCACCACCACCACCCTCGCACCATCCCAGTCACGCAATCTCTCCCCCCCCCCCCCCAATTTTAACTCCGCACTCAGTCATTCTCCCGCTTCCGTCGCTCTCCAATCCTACGGCTTGCCGCTTGTGTGCGTACGATTTGGCTGCGCTTGTGCATGTGTGAGAGTAATCGCATTGTGTGCTGGAACTTGGAACGCCCTTCCTTTCGTCCTCTCTCCCCGCCCGAAGGCCGTAGAAGGAAAGAAGGAAAGAAGGAAAGAAGGAGAGAGGAAAGAAGCAAAGAAGGAAGGAAGGAAGAAGGAAGACGGAAGACGGAAGACGGAAGAAGGAAGACGAGAGACAAGATCAACAGAGCCGCATCCCATCGCCGCCCGTCGCTCCAGACTCGCAATCTAGGCCCCGTCCATACACCTTGTCTTCCTGCTCTGCTTGCCAGCCCGCTTGCCTGGCTGTGTTCCTAGTTTAGCCACCACTGTCGACTCCACTCCCGCTCTACCTATTCCATCCACCTACTCTATCGAGTCCTTCTTCAACCGAGAACAACACCAAGACTCACAAGACTCGACAGAATCAAACCAAACCCATCCCTCCGCCTCCCACCCACCACACTACCACCACCCACCACCCACCCACCCACCCACCCGCGCCACCGTAAACGACCGCCCCCCGACGCGCTTCGCCATCCCCTCCCCTCTTCCGTTCCCCCTCGCCCTCCTCGGGAACCGGAGCTCTCCATCGTCCTCACCCGCTCTCGCTAACGCGAACGCACGCGACTCGGTATCCGCTTCGCTGCGAAAATACCCAACAGCACTCGCAGAGCCCTTCTCGGCCGTGCGATAGTGGGAAGGTAGAGTCGATCGGGTCACGAACGAGGAACAAGGAACGGAACGGAACGGAAAGGAAAGGAAAGGAAAGGAAAGGAGTGTGTGAGAGAGGTTAGGTGTATTTGGAGAGCCGGCCGCACGACGGACGACCCACCGACCCACCACACATAAAACACTCGGGATGATGCCGCTGTCGGTGCCGAGTCCGCCGACGACGCCGCGACGGGTCAAGGTGTATGAACTCCGGAATAATGATTGGTTCGATCGGGGAACGGGATATTGCACGGGGCACTTGTTGAATGTAAGGATCATCTAACTGCTGTGCTTTCTGTCGCTGCGATAAGGGGTGCGAAATAGCGGGGGAGGCAGGGAGAGCGCGGAGGAGCGAGACAAGCAGCAGGAGGAACAGACGGAGATGTGTTCTCGTGTCGCACGCACGCGTGTGGCTCGGGGAGTGGGCGGGGTGGATCGTGTGGGATGTTGGTTACGGTTGCTGACTCGCGCGCATTCCGCGTGGGATTTTACAGGATGAACCACACATTCAAGTCAAGTCGGAGGAAGAGTCGGATCGGGTCCTGCTGAACACAAAGATCATCAAGGATGACGGATACCAAAAGCAACAGGGTGAGTTTCGAGAGGAAGATCAGAACTGGATTTTCAAGAAAGTGGAAGGCAATTATTATGCTCCACCAATTATACAAAAGTGGTGCCGCGGGCTACTGTAAGAGGGATGCTAATATCGGGAATCAGAAACCCTTATCGTCTGGACCGAACCGCAAGGCACCGATATGGCGCTCAGTTTTCAGGAACCCGAGGGTTGTGCGGCGATATGGTCTGTTTTTGGCCTCCAGATTCCCGAGTTGGAACTTTGGGAAGTTGGGCTACGCTAGCTGGCCGTGGGGGTATGGGAAGGCTGACAAGAGCGATGTGTTTTTAGGGAATTCGTCAGCCATGTTCAGAGCCACCTCTTGTCTGTGTCTGGTGCCGGTACGCAACCCTCCCAGAGATTCCGCCCCCAACCCCAGCACTCGGGGAGCAATACTGATGAGGCGCCTCCAGATGAGATACTGTCCGACGATGCAACCGAGACAGCGATCACGTCACTCGTCCAATTGCCTGCGCCGTTGCTCGGTAACCTTGACGAAGTTGAACTGACAATACGGCAAGCCTCGTTAACAACCGGTGGACGGGACGCATTGGGGAAATACATTCTCAACGACGAATACATCGCGAAGCTGATCCCGCTCTTGGAAGAAGCCGAGGATTTGGAGAGCATAAATCACCTTCATCGGCTGTGCAACATCATGAAGATGATCATCCTATTGAACGACACCGTACTAGTGGAAAAGATCGTGACCGACGAGATGATCCTCGGGGTGGTGGGCATTCTAGAATGTATGCATGACGATGGGTGGTCTGGCAGTCCATCTCTGCCGGATTCGCTACATTTTTTTGTTGCTTTTTCTGTCATGCACGAACCCGCGCTAATGCAACCTGTAGATGACCCTGACTTTCCGAGCCACAAAGCCAACCATCGTCAATTCCTGGGAGACAAGTCGAAGTTCAAGGAAGTCGTACCCATCCGCGATCCGGAGGTGGAAAAGAAGATTCATCAGACTTATCGATTGCAATACCTTAAAGACGTCGTACTCGCTCGAATACTGGATGATCCCACGTTCTCGGTATTGAATAGCCTCATATTCTTCAACCAGTTCGATATCCTCCAGCACCTGCAGAACAATCAGACTTTCATGAAGGAGCTCTTTTCGATCTTTCACGACTCAGAGGCCCAGGCATCCAGGAAAAAGCTAGCGATACTATTTATCCAGAACTGTTGCTCGATAGCAAAGAGCATACAGGCTCAGGCTAGAGCTCAGCTGTACACGCATTTCATCCAAGGCGGCTTGTTTGGTGTCATCGACTACGCTCTGATGGAAAAGGATCCCGCTGTCAGGATAGCTGGAACCGATGTCCTGGTTGCCATGATCGACCATGATCCGGCAATGATGCGGGCATTCATCTACCGTCAGATAAACGACAAGCAGAAACCACTGACACATACGTTAATCGAGTTACTTCTTGGAGAACAGGACCTTGGGGTCAAGGCGCAGATTGCGGATGCGATCCGGGTGCTGTTGGATCACTCGCAGGGGACACCACTGGACAGCATGGGTAAGGGGGGTGACATGGCGGCTCGGATACATGCGCGCAACAACACCATGGATAGTGAGACGGAAGGGTTTCTGAAGACGTTCTATGAAGAGTCGGCAAACAAGCTCTTCGCTCCTCTGCGAGGACTGGAGGGCCGGGAATCACGTAAGTGTACATTCTGTCCAATTGAAATTTTGAACGGAGAAGTACTGACCGATTGACTCAGTGGCGGGATTGGGAATTGCGGAAGTTTCGCTGTATTCACACCTCGTTGAGACGCTTTGTTTCTTCGTCCGACAGCACTCGTACCGGAGCAAATACTTCCTCCTTTCGGAAAACCTGCCCTCACGAGTCGCCCAGCTCCTCAGCTCCCCGGAGAAGCACCTCAGACTTACGGCATTGAAGTTCTTCCGGACGTGCGTCGGCTTGCAGGATGAATTCTACATTCGACACATGGTGAAATTTAAGCTCTTCGCGCCTATACTGGACCTAGTCATCGAGACCATGCCCCGGGACAATCTATTGAATTCCGCATGCTTGGAATTTTTTGAGTTCATTCGGCGGGAGAACCTCAAACACATCATCACACACCTCGTCGATAGCTATCGGGAATCCATGCAGCGTATCAAGTATGTGAAGACTTTCGCGGAGCTTATCAACAAATACGACCAGCTTCACGATCCTGCTCCCGCTAGCCGGTTCCAGGATCCCAACTACTCCCAGCAACGGTATGTGTCTTGGGCATGATCTGTTTCGCTTTCATAGATTTACTGACTTCCCCGCAGAAGACAGATCAATGGGAATCCGCGATGGCAGGGCACCAACGACATGGACGCCACCGAGGAAGCATATTTCAATACCTCTGATGACGAGGACAAAGACGAGGAGGAGGTTGCACCAACGCTACCCGTCGAAACCAAGATTACTCCAGTCAAAATTCTCAACGGATCACCCAGTCCCAAGCCGTTGGTCGAATACGGAGATGACGATGACGATAACCTCGAGATTGCTACCACCAAAACTAAGACCGCGACAGCGGAATCTCAAACCGAGTTGAATAGTGTCGCTAACGAGAACAAGCCCCCTTCGCCAGTGGCGTCCCCAACGTCGTCGCAGAAACATGAGCAGGGGGACGTTGTGGTCGGACCTCCCCCCAAAAGGAGAAGGGAGAAAGATGAGGACGATGAGGACGCGCTCATCAAGTTGTCCCGAAGTAAACGTAGAAGTCCGACTGGTGGCGGAACCGCTGGGAGTGGTGGTGGGCAGCAGATGGGACGGAAACGTAGCTTTGGGTTGATGACACCCAACGGGACAGGACAAACCCCAAACAAAAAAATTGCCATATCGCTGGCACCGAAATCGGGATCTCCCACAACGTCTGCCACGCCCTCTCCGACCACCCCAACGGGCTCGACCGCTGTGGTGGCGGTGCCGGTGGAAACAACAGTTGTGACCGATCCGCAGCCGAAGGAGCTCAAGCCAGAAGGAACCGCGGTGGAAACCAAAGGAAAGAAAGAGTAGGAGATGCCCAAAGAATCACCAAGAGCCAAGATTTCCCTGTAAATGACGGAGGGGAAACGGACAGTGATTCCCTTCTAACTGCTACTTTCAGATCGGTCTCCTTCACCTAGGTTGACTAGGCGGTCGGCCTTCCTTCGTTCCTCCCCTGCTTTTGGGCTTGTCGGACCCTCGGGAGTTCGGGCCTCTGTTTGCTTTTTCTGTTGGCCGTTGTTAGCTCATTACTCTTTGCGTCTTGCACCTATACGACTCATATCATAGTGTTGTTCTACTTCCCTGACGTTACGTTTACATGTGTCCATTTTCTTCTTCATATCCCATTGTCGCTTTTTTCCCTTTCTTTCCGTTTTTAAATTTGTTCCTATACTGTTTCTCCCTGCGTCTTTTTTTTTTTGCTTGTGTTGCTGTTGCCGGGCGTACTTGATTCGTTTGTGCTTTTCCATTGCGGTTTCTTGTGAGGGTTGGGTTTGGACTGGAAATGCAAGGTTTGGTTCGGTTCGTTGGTTGAGTTGAAATTTGTTTGTTCTTGTCCGTGAGGCCACGGTACTTTCACGCAGTAGGTTGTTGTCGTCGTGGATGAGGAAGGAGGAAGGAGGAAGGGAAGGGGGGGCGGCGAGGGTGAGGGAGATGTGTAAGATAAAGTTTGGAGAAGAGAGTTCCTGAGGTGGTGGAAGTTGTGGTTGTGGTTGTGGTTTGATTTGGGTTTGGTGGTTGGGGCTGAACAATGGCGAGAGACGGACGGGATGTTTGTGGCGAGGCTCAAAGGGCGCTCTTTCTTCGGTAGCCACCATGTATTCGACAACTACTATTACTACTATCTGTGTACTTGCTAGTTAGCCTACATATAACAAACCTGCTGTGTAGGGCGGAGTGGCTAGGGTGGAGCCTTGTTTTTGTTTATTCATTGATCACATGCAAGCTACATATATAGATCATGGTGATGTACAAACTATCCATAGGCGGCGCACTGCAAGCTTTCCATTTGCTCCACCTTGGCCTGTCCCAAGAAAGAAACTGCGCAGCAAAGAAATTACAGAGGAAAGACAAAAGAAAAAGCCGCCCCCCCCCCAAACCCTACTCCTCTTCTGCAGAAGCCATGAAAGGGAGGGCGTGGCGAGGAACAGCAGTTGATCCTCACCTCCAGCACCCAGGTCCCTCGGTCTCCACCCTCCCATTCCTTCCACTCCCGGATCTTGAATCGCTCCTTACTTCCGCCCAACAGGATTTCCTACTAACGTTTCCAGTGCGGGCAGAACTTGAAGAGATGTTGGGGTGGAAACCTTGTGGTTTCATTGGATGAAGTCGGAAGGGACAGGGGGGGCGAAATTGGGTTAGTTACGATATGTATAGTACATAGTAGTTACGGATGTGTGGCAGTAACGTTGCCCAGCAGTGGTACCTGAGTAAATACTTTTTGGGCATCTATGTATTTCGTTTCATCTATATAAAAAAAAAACATCAATAAACATCGTCTAAAACAACAAATGTCACTCGCAGCCACGCTCCTCCTCATCCCTGGCCTCCTCCTCCTCCTCCCCCCGCCGCTCCTTGGTGCTCCTAAAGTCGTTCCCGAGCCCCGGTCTGCAGGCCCACGAATCAACCCCCTTGAGCGTGTCCACGGCCCAGTACCTGTTCATCACCCTCAGTCTCACCGGCACCAGCAGGACGATGATCACGGGGAACACGGGGGCGGCGGGCGTGAACGTGACGGCGAAGACCCCGGCGGTCAGAGCAATCTGGAGGAGCGTGTACCAGTGCTCGCCCGCGTAGGTGGCGTGCGGGTATTTCAGTCGAGGGAGTTCGCTCTTTGGGCTGGTGTTTCCCCCCGGATTTCTTGTCAGCTGTGTAGTTAAGTAAGGCATTGCGGGGCGAGAGGGTGAGAGAGAGCGAGAGAGAGAGGGGGGGGGAATTACGTGAGGATGTGGAAAACCCTGTATAGTATAGGATTGGTACAGAGACTCTGCTCTCCCATGAACAGGAACAGTCCCGCTAGGACACTGGTCGGCGTGAGTCCCAGCACGTGCATCAGCGGCGGCGAGACGAAAGCGAAGATTCCGATCGCGTGGAGGAGGTGCGACCACCGCTGCTCGTGGACGGACCGTTTCGGCTCCGTTGGCTCTCCTGGGATGGGGTCACCGTTGACGGTGCCCTTGGCTACTTGCACCACCACGGTGTTGCCGTTGGCGTCCTTCTCTTTGACCACGTGCATGAGGGATTCCGAGTGCAAGGGAGCTTGCGGGAGGAGGCCGTTCGCCGGCGGGATGCCGAGGATGCCGCATAGCGCCGTGGTGCAGCCCAGGAGCGCGACGTCCCAGGCGTAGCCATTGGGTTTCTCGAGGTTGTATTTCGGCAGCGTGGCGCAGATGGTCGAGACCTCGACGTCGAAGAAGAACAGCGTCGTGATGATGGCGCCGGGTACGATGGCCGCGAATATCCAGCCAACCGGGAGCTTCCAGAACTCGACGAGGAACACGGTTCTGTCCGGGTGCGTGGGTTTGAACGTCTTCGACACCGGAAGCCGCTGCTGATCCAGAGTGTCGAGCTCGCCGATCTGCGGCATGCCGATGAAGATGATGATCGATATCGCGGCCGCGTACTCCGTCAGCCCCATGCGCACCCACTTGTGGAAGAGCGGTTTCCACGAATTGGCCGTCGAGAGGAAGACGGCGACGAGGAAGGTGCCTATGCAGCCGATCACCGAGTACATGAAGGAAGCGAGCGAGGTGTTGGCGTGCGCCCGCTCCAACTCTTGGACCGCTTTGTGGAAGTAGATGATGCTGTTCAGCAACGAGAAGATCTCGGTCGAGAACGTTGTGACGTATCCCATCGTCCAGTCGTGAGCGTTGAACGCAGCGAGGAGGAGGTGCATCCAGCCCGCGTGGATACAGGCCCACGCCATGAACGATAGGTATGGGATCTACAAACCGGGTGAGCCATTCCGCACGTCGGGCAACAGAAGGCGAAAAAGCGAGGGCAGGGCATACGTGAAAGCTCTCATCGCAAAGGGTAAAGATCCGTTCACTGAGGATACAAAACGGTCCAGTGACGCCCAGAATCGTCAATGGCTGAGACGAGAACCTACCGATGGGTGACATCCATCAGCTCCCTGCTTCGTTTCCTCGAATCACGCTCCATGACCAAAGGGATTCTAAAGGGATACGCACAAGGCAAAGACGCAACCGCACAATCCGGTCGAAAACACCACCTCGATAGCACCGTAATTCTGTTTCGTCAGGACATGCAGATCGCTCGCGAAGGTGATCCCGGGGAGCAAGTTGGTGAAGAACAGGTACACGGCCGACGCTAGGATCAACTGATTGAAGAACCAATCGGTCGGATACCGTTTCACACCGTTGCGGATGTCCTCGAGCAGCAGCCTTCCGGGACGAAGGGGGCCTCCGGGGGAGAAAAGACGCTTCCGCCGCCGCAAGGCTGGCAGGGCTGTAGGGTTGTCCTTCGGAGGATGCGATCGATCATGTAGCATAGAGCCGGCGACAGACAATTTAGGGATGTTGTTGCCGACATCGTGATCACCAGTGGTCAAGTGTCTATCACGGTCGGGCTCCATGCCTCCAGTGGACACGAGTGTGGAAACGGAGCTGTCGGGGCTATTACTGGTGCAGCCAACTGACATTGACACACACGAATCGGGTGCCACAACAAAGTGTTGCAGCAAGTACCAACTGGAGAGTGAGTGAAACTTCGTGACGGAAAAAGGTACTTTGGGAGGTTGGTCACTGCTGGATAGGGTCTTATAGGACGAAGGAAGCAAGCAACGGGCTGCAGATATTATTCCTTTTCTTTTTTTTCTCGTGTGGCGGACGGCACTAGTACACGGTGACTTCCTGCCGGACAGGGGTTTGGCTCGCTAGCCAGTCTGCCTTGCCATGAGAGGCGAGGGTTGCGGGATCGGGCAATATGTTCCGGTGCCATGGAGATGCCTATTCGGCGGATACAACATCTACTCTATATATCGTCGAGGTGCTTGCATGCTTGCATGTTTCAACGATGCCCTGTTCGAAGGCCAAGAAACCCTTCGGAGCCCGTCCGCCGATCCCGAGAACGGCAGCCCATCTTCGCACCCGCCCCTCCACACGGAACCGGCCCATGCGCTGGGCACGCTAGTCTGTTTTTGGAACCAACCTCCACATATGGCGTCGAATTAAATTATTAAAAAATAAATAAATAAAATGTGTGAGCACAATACAGGGGCAGTACCGTTCACCATCACCGCAACTCGAACTATCAAATCACGCGCGAAAATGTCCTCCTCCTCCATGATTTCGGTGCCCTCGCAGGCAAACACCTACAGAGAGATGTTTTTCCGACTGGAGAAACCTGTCCAGTTGACGCAACAAGAATTCGATGAGTTCTGGCCATTGGTTGACACTGTTTGAACCAAGATAGGCGGGAACACGACTCAACGGCGATACAAGTTCAACCCTACGAATGTCGTCTACGGAAGAAAGACCAGTACGGATGTCGCGAGAAATGAAGGCCGTGTTGTCAAACCCCGAATGACTGCAGTCCGCATCAAAGATCTCTGTCAGGTTCGGATGAAGATAACACGTAACATTCCGAGCGGCAGTGGACCGGCGATGGTCTTAGAGAGGAAGGACGATGCTGTCCATACGCATATGTAGCATCGAAGAAGTTTTCCGTCTCTGTGGTCTTCGCTCCATCGTCAAGCGGGTCATTGCCACCGGGGTGAATAAAATCTATACGCCTCTTCAGATATTTCATGCGTTGAAAGGATCGGGCGGTACCGAAGGTTCCGAGAACTTGGAGGCAGCTGGTGGCGGTTCTCTTAAGAGGTGAGTACCATTTTAGCAGGCTTAATATTTATATATGTGGTAACTTTTAAATACATAGACAAGACATTATCAATTCGAAACACGGTATCTGGAGTGACAGTCGATTTATCCTGAACGGTACTGACTTCCAAACCGACATCGACGAAGCCCGAGTCCTATCAATGTCCAAAGGCTGGCTGTTTGTGGAATTCTCAGTCCTCAATTCGGAAAATGAACTTCGCTGAGGCGTGGTGTTTGCACACCCGTCGCGTTTGGATATTCTACGCCGACGAGGATACTTGATATAGTTTGACTTCACCCGCAGAATGAATAAGTGGAAGCACAATATGTTTTCCTGGTACGGGATGAGCATGGGATCGCAATCCCAACTGCACATCGTGTTGTTGAACGTGAAAATTCCGACGCGTTAAGCAAAACGAAGCAAGCGATGCAAGCGATCAAGGCGTGGAGTGGTTGACACCCCCGATATGTCTTGACAGACGAAGGTTCTATCGAACTCACGGTACAAAAAACCTTTCGTGGATTGGAGGCGGGAGAGTTAGAGGTATCATATATTGTGTTTGGTGCGGAGAAGAAAGACTAAGTGCAGCGGCACTGGTTGGAGACTGCAGGAAGATGGGCTATGTACGCTTTGCAAATTTACACAACCAAATCCAGCGAAGCCTAGCACCACAAGCTGAAAAGCGCTACTGGTGTTAGTGAAGGAAAAGCTGCAATGTTTGAACTTTGGTAGGTGCTTAATTCTCTATTAGTTGACTAGTTGTTTAGGTGTCCGCGGTGTGGTTTTACATATCATGGACCAGTCGAAGGATGTGGATTCTCGCGTCGCCACTGCATCAACGGTTTTCTCGGACAGGGTCCTTACCATCTGCCACAACAAATATCCTGTCGTCGCTCGATTTCCAGTGGTAATTCAGAAGCTGCTGATACCCGAGATCTGGGCCGTGGAGGAGAGGATTGCAGCCGGGAAAGCGGTACCCTTCGATCTTGCAGAGCAAGGCTCCCACTGCAACTGCCAATTCTCTCGCAGCTATCTTCCTTGCCAACACATTTTCCGCCTCCGCAGCGTTGTTGGAGTTCTTACACCAGAACAATGGCAGTGTTATGTGAATATGTTCGAAGAGGGTGGACTGGAAGTGTACGAGACCATGGGGAGCGGTGGATGTAGTGGAGCAGCTTGTTGCAGTCACGGATGAAGACAAGGGGAGTATGTAGTCTGCTCGAAGTGCGCGAGGTCGGAGAGCAACTGCAACAGCAGCTGTATACAGTGCATGCGGTTTTAAGGGAGAGAGAAGTACCGGACGAGGGGAGGAGGGAGGTAGCCGCTGCTTGGGTTGACCATATCAGACTCACTGTCCGTTCGTAAACCTGGCACCAGAACAAATTGTAGATAGAAATAGACCATTTGAGCTGTAGAGTGGTACATAGATAGTCCTTCGTTGTGCAGATTCCGCCGTCACGTCAAGGATGTTAGGCTGAACCAAGCACTCTTGTTACAGTACATAGTCATAATAATTTGGAAAATAGTGTACTTATGTATGCAGCTGTGCGGCGAGCTCCCAAAAAGCTAGTGCGTACTAGCGCGCCCAACGCATGAATCGATCCCATCCACATTGGACACCCGCCTCAACGGTCGTGCCCTCCGCTGCACGTTTCTTCTTTGCTGCAAGAGGACCGCCCCACGGGCCACCCATACGTACTGCCGACTTCTCAAACTGCCCTGGCATCCGCCCGTATCTCCACCGAAATGTCCATCGGCCTGCTGCTTGAGCCTTGACGAGATGCAGGGCTGGGTGAGTGCAAAACACAAATGCCCCGAGACGCCATGTCCGCATGATGATTCCGGTTCCAGGGCTGTTGAATCGGACCGAGGCCGTGTGATGATTCCGAATGATGCTGACGCGATCGTTCCTAGTGCCACCCACACATCGGATATGTATTCAGTTCTCGGTTGAGCTTGCAGGACGAAGAGAATTGTAGATAAGATAGGGAGCCGGCAATCTCGCAGCGACCACAGCAGCTCTTTCCGAGATACCGGATGTCACCGGCGCCAGTTCGCTGCGCAGAGATAGATACATAGGTCATATCAGGGCTGTGCTTGATCTAGCCATATTGCGCGGTTCGATGTGTGCACAGCAGGCCGCCAGTCGAGCTCGGTCCGGCATCTCCACCCGAAGAAAAAAAACATTATGTATCACATGACTCCGTCACGAAAGTATCTGTACATATGTAGGGGGGAAATATGTGGTGACGATCATCTTTCGCCCCGAGCCTGGGAGCTAACAGCCGTTATATCGGGGAGATGAGATGTTCCTGCATGGAACAGAAACCTGCTCCTTTCGTTGAGATCTTCCCTGCAGTTCGGTTTTGCACCCACTGAGCCCTACATACCACCACATGGCCACTCTCGCTCGTGCCCTCTATCGCACCACCGCTACTACTACTACTACCCTTGCCGCATCCGCTGTCCTCTCGCCGCGGCACGTACCGTCACTCGTGCGAGGATGTCCTCGCCATCGGGTGTACAGTGACATAGCCATCGCCGCGTCTGCACTTTCGACACCGCTAGCTACTGCTCCCGCCACCGCCCCTTCCGATGCGGTGCCTAAACAACTTTGCGGGTTCGCCCCGCGCACGACATTCACGACCGCCGGCGGGATAACGACCTCATTCTTCCTCGGCCACCACAAAGCCGGTCTCGAGCGGATGAAGGAGCTGGTTGGCAGCGTGTCGCTGGTGATCGAGTGCCGCGACTACCGTGTCCCGCTGGCCTCGCGGAACCCTCTCTTCGAGTCTACGCTGCTCGGGAAGGAACGCGTGGTGGTGTATACCAAGCGGGATCTGGGGATGCAGGTGCTGGACGAGAAGGTGAGTTTTTTTTCTCCCTTCCTATCCGTATCGGGAGGGGAGGGGGAGCGAGAGCTGATGGCTGGCACGTAGACACGGGGCATAATGACGCGCTGGCACTACCCGCACAAGGTCTTTTTCTCGGACACGTCCTCGAGAGCGGACGTGCAGACGATTGTGTCGTACTGTCGGTCCCTCGCGCGCGCGCACGAGAGTCTCACGGGGCTGCGCATCCTGATCGTGGGCATGCCCAACGTCGGCAAATCAACGCTTCTTAACGCGCTGCGACGCGCGGGAACGGGGAACACCACGAAGGCCGCCAGGACCGGCGGCCAGCCGGGCATCACCCGCAAGCTGTCGAGCACCGTCAAGATCTCGGGCGAGGACGACGGACTTATCTACGTCATCGACACGCCGGGCGTCTTCGTCCCGTACATGCCGAACCCCCAGACGATGCTGAAGCTCGCGCTCGTCGGCAGCGTCAAGGATTCGCTGCTGCCCCTACTCACGCTCGCGGATTACCTGCTGTTCCAGGTCAATCGCGCGGACCCGACACTGTACAAGCAGTGGTGTCCGCCGACGAACGACGTCCACGCGTGGCTGCAGGCCGTGGCGAAGAAGACGGGGAAGCTGATGAAGGGCGGCGAACCGGATGTCGAGGCGGCGGCGACGTGGATGCTGGGACGGTACAGGAAGGGCCTGCTCGGAAGGTTTATACTCGATGACATCGGGGAGGGTGCGCTCGACGAGTGGATCAAGGGCGAGGGCAGGACCGAGGAGAGCGAGACCGCCGCGAGGAGGAGGATACGGAAGGAAAAAGCTGAGGCTAGAAGGAAGAAGGCCGCGGGGGCCTTGGGTGGAGCCGTGGAATGACACTACATAACCTTTCCCATTCAATACAAATGGGTAGTCTGTTCAAACTGGCGATACACAGATACACTTCATTCATCGTAGAGACCCCCCGAAAATAACAAGGAAAAAAGAGAAAAGAAAGAAAAAACACGCAGAAAAGAACTGGAAAAGCAGAATGACCACGAGTATCCACACACAGACTGCTCGGCTACTTACGACTCCCCCAGAACGACGGAGCCCACATACAACAACGCATTCGTTTCGTCCTTCCCAGCCACTTCCATCGCTCGTCATCTCACCACCGTATGTGCCAGAACACTTTTTTTGACTAGAAGGTACTACCCGCGAGTCTGCTGGCAGCATTCTTGGCATCTAAGCGATCTCCCTCGCCGTCTCCCTCTTCCACGATCCGATCCTCACGCTTCGGCTGGGGAACCCCAAACTCTCCACGTTGCACGCCGGCGGCACGGGGGACACCACTCCACGCGTCGCCACGAGGGCCCTGGCTCGCGGCGAGGCTCGCGCGGCGACTCGACGGGGGCGCATCACGGCCGAGGCGGCTGAGCCCACCGCTGGAATCGATAGCGCGGATATCCGGGCGGGCACTTTCGAGGGTAGCAAGAGTGCGGCGTTCCGCCTCGATCTGACGGAGACAATGGTCGCGGATGGCGGCACGCATGTCTCGGGTGGTGCGGGAGAACCACCTCCGGCGCTCCTGGACGAGATTGGCCGTGACACGTCGCACCTTGCCGTTGAGATGGGCTTCAGTGTGTTTCGCCTCGTCGAGAGCCTGCAGGGCTTCATCAACCTTGTCGCGGCGGATGGAGCTTTTGCTCTTGAGCACCTCCGCGGTCTGAAGACGGCTGCGAGTGTCCTTCCGCGCACTTTCGAGCTCTCGCATGAGGATCTGCCGGTTGGTCAAGGTCTCCTTGACGATGAAGGCGTCGGAGGAGTGGTAGTTGAGCGGGTCGGCAAAGGTGGTTGCTTCCGCAGTGGCCTGGGCGGCGTGGAAGTCGCCGGCGCTTTGGATTGTACGGCCGAGTTTGCGGAAGGCGTTCGACATCCCTGGATGGGCCTCGGTCTGAGCTAGGAGTGCGAGGGTGTTACCGAGCGCGGACTCCGCAAGACCTAGTCCCCGTCGGGCTTTGACTACCGCATTGACTTTCTGGCCGGTTTCCATGGTCCCCAGGTAGAAAGCTTTGACAACGGGCCGAGCTCGCTCGAGCTCAGGAGTATCATCTGGCGGCGGCGCAAACTGCTTGATCACCTTTCTACGTACACCTGTGGCTGGCTGTTTCCGGCGCACCACTGGAGAATAGCCAAAGTCCGACTCGACAAAGAAAACCATCTCTTCATCCCGGATGAGGACATCGTTGGAACAAACCGTGTTCAACCAGCGCTGCATGTGCCCGCGTACGCGCGTCTCGTCTTCGTCCGTGCCAACGCCGGCAGAGGTTGAAGGTGGCGGCACAGCGGGAACGATGCATTCTGGGTTGGAGGAGAGGAGGTGGTGTGCTAGTTTCTGGAACTCCGGATGCGTGCGGCGGACATCTCGGAATTGCGTAGTGCGGAACTTCGGAAGATTGGTCTATATAAGCAGTACAGTCAGCCTAATGGAGTCCGTGGGGGGGGGGGGCCCCGGCCCCCCCCCCCGGGGGGGGGGGGGGGGGGGGGGGGGGGGGGGGGGGC
>Ga0307508_10000368_pt1 | contig 54659 bp, 46 predicted proteins | sample 9_EM_MG_FD_203089 | JGI IMG/M metagenome (GOLD analysis project Ga0307508, IMG submission 203089) | Populus trichocarpa ectomycorrhiza microbial communities from riparian zone in the Pacific Northwest, United States - 9_EM | ecosystem: Host-associated > Plants > Roots > Unclassified | place... | reverse complement strand
CGCCGTGCTTGCCGTGGCCTTTGCCTTTCCCGTTGCCGTGGCCCTTGTCATGGCCTTTGCCCTCGTCGCCGTGCTCGTGCTCGTAGCGCTCGCGGATCCACTTCTCCTGCACGAAGTAGACCGGGTGACCGCAGGCGCCGTACTCCCCACAGTGCTTGGCCCAGTGCTTCTGGTGCCCCGGCGGCACATACAGGTACATCGGCGGCGGCGCCTGCACCGCCACCGCGGGCGGCACGATCAGCACCGGCCGGGGCAGGATCACCGGTGGCGGCGGCAGGTTGCCGATGTCGATGCGGCCGTACACGCCCGGCTGGTTGATGCCGATGGACACACCGACATTGGTCTGGGCCAGTGCCGAGAGGGGTGCGGTCAGCACCAGAGCGAGCAATGCGATTCGAGTCATGGTCGGGTTGGTTCTCAAGTGGGCAGGGTGAATCAAGGGAAGGTGAACGTGACCGGCGGCACCGCAGCGCTGGCGTCGATGGACTGCGTCTTCGTCGCGCCGGCAGAGGCCGCCTCCAGCGTGTACTTGGCGGCCGCGCCGGTGTCTGCGGTGAACGCGAGCGTCGACGGGTTCAGCGTGTAGGCCGTGCGCACCGGCGCTTCGATCGGCAGCGCCGTGCTGAACGCGCCGGTGCTCGCATCGACCGGCGCCCAGGCGGCCTCGATGGTCGGGCCGCCGGTGAGCGTTTGCAGCGCGCGCACGGTGGCGGTCGCGGGTGTGACGGTGCCGCTGACGCTGCGGGTCGACGCCACCGGCGGCAGCACGGCCAGCGCCGGCGTGTTGACGTAGGTGTAGGCCGTCGTGACGACCGGCACGCCGGTCATCACCGCGGTCACGCGCCCGGCGGCCGTCACGACGAGCTCGTAGCTGCCCGTCGGCACCGGGTACAACGTGAATTGGCCGGTGGCATCCGGCACGGTCGACTTGACCGCGACGCCGCCCGATTGGACCGACACCGTCGTCGAGCCGAGCGCGATCAGCGGGTCGACGTAGCCGACGACGCGCAGGCCCGCATCCGACAACACCGGCGTCACCGCGATCACCGGCTTCAGGTTGTACTTGCCCGAGGCGCCGCGCGTCACGACCGACTTGCAGGCGTCGAAGTCGAGCACCACGTCGGCGACCTTGTCGGCGGCGACGTCGATGTCCACGTTCAGCTTGATCCCCGACTGCTGGGCGCTCGGCGTCGTCAGCGCGGTCTCGGCGCCGCCGGTCGGCACGACCGAGTTCGCGAGCGGATGACTGGCATCGTTCGCGGCCAGCACGAGCCGCATCTGCGTGTAGGTGCCGGCCGGCAATGCGGTCTGCCCGAGGTCGGCGAGGACGCCGTTCGTGAGGCTCAGCAGATCGACGCGTTTGGCCGGGTTCAGCACGATCTCGGACCAGCCGGTGTCGCTATCGGTCGCGATCGCGCTTTGGTGCACGCGAACTCGGTCGACGCTGATGTTCACGGCATCGAAGCCGCAGGACGGCGCGTCGGTCATCTTCACTTGCAGCGTTCCCATGTCGCTGCTGCCGGTGCCGCCGATGCCGCCACCACCGCCGCATGCAGCAAACAAGCCCACGAGTACACCGGTCCAGATCAGCTTGGGTGTCATGGCAAGACTCCTTCTCTGCGAGGCTCTTCGAGGCCTTCCTCGAAGTAGTAGATGCCCAGGCCGACGCGGGCGCGCGGCAGCGGCTCAGTGCCGGCGGGGTCGTCCAGGTCGCGTGCGGCGAGCCAGCGATCGAGCTTCTCGAGCAAGGCCTGCGCATCGGCGGCGCTGCTTTTGCGAAAGGCCGGCAGCACGCTCGTGGGGATGCTGTGGTACATGACCTTGCGCTGAAAGCGCGGGTCGGTCGCACCGTGCTGAAGGTTGTGGTCGATCGTGGCGATCAGGTCGGCGACATCGTGACCGAGAATGCCGATCTTGTCCGCCTGACTCCGCTGCGGCACGAACGCGCGGGTGACGAGGCGCAGGCGCGCGTCGCCGTGCTGCTCGACGGCGCCGACGCGCAGCAGCTCGTCGAGCACGGCGCGCGCCGGCATGTCACCGCTGTAGCGGCGCACCAGGGCCGCGAACCCAGCCTCGCCATCGATCTCGAGCTCGCGGGGCTCGCCGCGGCTGTCACGAAAGTCGGCGTCGCGGACCCAGCCGGTGAGCACGCGGGCAGCGCGGTTGTAGCGCTCGGACAGGCCGCCGCTGGCTTCAGGCTGTTCGGGTGCGCTGCGCAGCCGCTGGACTTCTTTGCGCGTCAGGCCGGTCAGCACCGCGACCCGGGACGCGCTGGCTTTGCGGTCGGGGAGCGCGAAGTCGTTGAGCGCAGTGTCGACGTAGACGCGCTTGGCCATCTCTTCGAACGCGGCGAACGGGACGGCATGCCGCAGCAGCAGTCGAACCAGCGGCCGCAGCAAGCGCTCGATCGCACGCTCCAGAACACCCGGCGAAGTTTCTTCGTTGGCCATACATGGGAAATTTATCCCAAATCTGGCCAACATCAATCGCGGTTGTCACCGGATGTCAGCGACGCCGGCGTGGGGAAAACGGGGCCTCAGAGCCCGAGATCGCTCAGGCCCGGGTGATCGTCGGGGCGTCGCCCGGCGGGCCAGTGGAATTGGCGCTCGCTCTCGGCGATCGCGAGGTCGTTGATGCTCGCGTGGCGCACGGCCATGAAGCCGTGCGCGTCGAAGGCCCAGTTCTCGTTGCCGTAGGAGCGGAACCACTGGCCCGCCGCATCGTGCCACTCGTAGGCGAAGCGCACCGCGATGCGCAACCCGTCGTGCGCCCACAGTTCCTTGATCAGCCGGTAGTCGAGCTCGCGCGCCCACTTGCGCTCGAGGAACGCGACGATCTGCGCGCGCCCGACCGGGAACTCGCTGCGGTTGCGCCAGCGGCTGTCCGGCGTGTAGGCGAGCGACACGCGCACCGGGTCGCGGCTGTTCCAGGCATCTTCGGCGAGCCGCACTTTCTGCACCGCGGTCTCGTGCGTGAACGGCGGCAGCGGCGGGCGCGGGGCTTCGGGGGTGTCGCTCATGTCGAGGGCTCCGATCAGGGGGTTGGACGCGTCGGTCGATTGTCTGCTGCCTAGAATCGCGGCCCACGGAAGACAGCATTCCGATCGGAGGAACATTGGACCGCCTGCACCTGATCGCCGTCTTCGTCGCCGTGGTCGACACCAAAGGTTTCGCCGGCGCGGCGCGCAAGCTCGCGATCTCGCCGCCGGCGGTCACGCGCGCGATCAACGAACTCGAGACCAGCCTCGGCGTGCGCCTGTTGACGCGCACCACGCGCGTCGTGCGCGTCACCGAGGCGGGCGAGCGCTACGTCGAGGATTGCCGGCGCATCCTGGCCGAGCTCGCCGAGGCCGACGAGTCGGTGGCCGGCCTCCACGGCGCGCCGCGCGGGCGGCTGACCCTGACTGCGCCGGCGCTGTTCGGCACGCGCGTTGTCACGCCCATCGTCACCGAGTACCTGCAGCGTTACCCCGAGGTCAGCGCGTCGTGCTGGTTTCTCGACCGCGTCGTCAACCTGATGGAAGAGGGCGTGGACATCGCGGTGCGCATCGGCGAGCTGCCGGATTCGTCGATGCAGGCCGTCCGCGTCGGCCAGGTGCGGCGCCTGATCTGCGGCGCGCCGGCCTACCTCGCGCAACACGGCACGCCGCAGACGCCCGATGAGCTCGCGGCGCACAGCATCGTCTCGGCCATCAGCATCGCACCAATGCCGGAGTGGCGGCTGGTGCGCCGCGGCGAGACGCGCGCCGTGAAGCTGCAGCCGCGCCTGACAGTGACGACCAACGACGCGGCGGTGGTCGCGGCGGTCGGCGGCTTCGGCCTGACGCGGCGCTTGTCGTACCAGGTGGCCGACGAGCTGCGCGACGGCCGCCTGCAGACCGTGCTCGACGACTGGGAGCCCCCGGCCTCGCCGGTGCACGTGGTGCATCGCGAAGGCCGCCATGCCTCGCGCAAGGCGCGCGCGTTCCTCGACTTGGCGATCGAGCGCCTGCGCGCGCATCCGGCGCTGCGCTGACTTCGTAAGGAAGCTTGGTCCGCATCGACAGTGACATGGCAATATCGCCGCCTCGCAACCTCGTCCTGGAGACAGCCCGCATGTTCGAACGAACCCTTCGCGGCCTCGCGAGTGCGGCGCTTGTGCTGGGCGCGCTGCTGGCGCTGGGCGGGTGCGGCAGCTTGCCCAAGATCGACCGCGCGGCCATTGCCAGCGAGGCGATCCCGCTCAGCACCCAGACGACGCTGGGCCGCATCGCGCAGCGCTCGGCGCCCACGCCCGATCTCTCGGGCTTCCGGCTGATGCCGCTGGGCCTGTTCTCGCTCGACACGCGCGTGCAGCTGGCGCGCCGCGCCGAGGTCTCGCTCGACGTGCAGTACTACCACTTCGAGGACGACGAGACCGGCCGCTGGCTGCTGCGCGCGCTGCGCGACGCGGCCGAACGCGGCGTGCGCGTGCGCGTGCTGATCGACGACCTCTACACCGGCGGCAAAGACCCGCTGTGGCTCGCGTTCGCGGCGCACAAGAACGTGCAGGTGCGCTTGTTCAACCCGTTCTGCTGCGCGCGCGACCAGGGGCAGGGCGGGCGATTCATCGCGTCGGCGAACGAGTGGTCGCGCGTCAACCACCGCATGCACAACAAGCTCTTCATCGCCGACGGCGCGATGGCGGTGATCGGCGGGCGCAACGTCGCCAACGAGTACTACCTGCGCAGCATGTCCGAGAACTTCGTCGACGTCGACGCATTCACCGCCGGCTGGATCGTCCCGCCGCTGCAGAACCTCTTCGATCGCTACTGGAACAGCGACCCGGTCTACCCGCTCGAGGCCGTCGCGAAGACCGAGCTCGCGCCGGAGCAGCTGCGCGCGTTGTTCGAGGAGTGGACCGGCCCGGTCAAGACCCCGCCGCCAGCCGAGCTGCCGCCCAACGACATCCTCGGCTACGGGCCCGTCGCCGACGACCTCGACCTCGGCCGGCTCGGCCTGATCTGGGGCGATGCCTATGTGTTCGCCGACCACCCCGACAAGCCCTTCGACGGCGAAGTCGGCGGCGAGCTGTTCGAGACCAGCGTCACCTACAACGTGTTCGAGGCGATCCGCGGCGCGAAGGAGGAAGTGGTCGCGTCGTCGCCGTACTTCGTGCCGGGGCCGCTGAGCATGGAGATGCTGCGCGAGCTGCGCAGCAAGGGCGTGAAGGTCACGGTGATGACCAACTCGCTCGCATCGACCGACGAGCCGGTCGTGCACATCGGCTACGCAGCGCACCGCGAGGAGCTGCTGCGCATCGGCGTCGATCTGTACGAGCTGAGTTCGTCGAGGTTGAAGGACAACAAGCGCCCGTTCCTGTTCGGCTCGTCGCTTGGACGACTGCACGCGAAGCTGGTCGTGATCGACCGCAAGCGGCTGTTCATCGGCTCGATGAACCTGGACCCGCGCTCGGCCACGATCAACACCGAGCTCGGCGCGATGATCGACAGCCCGCCGCTGGCGCGCGAGCTGCTGCGCATCATCGACATCGATCGCCTGCAGAGCGCCTACCGCGTGCGCCTGAACCCCAAGGGCGCCGGGCTGCAATGGCTGAGCAACGACGGCGAGAAAGAGGTCGTGCTCACCGAGGAGCCCGACTCGACGCCGTGGCTGCGCATCAAGTCGTGGCTGTTGACGCCGTTCGTGCCGGTCGAGCAGTTGTAGCGCTCGATACCGGTACCGCGAGCAGCTGCGCGACGACCGAGGCGGCGATGACCTCGGGCTCCTTGCCGATGACGCCGGGCACGCCGATCGGGCAGCTCATGCGGGCGATGAGCTCGTCTGCGATGCCGCGCTGCTCGAAGCGGTGAATGAAGCGCTGGCGCTTCGTCTTCGAGCCGATCAGGCCAAAGAAGCCGAAGTCGCCGCGCCGCAGGATCGCCTCGCTGATGCGCAGGTCCAGATCGTGCCGATGCGTCAGCACCAGGTAGAACGCGGCGGCCGGCGCGCTGGTCACCTCGCCCTCGACCGCGTCGACGCAGACCTTGCGGATGTGATCGGGCCACGGGCCGCTGTGCTCGAAGAGCTCGCGCGGGAATTCTTCATCGCGCTCGTCGATCCAGTCGACGCGCACGTTCAGCGGTGCGAGAGCACGCGCGATCGCGCGGCCGACGTGGCCGGCGCCATACAGCTGCAGATGAAAGCGCGGAGGCTCGACCGGCCAGCGCGCGAGCGCCTCCGCATCGAGCGGCGCGTAGAACAGCGTGACCGCACCGCCGCAGCACTGGCCAAGAGCGGGGCCGAGCGGGAAGTGCTCGCTGCGCTGCGCGAGCTCGTCACTGCGCAGCATGGCGCGCGCCTGCTCGATCGCCTTCAGCTCGAGATGGCCGCCACCGACCGTACCGGCCGTGTCACGCAAGCTCACCAACATGCGCGTGCCCGTCTCGCGCGGCGCCGAGCCACGCGCCTCGATGACCTCCACGACGATGCAGCGCCGCCTGGAGACGAGCCAGCTGCCGGCGAGGGCGCGCAATCTGGACATCGCCGATCAACCAGCCGCCTGCACCGCGTTGATCGCACGCAGGATCGCTTCGCTCGTCGCCGGGGCCGTCAGCGGCGGGTCGACTCGGTGCGAACCGACCGCTGACACCGCATCGCGGATCGCGAAGAACACCGAGAACGGCAGCAGCAGCGGTGGCTCGCCGACGGCCTTGCTGCGGTGGATGCTGTCTTCGGCGTTCTGGCCCTCGAACAGCTTGACGTTGAACACCGGCGGGCAGTCGTTCGTGGTCGGGATCTTGTAGGTGCTGGGCGCGTGCGTCGTGAGCTTGCCGGTGGTCGGGTGCCACACCAGTTCTTCGGTCGTCAGCCAGCCCATGCCCTGGATGAACGCGCCCTCGATCTGGCCGATGTCGATGGCCGGGTTCAGCGATTGGCCGGCGTCGTGCAGGATGTCGGCGCGCAGCAGCTTCCACTCGCCGGTGAGCGAGTCCACCACGACCTCGCTGACCGCCGCGCCGTAGGCGAAGTAGTAGAACGGGTGGCCGAACATCTTGTCCTTGTCCCAGCTCAGGCCCGGCGTCGCATAGAAGCCGTCGGACCAGAGTTGCACGCGGTCGAGATAGCCTTGTGCGACGACGGCGCTGAACGGCAGCGACTTGCCGTGGACCTCGACCTTGTCGTTCGCGAAGCGCACGTCTTCGGCACGACCGCCGTGGTGTGCTGCCATGCACGCGGCCAGGCGTTCGCGGATCTGGCGCGCGGCATCTTGTGCGGCCTTGCCGTTCAGGTCGGCGCCGGTCGAGGCCGCGGTGGCCGAGGTGTTCGCGACCTTCTGCGTGTCGGTCGCGGTGACGCGCACGCTGTCGAAGCTCACGCCGAGTTCGTGCGCGACGACTTGCGCGACCTTGGTGTTCAGGCCCTGGCCCATCTCGGTGCCGCCGTGGTTCACGAGGATCGAGCCGTCGCTGTACACGTGCACCAGCGCACCGGCCTGGTTGAAGTGCTTGACGTTGAACGAGATGCCGAACTTCAGCGGCGCGAGTGCGATGCCGCGCTTGAGCACCGGGCTGCTCGCGTTGAATGCGGCCACCGCCTCGCGGCGCGCGCGGTAGTCGCTGCTCGCCTCGAGCTCGGCGGTCAGCTCGTGGATGATGTTGTCGCCGATGACCTGGCCATACGGCGTGACGTTGTTCGTGTCCTTGCCGTAGAAGTTGGCGCGGCGCACATCGAGCGGCTCCTTGCCGAGCGTGCGTGCGATCGTGTCGAGGATGTTCTCGATCGCGATCGCGCCCTGCGGCCCGCCGAAGCCGCGGAACGCGGTGTTGCTCTGCGTGTTGGTCTTGCCCGAGTAGCCGTGCATCGCGACATCGGGCAGCCAGTAGGCATTGTCGAAGTGGCACAGCGCGCGCGTCATCACCGGGCCCGACAAGTCGGCCGAGTGGCCGGCGCGCGAGACCATGCTGATCTCGGCGCCGAGCACGCGGCCCGCGTCGTCATAGCCGACCTCGTACTCGTACCAGAAGCAGTGGCGCCGGCCGGTGATGAGAAAGTCGTCGTCGCGGTCCAGGCGCAGCTTGACCGGCCGCTTCAGCTTCGCGGCCGCGACCGCGGCGACGCAGGCGAACAGCGCCGACTGCGACTCCTTGCCGCCGAAGCCGCCGCCCATGCGCCGGCACTCGACGTGCACGTCGTGCGCGTGCAGCTTCAGTGCATGCGCGACCAGGTGCTGCATCTCGCTCGGGTGCTGCGTCGAGCAGTGCACGTGCATGCCGCCGCCTTCGGTCGGGATCGCATAGCTGATCTGGCCTTCGAGGTAGAACTGCTCCTGGCCGCCGACGTCCAGCGTGCCCTTCAGACGGCGCGGCGCGTTCGCGATCGCGGCCGCCGCGCCGCCGGCGTTCGTCGTGCGGATCAGGTGCATCGGCGGCAGCACGTACTGGCCCTTGGCATGCGCCTGCTGCGGCGTGAGCACCGGCGGCTCGGCGCTGATCGTCAGCACGTCCTTGGCCTTCGCGGCAGCGCGCCGCGCGGCATCGCGCGTGTCGGCGATCACGGCGAACACCGGCTGACCGAGGTAGCGGATTTCTCCGTCGCACAGGATCGGGTCGTCGTGGATGATCGAGCCGCAATCGTTCGCGCCGGGGATGTCGCTCGCCGAGATCACCGCCACCACGCCGGGCATCGCACGGATGGAGTCGAGCGCGGTCGCAGTGAGCCGACCCTTGGCCACCGGCGAGAGGCCGAGCGCGCAGTGCAGTGTGCCGGCGAGCTCGAGGATGTCGTCGATGTAGGTCGCTTCGCCGGCGACGTGCAGGTGTGCCGACTCGTGCGCACGGCTGATGCCGACACGCGCACCGCTGCGTTCGAGCGTCGCTTCGTTGCCGTGATCGATGCGCGCGGCCGCGTTCTTCAGGTAGTCGGCGAACGCGTCGTCGGGTTGCAGCAGCAGAGCTTCCACGGGCTTGTTCATCGTCGGTTCCTCAGGCTGCGTTGCCGGTGAGGGCGCGCGTGTCGTGCGGCATCACGCTGAACACGCTGGTCGCGCTGCTGGCGAGCGGGTTCTCGGCGCGTGTCTCGAGCCAGAAGCGCTGCAGCAGGTTCTGCGCGACCTGCAAGCGGTAGGCAGCGCTGGCACGCATGTCGGACAGCGGCGTGAAGTCTTCGGCGAGCGCGGCCTTGGCCGCGTTCACGCTGGCCTGCGTCCAGGGCTGACCGAGCAGCGCAGCTTCAGCCTTCGCGGCGCGCTTGACGATCGCGGCCATGCCGCCGTAGCTCAGGCGCACGGCCGCCACGCGATCGCCGTCAAGCTCGATCGCCAGCACTGCGCACAGCGCCGAGATGTCGCAGTCGAAGCGCTTGCTGATCTTGTAGGCACGCAGCTGGCGCGTCATCGCCGCGAGCGGCACCGCGATGCCTTGGACGAACTCGCCGGCCTCGAGCTGGTTCTTCATGTAGTCGAGGTAGAAGCCGGCCAGCGGCAGGCGGCGCACGCGTGCACCCTTGCGCAACTCGATCTGCGCATCGAGCGCGATCAAGACCGGCGCCGAGTCGCCGATCGGCGAGCCGTTCGCGACATTGCCGCCCATCGTGCCGGCGTTGCGGATCGGCGGCGACGCGAAGCGCAGCCAGACGTCGGTGAGCTCGGGCACGCGGCGGGCGAGCGCGGCCCACGCGGCTTCGAGCGAGGCACCGGCGCCGATGTAGAGCTCGTCATCGTTCGCGACGATCTTCTTCATCTCGTCAACCGCACCGACGTAGATGATGTCGCCGAGCGCGCGGAATTGCTTGTTGACCCACAGGCCGATGTCGGTCGAACCGGCGAGCAATTGCGCCTGCGGACGCTGCTCGCGCAGCGCCGCGAGTTCGGCCAGCGTGGTCGGCGCGTCGAAGCGATCGCCGCCGCCAGCCGCGGTGTAGCTGAACGCGCGCTCGCGCGCCATCGATGTCAGTGCGGCCAACACCGGCGCGGTGTCGACCGCGACCGTGGGCAGGTCGAACATGCGCTGGCCAGCATCGAGGATCGGCCGGTAGCCGGTGCAGCGGCACAGGTTGCCCGAGAGTTCGTCGGCCAACTGCTGGCGCGTCGGTTGTGTCGAACAGGCACGGTGGTGTTCGTAGGCCGACCACAGCGACATCACGAAGCCCGGCGTGCAAAAGCCGCATTGCGACCCGTGGCACTCGACCATCGCCTGCTGCACCGGGTGCAACTGATCGGCGTTCATCGCCTTCAGGTCTTCGACCGTGAACAACGCCTTGCCGTTCAACGTCGGCAGGAACTGGATGCATGCGTTCACGGTCTGCAGCGACAGGCCGCGCACCGCGGCCGCGTCGCCGGGCGCCGCCGGCTCGCCGATCACGACGGTGCAGGCGCCGCAATCGCCCTCGTTGCAGCCTTCCTTGGTGCCGGTGCAGCGCGCGTCCTCGCGCAGCCAGTCGAGCACGGTGCGCGTGGGTGCCGCGGCGTCGACTTCGACGATGGCGCCACGGTGGAAGAAGCGGATCGGTTGGCTGGGCATGGGCGGTGGCGGTTGCGGCGGGTACTACCCGAAAGTTAGTCGCTTTGGGCGGCTGAGGTATACAGTTTCATTCATATTGCTTATCTGCGTTCGCTTATGACAGACCGTGCCGATTTCGACAAGATCGAGCTCTACCTCATCCGAGTGCTGAAGACCTTGATCACCGAACGCAGCGTCTCCCGGGCAGCCATGCGATTGCAGAGCACGCAGCCCGCCGTGAGTGCCCAGCTGAAGAAGCTGCGGGCGCTGACGGGCGACCCGTTGCTGGTCCGCGCCGGCAACAACATGGCATTGACCGAGACCGCGCTGCGCCTGCTCGACCCGGCCACGCGGGTCTTGCAAGATGCGGACCGGCTGTTCAGCCCGCGCGCCCGCCAGCGCGGCTTTGACCCGCTGGCCAGCACCGCGACCTTCCGCGTCGCGGCGAGCGACTACCTCGACCCGCTGTTCCTCCCCGAGGTCGTCGCGCAGGTCAAGCGGCTCGCGCCGCAGGTGCGGCTCGAGATGCTGCCGCTGAGCAGCGAGTACGACTACCGCCGCAGCCTGGCCGCGGGCCAGGTCGATCTTGTGATCGGCAACTGGCTGAAGCCGCCGGAAGAGCTGCACCTCGGCCGGCTGATGTCGGACGAGATCGTCTGCCTGGTCGCCGAAGACCACCCGGTCGTGCGCTCGTCCGCGACGCGCGCCTGGACCGCCGAGCGCTACCTCGCTTGCGAGCATGTCGCGCCGATGCCGTTGCACGCCGGCGTCGAGGGCGCGGCGCCCGGCGTGATCGAGGAGCACCTCGTGTCACAGAACCTGAAGCGCAACGTGATGGTGCGGAGCGCGCATTTCAGCCTGATTCCGCTGATGGTCGCGCAGAGCCTGCTCGTGCTGACGACCGGGCGGCTGTTCTGCTCGCGCTATGTCGACAACCTGCCGGTGCGCATCGTGCGCTGCCCGGTGCCGTTCCCGGCGCTGACCTACTACCAGCTCTGGCACGGCCTGACGCACGCGTCGGCCTCGGGCCGCTGGCTGCGCGAGCAGGTGCGCGACGTGGCCGGCAAGCTCGCCAGCCACGGCATGCTGCAGCGTGCCCGCCCGGCGCGCGGCAACGACACGGCCGCTCACTGACAGCCCCAGACGAGAACGCGATGACCACGCCGACACCGACCTTGCCACCCGCACGCATCGCGTTGCGCGGCGACCTGCTCGACTTCACCGGCGAGCCGGCCTGGGGCGAGCGCGACAGCGGCGCGGTGCGCTTCCGGCCCGACCACTGGCTGCTGATCGAGAACGGCCGCATCCAGGGCGCGCAAGCCGACGCGCCCGGCGACGGCTGGCAGCGCCAGGATCACCGCGGCCGTCTCATCATGCCGGGCTTCATCGACACGCACGTGCACATGCCGCAGCTCGACGTGATCGCGAGCTACGGCACAGAGCTGCTGGACTGGCTCAACACCTACACCTTCCCGGCCGAGATGCGCTACGCCGACCCGGCGTGCTCGCGGGCCGGCGCGGCGCTGTTCCTCGACGCGCTGCTCGCCCATGGCACGACCTCGGCGGTGGTGTTCCCGACCGCGCACAAGGTCTCGGCCGAGGCGCTGTTCAGCGACGCGCAGCGCCGCGGCATGCGCGTCATTACCGGCAAGGTGCTGCAGGACCGGCACTCGCCCGACGGCCTGCGCGACGACGTGATCCAGGCCGAGCAAGACTGCCTCGACCTCATCCGCCGCTGGCACGGCCGCGACCGCCTCGCCTACGCGGTCACGGTGCGCTTTGCGCCGACCAGCTCGCCCGAGCAGCTGCGCATGGCCGGGTCGCTGTGCGCGGCCGATCCGACGCTGTACATGCAGACCCACGTCGCCGAGAACCGTGCCGAGGTGGCGTGGGCGCGCGAGCTGTTCCCCGAAGCGCGCAGCTACCTCGACGTCTACACCCGCGCCGGCCTGATGCACCGCCGCAGCGTGCTCGCGCACGGCATCTGGCTCGACGACGACGACCGCGCGGCGCTGCGCGACAGCGGCGCGCACATCGCGCACAGCCCGTCGAGCAACCTGTTCCTCGGCAGCGGCCTGTTCGACTGGCGCGCCGCGGTGCAAGCCGGCGCCGGCGTGAGCCTGGCCAGCGATGTCGGCGGCGGCACCAGCCTGTCGATGATCCGCACGATGGCCGATGCCTACAAGATCCAGGCGATGGCCGGCCAGCGGCTCACGGCCTGGAAGGCGCTGCACGCGGCGACGCTGGGTTCGGCACAGGCCTTGTCGCTGGCCGACGAGATCGGCTCGCTCGAGCCCGGCCGCATGGCCGACGTGTGCGTCTGGGACTGGGCTGCCGACGCGGTCGGCCGGCACCGCATGGACGTGGCCACCAGCCTGCACGAAAAAGCCTTCGCCTGGATGACGCTGGCCGACGACCGCAACCTCGTCGAAGCCTATGTGGCCGGCATCGTGCGACATCGGCGACCCAGCGGCTGAGCCCGGCCGCCACATTCGTTCGCAGAGATAAATAAAGAGAGGCGCCCGGCAGTCGAAGGCGCCACATCAATGCGCCTGCCCGCGTCGACGGGCGGGCCGTGACGACAGGTCGAACACGACCGCAGGAGACGACAACATGGCATTGATCGAGACGCTCTTCAAGTTGAAGGAGCACAACACGACCGTGAAGACGGAGGTGGTCGCCGGGCTGACCACCTTCCTGACGATGGCCTACATCATCTTCGTGAACCCGGCGATCCTCGGCGACGCCGGCATGCCCAAGGACGCGGTCTTCGTCGCGACCTGCCTGATCGCCGCGTTCGGCACCGCGATCATGGCGCTGTATGCGAACTACCCGATCGCGCTCGCGCCGGGCATGGGGCTGAACGCCTACTTCGCCTACGCCGTCGTCGGCGCGATGGGCTTCAAGTGGCAGGTCGCGCTCGGCGCGGTGTTCATCTCGGGCTGCCTGTTCCTGCTGATCACGGTGTTCCGACTGCGCGAGCTGATCGTGCGCGGCATCCCACACTCGCTGCGCACCGCGATCGTCGTCGGCATCGGCATGTTCCTGGCGATCATCGCGCTGAAGAGCGCCGGCATCGTCGCGCCGTCGAAGGCGACCTACGTGACGCTGGGCGACCTGCACCAGGCGCCGGTCGTGCTGTTCTGCATCGGCTTCGTCACCATCGTCGTGCTCGACAAGTTCAGGGTGACCGGCGCGATCCTGATCGGCATCGTGCTCGTGACGATCTTGTCGTTCTTCTTCGGCGGCAACCACTTCGGCGGCGTGTTCGCGGCACCGCCGTCGATCGCGCCGACCTTGCTGCAGCTCGACATCCAAGGCGCGCTCGCTGGCGGCATCCTGAACGTCGTGCTCGTGTTCTTCCTCGTCGAGCTGTTCGACGCGACCGGCACGCTGATGGGCGTGGCTAAGCGCGCCGGCCTGCTGACCGAAGGCAAGATGGACCGGCTGAACAAGGCCTTGCTCGCCGACAGCGCGGCGATCTTCGCGGGCTCGCTGCTCGGCACTTCGAGCACCACGGCCTACGCCGAAAGCGCGGCCGGCGTGCAGGCCGGCGGCCGCACCGGGCTGACCGCGTTGACGGTCGCGGTGCTGTTCCTCGCCTGCCTGTTCATCGCGCCGCTCGCGGGTGTCGTGCCGGCGTATGCCACCGCGCCGGCGCTGCTGTTCGTCGCCTGCCTGATGCTGCGCGAGCTCACCGAGCTGGACTGGAACGACTCGACCGAGGCCATCCCCGCGGCCGTGACGGCATTGATGATGCCCTTCACCTACAACATCGCGAACGGCCTGGCCTTCGGCTTCATCACCTACGCGCTGCTGAAGCTGTTCACCGGCCGCGCGCGGCAGGTGCACTGGATGGTGTGGATCATCGCCGGCGTTTTTCTCTTCAGGTTCGTCTACCTCGGCGGCGGCTGAACCATACGCCGCGTGCTGGCCCGCCGATTGCATAGGCCGTCGGGGTAGTCAGCGTTCACCGCGCGGGCAATGTGAGTTAGTGTCGGCCGAGCGGCCGGCTTGTCCGCGGTGCCGGAGTACCCCAGCAGAGATTGGTTTCATGCTTCGACTCGAACTCGTCAACATCAGCAAGCAGTACCCGGCCGTGAAGGCCAACGACGCGGTCAACCTGCAGGTCCAGCCCGGCGAGATCCACGCCGTGCTGGGCGAGAACGGCGCCGGCAAGTCGACCATGATGAAGATGATCTACGGCGCGGTGCGGCCCGACGAAGGCGAGATCCGCTGGAACGGCCAGGCCGTCAACATCCGCAACCCGCAAGAGGCACGCGCGCTGGGCATCAGCATGGTGTTCCAGCACTTCAGCCTGTTCGACACGCTGACCGCGGCCGAGAACGTCTGGCTCGGTCTGGACAAGTCGCTGAGCCTGGCCGAGGTCACGCAGCGCATGGTCAAGGTCGAGAAGGAATATGGGCTCGACGTCGACCCGCTGCGCCCGGTGCACACGCTCTCGGTCGGCGAACGCCAGCGCGTCGAGATCGTGCGCGCGCTGATGACCGCACCGAAATGCCTGATCCTCGACGAGCCGACCTCGGTGCTGACGCCGCAGGCGGTCGACAAGCTCTTCGTCGTGCTGCGCAAGCTCGCGGCCGAGGGCACCAGCATCCTCTACATCAGCCACAAGCTCGACGAGATCCGCGCGTTGTGCAGCCACTGCACGGTGCTGCGCGGCGGCAAGGTCACCGGCACCGTCGACCCGCGCACCGAGAGCAACGCCGGCCTGAGCCGTTTGATGATCGGCGCCGAGCCGCCTCAGCTGCAGCACCGGCCCGCGAAGCTCGGCGATGTGGTGCTCGATGTGCGCGGCCTGACGCTCGCAAAGGAAGACCAATTCGGCATGAACCTCGCCGACATCCGCTTCGACGTGCGCGCCGGCGAGATCGTCGGCATCGCCGGCGTGTCGGGCAACGGCCAGCAGGAGCTGATGGCCGCGCTCTCGGGCGAAGACCCGCGCGCGCCGGCCGATTCGATTCGCCTGTTCGGCAAAGACATCGCATCGCACTCGCCGCGCAAACGCCGCCACGCCGGCCTGCACTTCGTGCCCGAGGAGCGCCTCGGCCGCGGCGCAGTGCCGACGCTCTCACTTGCCCAGAACACCTTGCTGACGCGCACCGAGGCCGTCGGCAGCTCGGGCTGGATCAAGACCGGCGACGTGACGGCGCTCGCGCAGGCGCTGATCAAGCGCTTCAACGTCAAGTCCGGCGGGCCGGATGCGGCGGCCAAGAGCTTGTCGGGCGGCAACCTGCAGAAGTTCATCGTCGGCCGCGAGATCGAGGCCAACCCGAAGCTGCTGATCGTGTCGCAGCCGACCTGGGGTGTGGACGTCGGCGCGGCCGCGCAGATCCGCGGCGAGCTGCTCGCGCTGCGCGACAAGGGTTGCGCGCTGCTGGTGGTCAGCGAGGAGCTCGACGAGCTGTTCGAGATCTGCGACCGCATGCTCGTGATCGCGAAGGGCCGCGTCTCGCCGAGCGTGGCGACCCCGGCCGCGACGACGCTGATGATCGGCGAATGGATGTCCGGGTTGTGGGACAAGAACGCGAACCGGGAGGCCGCCCATGCTCAAGCTTGAAGCCCGCCCCGAGCAGTCGCGGCTGATGTCGATCGGCTCGCCGCTGCTCGCGCTGCTGATCACCGTGGTGGTCGGCGCCATCCTGTTCGTGCTGCTCGGCAAGGACCCGGTGCGTGGCCTGAGCATGTTCTTCGTCGAGCCGCTGAAGAGCGTCTATGCGCTCACCGAGCTGGCCGTCAAGGCCACGCCGCTGATGCTGATCGCGCTCGGCCTGGCGGTGTGCTTCCGGTCCAACGTCTGGAACATCGGCGCCGAGGGCCAGTACGTGCTCGGTGCGATCTTCGCCAGCGGTGTCGCGATGACGGCCGACAAGTCCACCGGCGGCTGGATCGTGATCGCCGTGCTGGCCGCGGCGATCGTCGGCGGCATGCTGTGGGCCGCGATCGCCGCGCTGTTGCGCGACCGCTTCAACGCCAACGAGATCCTGGTCAGCCTGATGCTGGTCTACGTGGCCGATCAGCTGCTCAGCTACCTGGTCTACGGGCCCTGGAAGGACCCGGCCGGCTACAACTTCCCGCAGACCATCACGTTCCTGAAGGCGACGCAGATGCCCAAGCTGTTCAGCGGCTTCCGCGTCAATGGCGGCGTGATCGTCGCGCTGCTCGCGGTGGCGGTGTTCTGGGTGCTGCTGTTCCGCACCTACGCGGGCTTTCAGCTGCAGGTCGGCGGCCTCGCGCCGGCGGCGGCGCGCTATGCCGGCTTCTCGTCGCGCAAGGCGCTGTGGACGGCGCTGCTGCTGTCCGGCGGCATGGCCGGGCTGGCCGGCGGCCTCGAGATCGCCGGCCCGCTCGGGCAGCTGACGCCGTACGTGCCGGCCGGCTACGGCTTCGCGGCGATCATCGTCGCGTACGTCGGCCGGCTGCACCCGGTGGGCATCGTGTTCTCGTCGATTTTGATGAGCATGTTCTACATCGGTGGCGAGCTCGCGCAGTCGCGGCTCGGCTTGCCGAAGTCGCTGACCGGCGTATTCCAGGGCCTGCTGCTGTTCGCGCTGCTGGCCTGCGACACGCTGATCTACTACCGCATCCGCTGGCAGGCGGCACGGCCGGCATCGGTGAAGGCCGTGGCCATCCCCAGCGAACACAAGGTGGCCTGATGGACTCGATCGCACTGCTGCTCGCCGCCACGCTGAACGCAGGCACCGTGCTCGCATTCGCGGCACTCGGCCTCTTGATCAACGAACGCTCCGGCATCGTCAACCTCGGCGCCGAGGGCATGATGCTGGTCGCCGCGATCGCGGGTTTCGCGGTCGGCGTGGGCACCGGCAACGACTGGCTCGCGTTCGCCGCCGGTGCCGCGGCCGGTGCGCTGCTCGCGGCGGCGTTCGGTGTGCTGGTGATCTACCTGAACACCAACCAGTACGCGACCGGCCTCGCGCTGAGCCTGTTCGGCAGCGGCTTCTCGGCCTTCATCGGCATCCAGTACACGCAGCAGAAGCTGCCCGAGCGCCCGCACTTCGCGATCCCCGGCCTGGCCGACATCCCGCTCGTCGGCCCGGCGCTGTTCAGGCAGCATCCGATGGTCTACATCGCGATCGCGCTGACCGTCGCGCTGGCCTGGTTCCTGTACCGCTCGCGCGCCGGCCTGGTGCTGCGCGCGGTCGGCGAGTCGCCCGAATCGGCGCATGCACTGGGCTACCCGGTGCGGCGCATCCGCCTGATCGCGGTGATGGTCGGCGGCGCGCTGTGCGGCGTGTCGGGCGCCTACATCTCGGTCGTCTACACGCCGCTGTGGGTCGAGGGCATGGTCGCCGGCAAGGGCTGGATCGCGCTCGCGCTCACCACCTTCGCGACCTGGCGACCGGCACGTGTCTTGCTCGGTGCCTACCTGTTCGGCGGCGTCACGATGCTGCAGTTTTTCTTGCAGAGCGAAGGCGTGCAGGTGCCGAGCCAGTTCCTGACGATGCTGCCGTATCTGGCCACCATCGTCGTGCTCGTCTTGATCTCGCGCAACAAGGCTTTCATTCGCATCAACATGCCCGCGTCGATCGGCAAACCGTTCTTCCCCGGCAGTTAGTGCGTCGCTTCAACTTCATAATCCGCCTTCACCGTTTTCAACCCCGGAGACAACAATGTCCGCTCTCTCGAAACGTTCCGTGATCAAGCTCGCCGGCTGGGGCTCGCTGGCTGCTGCAGCTGCCCTGGTGGGCTGCGGCAAGAAGGAGGAAGCACCTGCTGCCGCGTCCGCGCCGGCCTCGGCACCGGTCGCTGCCGCGTCGGCGCCGGCCAAGGCCGAGCCGCTGAAGGTCGCGTTCGCGTACGTCGGCCCGCCGGGGGATGGCGGCTGGACCTTCGCGCACGACAACGCCCGCAAGGCGCTCGAGAAGGAACTCGGCGACAAGATCGTCACCAGCTTCGTCGAGAAGGTGCCCGAAGGGGCGGATGCCGAGCGCGTGTTCCGCGACATGGTCGGCCAAGGCAACAAGCTGATCTTCGGCACCACCTTCGGCTACATGGAGCCGATGCTGAAAGTGGCCGCCGACTCGAAGGACGTGAAGTTCGAGCACGCCACCGGCTACAAGCAGGCCGAGAACATGCGCACCTATGACTCGCGCACCTACCAGGGCGCGTACATGGCCGGCGTGATCGCGGGCGGCATGACCAAGACCAACACGATCGGCGTGGTCGGCTCGATCCCGATCCCCGAGGTGATCCGCAACATCAACAGCTTCACGCTCGGCGCGCAGTCGGTGAACCCGAAGGTCAAGACCAAGGTGGTCTGGGTCAACGAATGGTTCAACCCGCCGAAGGAAACCGAGGCTGCGCAGTCGCTGATCAACGGCGGCGCTGACGTGCTGATGCAGAACACCGACTCGCCGGCCGTGCTGCAGACCGCCGAGAAGGCCGGCAAGTACGCCTTCGGCTGGGACAGCGACATGACGGCCTACGGCCCGAAGGCGCACCTCGGCTCCGCGGTGATCAACTGGGCGCCGTACTACATCAAGGCGACCAAGGAAGCGCTGGACGGCAGCTGGAAGGGCGGCACCGGCTCGTGGTGGGGCGTCAAGGAAGGCGCGATCGACTTCGTCTCGATCTCCGACAAGGTGCCGGCCGATCTGAAGGCCAAGGTCGAGACCGTGAAGGCCGGCCTGAAGGACGGCACGTTCGAGATCTGGAAGGGCCCGATCATGGGCGCCGACGGCAAAGAATTGCTGAAGAAGGACGAGGTCGCCGACGACAAGTTCTTGGGCGGCATCAGCTTCTACGTCAAGGGCGTCGAAGGCAAGGTGCCGGGCGGCGACAAGAAGTAGGCCGCATCGTTTCGTGTGAACTGAAGGCCGCCGCGTGCGGCCTTTTTCCATCGGCATCTGTGTATCTGCATCTGCATGATCGAATCGTCGCTGTTCCACCCCGTCGTGCTGGCCGATCAGCTCGCGGACCGGCCACTCGCCGCGCAGCTGCTCGGCCACGATGTCGTGCTCTGGCGCGACTCGCGTGGCGATGTGCATGCCGCGGCCGATCGCTGCCCGCACCGCGGCGCGGCGCTGTCGCTGGGCCGCGTGCAGGGCGATGCGCTGGAGTGCGCGTACCACGGCTGGCGCTTCGATGGCCGGGGCCAGTGCGTGGCCGTGCCGGCCTTGCCGCAGTTCACGCCGCCGGTCGGGCACCGCGCCTGCAGTCACAGCGCGCGGGTCGCGTTCGGGCTGGTGTGGGTCGCGCTCGAAGCCGACGTGCCGCCGGATGCGCCGGATCGCCTGCCCGACTTCGCCGCCGAGGCCGACCCGCGCCTGCGCAAGCTGTGTTGCGGGCCGTACGACGTGGCCACCAGCGCGCCGCGCATCGTCGAGAACTTCCTCGACATGTCGCACTTCGGCTTCGTGCACGAGGGCCTGCTCGGCGCGCGCGAATTCACGGCCTGGGAGCCGCACCGTGTCGACACCACCGCGAGCGGTTTTCGGGCCACCGGCTGCAAGGCGTGGCAGCCGCAGTCGAGCCTGCACGCCACCGGCGGCGCGATGGTCGAATACACCTACGAGGTCAACGCGCCCTACACCTGCGTGCTGACCAAGCTGCCCGACGCAACCACGGTCGCGCTGGCGGACTTCCGCGAGTCGATCGCGCTGTTCGTGTGCCCGCTGTCGACCGAGCGCAGCCGGGTCTGGTTCCGGCTCGCGATGAACGACTTCGAATCGAGCGACGACACGTTGCGCTCGTTCCAGGACACGATCTTCATGCAGGACAAGCCGGTCCTCGAATCGCAGCGGCCGCGTACATTGCCGATGTCGCCGGCCGCGCCAGTCACCGAATTGCACAGCGCGGCCGATCGAAGCTCGGCCGCTTACCGCCGCTACCTGATCGAGCGCGGCGTCACCTTTGGAGTCTGCTGACCATGATTGCTTTCGACGCCATTGCCCGCGACCGCCTGCCCGCGCTGCTGCGCGCGATGCCCAAGGCCGAGCTGCACATCCACATCGAAGGCTCGCTCGAGCCCGAGCTGATCTTCGCGCTGGCCGAGCGCAACGGCGTCGCGTTGCCGTACGCGAGCGTCGAGGCGCTGCGCGCGGCCTATGCGTTCACCGACCTGCAGAGTTTTCTCGACATCTACTACGCCGGCGCGAGCGTGCTGCTGAAGGAGCAGGACTTCTTCGACATGGCGATGGCCTACTTCAAGCGTGCCGCCGACGACCACGTCGTGCGAGCTGAACTCTTCTTCGACCCGCAGACCCACACCGATCGCGGCGTGCCGATCAAGACCGTGATCGACGGCCTGGCGCGCGCCTGCGCCACTGCGCAGCGCGAGCTCGGTGTCAGCGGCGCGCTGATCCTGTGCTTTCTGCGCCACCTCAGCGAAGAGGCGGCGTTCGCGACGCTCGAGCAGGCGCTGCCGTACCGCGAGCACTTCATCGGCGTCGGGCTGGACAGCAGCGAACTCGGCCACCCGCCGGAGAAGTTCGCACGCGTGTTCGCGCGCTGCCGCGAGCTCGGCCTGCACCTCGTCGCGCATGCCGGCGAAGAAGGACCGCCGGCCTATGTGTGGAGCGCGCTCGACGTGTTGAAGGTCGAGCGCATCGACCACGGCGTGCGCAGCATCGACGACCCGGCGCTGATGCAGCGCCTCGCCGCCACGCGCATGCCGCTGACCGTGTGCCCGCTGTCCAACGTCAAGCTCTGCGTCTACCCGACGATGGCGCAGCACCAGCTGCCGGCGCTGCTCGAGGCCGGTCTGTGCGCGACGATCAACTCCGACGACCCGGCCTATTTCGGCGGCTACATGAATCAGAACTTCATCGAGACCTTCGCCGCGCTGCCGCAGCTGACGGCGCGCCACGCCTACCAACTGGCGCGCAACAGCTTCGAGGCAAGCTTCGTCGACGCCGCCGCCAAGCAGGCGTGGACGCGCGCGCTCGACCAGGTGTTCGAGCAACACGCGTCGCCAGCGATGCGCTGACTTGAATCGCGCGTTGTTGCAGCCGGCTATTGCAGACGCACCGGCGCGTCGAAGCAAAAGCTCGCGGTCGCGCCGGCCCGAACGGCGCTGCAGTCGCGCTCGGCCGCCTCGGTGCAGGCGCTCATCAGCTGCCAGCGCTGGCTCAGGCCGGCGAGCACATGGCGGAACCCGCACGAGAGCTGCGCGTGCTCGGCCAACAAGCCGAGCTGGCGCGTGATCTTGCGTCCCATCACCAACCGCTGCTCCGGGTGCGTAGCGGCCTGCAGCGCCTGGCTGTAGCCGGTCATCAGGGCGAGCGTGCAGGCCAGCACCGCTTCGATGCAAGGCAACTCGTGTTCTTCGATCTCGTGGTGATGTTGCGGTGACATGCGGCGCTCCGGTTTGCGATGAAACCAGCTTAACGCAAATGCGAATTATTCTCAAATAGGCGCGTTGGGTGCGCGGGGTTTCGTGGCGGACGGCGACGACTCAGCTCATGTCGTCATCGAGTTCCAGGCGCTCGGCGGCGTGAAGCCCTTGTTCAGCAGCGCCGAGATGCGGTGCACGCGCCACTGGTCGTCGATGAACAGGTAGTCGGGCGCGAGGCCTTCGTCCTGGAAACCCAGGCGCTTCAGCACCTCGGCGCTGCGCCAGTTCTCGGGCCGGTAGGCGGCCTGGATGCGGTGCAGGTTGACGCGCGGCGAGAACATCTCGGCGATCGTGCAGCGCAGGCCTTCGGTCATCAGCGCCTGGCCTTCGAAGGCCTGGTCGAGCGCGTAGCCCAGCGTGCAACTCTGGAACGCGCCGCGCACGATGTTCGAGAAGTGGATGCTGCCGATCACGCGCGTCGTGTCGCCGATCGGCTGCATCAGGTAGCGGTAGCCGGTGCCCGCCGCGAACGCGGCCGCGGCTTCGCGCAGGCGCTGCGCCTGCGTCGCCTCGGTGAAGAAGTCGTCGCTGGTGGGCGGGTCCCAGGGCGCGAGATGGGCGCGGTTGCGATCGTGAAAAGCCGCGAGCGCGGCGCCGAGGTGCTCGTCGGCCGCGACCAGCCGCAGCCGTGCGGTGAGCAGCAGCGGCACCGCACGCGTGATCGGAACAACATCCATCCTGCCATTACAGCACCGCGGCGGCGTGGGGGTATTCCAACCGAGCGGCGCAGTCGTGTAAGTTCCGCGAATGAACAATACGACGGTCCCACGCCCCCCCGCACTTTGGCACCTCGCCTGGCGCCAATTGGCGCGCGACTTCCGCGCCGGCGAGTTGCGCCTGCTGGTCGTCGCGGTGATGCTGGCGGTGGCCGCGCTCAGCGCGGTCGGCTTCTTCGCCGACCGCATCGACGGCGGCCTCGCGCGCGACGCGCGCCAGCTGCTCGGCGGCGACGCGATCGTCTCGTCGGACCAGCCGACACCGGCCGCGTTCACCGACAAGGCGCGCGCACTCGGCCTCGCCACCGCGACGACCGCGGCCTTCCCGAGCATGGGCCGCGCGCCGGACGAACGCGGCGGTGCCTCGCGCCTCGTCAGCGTGAAGGCGGTCAGCGACGCCTACCCGCTGCGCGGCAAGGTGACGCTGAGCGGCGCGCCCTCGGCCGCCGGCACGGCGCCGGAACACGGCAGCGTCTGGGTCGATCCGGCCCTGCTCGACGCGCTGAAGCTGCATGTCGGCGACACGCTGCTGCTCGGCGACGCGACGCTGCGCATCGCGCACAGCATCGTCAATGAGCCCGACCGCGGCGTCGGCTTCATGGCCTTCGCGCCGCGCGTGATGCTGAACCAGGCCGACCTCGCCGCGACCAGCCTCGTGCAGCCGGGCAGCCGCGTAACGTACCGGCTCGCGGTCGCGGCGGCGCGCGGCGACGATGCGCCGGTGCAGCAGTTCGTCGAGTGGGCCGAGGCGCAGATCAAGACCGGCAACCTGCGCGGCCTGCGCGTCGAGTCGCTCGCCACCGGCCGGCCCGAGATGCGCCAGACGCTGGACCGCGCGTCGAAGTTCCTGAACCTGGTCGCGCTGCTCGCGGCGCTGCTCGCGGCGGTGGCGGTCGGCATCGCCTCGCGTGAATTCGCGAGCCGCCATCTCGACGACTGCGCGATGCTGCGCGTGCTCGGCCTGCCGCAGCGGACCATCGCGTTGCAGTACCTGATCGAGTTCACCGCGGTCGGTCTGATCGCGAGCGCGGCCGGCGTGCTGCTCGGCTTCGCGGTGCACTATGTGTTCGTGCTGCTGCTCGCCGGCATCGTCGAGTCGGCCTTGCCGGCGGCCAGTCTGTGGCCGGCGCTGTTCGGTGTCGGCGTCGGCTTCACGCTGCTGATGGGCTTCGGGCTGCCGCCGGTGCTGCAGCTGGCGCAGGTGCCGCCGCTGCGCGTGATCCGGCGCGACGTGGGCGCGCTGAAGCCGGCCTCGATCGCGGTGCTCGCCGCCGGCGCGATCGGCTTTGCGGCGCTGCTGCTCGCGGTGTCCAGCGACCTGAAGATGGGCTTGATCGCGGTCGGCGGCTTCGCGGTGGCGATCGCGGTGTTCGCGCTGCTGTCGTGGGTCGCGGTGATGCTGCTGCGCCGCGCCGTGCCCGAGTTCGGCGCGCCGCGTTGGCTGGTACTGGCCACGCGTCAGATCGCGGCGCGGCCGGCGTTCGCGGTGCTGCAGGTCTCGGCGCTCAGCGTTGGCCTGCTCGCGCTGGTGCTGCTGGTGCTGCTGCGCACCGACCTGATCGACAGCTGGCGCGCCGCCACGCCCAAGGGCGCGCCGAACCGCTTCGTCATCAACGTGCAGCCGGAGCAGGGCGACGCATTCCGCAAGACGCTCGAGGCGGCCGGCGTGAAAGGCTACGACTGGTTCCCGATGATCCGCGGCCGGCTGGTCGCGATCAACGGCCAGCCGGTGAAGGTCGACGACTACGCCGAAGAACGCGCGAAGCGGCTGCTCGACCGCGAGTTCAACCTCAGCCACGCTGCCGCGCTGCCGGCCCACAACCAGCTCAGCGGCGGGCACTGGACGCCGGACGAGGCCGATGCCGTGAGCGTCGAGGAAGGCCTCGCGAAGACGCTCGGCCTGAAGCTCGGCGATGCCTTGCAGTTCGACATCGGCGGCACGCTGGCCGGCGGCCGCATCACCAGTCTGCGCAAGGTCGACTGGAGCTCGATGCGCGTCAACTTCTTCGTGATGTTCCCGACCGCGGCGATGGCCGACGTGCCGCTCAGCTACATCGCCGCATACCACGCGCCCGAGGCCGGCGCGGCGGCGTTCGACAACGCGCTCGCGCGCGAGTTTCCGAACATCACCAATGTCGACGTGTCGGCCTCGATCGCGCAGATCCAGAAGGTGCTCGACCAGGTCGTGCGCGCGGTCGAGTTCCTGTTCGGCTTCACGCTCGCCGCGGGCCTGGTGGTGTTGTTCGCCGCGGTCACCGCGACCCGCGAAGCGCGCTCGCGCGAATTCGCGGTGATGCGCGCGCTTGGCGCGAGCGGCAAGCTGCTCGGCCAGGTGCAGCGCGCCGAGCTGCTCGGCGTCGGCGCGCTCGCCGGCGTGCTGGCATCGGTCGCTGCGATGGCGGTCGGCTGGGCGCTCGCGCGCTATGTGTTCGAGTTCAGCTGGAACCCGTCGCCGTGGGTGCCGCTCGCGGGTGGTATTGCGGGCGCGCTGCTCGCGCTCGCGGCCGGCTGGTGGGGCTTGAGAGAAGTGCTGCGCCGCCCGGTGGTGCAGACCTTGCGCCAGGCCGCGGAAGGCTGATGGAGCACCCGGGCCGGCGCGCGCGGCTCAGGCGTTCGCCGCGTTCAACTTGAAGGTGTCGATGACTTCGGCGAGCCGGCCGGTCTGTTCCTTCAGGCTCTCGGCCGCGGCGGCAGATTGCTCGACGAGCGCGGCGTTCTGCTGCGTCATCTGATCGAGCTCGCCCATCGAGGCGCTGACGCGGCCGATGCCGCCGCTCTGCCCCGAGGTCGCGGCCGTGATCTCGCCGATGATGGTCGAGACGCGCTGCACCGAGGCGACGATCTCGGCCATCGTCGAGCCGGCGTCCGCGACCAGGCGCGAGCCGCCTTCGACCTTCTCGACCGAGGCGCCGATCAGGCCCTTGATCTCTTTCGCGGCCTCGGCGCTGCGTTGCGCCAGGCTGCGCACTTCGCTGGCGACGACCGCGAAGCCGCGGCCTTGTTCGCCGGCACGCGCCGCTTCGACCGCGGCGTTGAGCGCCAGGATGTTGGTCTGGAAGGCGATGCCGTCGATCACGCCGATGATGTCGCCGATCTTCTTCGACGACGCGTTGATCTGGTCCATTGTGCTGACGACTTCGCTGACGACCACGCCGCCGCGGCGCGCGATCTCGGTCGCCGAGGCCGCGAGCCGGTTCGCCTGCTGCGCCGAGTCGGCCGACTGGCGCACGGTGCCGGTCAGCTCTTCCATCGACGAGGCGGCGTGTTGCAGGTTCGACGCGGTCTGCTCGGTGCGCGTGCTCAGGTCGAGGTTGCCGGTCGCGATCTCGGCGCTCGCCGTGTTGATCGAATCCACCGATTGGCGCACCGTGCCCAGCGTCCGGTTGAACTGCCCGCGCATTGCCTCGACCTCGCGGATCAGGTGGCCGACCTCGTCGTGGCGCGCGCTGTGGAAGGGCTGCGTCAGGTCGCCGTGCGACACCAGCGTCACCGCGGTGCCGAGCTGCTTCAGCGGCAGCGCGACCCAGCGCCGCATCATCCAGAACAGGCCGAGCCCGAGCCCGACGGTCGCACCGCCGAGCAGCAGCCAGAACGGCAGCAGGCTGGCCCAGTGCGAGCGCATCGCCTCGCGGTCCGAGACCTCGCCCACCACCCACCAGCCGGTGTTCTTGTTCTTGCGCACCACGGCCCAGCTGTCGTCGGCGCGGCTCAGCAGCGGCGTGGCTTCTTTGACCGGGCCGTCGTCGGCGCTGCCGAGCTGGGCCAGCAGCGCCTCGCTGCCGGGGTAGGCCTCGAGCACCTTCTTGCCTTTGGCGGTCGGGTGGATCACGAAGACCGCCTCGGCCGGCGCGCCTTTCGGGTCGATCACGTAGAGGCCGCCGGTGTCGAAGAGCTTGGCCTGCGCGGCGAGCGCTTCGAGCGAGGTCTGGAACGGGCTCAGGTCGAAGCCGATGAACAGCGCGCCGACGACCTTGCCGGCGTCGTCGTGGATCGGCTCGTAGCGCGTCATGTAGGGCTTGCCGAACAGCATCGCGCGGCCGATGTAGGGCTTGTCCTGCATCAGGCCGGCGAAGGCCGGGTGCGTCTTGCCCAGCATCGTGCCGAGCGCGCGTTCGCCGTTCTCTTTCTTCAGCGAGGTTGTCAGGCGCACGAAGTCGTCGCCCTTGCGCGAGAACACCGTGGCCACGCCGCCGGTGAACTGGTTGAACTTGTCGACCGCCGTGAAGTTGTCCTTCAGCGAGCTCCCGAAGTTCTGCAGGTCGCCGGTCTCGTTGTCGTGGACGAAGGTGCTGTCGAAGTCCTGCTTGAAGACCGTGAACAGCCGCGCCACCGTCACGCGCGAGGTCATGTCGAAGGCCTCGGCCGAGTCCGCCAGCGACTGCGTCTTGTCGCCCGCCCAGGTCACGATCTGCTGGCGTGCGCGGTCGGTCACGAGCACGCTCATCAGCGCGCAGATGCCGAGCAGCACGACCGCCAGGCCGGCGCTGCCGACGATCGAGATCTTGGTCGCGATCGAGCCGCGCAGGAATCGGGTGGTCGTCATGTCGTGTGGAGTACGTCGGTTCGATGGGTCAGACGAGCGGCTCATGCGAGCCGATGGTCAGAACGATTCCCAGTCGTCGGTGCCGCTCTTGGCGGGCGCGGCGACGACCGGTGCCGGCGCGGCGGTCTTGAAAGCAGGGCGCACCACGTTCTTCGCCCGGTTCGGGCTGCGGCGCTCGATGACCTGTGCGGGCGGTTTGGCAGCCGCGCGCTTGGCGGGTGCGGCAGCGGCATGCGTGACGCGGGCCGCGGCCGGCTTGTCGCCCGACCCCAGCGTGAACACCGCGACGGCCTGCACCATCGCTTCAGCCTGCGTCTTCAGGCTTTCGGCCGCGGCCGCGCTCTCTTCGACCAGCGCCGCGTTCTGCTGCGTCGCCTTGTCCATTTGCGTCACTGCCTCGCCGACCTGCGACACACCGGCGCTCTGCTCGGTGCTGGCCGCGCTGATCTCGCCCATGATGTCGGTCACGCGCTTGATGGCGGTGACGATCTCGGTCATCGTCGCGCCTGCCTGGTCGACCAGGGTCGTGCCTTGCTCGACGCGCTCCACGCTGGTGCTGATCAGGCTCTTGATCTCCTTGGCCGCTTCGGCCGAACGACCCGCGAGGCTGCGCACCTCGGACGCCACCACCGCAAAGCCCCGACCTTGCTCGCCGGCGCGTGCGGCTTCGACCGCGGCATTCAGCGCCAGGATGTTGGTCTGGAACGCGATGCCGTCGATGACGCTGATGATGTCGACAATCTTCTTGCTGCTGTCGTTGATGTCCTTCATGGTGCCGACGACCTGGGCCACGACTTGGCCGCCCTTGACGGCGACCTCGCTCGCGCCCTGCGAGAGCTGGTTGGCCTGGCGGGCGTTGTCGGCGTTCTGCTTGACGGTCGCGCCAAGCTCTTCCATCGACGCGGCGGTCTGCTCCAGCGCCGACGCCTGTTCCTCGGTGCGGCTGGACAGGTCGTTGTTGCCTTGCGCGATCTGGGCGCTGGCCGTGGCGATGCTGTCGGCCGAGGTGCGAACCTGGCCGATCAGGTCGACGAGCTGGCGCTGCATGGCACCCATGGAGGCCAGCACGCTGCCGGCCGGCGCGGCATCCGCGCCCTTCGCGGGGCTGAGGTCGCCGCGGGCGACGCGCTGTGCGGTGTCGCTCAGCTGCGCCGGTTCGGCGCCGAGCGCCGTCGTCAGGCGGCTCGTGATCAGCCAGCCGAGCGCGGCGGCGATCAAGGTAGCCATCGCGCTGAGCGCGAGCAGCATCGTGCGTTGGGTGGCGTAGGCAGCGGCGGCCGCATCGACGTCGTGTTTGGCCTGCTCTTTGCTGTAGTCGATGTACTCTCTGGCCGCCGTCAGCAATGCCACCAGCATGGGCCGGCATTCGGTGTTCATCTTCTCGACCGCCTCGTCGTGCTTGCCGTCCATGGCGAGCTTGACGATTTCCAAGGCCACCGGCGTGTAAGCGGTTTCGATCTTGTCGATGGCGGCCACCAGCGTTCGGTCGCGTTCGGTCGTGTCGGCTGCGGTGGCGACGGCATCCTTCAGCGACTTCAGGCTGGCGTGCAGGGTTTCGTGTGCCTTGGTGGCCACGACCCGCTCTGCCTCGCGATCGGCATCGGTCTTGACCAGCACCAGGTTGCGCTCGGCAATGGCGCGGCGGTTCGCGGCGATCCGAACGTCGACGGCCAAGCTCTCGCGTTCGGCGGCGCCGTTGACATAACCTGCGAAGCGATCGTTGGCGCCGCTCAGGCCGCGCAGCGCGAGCAGGCTGACGAGCAGCACCAGCACCGCGAGTGCGCCGAAAGCGAGAGACAACTGCTTCTTGACGGACAAGTTCTTCATGTCGTCACCTTCGGTGCGCGGCGGTCGATGCTCAGTGCACGGTGTTGATCAGGCCCATTTCTTCGCTGGCCATCAGGCCTTCGATGTCCATCAGGATCAGCATGCGCTCTGCGACGCTGCCGATGCCGGTGATGAAGCTGGTGTCGACGGCCGAGCTCATTTCGGGCGCGGGCTTGATGGTGTCCCGGTCCAGCGCGAGCACGTCGGAAACCGAGTCGACGACGGCGCCGACGACGCGGCCCTTGACGTTGAGCACGATCACGACCGTGAAGCTGTTGTATTCGGCCGTCTCGCAGGCCAGCTTCAGGCGCAGGTCGACGATGGGCACAATCACGCCGCGCAGGTTGACCACGCCCTTGATGAACGGCGGTGCGTTGGCGATGCGGGTCGGCGATTCGTAGGAGCGGATCTCCTGGACCTTCAAGATGTCGATGCCGTATTCCTCGGCGCCGAGTCGAAAGGTCAGGAACTCACCGCCCATCGCCGCAACGCTGCGCGCGGCCTCGTGCTGGGCGATCTGTTTGGCATCGGTGATCATGTCCATGGTGTGTCTCTTTCGGTGCGTGCGTTGGTTGTCTGGTGTTCCGCGTTGCGGCGAGGAGCGTCCTGTAGCTCTATCGACACGCAGGCGGCAAAGCTGAAGCCTGGATTGCGTGACGGATTCAGAAGGTTTCCCAGTCGCCGGTGTCGGCGGGCGCGGCAGCGACCGTGGCGGCCTTCGCCACCGGCTTGAGCGGCGCCGCGGCGGCGCGGGCCGGCTTCGGCACCGGCTTCGGCACCGACTTCGGCAACGGCGCCGGTTGGCGTGCCGGCGCCGACCGCACGGCGGGCGCCAGGGCGCGCTGCGGCGAAGCCAGGTCCACCGAGCGGTCGAGCTGGAAGGTCGCCACCACCTCGGAGAGTTTGACGGCCTGCTCCTTCAGGCTCTCGGCCGCGGCGGCCGATTGCTCGACGAGCGCGGCGTTCTGCTGCGTCATCTGGTCGAGCTGCGTGACCGAGGTATTGACCTCGCCGATGCCCTGGCTCTGCTCGGCCGACGCGGCGGTGATCTCGCCAATGATGTCGGAGACGCGCTGCACCGAGCTGACGATCTCGGTCATCGTCTTGCCGGCGTCGGCCACCAGGCGCGAACCGCCTTCGACCTTGTCGACCGAGGCGCCGATCAGGCCCTTGATCTCTTTCGCGGCCTCGGCGCTGCGCTGGGCCAGCGAACGCACTTCGCTGGCGACGACCGCGAAGCCGCGGCCCTGTTCGCCGGCGCGTGCCGCTTCGACTGCGGCGTTCAGCGCGAGGATGTTGGTCTGGAACGCGATGCCGTCGATCACGCCGATGATGTCGGCGATCTTCTTCGACGAGGCATTGATCTCGTCCATCGTCGCGACGACTTGCGACACGACGACACCGCCGCGCGCCGCGACCTCGGCCGCCGACGAGGCGAGTTGATTTGCCTGGCGCGCCGAGTCGGCCGACTGCTTGACGGTGCCGGTGAGCTGCTCCATCGACGACGCGGCCTGCTGCAGGTTGGATGCGGTCTGCTCGGTGCGTGACGACAGATCCTGATTGCCGGTGGCAATCTCGGCGCTCGCGGTGCCGATGCTGTCCGAGGACGCACGCACGCTCGCCACCATCTTCTGCAGGTTGGCGGTCATCGCGCCCAGCGAACGCATCATGTGAGCCACTTCGTCGTGGCCGTCGACCTCGACGCGCTGCGACAGGTTGCCTTGTGCGACCGCATCGGCCAGTGCCGTGGCGCGGGCCACCGGCCGCGTGATCGACAGCGTCAGCAGCCAGGCGAAGGCGCCGCCGATCAGCAGGGCCACGCCACCGACCGCGAGCATGCGCATGCGACCCTGCGCCGCTTCGGCATCGATCGCCTGTGCGGCGGCGTCGATGACCTTGCGCTGGTGATCCAGGTAGGCCTGCACGACCTGCACGTAGGCGGCCGAGACCGGTACGTAGTCGGTGTCGAAGAGCTTGTTGGCCTCTTCGGGCTTGCCTTCGCGCTTGAACGCCATGATCGTGTCGCGCGCCGTGAGATATTTCTTGCGCGCTTCGACGACGCTGACCATCAGCCTGGCATCTTCCGCATCGCCCGGAAGCGCTTCGAGCGCCTTCAGAATCTCGACGGCGCGCGCCGTCGATGCCTTGACTTCGGGTGCGAACAGTGTCTCCAGGCTGGCGTCCGAGCTCTTCGCGATCGCGGCCGTGCGGCGCACGCCGCTCGCGATGTTGCGGAACCACTCTTCGACCAGGCGCTCCTTGGCCAGCGGCGCGTCCATCATGCGGTGCGTCTCGCTCGCGACGCCGGACAGGCACCAGATGCCGATCAGCATCATCAGCGCCAGCAGCGAGAGGATCACGGCGAAGCCGCCACCCAGGCGGACGCCAATTCGGAAGTCATTCAATTTCATGGGCTTGCTTTCGGAAAGCGGGAAAACGGTGGCCGCGTCTTTGCGGTGAGATTCGAGAACGTGATCTGGTGATGTGCCGCGGAGCCGGCGTCAGCGCGCTGCGTGGGCTGCACTGCCCGCGTCCAGCTTGAACGTGGCCACGACCTGCGACAGCCGTGATGCCTGTTCCTTCAGGCTTTCGGCCGCGGCGGCGGACTGCTCGACGAGCGCGGCGTTCTGCTGCGTCATCTGGTCGAGCTGGGCCACCGAGCCATTGACCTGCCCGATGCCGTCGCTCTGTTCGGCTGAGGCCGCGGTGATCTCGCCGATGATGTCGGAGACGCGCTGCACCGAGCTGACGATCTCGGTCATCGTCTTGCCGGCATCGGCCACCAGGCGCGAACCGCCTTCGACCTTGTCGACGCTCGCGCCGATCAAGCCCTTGATCTCTTTGGCCGCCTCGGCGCTGCGCTGGGCCAGCGAACGCACTTCGCTCGCGACGACCGCGAAGCCGCGGCCCTGTTCGCCGGCGCGTGCCGCTTCGACCGCGGCGTTGAGCGCGAGGATGTTGGTCTGGAACGCGATGCCATCGATCACGCCGATGATGTCGGCGATCTTCTTCGACGAGGCATTGATCTCGTCCATCGTCGCGACGACTTGCGACACGACGACGCCGCCGCGTTGCGCCACTTCAGCGGCCGAGCTCGCGAGCTGGTTCGCCTGGCGCGCCGAATCGGCCGACTGCTTGACGGTGCCGGTGAGCTGCTCCATCGACGACGCCGCTTGCTGAAGATTGGACGCCGTCTGCTCGGTGCGCGAGGACAAGTCCTGGTTGCCGGTCGCGATCTCGGCGCTCGCGGTGCCGATCGAGTCGGTGGCCTGGCGCACCGTCTGCATCGACGCGCGCAGCTGGCTCACCATGCTGCCCAGCGCGCGAACCAGGTCGCCCACTTCGTCCTTGTCGTCGCTGTGCGGCTGCACGTCGAGCCGGCCTTCGGCGACCTGGGCCGTGGCTTGTGCCGCGCCGTTGATGTTGGCGACCATGCGGCGCTGCGTCAGCCACGAGAAGGCGAGTGCACCCAGCACCGCGAGCGTGCCGACGCCGGCCAGCAGCCAGCCGGCCAGGCGAGCCGTCGCTTCGAGCTGCGCTGTGGTTTCGACCGCGCGTTGGCTGACGCGCTCGAGCACGCTGGCCAGCGATGTGTTCAGTGCCTTGAAATCGGCGTCGGCCGATTGCAGTGCGGCGACGCCTGTGTTGGCATCGACGGTCGCCAGGTCGATCGCGCTGTCGGCCGACTTCTGGTACTTGGCCACCTGGCCGACGAAGCCGCGCAAGTCTTTCTGGATCGCGTCGTCGGTAGACGCGTCCGCAGCCTTCGTGCCCTCGGTCGAGACGGCGAGGAGCTTGCCGGCCTGCTGCGCGCGCTCGGTCTTCACGCTCTTGTCGTCGAGCGAGCCGATGATCGTCATCGTGCGGTACAGGCGCGTGTGGACCTCGCTCAGCTGGGCCTGCACGCCGGTGATCTTCGTCATCGCGGCCAGCACCTGCTTGTGCGCGAGTTCGCTCTTGTCCTTGTACGAGTGCAGCACCCATATCGAGGCACCGAGCGTGAGCGCGAGCATGGCGCCCGTCACGGCAGGCGCCACCATCAATCGTGTTCGCAGTTTCATGGCAGGTCCCGCCTCGAGAAGACTGTGGTTCGGCGCGTGGCGCTTACTTGTAGATGCCGCCGCAGACGACGGCGTCGTCGAGCTTTTCGCAGTACATGCTCTTCGGTTCGATCTTCTTGCTCACCGGGTTGGTGAACTTGTAGTCTTGCCAGAACGTGCCCTTGGAGGCGGCGAGTTCGACGCGTTCCTTGACGAAGGCCTTGCCGTCCACGTCCTTCAGCTCGATCAGGTTCTTGCCGATCATTTTTTCGTTCGCGCCGTGGGCGCGGACCGTGCCGTCCAGGCCGTAGACCGTCAGGTAGAGATCGCGGTCGCTGAACTGGCCGCCCTTGGTGCTGATCTCGGCGTAGCCCTTGTCCTTGCCGCTGGTCTTGATGAAGGCCACGCCTTTCTTGACCATCGCGGTGGCTTCGGCCGCAGTGGCGTTGCCGTCCTTTGCGAAGGCGCTGGCCATGCCGGCGAGCAGCAGGGCAGCAACGAGCGTGCGGGTGAGGGGATGCTGGTTCGTCATCATGAGGTTCTCCATTCGATGGATTGAGTAGGACTACGCGGCGGCCGGCTCGGCCTCGAGCCGGAATGTGGCGACGAGCTCGGACAGGCGCGATGCCTGTTCCCTGAGGCTCTCGGCCGCGGCGGCGGACTGCTCGACGAGCGCAGAGTTCTGCTGCGTCATCTGGTCGAGCTGCGTGACCGAGACATTGATCTGACCGATGCCGTCGCTCTGCTCGGCCGACGCGGCGGTGATCTCGCCGATGATGTCGGAGACGCGCTGCACCGAGCCGACGATCTCAGTCATCGTCTTGCCGGCGTCGGCCACCAGCCTCGAGCCGTCTTGCACCTTGCCGACCGAGGCGCCGATCAGGCTCTTGATCTCTTTGGCCGCTTCGGCGCTGCGCCCGGCCAGGCTGCGCACTTCGCTGGCGACGACCGCGAAGCCGCGGCCTTGCTCGCCGGCGCGCGCCGCTTCGACCGCGGCATTGAGCGCGAGGATGTTGGTCTGGAACGCGATGCCGTCGATCACGCCGATGATGTCGACAATCTTCTTCGACGAGGCATTGATATCGTCCATCGTCGCGACGACTTGCGACACGACGACGCCACCGCGTTGCGCCACTTCAGCGGCCGAGCTCGCGAGCTGATTCGCCTGGCGTGCCGAGTCGGCCGACTGCTTGACGGTGCCGGTGAGCTGCTCCATCGCCGATGCGGCTTGCTGCAGGTTGGACGCGGTCTGTTCGGTGCGCGAGGACAAGTCCTGGTTGCCGGTCGCGATCTCGGAACTCGCGGTGCCGATGCTGTCGGTCGAGTTGCGCACCTGGCCGACGAGTTCGCGCAGCGCGAGCTGCATGCTGCCCACTGCGCGCAGCAGGTCGCCGACCTCGTCGCGATGATCGGAGTGCACGCTGTGCGAGAGATCGCCGCTGGCGATCACGCGCGCCGCGTCGACGCCGAGCTGCAGCGGGCGCGTCACCGAGCGGGTGATCAGGAACGCCATCGCGCTGCCGACCGCGACGCTGACGAGCAGCAGCGCCAGCAGCGCCTGGCCGGAGCCGGCGATGCTGTGCTGAAGGTTTTCGGCGCCGCTGCGGGCCAGCTCGGCTTCGTGTTTTTGCACTTCGGCCATCGCAGCGAGATAGGCCTCGCTGTCGGGCAATACCTTGCTCGCCAGCAGCGCGTCGGCGGCCGGCTGGTCGGACTGCTTCACCAAGGCCATCAACTCTTCGCGATGCGTCATGTAGGCTGCGCGCTTGCGAGCGACTTCGGCCATCAAGGCCTTGCCCTGCTCGCTACGGACCGACGCGTCCATGTCCTTTTGCAGCTCGCTGATCTCGAGCGAGGTGCGCTTCATCTGCGGCGTGAAGAACTGCTCGATGTCGGGCTGGCCACTGGACTTCGCGATGGCGATGGCGCGGGCCACGTTGAGCTGGGTCTTGCCGAGCCAGTCGCGTGCGATGCCGGCGCGCCGATCCGCATCCATCAACTCCGACAGGCTGCCGGTGGTCGTGTGCGTCAACTGGAAGTACGCGATCCCGACGATCACCAGCAGCAGCGCGAGCACGGCGCCGAAGCCGATCGCGAGGCGGGGTCCGATGCGCAGGTTGTTGAGGGTCATGGTCGTTCGGGTCCGGGTGCGGTTGGCAACGGTTCACAGTTCTTATCGGCCCGGTTCGCACGTTGTTGAGGCTGCGCCGCACCAAAGCGGAACGGCCGGCTGCACTTTCGTGCGCCGGCCGTGAGAAGTTGTCGTCGATGTAGTGTTCTTGAAGCCGTCCGGCTCCGGCGTGTGATTCAGCGCTCGAGCGTGAACGTGCCGACCACTGCCGCCAAACGCACGGCCTGCTCCTTGAGGCTCTCGGCAGCGGCGGTCGATTCTTCGACGAGCGCCGCGTTCTGCTGCGTCATCTGATCGAGTTGGGTCACGGCGTTGTTGATCTCGCCGATGCCCTGGCTCTGTTCGCCGGACGCTGCGGTGATCTCGCCGATGATGTCGGAGACGCGCTTCACTGAGTTGACGATCTCGGTCATCGTTGCGCCCGCATCGGTGACCTGGCGCGTGCCGCTCTCGACCTTGTCGACGCTGGCGCCGATCAGGCCCTTGATCTCTTTCGCGGCCTCGGCGCTGCGCTGGGCGAGCGAACGCACCTCGCTGGCGACGACCGCGAAGCCGCGGCCCTGCTCGCCGGCACGCGCCGCTTCGACCGCCGCATTGAGCGCGAGGATGTTGGTCTGGAATGCGATGCCGTCGATCACGCCGATGATGTCGGCGATCTTCTTCGACGAGGCGTTGATCTCGTCCATCGTCGTCACGACCTGCGCGACCGCGACGCCGCCGCGCACCGCCACTTCGGACGCCGATGCCGCGAGTTGGTTCGCCTGCCGTGCCGAGTCGGCCGATTGCTTGACGGTGCCGGTGAGCTGCTCCATCGACGACGCGGTCTGCTGCAGGTTGGAGGCGGCCTGCTCGGTGCGGCGGCTCAGATCCTGGTTGCCGTGTGCGATCTCGGTCGAGGCGATGCCGATGCTGTCGGTGGCGTGGCAGATCTGGCCGACCATCGAACTCAGCGCGCGGCGGGTCTGATCGATGGTGCGCTGCAAGGCGCCCAGTTCGTCGTTGCGGTCGACGTGGACCTCGACCGCCAGGTTGCCCTCGGCGATGCGGCCCGCGTCGGCCATGACCTGGCGCATAGGCAGGGTCACCGAGCGGGTGAGCGCCCAGGCGATGGCCGTTCCCAGCAGCAGCGCCAGCGTCCCGATGACGAGCAGCACCCGGCCGGTGAGGCGTGTTTGTGCGGCGGCGGCTTCGGCGGCGGCGCTGGCCGCGGAATTGACGCTGTCGAGCAGGGTCGCGATGCTTTGGTCGCAGGCCTTGGCCAGCGGCACGAGCTCGACGTCGACCAGCGTCATGCCCGAGGCGTCGCCGCCTTCCATGGCCGACAGAAGCGCGTCGCGCTTGGCAAGAAAGGCCTTGGTCTTCTCGCCGATCTGTTCGAGGTCGGCGCGCTCGCTGGGCAGGATGGCGCTGGCGGCAATTTGCTGCTGCAGCGCGTTGATGCGCTCGGTGGTCTCGCGGATCTGCGGGTTGAGGTAGCTTCTGAGCGCCTTCGGGTTGCCGGCCTTGGCCAGGGACAGCGCGCGCGTCAGGTTGGCCTGTGTGAGGCTGCGCCACTGTTCGACCAGCGATGCATGCTGGCCGCTGGCTTGCTGCGCCCGCCCGACTTTTTCAAGGTCGCCCAGGCGCTGGTAGGCCAGGACGACGATCAGCAGGGTGAGCACCAGCACGGCGGCAAAACCGGCGGCGAGGCGATATCCAATCGAGATGTTCTTCATGGACCGCTTGTTCTGATGGGGTTCAGTGCCGCGCGCGACGTACCAGGCTGCCGACGTCCAGGATCAGCGCGACGCGGCCGTCGCCCATGATCGTGGCGCCCGAGATGTCGTTGACGCGGCGGTAGTTGGCCTCGAGGTTCTTCACCACCACCTGCTGCTGCCCGAGCAGCTGGTCGACCAGCAGTGCGACGCGGCCACCTTCGGCCTCGGCGACGACCATGATCCCGCTGGCGTTCTCGAAGTCGAAGCGCGGCACGTTGAAGACCTGCTCGAGGTCGAGCACCGGCATGAACTCGTCGCGCACCTCGATCACGCGGCCGCTGCCGCCGATCGTCTTGATGTTGCCCGGCTGGACCTGGAACGACTCGATCACCGACGACAGCGGCAGGATGTAGACCTCCTCGCCGACGCCGACCGACATGCCGTCCATGATCGCGAGGGTCAGCGGCAGCCGCACCTTCACGCTCATGCCATAGCCTTCGGCCGAATCGATCTCGACGGTGCCGCCGAGCGCGGTGATGTTCTTCTTCACCACGTCCATGCCGACACCGCGGCCGGAGACGTCGGTGACGACGTCGGCGGTCGAGAAGCCGGGCGCGAAGATCAGGCTCCAGACCTCGGCGTCTGTCATCGAATCGGGTGCGTCGATGCCGCGTTCGCGGGCCTTGCTCAGCAGCTTGGCACGCGACAGGCCCTTGCCGTCGTCGCGCACCTCGATCAGGATCGAGCCGCCTTGATGCGAGGCCGCGAGCGTGATCGTGCCGTGCTCGGGCTTGCCCTTGGCGACGCGCTCGGCCGGGCTTTCGATGCCGTGGTCGCAGCTGTTGCGCACCAGGTGCGTCAGCGGGTCGGTGATCTTCTCGACCAGGCCCTTGTCGAGCTCGGTGGATTCGCCCTGCGTCACGAACTCGACCTTCTTGCCGAGCTTGGCCGCCAGATCGCGCAGCATGCGCGGGAAGCGCGAGAACACCATCGACATCGGAATCATCCGGATCGACATCACCGACTCTTGCAAGTCGCGCGTGTTGCGGTCCAGATCGGCCAGGCCGGCAGCGAGCTGCTGGTACAGCGCGGTGTCGATCTGCTTGCTGTTCTGCGCCAGCATGGCCTGCGTGATGACGAGTTCGCCGACCAGGTTGATGAGCTGGTCGACCTTCTCGACCGAGACGCGCAGCGTCGACGATTCGAGCGCGGCGGCGGGGGCCTTGTCGGCACGGGCCGGCGCACGCGCGGCGGCCTTGGGTGCGTCCGCGGCGGCGGCATCGACCGAGGCGGTCGCGCTCGCAATGGACGCGTCCGACGTGGGCGCCCCGGGTGCGTTGTCGAAGAAGCCGTAGCCCAGGTCGGCCGGCTCCGGCTCCGGTGCGCCGGGCGCGCCGGCGTGGAAGCCAAAGCCCGGGCCCATCGGCAGCAGCGCCACTTCGTCGCGCGAGACGTGGAACGTGAACAAGTCCAGCAAGTCGTTGTCGCTGCTGGTCGTGACGACGCGGAAGCGCCGCATGCCGTCGCTGGGCTGGCCGCCGTCGATGGCCTCGATCGTGCCGAGATCGGTGATCTCGTTGAAGAGGTCGATCAGGTTGTTGGCCTGCGCCGGGTCCTTCAGCGGGCCGACGCGCACCTCGAGTTCGCGTGCCGCACCGGCAGTGGCTGTCGGTGCCGCGGCCGGTTCATTGCTGAGCCCGGCCACCGGGCTGTCGACCACCGGTTTGGCAACGGCCACGGCGACGGGCTTGGCAGCGGCCGCAGCCGGCGGTGCGTCGCCCGAGCTCATGGCGCGGATGCTGACCAGCAGCTCGCTGGTGTCGACTGCGTCGCCGCCGGCGCCTTGGTGGCGGGCGAGCTGAGCGCGCAATGCGTCGCCCGCCTGCAGCAGCACATCGACCATCGGTGCGGTCGGCGTCAGCTCGTGGCGGCGCAGCTTGTCGAGCAGCGTTTCCATCTGGTGCGTGAGCTCGGCCACATCGGCGAAGCCGAAGGTCGCGGCGCCGCCCTTGACGGAGTGCGCGCAGCGGAAGATCGAGTTCAGTTCTTCGTCGTCGGCGGCCGTGAGGTCGATCTCGAGCAGCTGCGCCTCCATGCGGTCGAGGTTCTCGCCCGCCTCTTCGAAGAAGACCTGGTAGAACTGGCTCAGGTCGATGCCGGCGCCGATGTTCGCGCCTTCTGACGTCATGTCACCCATGTTGGACTCCTGGACCTGCGGTTCAGCGGATCACCTTGCGGATGACCTCGATCAGCTTGGCGGGATCGAAGGGCTTGACGAGCCAGCCGGTCGCGCCTGCGCTGCGGCCGGCGTGCTTCATCTGGTCGCTCGACTCGGTCGTCAGGATCAGGATCGGCGTCGACTTGAACTTCGGGTTGTCGCGCAGCTTCTTGGTCAGGCTGATGCCATCCATGCGCGGCATGTTCTGATCGGTCAGCACCAGGTCGAAGTCGCTCTTGCCGGTCTTTTCCCAGGCGTCCTGGCCGTCGACGGCCTCGACGACGCTGTAGCCCGCGCTCTTGAGCGTGAACGCCACCATCTGGCGCATGGACGCAGAGTCGTCTACTGCAAGGATTGAATGCATATCGTTCTCCAGATTACCTGTGGCTTATTCGGCCGTTACTGCTAACTCTTGATCTTTAATAGGCGGGTGAATTCAGAACAGTTCGACTGATCCGGCGTCCATCTCGTCCTGCGTCACCGGGTTCGGACGCAGCGGCGACTCTTCGATCACCGCGTCGCCTTCCTCGTCCTCGCCCATGGCTTCACGGGCGATGCGGTCGGCGCAGTTGCGCAGCCGCTGGTGGGTGTGGGCGATCAGCTGCGAGGCCATGTCCTGAAACTGCAGCGCGGTGATCGCGCCGCCCAGGTGCTGCATCACGCTGTCGAACAGCTCTTGCGAGGGCGTGTCTTGCGCCGCGTCGACAAGCTCCTGGATCTCGCCGGCCGCACCGTGGAAGCCCTGCATCAGCTCGTCGCAGGCATGCGACAGAAGCCCTTGCAGGCGGTCCAGGTCGTTGGTCGCCGTCATCAGGTTGTCTTGCAGGTCTGCTGCTGCCAGCAAGGGCATCGCCGGTGCCGTGGGCGCATCGGGGGCGTGTTGTGCATGTTGTTTGAGCATCGTGCATCCGTCGTCGGCAAAGTGTTCGCGAGGTCGAGCCTCCATCGCTTTTCGGCAAGCGTTCGCCGGACCTGAGCGGATTCGGCACCGCCCATGCCCGGCCGCGGCATACTGCGCAGCATGCAGCCCCCGCCGCCGAACCCGAATGCCACCCGCGAGCTGCGCGTTCTCCACCTCGAAGACTCCGAGCTCGACCACGAACTCACGCTGGCGCATCTGCGGCGCGGCGGCCTGCGGGTGTCGGTGCGGCGCATCGACTCCGAGGCCGAGTTCCTCGCGGCGCTCGATGCCGACTGGGACGCGATCATCTCCGACTACAACCTGCCCGGCTTCTCGGGCCTGGTCGCGCTCGACCTGCTCAAGGCGCGCGATGTGGACGTGCCGTTCATCCTGGTCTCGGGCGAGATCGGCGAAGACACCGCGGTCGAGGCGATGCGCAACGGCGCGAGCGACTACCTGCTGAAGAACAACCTCGCCCGGCTCGTGCCCGCGCTGCTGCACGCGATCGAGGCGACCGAGACCCGGCGCGCCCGGGTCCAGGCCGACCGCGAGCTCGACGCCTCCAAGCAGCGCCTGCGCGAGCTCGCCCAGCACCTGCAGAACAGCATCGAGCAGGAGCGCGCGGCGATCTCGCGCGAGATCCACGACGATGTCGGCGGCTCGCTCACCGCGCTCAAGTTCGACCTGGCCTGGATCGCCCGCCACTCCGACTCGGCCGCGGTGCTCGAGCGCGTCACGTCGGCGCTCGAGACCGTCACGCTGGCGATCGATTCGAGCAAGCGCATCATGCACAACCTGCGTCCGGCGATCCTCGACCAGGGCCTGGTCGCCGCGCTCCACTGGCTGGCGACGCGCTTCGAGCGCCGCACCGGCATCGAGTGCGCGATCCGCCTGCCGACCGATCCGCCCGAGCTGCCGCTCGGCGTGCCGCTGGTGGCCTACCGCACCGCACAAGAGGCGCTGACCAATGTCAGCAAGCATGCGCAGGCGAGCCGCGTCACGCTCGATCTGTCGCTCGCCGGCGGCGTGCTCTCGCTCGAGATCACCGACAACGGCCGCGGCCTGAGCGCCGACGATCTGGCCAAGGCGCGCTCGTTCGGCATCCGCGGCCTGCACGAGCGTGCCGGCACCGTGGGCGGCTGGGTCGAGCTCAGTAGCGGCACGGGGGGCACGACGATGATTTTGTCGGTCCCCTTGAATCCGCAGGGGATCGCTGATATACCAGCAAGCAGCAGCCCCGTGGACGACGACGATGCCAGCCAATGGGGTGACCTGTGACGAACTCGCACCGACCCGCCACCGAGCAGCCGCAGCCATGATCAAGGTCTTTCTCTGCGACGACCACGCGCTGATCCGGCGCGGCATCCGCGACACGCTCTCGGACGCACCGGACATCGAAGTCGTCGGCGAGGCGGGCGACTACGGCGAGTTGCGCGCCCTGATGCGCACCCACACCGCCGACGTGCTGGTGCTCGACATCAACCTGCCCGGCCGCAGCGGCCTGGACGTGCTGCATGTGCTGAAGGACGAAGTCACGGCGATGCGCGTGCTGGTGGTGTCGATGTACCCCGAAGACCAATACGCGATCCGCGCGCTGCGCGCCGGCGCGTTCGGCTACGTCAACAAGGGCGGCGACCCGGCGCAGATCGTCAACGCGGTGCGTACCGTGGCGCAGGGCCGCAAATACGTCACGCCCGAGATCGCGCAGATGCTGGTCGAGAGCCTGACCACGCCCGCGATCGCCAACGCACACGAGAAGCTCTCGGACCGCGAGCTGCAGACGCTGGTGATGATCGCCTCCGGCAAGCGCCTCTCCGACATCGCCGAAGAGCTGATGCTCAGCCCCAAGACGGTGAGCGTGTACCGCGCCCGCGTGCTCGAGAAGCTGGCCCTCACCAACAACTCCGAGATGACGGTCTACGCGATCCGCAACGGCCTGGTCGGCGCCGAATAGACGCCGCGCCGGCGCGGCCGGGCGCAGCGATGCGGCATGCGTCACGCTTGCCGCCGTTGCTGCGGGCGCAGACCTGTGCGGGCTCGCTCAAAGCGGGTCAAGATGTGCGCTGCCTGTCTGCCATGCCGTGTGATGCCACGCCATGGCTGGCCGTGTTCTGCCACGCGGGAGGGGGATGGATCAAGCGCTCGTGACGATCGTGTCGGCCAGCTTCGTGGTCACCGCGGCCCTGCTTTGGCTGGCCGCGGAGACCGGCGCCGCCGCGGTCGGGCGGCCGCGGGCCTTGTCGCGCGCGCTGGTCGCGGGCAGCGTGATCCTGGGTGGATGCGGGCTGTGGTGGCCCGCTCATGCGCTGCACGTGCATGAGGCCGCCGGCGGCGCCGGCGCGGCAGCGCATGCGCTGCTGCCGTGGCTGCCGGCCTTGCTGCTGGCGCTGCTGGCCAGCGTCGCCGGCATTCATCTGCGTCGCCGCGCGTGGCCCTGGGCTGCACTCGTCACGGTCGGGCTGCCGGTGGCGGCCTATGTGCATGCGATGCTCAGCGCGCCCGGCGTGTTCCGGCTCGCACCGGCCTGGATGAGCGCCGGTACGCTGACGCTGGGCCTGTCGGCTGCGCTGGTCGCCGCGCACGCTGGCCTGGGGTCGGCGCGCAGCGCGAGTTGGGTGCGCGCCGGCGCCGCGACCGCGGCGGCCGCGCTGGTGTGCGTGGGCGCCGCGGCGTCGGTGCCGGCGCGCGGCCCAGGTGCGAGCGTCGATGCGGCTGGTGCCGATTGGCCGATGATGGCCGTGCTCGTCGGCCTCGGCGTGCTGCTTCGCTTCGTGCTGGTTCAGGCCGGTGCCGGCGCCTTGCCGACCCGCACCCGCCGCGTGCGCCCGGGCGCGCTCGATCACCTGACCGGCCTGCCGACCCGCTTGCACCTCGAGAGCCGGCTGCAGATGGCGGCCAAGAAGTGCGATGCCGGCGCAGGGCAGCTCGCGGTGATGTTCATCGACCTCGACGGCTTCAAGCCCGTCAACGACGGCTTCGGCCACAGCAGCGGCGACCGCGTGCTGCAGCAGGCCGGCCAGCGCCTGCAGGCGTTCGCAAGTGCCGGCGATGCGGTGGCGCGCGTCGGTGCCGACGAGTTCCTGCTGCTGATCACCGACGGGGCCGAACGCGAGGCCGTCGCGCAACTCGCCGGCCGCGTGATCGAGGCGCTGAGCCGGCCGTACAAGGTCGACCATCGCGAGATCAGCATGTCGTGCTCGGTGGGCATCGCGCTGTATCCCGACAAGTGCCCGCACAACAAGCTGATCGCGCGCGCCGATGCCGCGATGTACGCGGCCAAGAAGGCCGGCGGCGCGCGCTCCTGCTTCTACTCGCCCGAGATGGATGCCGACGCGCAGAACACCTTCGACGTGCTGAGCGAGCTGCGCCAGGCGCTCGCGAACGACGAACTGGAGCTGCACTTCCAGCCCAAGATCGACGTGCGCAGCGGCAAGGTCACCGCGGCCGAGGCGCTGCTGCGCTGGCGCCACCCGACCCGCGGCATCGTGATGCCCGATTCGTTCCTGCCGCTGGCCGAGCGCTCGGGCCTGATCGGGCCGCTCGGCAACTGGGTCATCGAGGCCGCCTGCAAGCAGGCACGCGCCTGGCGCGACAAGGGTTTGCGCATGCGCGTCGCAATCAATCTCTCGGCCCACCAGATGCGCCAGGACGACATCGTCGACCGCATCGCGCTGGCGCTGCAGCGCTACCGCATCCACCCCGCGCTGCTGACCTGCGAGATCACCGAGACCGCCGCGATGGAAGACACGCTCGCGACGCAGGAGACCTTCCGCCGCCTCGGCGAGCTCGGCACGCACCTGTCGATCGACGACTTCGGCACCGGCTACTCGAGCCTGAGCTACCTGCGCCAGCTGCCCGCCGAAGAGTTGAAGATCGACGCCAGCTTCGTGAAGGACGTGGACACCAGCGCCGACGCGCGCGCCATCGTCAACGCCGTCGTGAAGCTCGCGCACGCGCTCGGCCTGAAGGTCGTCGCCGAAGGCGTCGAGACCACGCGCCAGCGCAAGGTATTGGTCGACCTGGGCTGCGACGAGCTGCAGGGTTATCTGTTCGCGAAGCCGATGACGGCGCGCGCGCTGCTGATGTGGGCAATGGACGATCGCGCGGTGTCGGCGGTGTTCCGCCCGTCGCTGTTCGGCGAGACGCGCCAGGCGACGCGCCAGCAGGCACAGGAGTACGAGGCTACGACGCGCCTCGTGTGATGCCGCGCGTCGCGCGCCGGCGCACGCACTCGAGGTAGCGCTCGCCATCCGGCGGCAGCCCGCTGCGCTGCGAGGCCCAGATCATCTCGCCCAGGCATTCCATCACCTGGTGCTGCGCCTCGTGCGCCGAGCCCAGGCGGCGGCTCAGCAGCGCGTGCGCCTGCTTGATGCCGCTGGGCTGGTCGATCGCCAGCTGCTCGGTGATCGACAGGTGCATGGACAGGTGCAGGAACGGGTTGGTGCGACCCGCCTCGACGTCGTAGACCGCAGCCAGCGCGGCCGGCAGGTCGGCGAGATCGTCGGCGTACTCGGGGTGCTGCGTGATCCAGTCGGCGGCCGTGGCTTCCATCGGCGACAGCGGCAGGCCGTCGCGCTGCTTGCGGTAGGTCTCGCAGAAGAAGCTGCGTACGTCGTGTTGCGAGGGCTGGAACATCGCATCGATTTTTGCACCCTTCAAGCTGGGCGAACGATCTCGACGAATAATCCGGGGCCGGCGGCGGGCCATCCACAGAAGAATCGCTCATCCGCAACCAACGCCGCTTTGGCAAGCAGAACCTTCATGAACGTCACGACCGAACAACTCTTCGACAGCGCGCGCACCCACAACGGCTTCAAGGCCGAGCCCATCCCCGAGGCAACGCTGCACCAGCTCTACAACATGCTGAAGTGGGGCCCGACCTCGGCCAACACCAGCCCGGCGCGCTTCATCTTCGTGACCACGCCCGACGCCAAGGCCAAGCTGATCGCCGGCATGGCACCGGGCAATGTCGAGAAGACCACGCAGGCGCCGGTCTCGGTCATCGTCGGCATGGACATGGCGTTCTACGAGAAGCTGCCGCAGCTGTTCCCGCACGCCGATGCGAAGTCGTGGTTCGTCGGCAACCAGCCGATGATCGACGCGACTGCGTTTCGCAACTCCAGCATCCAGGGCGGCTACCTGATCCTCGCCGCGCGCGCGCTCGGCCTCGATTGCGGCCCGATGAGCGGCTTCGACGCGGCCAAGGTCGACGCGGCATTCTGGGCCGGCACCACGGTCAAGACCAACTTCATCGTCAACCTCGGGCATGGCGACGCCGCGAAGCTGTTCGGCCGCAGCCCGCGCCTGACGTTCGAAGAAGCCTGCCAAGTCGTCTGAGCTATTTGATCACCGACCCCTGGTTCTACGCCGTCGCCATCCCGGCGGTGCTGCTCATGGGTCTGTCCAAGAGCGGCTTCGGCGCGGGCTTCGGGTCGCTCGCGACGCCGCTGCTCGCGCTCGCGGTGCCGGTGCCGCAGGCGGCGGCCATCATGCTGCCGCTGCTGCTCGTGATGGACGCGGTCGGTGTGAAGGCGCTGTTCCTGCAGCGCGACCGCGCGCTGATCCGCCTGCTGCTGCCGGCCGGGCTGCTCGGCACCGTGCTGGGCACCTTGTCGTTCGGCGTGCTGTCGGCGAAGACGGTGGCGGCCATCGTCGGCGCGCTGACGCTGCTGTTCCTCGCCCAGCGCCTGCTGTTCCCGCCGCGTGCCGATGCGAAGCCGCCGCCGCGCTGGCTCGGCTTCGGCCTCGGCATCGCATCGGGTTTCACGAGCTTCGTCGCGCACGCCGGCGCGCCGCCGGTCAGCGCCTACGTGCTGCCGCTGCGACTCGCGCCGATCACGTTCACCGCGACGATGGCGACCTTCTTTGCCGTCATCAACTTGTCGAAGTGGATCCCGTATGCGTGGCTCGGCCTGATCGACTGGCGCAACATCACGACCTCGCTGGCGCTGGTGCCGATCGCGCCGATCGGCGTCTGGCTCGGCGTGCGCATGGTCAAGCACATCCCGCAGCAGCTGTTCTATCAGCTCGTCTACGGCGGGATGTTTCTCACCGGGGCGAAGCTGTTGTGGGATGGCCTGAAGTGATCAACGGTCGGTGGTGTTCTTGACGTAAGGCTCGACGCTGAGCGCGTCCATCCGGTAGCTGCTCACGCCCATGTAGGTTTCGCTGCGCAGCGTGCGCAGCGTGCCGCTGACCCAGACCGTGTCCATCGGCCGCCAGCCCTTGGTCGGCAGCTTCGGCGTCACGTCGATGATCTGGTTCGACGGCGGCGGCGGCGTGTGGATGCAGGCGCCGAAGTAGGGCACGAGCAGGAAGTTCGTCAGACCAGCCTTGGTCTCGTCGAGCGGCACCAGGTAGCCGGCGATGCGGATCAACTGGCCGTCGAGCGCGTTGTTGGTCGGCGCGTTGTCCCAGGTCTCGCGCATGCGCCTGAGCATCGCGATCGCCTTCGGGTCGGCGTCGTTGAGGGCGCTGAAATTGGTGTCGCGGAACTGCTTCAGCGGGTCCCAGTCCTTCGGCGTGAGGTCGTCCCAGCTGAGGTCGCGCAGCGGCGCCTTCGCGGGCGCGACGACCACGGCGGCCGGCCCGCTGGCAGCCGCAACGACGACGGCCGGCTTGGCGCGCGACACGTTCGGCGCGACCACCTGGCCGAGCACCAGCCCGCCGGCGGTGGCGGCCGCGAGCATCAGGATCAACGCGAGTGGCTTCATCGTCATGTCCTCGGTGAAAGCCCATCGGCAAGCGACAGGCGATAGGCACGCAGCCCCGGGATCAGGCTCGCGAGCAGGCCGGCGGCGAGCACGCTCGCGAGCCAGGCCGATTCGGTCGCGCTCGGTGCCGAGAGTTTCAGGCCGATGCCGAACTGTGCCTGCATCCACGGGCCTGCGGCGGCGATCAGCACGATCGTCAACACGACACCGATGAACACGCCGATCGACGTGATCAGCAGGCCTTCGAGCGCCAACAGGATCAACACATGGCGCGGCCCCGCGCCGACCGCGCGCAACACCGCGAGCTCGCGGCGGCGCTCATTCAGCCCGGCGAGCACGACCGCGACCAGCCCGGCCAGGCTGACGATCGCGACCATCGCCGACATGCCCAGCAGCGCCTTCTCGCCGACGCCGACGACCTGCCACAGCTCGTCGAGCGCGACGCCGGGCAGCACCGCCATCAGCGCCTCGTCGGCGTAGTTCGCGACGAAGCGCTGCACCGCGAACACCGCGACGCGGCCCTTCAACCCGACCAGCGCGGCCGTGACCTGCTTCGGCTTCAGGTCGAACTTGCGCGCCTGATCGGCCGGGATCACGACGCCCGGCATGGTCGCGCCGCCGACCCAGTCGAGGTGGATCGCCTCGATCGCCTCGAGGCTCACGTGCACGGTGCGGTCGACCGGCGTGCCGGTGCGCGCGAGGATGCCGACCACGCGGAATGGTTTGTCCGCGTGCTCCGCGCCCGGCAGCCCGCCCGCGCCGTGCGACAGCGTGATCGATTGGCCGAGCCGGTAGCCGAGCCGGTCGGCGACTTCGGCGCCGATCACCGCGTCGTACAGCCCGGCGAGATCGCCCGTGAACGCGCGGCCCTGCGCCAGCACCAGCGGCTGGTGGTCGCCGTACAGAAAGCGCTTGAAGTAGTCGCTCGTCGTGCCCAGCACCCCAAAGCCGCGGTGCGAATCGCCGAGCGAGATCGGCACGACCCAGTCGACCGCACGGTGCTTCGCGATGGCCTCGACGCTGTCCATGCGGATGTTGTTGGTTGCCCCGCCGACGCGGAACACGGCATACAGCATCAGCTGGACCGCACCGGTGCGCGCGCCGACGATCAGGTCGGTGCCGCTGACCGATTGCGCGAAGCTCTCGCGCACATCGCTGCGCATGCGCTCGAGGCTGAGCAGCAGCAGCGTCGCCAGCGCGATCGAGAGCACGACTAGCGACAGCGTGCCGCGGCGGTTCCAGGCGCTGCGCGCGGCCAGGCCCCACAACGCTTTCAAGCGACGTGCTCCGTTGTCGCCGCGCGGTTGATCGCCGCGAGCGAGAGCTGCCGGTCGAAGCGCGACGCGAGCCGCTCGTCGTGGCTCACGAACACGAGCGTGCTGCCGGCGGCCCGGCACTCGCCCAGCAGCAAGTCCATGAAGCCCTCGCGCAGCGGCGCATCGAGCGCCGAGGTCGGCTCGTCGGCGATGACCAGCTCGGGCCTGCCGATCAGCGCGCGTGCCGCGGCGACGCGCTGCTGCTGCCCGACCGACAGCCGCGCCGCGGGCCGCGACCACAGCGCCGATGGCAGCCCGACATGCGTCAACAGCGACTCGGCCGTCGCATGGCGTGCCTCGCCGCTGGCGCCGGCGCGTGCCGCGCGCGATGCCGAGAAGCGGCATGGCAGCAGCACGTTGTCGAGCACGCTGAGATAGGGCAGCAGGTTGAACTGCTGAAAGATGTAGCCGACGTGGTCGGCGCGAAACGCATCGCGCCGCGCGCCCGACATCGCGGCCCAGTCGCGCCCGAGCAAGCTGACCCGGCCGCCGCTGGGCACCAGCACGCCGGCCAGCAGGCCGAGCAGCGTGCTCTTGCCGCAGCCGCTCGGGCCGTACAGGAACACGGTGTGGCCGGCCTCGATGGCGAGCGTGTCGATGTGCAGGCAGTCGGCCGCGGCACCGGGCCAGCGGAAGCGCAGGTCGGCGATCTCTATCACGGGGCCGATCGATCAGCGCGGCAGCGACAGCCGCGCGGCGGGGCGCAGCAGCGTGCGCTTGGCCTGTGCGCTGCCGGTGGCGAGCTGCACGTCGATGCGCTGGATCGCCGGGAAGGCCGTGAACAGGGCGGTGTCGATGAAGGCCGGTGCAGCTGCCTTCTTGCTGCACTTGAACGTGAAGCTCGCGTCGATGTCGGCGTGGCCGCCGTCGGCCTCCGCGGCGCCCGGCTTGCTGCCCTCGAGTGCGGCCGCGTTCAGCTCGACCGGGCCGGGCACGCAGCCGGCGGCGGGGTCGATCTTGAACAGCGTCGATGCGGCGTTCAAGGTGGCCAGCGCCGCGTCGACGCGCTGGCGCTCGGCGTCGGTGCGCGGCGCGCGTTCGAAGCCGACCAGGTTGGCCAGCGGCGACTCCATCAGCAGCGTGACGCGGCCCGGCTCGACCGCGACATCGAGCTTCACGACACCGTGTTCGTGCGGCCCGTGCGCGAGCGCGCTCGTGGCCAGCAGCAGCGCGCCGAGCGCCGTCGGCCACAGGCCCCGCGTCATTCAGCCCGCCAGCTTGTCGGCGACCGCATGCAGCACGACCGCGAACGACAGGACCACGACGAACCAGCCGATGCCGCGCCGAAACCGCGCAGTCGCCGCATCGGTGCGCGCGCTGCCGAGTACGCGGCACAGCAGCTGCGAACTGGCGGTGCTGGCGATCAGCATGCCGCCCGAGAACACCAGCCCGGCGATCAGCCCGGCCGACCACCCGCCGCGGTGGGTCGCGAACACGCTCCAGGCCGAGACGTGCGCGAGCGTGTCGATCACGAGCGCGAACAGCAGCCCGATCATCACCGTCGACCACAGATCGGTGCGCTCGCGCAGTGCCGCCGGCATCAGGCGCATGCGCACCGAGGCCGGGCGGTAGTGGCCGGGCGCGAGCAGCGCGCGCAGGTTCCAGGCGCCCAGCATCGCGAGCAGCATGATCGGCAGCCAGTCGGTGATCGCGACCAGCAGCGGCGGCAGCGTGAAGCTGGCGGCCAGCAGGCTCACCGCGATCGCGAGCAGCGCGATCGCGGCGCCGTGGCCGAGTGCGAACAGGCTGCCGGTCCATGGCGCGTGCGGCTCGTGGTGATCGAGCGCACGCAGCGTCATGCCGTCGATCGCTGCGATGTGATCGGGCTCGACGCCGTGGCGCAGGCCGAGCACGAAGAACAGCGCCAAGCCGCTCGCCGGCAAGGCCTCTACAACGCCGCTCATCGCGCGCACTCCGCGCACAGGCCGCGCAACGTGATCTCGTGCGCCTGCACCACGAAGCCTTTGGGGGCGAGGTCCTGCATCGAGCCGGGGCAGGCATGCAGCGCGTAGACGCGGTCGCAGCCGCTGCAATGGAAGTGATGGTGGTGGTGGGCCGCCTCGTGGTGGCCGCCTGCGCATGGCGCCTCGAAGCGCGCGGCCTGGCCGGGCAGCATCACCTTGACGATGCGCGCGTCGTCCTGCAGCGCGTTCAGATGGCGGTAGATCGTCGAGAGGTTGAGGCTCGCGACCGTGTTCTGCGCGAGCGCCAGGATCTCGCTCGGCGTCAACGCCCGGCCGGCGTGGTCGATCGCATCGAGCACGGCCTGACGCTGGCGGGTGTTGCGTTCCATGCCGGCATCTTAATGCAAACGGATTGGCAATAGCGAATTGCGGGTATTGGCCGGCCGAGCGCGGAGGTCTTCAGTCCGGAGCGATTCGACCGATACCGTTGTCTGAAGAGGCGCGCTCGTTCCCCAGCGAGATCGGGGCGGGCGGTGTGTACGAGCGACACTTGACGAAGAAGACCCACATGCTTTCCTTGCGCAACATTTCTGTCCGCTCCCGTTTTGTCCTGGTGATGGCGGTGGTGACGGTGTCCCTGGTCGGTCTCGGGCTCTGGGGCTTTGCCTCCAGCAAGACCAGCAACGACACCACGTCGCGCCTGTTCCAGGAGGCGACCGCGGCGAGTACCGAGGTCGGCAGTCTGCGCGAGGCCTTGAGCAATCTGCGCCGCTACGAGGCCACGATGATGGCGATGGCATCGGCCAACCCGACCGGCGTCGAAGACGTGGCCAAGCTTTGGAAGCAGGAGCTGCTCACGACCGGCAAGATCGGCGAACGGCTGGTGGCCGCGAACCCGGGCGATGCCGCGATTGCCGGCATGGTCGCCACACAGAACAAGCTGCTCGCCGACTACGCGGCGGTGATCGCGCCGATCGCGGCGCAGCTGCAGGGCGCCACGATGGACGCGACGGTCGCGCTGGCCTACGCCGGCAAGGCCGACGACACCTTGAAGCTGCTGCAGCAGAACACGAGCCAGCTGCTGCAGGCGCAGCAGGCCCATGTCGAGAGCATGCGCACGACGCTGGCCGGCGACGCCACGATGGCCTCGACCTTGCGCCTGCTGCTGGTCGGCGCCACGCTGGCGCTATTCCTGCCGCTGATGTGGCTCACGCTGCGCTCGGTGTGCGGCCCGTTGGACGAGGCCATCAAGATCGCAAGCCGGATCGCCACCGGCGATCTCGGCGCAGAGTGGCGAGTTCATGAAAAGGACGAGCCCGCTCGGCTGATGCTCGCGCTGCACGCAATGCAGCAGGAACTCAGGGCGCTGGTCGGCAAGGTCCGCGAATCGGCGGACAACATCCAGACCGCGAGCTCCGAAGTCGCCACCGGCAACATGGACCTCAGCCAACGCACCGAACAGACCGCGTCCAACCTGCAGCAGACCGCGTCGTCGATGACCGAGCTCACCGGTGCGGTGCGGCAAAGCGCGCAAGCGGCAGCGCAGGCGAGCCAGCTCGCGTCGTCGGCCTCCGATGTGGCGCGCCGCGGCGGCGAGGTCGTCACGCGGATGGTCTCGACCATGGACGAGATCAATGCGAGCTCGAAGAAGATCGCCGACATCATTGGCGTGATCGACGGCATCGCCTTCCAGACCAACATCCTCGCGCTCAATGCCGCCGTCGAAGCGGCGCGCGCCGGCGAGCAGGGCCGCGGTTTCGCGGTCGTGGCGTCGGAGGTCCGCTCACTCGCGCATCGCTCGGCCGAGGCTGCGAAAGAGATCAAGGCCTTGATCGGCACCTCGGTGACGAAGGTCGAGTCGGGCTCGCTGCTGGTCCAGGGCGCGGGGTCGACCATGAACGAGATCGTCGCCAGCGTTCAACGCGTGGCCGACATCATCGGCGAGATCACCGCGGCGTCGGCCGAACAATCGGGCGGCATCGAGCAGGTCAACGCGGCGGTGACGGAGCTCGACCGGATGACCCAGCAGAACGCAGCACTGGTGGAGCAATCGGCCGCGGCCTCGGAGAGCCTCAAGCACCAGGCGCAGGTGCTGGCCGGCACGGTGTCTGCGTTCCGCTGCGGCGAAGGCACGGCGGACGCGAGGCTGGAGCCGCTCGCCGCTGCCGCGTAGTCGCGGCGCCGCGCGGCATCGGGCCGATCAGGCGGGCGGCGACCCGCGCGTCTCGTCGTCGGCGACCCAGCCGCCACGCGCCTGGCGCTTCGCTGCCTGCTCACGCTCTTGCGCGAACTGCTCTTCGAGCTGCTGACGCCCGAGCTTGGCCGCGGCCAGCACCTTGTCGGCGTCCTTGCGGTGCGGCGCCATCTTCATCAGCAGCTCGATGTTGTGGCGCCGGAAGCGCAGTGCCAGCGTGCGCGCCTGGTGGCGCTCCCAGCCGAGCTGCTCGAGCACGCTGCGTGCGCTCATCAGCGCCGAATCGAGCGTCTCGCGTTCGATCATCGTGACGCCGAGGTCGAGCAGCTCGAAGTAGTGCTGCACATTGCGGGCGCGCGCCACGACCGTGAGATTGGGGAAGTTCTCGCGCACCATCTTCGCGACCGCGACGCTCTGCTCGACGTCGTCGATCGCGAGCACCAGCACCTTCGCGGTGGCGGCACCGGCGGTGCGCATCAGGTCGAGCCGGGTCGCGTCGCCGTAGAACACGCGCCAGTCGAAGCGCCGCATCGCCTCGATCTGGTCGGCGTCGGTATCGAGCACCGTCGGGTGGATGCCGTTCGCATACAGCAGGCGGCCGACGACCTGGCCGTAGCGGCCGAAGCCGGCAATGATCACCGACTGGTTCTGCGGCTCGTCGATCTCGGGCAGGTTCTTGCGCGATTGGCCGGCGAGCAGCGGGATCAGCCATTTGTCCGCGGCGACCAGCAGCAGCGGCGTGATCAGCATCGAGATCGCGACCGCCGCGACCAGCAGCGACGAGAGCTTCGCATCGATCACGCCGGCCTGCGCCGCGGTCTGGAACACGACGAAGCCGAACTCGCCGCCCTGCGCGAGCAGGATGATGAACACCGGCCGCTCTGCGCGGGGCAGCGGCATCGCGCGGCCCATGCCCCACAGCACGAGCGCCTTCAGCAGCAGAAAGCCGAGCACGACGCCGGCGATCAAGAGCGGCTGTGCGAGCACGACCGCGAAGTCGATGCTCATGCCGACCGCGATGAAGAACAGCCCGAGCAGCAGGCCCTTGAACGGCTCGATGTCGGTCTCGAGCTCGCGCCGGTATTCGCTCTCGGCCAGCAGCACGCCGGCGAGGAAGGCGCCGAGCGCCATCGACAGGCCGACCGTCTGCATCAGCGCGGCGGTGGCGACGACGAGCAGCAGCGATGCGGCGGTGAAGATCTCGGGCGTGCGGCTGTTCGCGATCCAGCGCAGCGCGGGGCGGATCAGCAGCCGGCCGCCGAGCACGATCGTCGCGATCACCGCGAGCACCTTGGCCGCGCCGAGCCAGCCGCTGCCGTCGGCGTGCGCTTGTGCGGTCGCGAGCAGCGGCAGCAGAGCGAGGATCGGGATCGCGGCCACATCTTGCAGCAGCGCGACGCTGAGCACGCTCTGGCCCGAGCCGGTCTGCAGCAGGCTGCGCTCGTTCAGCACGCCCAGGCCGATCGCCGTCGACGACATCGCCAGGCCCAGCGCGGCGACCAGCGCGAGGCGCCAGTCCAGCCCCGCGAGCACCGCCACACCGACCATCAGCGCGGCCGAGCCGAACAGCTGCACGCTGCCCCAGCCGAAGATCGGCTTGCGCAGCGACCACAGGCGCCGCGGCTCGAGTTCGAGCCCGACCAGGAACAGCATCAGCACGACGCCGAACTCGGAGAAGTGCAGCATGTCCTGCGGGTTGGTGACGAACTTCAGCCCCCACGGCCCGATCAGGATGCCGGCCGCGAGGTAGCCGATGATCGAGCCGAGGCCGAGGAACTTCGCGAGCGGCACCGCGAGCACGGCGGCCGCGAGGTACACGAGGGTGCCGGTCAACCACGAGGTGTGTTCCATCACGCGGCCTCTTGTTCTTCTTCGTCGTCTTCGGGGCGCGCGTCTTCCGGAACGGCGGTCGGCAGGTTGTAGAGCAGCTCGTCGAGCTCGGGCCAGTTCGGGTAGCGCTGCAAGCGGTCGACGTAGACGGCGACATGGGCCGCGATCTGCTCTTCGCTGACCCGGTGCGCGCCGTGCAGGCGCAGCGGCGTCAGGAAACGCATGCCGCACAGCGTCGCGGTCTGCTCGTAGGGCGGCAGAAAGGCGTCGAAGAAGTAGCGGTTGTAGCGCTTCGGGTGGTACGAGTCCTGCGGGCCACCGGTGGTGGTGACCAGCCACAGGTCCTTGCCGCGCAGCGCCGTGCCGCCCGGGCCGTAGGCCCAGCCGAAGGTCAGCACCTCGTCGACCCACAGCTTCATCAGCGGCGGCATGCTGTACCACTGGATCGGGTGCTGCCAGATGATCAGCTTGGCCTGGCTGAGCAGCGCCTGCTCGGCAGGCACGTCGATCAGGTAGTCGGGATAGAGCGAGTACAGGTCGCGCACCACCACCGTTGAATTGCTGTTGGGCGACAACTTTCGCGCTGCGTGCATGAGCCGGCGGTTGATGCGCGAATGCTCCATCTGCGGATGGGCGGTGATGACGAGCACGTCGGGGGAAGTCATCTGGAGCGGCGTCGCTGGTCAGGGCCTGTCATCATATGAATCACCCCCGCGCCGGGGCTGCAAGGGGTGCAGCGCTAGGCGCAAGTCGACGGTCGGGGTCTTCCCCCGACCTAGGCTTGCAACGACGCGCG